>Ga0207789_1000155_pt1 | contig 49807 bp, 48 predicted proteins | sample HigsolmetaGSP12D_FD_184840 | JGI IMG/M metagenome (GOLD analysis project Ga0207789, IMG submission 184840) | High solid enriched microbial communities from the Joint BioEnergy Institute, USA - SP1-2-D (SPAdes) | ecosystem: Engineered > Bioreactor > SSF (Solid state fermentation) > Aerobic >...
CAAGTTTCCGATCAGATAAGCTTAAGTCATATGGATTTTTATCGGCTTCATGAACGATTCCCATTTTTTCCAGTGCCAGCAAACCGTTTTGTCTGGCCTCCTCCGTTGACTGACCAATATTTTTTGGGCCAAACATTACCTCTTCAATTACTGTATGTTTAAAAATTTGATCGTTTGGATTTTGAAATATGAGGCCAATTTGTCTTGCGAGCTGCGCAACGGTATGTTCTTTCGTATTCATTCCATTCACGTAAATATTCCCGGCTACCGGTTTTAACAAGCCTTTGAGCAATTTGACGAATGTCGTTTTTCCTGCTCCGTTTTGCCCGATGATCGCTGTTGATTTTTGACGAAAATGAGCATCAATGTTAGACAAAATCGGTTGACCATCAGTATATGAAAAAGAGATATTTTCAACTTTTATTTCATTCATTATTCTCACCACCCATGAGTGAAGAAACTTCTGCCAATGTAACCGGGTAAGTATTGGTCTTTTTGTTTTTCATCCCCATTGCTTTACAATAAGTTGTAAAAATCGGAGGGACTACACCATAGTTATGTAAATCATCCCGAGAAAAAACTTTTTCTGGAGTGTCAAAGTCGATTTGTTTCCCTTCATATAGCAAAAGAATTCGATCCGCAAAACTGGCTAACTTTTCCATCTTTTGTTCTGCAATGACAATGGTAATACCTTCCTGACTCAATTGTTGGATTACTTGAAATACTTCTTCGGACGCTTGAGGATCGAGTTGTGATGTTGGTTCGTCCAAAACCAAAATGCCGGGTCGCATGGCAATCACACTTGCAATCGCAACCCGCTGCATTTGTCCCCCAGATAAGTCGAATGGATTTTTGTCCTTTATGTTTTCAATACCCATCATTTTTAAACTCCAATCGACCCGCTCAATCATTTCTTCACGGGACACCCCCATATTTTCCAATCCGAATGCAATTTCATCGTAAACGGTATATTTAGAAGCCGTCATTTGGGTAAATGGATTATCGAAAACAAGTCCTACTTTTTGAGAAAGATCAGTGATTGTACTTGTTTTTACCTCAAAGCCGTCAATCAGAACCTTGCCTCCATAAGCACCGTTAAAAAAATGAGGAATTAATCCGGTCAATGCTAAACATAAAGAAGATTTTCCGGACGAATTTTGGCCGACAATACCGATGACCTCACCTTCTTCCACCTCAAACGAAACGTCATTTAAGGCCAACTTATCTGTTTCAGGATATTTATATTTCAAATTTTCAACAATTATTTTTTTCATAAGAAAATCCTCCATAGGATAGCAAAAATAAAAATGAGTATAAGAACAGCTTGTATCACTTTTGCATATTTGTATGTATGGACTTCATGTAAAAAAGTTTTCTTTTGCTTAGTATTGAATCCGCGAACTTCCAGAGCAATGGAGCGCTCTCGTGTTGAGATTAATGAATTCATGATAACAGGTCCGATTAAAGGTAAAAAAGCTTTGACACGGACCAATAAACTTCCGTCTGTTTCCAATCCGCGTGAACGCTGGGCATCTTTAATCGTTGCAATGGTTGCACTCATTTGAGGTATTAACTGAAGCACAGAGCCGATTACATATCCGATTCGTGGTGACATTCCTTTTTGAATGAAAGATTGAATCAGATCGTCCGGTTTTGTGGTCAAAATCAAAACACCGAATGCACAGAGCAGGTTAATCACCCGCATCATTAACAACAAGCCATAGGAAAGACCTTCTTTATAAAAAATGATTGGTCCGAAGTGAAAAAGCGGCGTCACATTATCCGGTCGGAAAATACCTTGGATGATAACTAAAGAAATAATTAAAAATAAGCTGAGACCGATTAAAGGAATAATCTTTCGGAATACTTTTCCGACTAAAAGTAGTATTATACTAATAACCAATACAGTCAAAGATACTGTATAGGACGGCAAAATATAAGGTAATAAGGCAGCAACAAGTGCATAAATCACCTTTGTAATCGGATCCATCTCATGAATTAGGGAATCCTGCTTGACGTAAAGAGTCATTGATTTCATTTTCCATTCACCAACTTCTTGATATTTCTATAGTATTAAAATAATAAAAAACGATGGTTGTGTTTTGCTGTCTAGCTCCGAGTATCAATACTTAGATTACTTCAGTTTGTAGGTTATAACCTGCACTTTTTAAAATCCCGCTAATATGGAAAGGGAAAAAGTGGTATCTTCCACCTTTTCCCAAAATCAAATACAGTTATAATTCTTCAAAGTGTTGATTGTTTTGATATAATCTTTTTACATTCTTCGGTAATCCTTTAAAAATAAAGAAACATAATAGTACACTAATTAATTTATCCGGCAAATCAACAACAATACTATCAAGGAAGGATGCCAACCACATCGGTCCGTTTTGGGACAGAACATAGGCATATAGCGCATCTCCCCATATATTACCTGTTTGACCTTCCCAAAAGATCATATTTAATGGGGTTGAGACCGTTGCCGCTATTGCACCGACGACTAGTCCCAACAAAAGCGCTTTGGTAAAATTATTCACCCATCCTTTATAAGCTAAAGCACCGACGACAATACCGATCACACCGCTCGTGATAGCGTATACAGTTGATACCGGGTCAAGTGTAATTCCATAAATAATATTATTGATAATGCCTGATAATCCACCGACAATCGGTCCAGCCAACATACTTGATAAAATCGTCCCCAATGAATCGAGCCATAAAGGGAGTTTTAACCCGGCAGCAATCGTCTTCCCAATGTAGTTAATCCCGATTGCAATTGGAATTAATACAAGTGCCGCCGTAGATAAGCGAAATGACCACATGCTTTTCGTTTTCATTTTCAAACACTCCTTCCTTTTTCAAGTGGACTTTGTCAATCCTTTTTGATAAAACAGACTTTTCTATATTTTTTGTATATTATTAAATTACTATTCTTCTAATTCAAACACATCACCTCCATAAGCTTGATACCAAGAATTTTTTGCTAGACGTCAATCTCTTCAATTCTTCAAATTATCTAATAAAGCAAATGTTTCTAAAGCAAGAAGAATCTCATTTCTTTCTCCTTGTTCGGCATTCCTTTCTCCTTCAACATAGTCATTAATTCCTTCATGTAAGTTTCCTGACGCAGAAACAACCACGTTTAGGATGGAGGCAGCTTTCAGATTTCTAAGAGCAGAAATTACCAGTAAAGGAGCCGTTTCCATGTCGGAAGCCAAAATATTCCTTTTTGCCCAAAATTTGTCAACATTCCCCTCATTATCAGTATAAAAGCTGTCATGACTTCTTACAATACCAAATTGATGTGAAATTTGAAGACGTTCAGCTGCATTTTTTATTAAAAACAATAGTTCCGGATTGCTTACGGCCGGATATCCTTTTTCGATATAGGCCGATGAGGTTCCGTCATTTCTTACCGCTCCGGATGCAATGACCAAGTCGCCTATTTTCAAGTGCGGTTGTAATGCCCCGCAGCTGCCGATTCGAATAAGTGCAGTAACGCCAATATTATTCAATTCTTCTACCGCAATTCCTAGTGACGGGCCGCCGATACCGGTAGATACCACCAGAATTTTAACACCTTGATAAAAGCCAATGGCACTGCGATATTCCCGATTAAATGATAATTCTTTCGGCGAATCAAGAAACTCTATTACTTTTTCAACACGTTTCGGATCACCTGGCAAAACTGCATACTTAACATTCAAGTCATTTCCAAGTCGAAGATGTGGTTGTAATGGTCCCATGGTAATTTTACCTCCTTTTTTTATTCTCTGGCTCCCATAAAGTGCTTCCCTTTATTGGCAAAATTAAGTGAATATCGACCAAAGGGGAATTCGAATCGCACTCTTTTGGACAAAACCATCCGACGAGTAGAACTGTTTAATAACCGCCCTTTTGGAAAATATTCGTTGAAAAATATATGCTCATATGTCCAATTGGAGTATCCCAATCCCACTCCTTTGGACAAATTCATCACAAAGTGGAGTCAAAATGCTGGGATACACACTTTCACCTTATAAGAAAAAGGTCCATGGAGTAAAACATTCCATGGGCCTGACGTTTAATTACTTACCTTTCCGAAATAATCAAGTAATATTTCTTCTTTCCTCTACGGATAATCGTAAATTTGCCTTCAATTTTGTCCAAGTCACTCAACACATATCCCAGATCAGTCATTCGGTCACCATTAATGTAGATAGCACCGTTTTGAATGTCTTCCCGTGCTTGCCGCTTCGATGGAGAAATTTTTGAAGCAACGAGTAAATCAACTAAGTTGACTTCTGCCTCCTTATTTGTATATGAAGGAACATCTTTAAAACCTTGTTCGATTTCCGCACCATTTAATTCTTTAATATTTCCGCTAAACAAAGCTTCAGAAATACGAATTGCTTGTTTCAATGCCGCTTCCCCATGGACTAATTTTGTTATATCTTCCGCCAACGCTTTTTGGGCAAGACGTTTTTCCGGTTGCTCCGCTGTTGCTTTTGCCAATTTCTCAATTTCCTCATGGGAGAGAAAAGTAAAGTATTTTAAGTAATTCACAACATCGCGATCATCGGTATTAATCCAGAATTGATAAAATTCATATGGTGATGTTTTTTCTGGATCAAGCCAGACTGCATTTCCCTCTGTTTTCCCAAATTTCGTTCCGTCCGCTTTCGTTACTAATGGAACGGTCAATCCAAATGCTTTTGCCTCTTCATGTGTTTTCCGAATCAATTCAAGCCCGGCTGTGATATTGCCCCATTGGTCGCTCCCTCCGATTTGCAGGCGGCAGTTTTCTGTTTCATATAATTTTAAGAAATCAAGTGATTGCAAAATCATGTAACTGAATTCAGTAAAAGAAATCCCGGTTTCCAGTCGCGATTGAACCGTATCTTTTGCCAACATGTAGTTTAATCCAAAATTTTTCCCAACATCCCGTAAAAAAGTAATGACATCCATCTTCCCTGTCCAATCATAGTTATTCGCCATGATGGCCGGGTTTTCCTTGCTGTCAAAATCAAGAAAGCGGGATAATTGTCCTTTTATACTTTCTACCCAATTTTCCACGGTTTCTTTCGCATTCAGTGTTCTCTCCGCCTTTTTACCGCTCGGGTCACCGATTAATCCGGTTGCTCCGCCGACGAGGGCAATAGGTTGATGCCCAGCCAATTGAAATCGACGAAGTATTAAAATCGGCAACAAATGACCGATATGCAAACTGTCTGCTGTTGGGTCAAATCCACAGTACAATTTAACACTTTCTTCAGCTATTATTTTCTTTAAACCTTCTTCATCAGTAATTTGATTGATTAAACCTCGATATTGTAAATCCTCTAATAAGTCCATCATTCAATCTCCTTTTCCAAAATAGTAAGCAAAATGCAAGCCGTCATTTTCCATCACAATGTTTTCCCTATTTTTCTTTCAATAAATTGGACAAAATAAAACGTAAACTCCTTGGTTACAATGTTTTCCGGAACAAACCCAACATCCGAAAAATTATGCAAAATATACCTAAACTTCCTAGTGGCAATATTTCTGATTCAACCCTGTTACCCGAAATTTAACAAAATAAACCTTGGACTCCCTGATTACAATATTTTCCAATACAAACCCCGTACACAAAAATTTGAACAAAATAAAAATCCCTCCGAATCAATCGAAGGGACGAATCTATCGCGGTACCACCCAACTTGAGGAAAAATATCCTCCACTCATTTTGCTAACGGACAACCGTTCACTGCTACTTTCGCAAACCTTGTTCACAGTGAATGCTCAGGGATGTAATTTATTTTCCTATTTGTACCGATTTCCACCACCCATCGGCTCTCTTAAAACAGGGATAGAAAAACTACTAAATTCCCATCATTGCTTAATTATTTTTTTTGATACCATATTTTTAGCATATTCACCAAAAGATGTCAAACGTTGTTGTTACCATTTTACCAAAATGTGAAAAATTCGTTAAAAAGAAAGGTAAGCGGAAAATTGGTATGCTATAATGGTTGTGATTCTAGGAGGGGTGTTATGAAGGAATATTTCAATACATTGATTAAACAACTAAAACAGATTAAAGATAAGTTATTTAATCAAAAAACTGCCAAAATATTTCGAATTACCTATTCTGTTGTTTGGAATCTTATTTTAATTAGTACTATATTTTTTATTCTCGCTGTTTCATTAGGATTAGGGGTTGGTGCTGGATATTTCGCCTCCCTTGTCAAAGATGAATATCCTCGGTCTTATAACGAATTAAAAAAAGATATTTATAATTATGAAGCACCGTCTAAATTATATTTTGCCAATGACGTCTTTCTCGGACAGCTTCGTTCGGATATTGTCCGGGAAGAAGTAAAGATCAATGACGTGTCTGATTTTGTCAAAAAAGCAGTGATTGCAACGGAAGATCAAAACTTTCAAACCCATAACGGTGTTGTCCCTAAAGCTGTATTACGGGCATTGTATCAAGAAGTCACCAATTCATCCGTTCAAACCGGTGGCAGTACATTAACACAGCAACTAGTGAAAAACCAAATATTAACGAATGAAGTTTCATTTGAAAGAAAAGCCAAGGAAATCTTGCTTGCGTTAAGAGTAGAGAAGTTTTTCAGTAAGGATGAAATTTTAGAAGCATATTTAAATGTATCATCATTTGGGCGAAATTCTTCTGGCCAAAATATTGCTGGAATACAGGCGGCAGCGAAGGGAATCTTTGGTGTCTCAGCAAAGGATTTAGATCTGGCGCAAGCAGCTTTTATCGCCGGTCTCCCACAAAGTCCATACGGCTATACTCCTTTTACAAATAAAGGTGAACTTAAAAGTAGAGAAGGATTGGAAGCGGGTTTAAACCGCCAAAAAGTTGTGCTAAGACGCATGCTCGAAATGGGATATATCACGAAAGAACAGTATAATGATGCAATTTCCTATGATATTATGAAAGACTTCATCCCTCCACAAGATTCAATTATTGAACAATATCCATATTTAATTATGGAAAGTGAAAGAAGAGCTATTGAAGTACTTATGGAAAATTATTATAAAAAAGACGGTTACAAAAAAGAAGATATCGATAACAGTAAAGTTTTATATAATCGTTATTTTACACTTGCCGAAAGAGATCTTCGTCAAAACGGATATAAAATCTATACAACCATTAATAAAGATATTTATGACAAATGGCAGGAAATAACGAATCAATATCAAGAGACGGTCCCATATCAAACGGTACAAACAAAGGATCCTGAAACAAATGAAACCATTCAAGTGAAGGAGCCGCTTGAAGTAGGCGCCATGCTTATCGAAAATAAAACTGGAAAAATTATCAGCTTTGTCGGGGGCCTTGATTATCAACGGGAAAATTTAAATCACGCAACACAAGCATATCGTCCGAACGGATCAACCATGAAACCATTGGTCGTTTACGGTCCTGCTATCGATATGGGGCTTGCCGCTCCGGGGACCGTTTTAGCGGATGTTGATCTCGGTCTGAGAGGTGATTCTGGAAAACCATGGCCGACCAACTTTTCGCCGCGGTATTATGGGCTAACTTCGGCAAGAACCGCATTAACCCATTCGTATAACGTGTCTGCTGTTTATTTAATGCAAAAAATCATCTCGCATGACCCGGTCCAATACTTGGAAAAACTAGGAATCAGTCGGATAACCAAAGCAGATCACACCAATTTAGCCATTGCCCTCGGCGGTATTACAAATGGCGTAACGGTGGAAGAAAATACCAGTGCCTATACTACATTTGCCAATGACGGGAAATTTATTGATGCATATATGATTGAAAAAATTGTCGATAATGACGGGAATATCGTTTATGAACATAAAAGTGAACCGGTTGACGTATTTTCCCCACAGGCTGCGTATTTAACAATTGATATGATGCGAGATGTCGTTCGAAGGGGAACAGCTAGAAGTTTGCCGGGGCAACTTAAATTTTCTGCTGATCTTGCCGGAAAAACAGGGACGACCAATGACACGGAAGATGTTTGGTTTGTCGGACTAAATCCAAATTTCACCGCTGGCATATGGTTCGGATTTGATCAACCGAAGACGATACCGGAAGCGTTCCGAAATAAACATTTATCACTCTGGGCAAAATTGATGAACGCTGCCTATGATGTGGCTCCGGACTTCATTGGTGTTAAAGACCGCTTTAATATGCCGGGTGGAATCGTTAAAAGAGCATATTGTGGTGTATCCGGGCTGCTTCCATCCAATGCGTGTTCAAAAGCTGGTCTGACATTATCGGATTATTTTATCGCTGATTATGTACCGACAAAAGTTGATGATAGTTTAATTGACGGAAGATTTGTTACCATTGGTGATCAAAAATATGTAGCATTAGATTCAACACCAAGAGAATTTACCCAGTTTGGCCTGATGTTAAATCCGGATTTTGTCAAACAAATAGCTCCAAACCTAAAAAATATCAATCAGTTAATTCCGAATACAGAAAATTGGTCCAACATTTTCGTTTCGACAGCAAGAATGGATGAAAATGGAAAAATCCCGGATCCATTAGCGGTATCATTATCTAATACAACGATAAGTTGGAACAGACATTCGGAAAATGATGTTGTTGGCTATCGAATTTATCGAGTGGCAAATGGCGAACGGGGAGAAAGAATCGCAAGTATTAGGGCTGGCTCATCACTTGCTTATCATTTACCAGGCAACGGTCAATACGCTGTTGTGGCTGTTGATATTGCCGGTAATGAGTCGCCATTATCAAATGTGGTAACAGTTGGAATGACCAATCCAACGCCATCACAGGATTCAGCAGATGACAATCATATTGATGAACCTGCTCAAGACAATTCACAAGAGCAGGAAAAGCGTAGATAGATGCCATCTATTGAGCACGGTTCTTAAGCACAAAATTTTGGGTCAATTAGTAAGAACTGGCCAATAAAACGGATTTATTGGACAAATCCATTGGCCTATCAATAAAAACTGGCCAATAGAGCGGCTATCGCGGACAAAATCGGTGGTCAATCAGCTGAAACTGTCTAATAGAGTGGCTCTCACGGACAAATTCGAGGCTCGAACAGGAAAAACTGTCTAATAGAGCGGCTCTCACGGACAAATTAGGGAGTCAATCAGCTGAAACTATCCAATAGAGCAAGCTATCACGGACAATACAGGGAGTCGATCGGTGAGAACTGTCCAATAGGGCGGCTATCGCGGACAAAATGGGAAGTCAAACAGCGAGAACTGGCCAATAGAGCAAGCTCTCACGGACAAAATGAGCGGCCAATCAGAGGAAACTGTCCAATAGAGCGGCTATCGCGGACAAAACCGAGTGTCAATCAGCTGAAACTGTCCAATAGAGCGCCTCTCGCGGACAAAATCAGTAGCAAATCAGCTGAAACTGTCTAATAAAACAGTTAGAGACCACTGAAAAAGTGTGAAATAATTTCTCTTGCCACTAGTCTAGGAGTGATTTTGTGATTCACCATACTATATATTGTGCTCGTAAACTTATTTCAAGTAGTTTTTCAGTGACCCCAAACAGTTATCATGGAACAAAACCTGTGACCTATCAATAAAAACAGAGGCTGTCCAAGAAGTCATTATTTTCGACTTTTCGGACAGCCTGTTTCATTTCCAAATTTTGAGCACTCAATAATTAATCTTCCATTGTCGACAGATCACCTGTTGGTAAGTTCAATTCCCAAGCTTTCAGTACTCTTCTCATAATTTTTCCGCTTCGGGTTTTCGGTAATTTATCAACAAACTCAATTTGTCTCGGTGTTGCATGAGCAGCAAGGCCAGTTTTAATAAATTGACGAATATCTTCTTTTAATTCATCCGATTGTGTATACCCCTCTCTCAATGAAATGAACGCTTTAATAATTTCACCGCGAACAGGGTCCGGAATACCGATCACTCCAGCCTCCCGTACAGCAGGATGCTCAACCAGTTTACTTTCAACTTCAAACGGTCCGACCCGCTCACCCGAGGTATTAATAACATCATCGACCCTTCCTTGAAACCAGAAATAGCCATCTTCGTCCATATATGCCGAATCTCCGGATACATACCAGCCATTCGGGAGGAAGTAAGACTCATATTTTTCAGGATTATTCCATATTTTCCGCATCATGGACGGCCATCCTTTTTTCAGTGCCAAGTTTCCCATCTTATTCGGTGGTAATTCATTGCCTTGGTCATCAACTATGCCAGCAACAACTCCTGGTATTGGTTTCCCCATTGAGCCCGGTCGAATATCCATGCAAGGGTAGTTGCATATTAATTGGGCACCCGTTTCTGTCATCCACCATGTATCATGAATACGGTGTCCGAATACTTTTGCCCCCCATCGTATAACTTCAGGATTAAGCGGCTCACCAACACTTAAAATATGACGTAAAGAAGTTAAATCAAACTTATTTACAACCTCATCACCGGCACCCATTAACATCCGGAAAGAGGTTGGCGCACTATACCAGACGGTAACACCGAAATCTTCAATCGTTTTATACCATTCATCGGGACTAAACCTTCCTCCAACAACAACATTTGTTGCTCCGTTCAGCCAAGGACCAAATATACCATAAGATGTTCCCGTTACCCAGCCTGGATCAGCCGTACACCAATAAATATCATCCTCTTTCAAATCAAGTACCCAATAGGAAGTCATATATTGTTGAATCATGGCATTATGAACATGCAAAACCCCTTTTGGTTTTCCTGTTGAACCGGATGTATAATGAAGTATGTAACCATCTTCACGATCTACCCATTCAATTTCCAAATTTTTACTAGCATCGGCTAATTTTTTATTAAAATCAACATATTTGGCGGTTTCCTTAACATTTTCACCGACGATAAAAATAGTTTCTAAATCCGGCAAATCCTCTTCCGGTACACGTGGCAATAATTCCGGTGTTGTCACTAAATATTTTGCACCACTATCTAATAGGCGGTCTCTTACTGCTCCTTCCATAAATGCCTCAAATAATGGCCCAACGATTGCACCTAATTTGATAGCTCCGAGAAAGGCAAAATAAAGCTCAGGCGAACGCGGCATGAAGATAAATACACGATCCCCTTTAGTAACCCCGTAATCTTTAAATACATTTCCGGCTTTATTCGAAAAATCCTTCATTTCTTTATACGAATATTTTTCTAATCGACTCGCATCCCGATAAATTAGTGCCAGTTTATTTTTGCGAAAACTTTCTGCATGACGGTCAATCGCCTCAAAAGCTATATTTACTTTTCCAGTTGAATGCCATGAAAAATATTGTTCAGCTTCTTCCCATTTAAAGGTTCGGTACGCCTCCTCATAATTTTTTAAGTTATGATCCCCTTTTACCGTTGATAACGTTTCCAATTTCATTAATATTCCCCCTTATTCAAATATGCTACAAAATACCCCATATAATATATTTATTTCATAATTTTGTTAAAAATGCAAGTTTCAATTAAGCTAGATTTCAAATATTATAATAATAGGAATAGTAAAGTAAGAAAATTTGCTCGTCTTTTGTAATCACTTTCAAGTATAATAGAATTATATTCGTATGAGGTGATCTTTTGAAACATAAAAAAACCTACAATAAAAAAGAGTGGGAGACGAAAACAGGGACTTTAATTATTGAAGGCCCAGTACCATCGGAAACGCTTTCCAAATACCATTTTCATGAAGGATTAGAGGCGTTTCGACCGGCTAACGAACAAAAAAAGGCACTTGTTTCGATTTCCGCACTTCCTGAAGGTAGAATTATTATTGCAAGAGATAAAGATACGGTAATAGGTTATGCCACCTTCCTTTTTCCTGATCCATTGGAAAGATGGTCAGAGGAAAAAATGGACAATTTACTAGAATTGGGGGCGATTGAAGTTGCGGCGCCGTATCGGGGGATGGCTGTAGGAAAGCAATTATTAATCGTTGCCATGATGGACGATTCAATGGAAGATTATATCATTATTACTACTGAGTATTATTGGCACTGGGATTTGAAGGGGACAGGTCTGAATGTGTGGGAATACCGGAAAGTCATGGAAAAGATGATGAGTGCCGGCGGTCTTGTTTGGTATGCCACTGACGACCCAGAAATCTGTTCCCATCCTGCCAATTGTTTGATGGTGAGAATCGGAAAACGGATCGACCAAGCTTCAATTGAAAAATTTGATCGTCTTCGATTCAGAAATCGGTTTATGTACTAAAGTGGAGGCCGAAGTCAACTGATAGCAAAATATCTTTTGCATGGATTGTATGGTGGACAAAGGGCGGAAGAATTAATAAGGAAAGCGCGAGTCGCACCCTATTCGCGACGTACAAACGGCATCCCCGCAATGAGAACAGATTTGCTTCCTCGAATAAACATCGCACGAAGAAAAAGCGATTAGCATTTTTCAAGGAAAAGGAAACACGGCGAGGGACGAGCCGATGTTGCCAAATCGTGATTAGTTTCTCAGTCGCTGGCGCTTGTAGCTAGACACTAAACTCGTCCCAAGTTTTTTACTTGTATTTTTATACTTTCTTATTCTACTATAAAGAAAACTCGGGCGTCCGAGCCTTTAGGCAACCAAAGTGCCGTCGTTCAGCGAAAAAACATTTTCGCTTGCGAGGGATTGCTTTCGAAGTCTCTCTCGTTCACTGAAAAAATATAAAGTTTTTTCGGCTGCGATGTATTCCCACGAAACTTTCCTTGTGCACTTATGCGTTAGGAAAGTAGAAATAGAAAAAATTTTTTCTTTCTATTAGCCAAGAAACCGTGGATCTGTTAAGGGAAAAAAATATGATTTGATTATAATCAAGCCACATATTTACACCTAGTGAAACGTTACGAATAAAGGGGGAATTTCTTTGCTTGTTGAAGAAGTAATGAAGACAAATGTATTTACATTAAAAGAAAACGATTCGATACAATCCGCCATCTATTTGATCGAAAATAATCAAATTCGGCATATTCCAATCGTAGACGAACAAAATCGTTGTATTGGGATCGTTTCCGATAGAGATATTCGTTCAGCAATTCCATCAAGCTTTTCAAAAGGAAATGAGTCGGGGATTTTCGATAAACCGATTCATCTCATTATGACAAAAGATGTCATCACCGTACATCCGCTTGATTTTCTTGAGGAAGTATGCGTCTACTTTTACAAATATCAAATTGGTTGCCTGCCTGTTGTTCAAAATGAGAAATTAATTGGTATTATAACAGAAACCGATGTGCTTTTTACCTATGTAAAGTTAACCGGAGCCGATCAACCAGGTTCTTTCGTTGAAATCCGGTTATCCAATAAACCGGGCAGTTTATCGAAAGTATTAGAGATTTTTAACTACTTTCATGTAAATATTGAAAGTATCCACCTTTATCCGGATAAAAAGGAACAGGATAAAAAAATTGTTGTTTTCCGGCTGAATACAATTAATCCACTTCCAATCATTGAAAAGTTAAAAGCAGAAAAATATGAGGTTTTGTGGCCAAATTTTCCGGGGATGACCTATGAAAAATAATGCTACTTTTGTGTATTCGCCGGAATTATTGACCTATAAATTTAATCAGCATCATCCGTTCAATCAGAAAAGATTAGAATTAACGGTTGATTTGTTGAAATCAATACAAGCGCTTTCAGATAAGCAAATTGTGCCACCACGGAGAGCGAGTGATGATGAATTACAATTAATACATGATAAAGATTTTATCGAAGCGGTAAAAAAAGCCGGAAGACAAGAATTGCCTATGGACAGGGCAAATAATTTCGGTTTAGGTACGGAGGATACACCGATTTTTCCAAATATGCATGAAGCAAGTAGTCTCATTGTCGGTGGTACGATTACTGCGGTCGATTCTGTTATGGAAGGAAAAAGTAATCATGCCGTACATCTTGGTGGTGGATTACATCACGGATTTCGTGGGCGAGCTTCCGGTTTCTGTGTATACAATGACTGTTCAATCGCCATTGCTTATTTACGGAAAAAATATAATGTAAGAGTTCTTTATATCGATACAGATGCACATCATGGAGATGGGGTTCAGTGGGCATTCTATGATGACCCTGACGTCTGTACATTATCCATTCATGAAACAGGTCGATATCTTTTCCCTGGTACGGGGCAAGTACATGAACGTGGTACCGGCCAAGGTTATGGATTTACATTTAACATTCCCTTGGATGCTTTTACCGAAGATGAATCATGGCTGGATGCTTATAGGACATCTGTAGAAATGGTTGTTGATTATTTTCAACCGGATATTATCGTGTCACAAAACGGAGCCGATGCGCATTACTATGATCCATTAACACATTTATCAGCTTCAATCAATATTTATCAAGAAATCCCAAAATTAGCCCATGAAATTGCTCACAAATACTGTGATGGTAAATGGATCGCTGTTGGTGGGGGCGGCTATGATATTTGGCGAGTTGTTCCTAGAGCTTGGTCGTTTATTTGGTTAGAGATGACAAATCAACAGGACAAAGCAACTGGAAAATTGCCAACAGACTGGTTAGAAAAATGGATTGCTCAATCACCTGTACCTTTACCAACAGAATGGAAGGACCCAATCGATATGGTTCCAGTCATTCCAAGAAAAAAGGAGATTGAAGAAAAAAATGTGCAAACGGTTGCAATGGCTTTAAAAATTATCCAAAACAGTATGCGGTAAGAAAAGTTCCACTGAAAAAGTTTTGAATACTCTAAGATACACGATATTTAGATTCATTCCTGCAATTAAGCCCACTATGTATTTTCAAAGTGAATTTATTCGCATTGTTTTTCAGTAGCCTCTAAAATAGCCCGAATGATGATGTAATTTTCCCAATAAATTGACATTCTCATCATCTTTCGGGCTCATAATATGACTCACCTAGTTCAATATATTTCATAATTACCTTCCGTCTTCTTTATCATCATAAGTAGGATCCATAATCACAATCTCAACGCGACGGTTTTTTTCCCAGTTTTCAGGCCCGTCATTCGGAGCCACCGGTCTTGTGTCACTATATCCGGTTGCAATAAATCGTTCAGGATCCATATGATGGATATCAATAAAATAGCGAATAACACTACTGGCTCTGGCTGATGACAATTCCCAATTGGACGGATACTTTGCATTATGAATCGGGCGATTATCTGTATGCCCTTCTACCTTTACAACGTTGGGGATTTTTTTTAACAGTGACGATACACGTTCCAAAAAAGGTATCGCATTATCTAGGATTTCTGCCTCCCCCGTTTCAAAGATGATTTGTTCTGGGAGAACGAGGACAATTCCTCGTTCCGTTCTCGTTGCAACAACAATATCCTGTAATCCGGTTTCTTGAATGTAGCCATTTATTTCCGCTAACAATTGATCAAGACGGTCCACGTTTTTTGGCAGTTCCTGTTCCTTATCCTTTCCGCCATCTTCCTCTCCCTCAATCGTTTGTTCCAAGGAAGGTTCAAGGGGAATGGCAGAAGGATAAAAATCAAATATTTGTCGTTCTTTCAATGACTTTGATAGCGCTTCGAACTTTTGAATATCCACTTGGGATACGGCAAATAGCAGAATGAAGAAAACAAGAATTAAAGTAACTAAATCAGAATAGGTTACTAACCATAAGGGAGCACCTTTTCCGCTAGACTTTGACTTTTTACGCCTCATTCTTATCCCTCCTCACCGGGATATTCCTCTGAGGAAAGTTTCAAGTCGGATTGGGAAATAAATGCCGATAATTTTTCGGTAAGTATTTTCGGATTTTGACCTGATTGGACACCGATAATCCCTTCTACAATGACTTGCTTAAAAAATACTTCTTGCTCTGTTTTTTCGGCTAATTTTGCTGCAAGAGGCAGGAAAAACAAATTTGCCAATAAGGAACCGTATAAAGTTGTTATAATCGCAACAGCCATACTTGGGCCAATACTGTCCGGATCGTTTAAATCGTTCAGCATAAGGATAAGTCCAATCAATGTCCCAATCATTCCCCAAGAAGGTGCATACTCACCGGCTTTTTCTAAGAGACTCCTTCCTTTTCGATGACGTTCTTCCATGGCGGAAATTTCAGCTGTCATGATATCGATAATGACGTCCGGATCGATTCCGTCGATAGCCAGGAGTATTCCTTTTTTTATAAAAGGGTCATCTACTTTTTCAATTTCTACCTCCAAAGAAAGTAATCCATCTCTTCTGGCACGATCTGATAAATGGGCAAATAAATCAATTATTTTGCCGAGTTGGAAATCTTGATGTGTGAAGGCTTGTCTAATTACAATAAACATTAACTTTAACTCTTTCAACGGAAAACTGATACATAATGCTGCTGTTAATCCACCAAAAACGATAATTATAGAAGGTATATCAAAAAATTGTAGAAAGCCATTGACACCTTTTGAGGATATGACACCGAAAGCGAACACAAAAATCCCCAAAATCATGCCAAAAGGCGTTAAAAAATCTAAACGCTTCATATCCATCTCCCGCTATAAAAGGAATTTTTTCTGCACGTAAATACCGTAACAGGAAAGCTTTTTTGCATAAGCTTATACAGTCTTTTCGCATTGTTCCATTAAAAAAGCTTATTCTGTCCACTTTTCTTTTCTTTCTTCCTTTTATATCGGCACAATTTTTATTTTGTTGAGTTGCGAATTTCAATACGATGCGGAAGAACGACCACATGATCGATTACTTCTTCTTTATTCATATATTTCGTTAATAACCGCATAGAAACAGCTCCAATATCATATAAAGGTTGAACAATCGTTGTTAATTGCGGACGAACCATAACAGCCAACCGAGTATTATTGGCAGAAATAACTTCAATATCTTCCGGAATTTTATAGCCTCTATCTTGTAAGCCGTGAACGACACCAATCGCCATTTCATCGGTACCAACGCAAATAGCTGTTGGTTTTTCGTCTAGTTCCAACAATTTTTCTGCCGCTTCAATACCCGAATCATACGTATAATCACCGTCAAATACATAATTTTCATCGTATTCAATTCCTGCTTCAGCTAAAGCCCGTTTAAAACCAGTCATCTTGTTTACACCATTAATCGGTTCTTGTAACGGACCAAACACATAACCGATTTTTTTATGACCTTTATTAATAAAATAGGACGTTGCATCATAGGCAGCCTGTTCATAATCGATATTTACAGATGGGATCTTTCCTGTATCTTCAATAGAGCCGGCTAAAACAATCGGTACCGATGATTTTTCAAATTCTTCCACATGTTGCTTGGTTACATTACCACTCATAAAAATAATCCCGTCCACTTGTTTTGCCAGCATCGTATTAAGTAATTGAAATTCTTTTTCTTTATTTTGATCTGAATTACTTAAGATAATATTATAGTTGTACATCATAGCAATATCTTCAATACCACGAGCCATTTCCGAAAAGTTTGTACTTGAAATATCAGGGATGATCACACCGACTGTTGTTGTCCGCTTACTTGCAAGACCTCTTGCCACAGCATTAGGACGGTACCCTAAACGATCAATAACTTCCATAACTTTTTTCCTTGTGGCGGGTTTCACATTTGGATTACCATTAACTACCCTTGATACCGTAGCCATAGACACATTTGCTTCCCTTGCCACATCATAAATTGTAATATTATTCACTTTCGACAACTCCTTTTTCCTAAATGAATTTATCCGATGTTTCGAATCATCTTTCCTTCGTTTCTCATGCTGAATTCAAAAATACTAATTATCCCTTTAACTTATTTTACCCTATTTAATTATAGAATTCTTAACTTTTCGTGTTCATAAATAACTTATTTTGATCTGGCCCTAATCATTAAAAAACCCTTCTGTTAAAATAGACAAAAGGGATAATGTTCATTATAGCATATATTTAGCTTAAACGTATATTTTTTAGTAAAAAAAGTAATTTTTAATGAAAAAGAGATTTTTTTCGTGAACAACAAGTCACTTTATATTATCCTAAAATTATGGTAAATTGCAAGTAGCAGGAACAGTTGGTAAGGCTGTTTGATAAAAAAATTATATTCAGCCTTCTTAGTTTAAGAGGTGTTTTGATGAAGGAAAATAATCAAATTTTTGCTTTAGATATCGGAACAAGATCCATAGTCGGGATTATATTAGAAAAGACAGAACAAGCTTCGGTTGTAAAAAAAGTAGTCATTAAAGAACACAAACAAAGAGCCATGCTAGATGGTCAAATTCACGATGTTACCGCTGTTGCCCATATAATTGATGAAGTAAAAAAAGAATTAGAAAAGGAATTCGGTCCACTAACGAAAACTTGTGTCGCAGCAGCAGGACGATCGCTGAAAACGGTAGAAGCATCGGCAGACCTGTCTATTAAAGGGCGGAAGATGGAAAAGGACGATGTTATCCATCTTGAACTAATGGCGATTCAAAAAGCGGAGCAATTAGTAAAAAATAAATTTGATGATGTGAATGCCGAGTATTTTTGTGTTGGCTATTCTGTTTTATATTATTATTTAGATGGTCAAAAAATCGGAAATTTAATTGACCAAATTGGCAATGAGGCATCTGTTGACATCATTGCAACGTTTTTACCTAGAATTGTCATTGATTCATTGGCTACGGCATTAAAACAATGCAATCTCGAAATTGAGGCTCTAACACTTGAGCCCATTGCAGCCATCCATGTTCTCATACCGCCTTCGATGCGCCGGTTAAATGTTGCCCTTGTTGATATCGGAGCAGGCACATCCGATATTGCCATTACAGACCAAAGTACCATTGTCAATTATGGGATGGTACCGGTTGCCGGAGATGAAATTACCGAAGCAATCAGTGATCAATTTTTACTAGATTTCCCGATGGCTGAAGAAGTGAAAATTCAATTAACCGATCATGATACAGTTACCATCAAAGATATTTTAGGTTTCGAACAAACAATGGAGCGAAAGGAAATCATCCAATCGATTTCCCCTGCCATAGATCATTTAGCAACAAAAATAACGGAAGAAATCTATCGACTCAACGGTCTGAAACCACCAAAGGCAGTCATGCTAATTGGAGGCGGAAGTTTAACGCCCGGTCTTGATGAAAGAGTTGCAGAAAAATTAAATTTACCTAAAAATCGGGTTGCCATTCGCGGCATTAATGCCATCCAAAATTTACCACTTGAAGGCATTGAAGTTACCGGCCCAGAAATGATTACACCGATTGGCATTGCGATTTATGCTAAGCAAAACCCGCTTCAATTTAAAACGGTTTATGTTAACGAAATGCCTGTTCGCATGTTTGAAGTAAAAAAGTTAACGGTAGGCGATTGTCTGATCCAAGCCGGTGTAAAATTAAGTCAATTGTACGGAAAACCAGGGCTTGCCAAGATTATTACCGTAAATGGCAAGGCAGTGACCATCAGCGGCTCATTCGGCTCACCACCGATATTATTAAAAAACGAGCATCCTTGTTCTCTTGACGACTATGTTGATGACGGCGATATCATATCGGCGCAAAAAGGCAATGACGGAAAAAGTGTGGATCCCGTTTTAAAAGATTTATTGCAGGATTTCAGAAAAAATATTACATTTAATGGAAATCACTATGAAATTTTGCCAATTGCAAAGGTGAACGGAAAGACGGTTACTGAAGATTATATCATTAAAGATCGGGACACGATCGAATGGCATGAGTTAAACACAGTCCAAGATTTATTGAACCAATTCAATTTAACACCCGAGCCATTTATTTTGAAAATTAATAACCAAGAGAAGACCGTTCCTCAAAAATCGGATAAAGTGTTAAAAAATGGAAAAGAGGTCCAGTTAACTATCCCGATTGCCGACGGTGATGTTATTGAGTTTATTCAAGCTGATCCCCCGACAGTGGAAGAACTTGCATTCCTATTAAATTGGCAACTTGATGTATCTATTCCTGTTACTTTTAACGGAAAAGAAATCCTGATGAAGAAAAAAATAACTGTCATTAAACGGGATGGGATAGAATTGGAGAAAACGAGCCGCGTTTATAACAAAGATTCGCTGATTGTCGAGCATAATACTTATAACCCATTTATTTTTCAAGACGTATTTCGTTTTGCTGATTTCGAATTGCCGGCGAATCCAAATGGTGACTACCTTATTTTAAAAAATGGTGAACAAGCGACTTTTATCGACAAACTTGAACCGGGTGATCAATTGGAAATCAAATGGTTGGCAACAAACGGTAAAGAATAAAGTCTGTGGGGGATTTCCCATCCCCCACTTTTACCTATGAACCTCCTTCTTGAACCCGTTTTAACGGTCGTTCAGCCGGTCCTTCTACAACATCCCCATTGATGGCAAAACGCGAGCCGTGGCAAGGGCAGTCCCAAGTTTTTTCGCCGCTATTCCACTCGACTTCGCAACCCAAATGTGTACAGGTGGAATCGACCAAATACAATTTTCCATTCTTATCTTTATAGGCACCGCAACGTTTCCCGTCAACTTGAACAATGGCACCTTCCTCATTTTTTACATCATCTATTTTTTTCGTCGGCTTTTTCAACTTCCCCTTTACTAAATTTTTTGCAACATCGACATTTGTTTGAATTACTCGTTTTACAGAAGGATCGGTGACAAATCTTGATGGCATGTACAATGTCTCATACGGATTCTCCTTTCCTAAAATCAAGTCGCGAAAAAGGAGTGCTGCGACATGGCTATGAGTCATTCCCCATTTGCGAAATCCTGTTGCCACTAATATATTCCGGTTCGAATCGGTCAGATAACCGATGAATGGGACTTTATCGAGGGTCGAGTAATCTTGAGCACTCCAGCGATAGACAAATTCCTTCACTTTAAACGTGTTTTCCGCGTAGGTTTGTAAGTTTTTATAGTGTTTATCTGTTGATTCACCTTGTCCGGTTTTATGATGATCACCGCCAATAATGATCAGTTTCTCATTTTGATAGGGTGTGTAGCGGATCGACCTCGTCGGTTTTTCGGCATTGATATACATACCGCCTGGGAAGTCATCTTCTACTAATGCTCCGACAACATAGGACCGTTCCGCATACATTCGGGCAAAATAAAAACCTTCATCATGGAATGGAAAATGTGAGCAACTTAGCACATATTTACAAGTGATCGTATGACCATCTTTTAGCAATACTTTTGGAGCTTCACCCATCTCAACTTTCGAAGCAACTGTTTGCTCGTAAATAAGACAACCGGATTGCTTTAACTCATCAACCAGTACACGTAAATATTTTAATGGATGAAATTGAGCCTGATCTGGCATTACTAATGCTTGCTTTACCTTAAATGGCAATGTGGTTTCATCAACTAATTTACCGGGAATCCCTAATGTTTCATATGCTTTCATTTCCTTTTCTAATTGACTGGTCGTTTCGTCATTTTCAGTAAAAATATAGGCATCCTCGATCATTAAATCACATTCAATATGATGCTTTTCAATTAAACGTTTAGCAAACTCCATCGCTTCTTTATTCGCCTGATAATAGAGTTTGGCCTTTTCTTCACCAAAATGGTTGATGAGTTCATCGTAGAACAAACCATGTTGTGCAGTTAGTTTTGCTGTCGTGTTTCCTGTTGTCCCAGTCATTAACCGGTCCGCTTCAACAAGAACAACTTTTAAACCTTCTTTGGTTAATAAATACGCAGATGTTACACCAGTAATACCGCCACCGATAATTGCAACATCGACTTCTATATCTTCGTCTAAGGAAGGGAATGCAGGAAGTTGAACACTTTCTTGCCAATAAGAGGTCGGATTTTGTGGAAGTTGTTTGTTCATATAAGTATTCTCTCCTTTGAAAGGTATCTCCCATTATTTTTCCCATTCAAAGGAGAGGATATTCAAAATGTGACAATGCACTCGCTAAATTTTAAGTATAAACAATCAAACTTTAGAATGCTGGTTTATGAGAATTAATTTTCCTCAATATAAATAATTTCTCCATTTTCAATCGCAGCGACCCTTACAGGAATATTAAAACCACCATTTTTATCAATACTTTCGATATTATATACTTTTTTATCATCAGGAAGTATATCCAATGCGTCTTGTATATGTGCTTGGATTTCTTTCGCGTCATCAACATTTTTAGCTGCTTTCATTGCCTCAACAAAAATATATACACACATATAGTGGAATCCTGCCTCAGCTCCGGGATCTATATTGTATTTTTCACGATACTTTTCGACAAATTGATCCGTACCTGGGTATCCTGCATTCACTAATGGAATAGTCCCAATTGCACCTTCCAATGGCTCATACGTTCCACCTGTTATCTCTTTCATTTCTTCTAATTTTGCTTGATCCATCACGATAAATCCACCCTCAAATCCTAGTTCACGAGCTTGTTTTGCCAGTTTTCCTGTCGGTTCAGATGGTCCACCAATAAAGAGTACATCCGGATCTTTTTCCAAGGCATTTGTCAAAATGGTAAAGAAATCCGTGTCTTTTGAAAAATCAACAGAGGACTCAAAGACAACCTCTCCTCCACTTTCTTTCCAGTGCGGTAATAAAACCTTCGCCCAGTCTTGGCCATATTGTGTTACAGGTGGAATCGCAGCCAATTTCTTCCCAAATCGTTCCATTGAATATTTGGTAAAAGGTTCAATATATCCTTCATAATTAGGCGGTATCCTTACCGTCAACGTATTGCCATTTTCCGTAATCGTTGGTTCACTTGAGTAAGCACCAATAATAAAATTATCCTTTTCATTAAACACTTGTAAAGCCATTATCCCACCACTATGAGGTGTAAAAATAATTGGTGTTTTATGTTCTTGAACAAGTCTTTGAGCATTTGATGCCGTTTCATTCGGTAAATATTTGTCATCCAATGAAACAAGATTTAACTTATATTTTTTTCCATCTACTTCAAATCCGGTTTTATTGATTTCTTCAACAGCCATCGTTAATCCATTTAAAGTCTTTTCTCCATAACTTGCGGCAGGTCCGCTTAAAGGCCCGGAAAAACCAATGTTAACAATCGTTTCCACATCATTACCTTCACCATTATTTTCACTATTTTTTCCTCCTGTTTGGTTTTGAGAACAAGCAGACAACAGCATACAAGCCCCTACAATCAATGCAAATAACAAATAAATGTTCCTTTTCATCTTACCCCTCCTATAAATTTATGCCCCAATATAGGCTTTTCTAACTCCTTCATTGGCAAATAATTCTTCTGCACTTCCTTCAACAACAATTTTTCCGTTTTCAAAAACATAACCCCTGCTTGCAATACTAAGTGCTGCATTTGCATTTTGTTCCGCAAGTAAAATCGTCGTACCTTCTCTATTAATCTCTTTAATACTTTCAAACATTTGTTCAACAATGAGCGGTGCAAGCCCAATGGATGGTTCATCAAGCAATATCAATTTTGGCTTTGACATCAGTGCCCGCCCGATAGCCAACATTTGTTGTTGTCCTCCGCTAAGTGAGCCAGCAGAATGATTTCTTTTTTCATGTAAAACAGGAAACAGTTCATATATGTCCTTCATTCTTCGTTTTAATTCTTGCTTTTGCTTTCTGTGGACAAAACCGCCCATTAGCAGATTTTCTTCCACCGACATAAACGGGAATAGTTTCCGGTCTTCAGCACATTGAACAATTCCGAGTTCAACAATCTTACTAGGTAATTTACCGCCAATAGAAGCATTTTCAAAAACAATTTCTCCTGAGGTTAAACGATTTAGTCCGCTAATAGCCCGGAATGTCGTCGTTTTCCCTGCACCATTTGCCCCTAATAAAACAACAATTTCACCTGTTTCTACCGAAATATCTATTTTGTGGATAGCTGCATAGTTTCCATATTTCACGGTAACATTATTTAATTTAAGCATGGACACTTCCCCCTAAATACGCTTTAATGACTTGTTCGTTATTTTGAATTTCTTCGGGTGTGCCTTCCGCAATTTTTTCACCATAATTTAAAACCATTATTTTTTCAGCCAAGCTCATAACCATCTGCATTTTATGTTCAATGAGGCAAACCGTTATTCCACTTTCTCCTATTTTTTTAATCAACTGTGCTAATGCTAAGGTTTCTTCCGGATTAATACCTGCTGTCGGTTCATCAAGAAAAATAATTTCCGGTTCAGTTGCAAGTGCCAATGCAATGGCTGTCCGTTTCTTTTCTTCCTGTGAAATATTTGCCACAAATTGATCTTTAACATCGAGCAAACCGACATTTTCCAAAACTTCTAAAGCCTTATTACGACATTCCTGCTCCTCATTTCGCAGTCGTTTAGTATTGAATACAGCATCAAATAAATTTGATTTTGTTCTCAATCGGTGTCCTACCATGACATTTTCCATAATGGTGGCGTTTTCAAATAGACTTGTAGTTTGGAATGTCCGAGCCATTCCTAATTTTACCACTTTATTAGCCGACATTTTCGTAATATCTTCCCCTTTAAACTTAATCTGCCCTGATGTCGGTTTATAGACACCGCTAATTAAATTGAAAAAGGTTGACTTTCCAGCACCATTTGGACCGATAATTGCATTAATTTTTCCTTTTTCAACAGAAAAATCTACTTCTTTCACAGCGGTTAGTCCACCAAAACTTTTCGTTAAATTTCTAGTTTCTAAAAACATTTCACTCCCCCTTACATTTGTTTTTCCACTTGAACTGTCGCAACTTTCTTTTCACCCTTCCTGTTCCTTAATAAGCCCGTAATAAAGCCAACGATTCCTCTAGGTGAATAGATGATTATCAACGTTAATAAAGGACCAAAAATAAGCATTCGGTAGTCTTGTAAAAATTGCAATGTTTGCGACGTCCAAACAATCAATAGAGTTCCAATAATCGGTCCTGATAAAGTTCCGATTCCCCCGACAATCAAATAAGTTAATAAATCAAACATAATCGTTGTCGAGCTTATTTCCGGTCCGAGGAAGCGAATAAAGCTTGCATATAAAGTCCCGGCCACTCCTGCATAAAAAGTTGACAACATAAAGGAAAGCAATTTATTCTTTGTCGTTGAAATTCCTAATGATAAAGCTAAAGTCTCACTGTTACGAATGGCGATTAATGTTCGGCCAACGAGTGAATGCACGAGTCGATAAGCGATAAAGATCATCAACAACATAATGAACAAGACAAAATAATATTGATTTGTCGGTGTTGATAAAGAAATGGGACCAAGATCTGGAAGGGCAGGTATACCAATGAGTCCACGAACGCCTCCTGTCAAACTTTCCCATTTATCAATAACTAAATAAATAATGTAGCCGACACATAAAGTATAGATCGCAAAGAAATGTCCCTTTGTCCGTAAAGATACTAAACCGATCAATGTACCGATCACCGTAGTAATGATGGGTGCAAGGATAAATGCTAGCCAAAAGCCGATCTCAGTCTTTGTTACCAATAGGCCAAAAGCATAGGCACCGATAGCGAAAAATCCGGCATGAGCAAGGGATAAATAACCTGTATACCCAGCGACAATGTTGAGGCCATATACGGCGATAATCCAAATAAACGATAAAGACATAATATATAAGTAATAACTGTTAGGCAAAAGAAGCGGGAAGAGTAAAGCTAGTAAAATAAAGAAGGTAATGATCATTCGTTTATTCCTCAGCATGTTCAACCTTGCTCCCCCCTTGAAAAAATCCCTTGAGGTTTTGCGGTCAAAATAATCACGAGTAGGATAAACGCAATTAAATCTTTATAATCATTTGATATATATGTTGCACCGATACTCTCAGTAAATCCGAGAATATATCCGCCGAGAATCGCCCCAGGAACACTTCCCATCCCACCAAGAATGATAATAACGAATGCTTTTAAAATGACGAGATGACCCATTGAAGGAAAAACAAGGTTAATCGGTGCTGTTAATGATGAGCCAATGGCAGCAAGGGCGCCAGCAATAAAAAATGTTAACATTGTTACCCGATTGGTATTTATCCCTACTAATGATGCTCCCTCACGATTTTGAGCCATTGCAATAATACTCGAACCAATAAATGTCTTTTTCAAAAAGAGGGTTAATAAGATCATCACCGTTACCGCTGTGATAACAATGATAATCCGTTGTAAAGTAACTGTAAGACCAATTACATTTATGACATCTTCAAAAGGTGTAGACATTTGTAGATAGTCTGCTCCCCATACCATTTGTGCGAAAGCTTCAAGAAATAGCAGCATTCCGATTGCCGCAACTTTATGCTGAATTGGTGGTGATTCCCTTAATGGGTGAAAAACGAGTCGTTCCATCAACACACTGAGTATTCCCACAACTAAAAGGGAAATAAATATGGCCAAAACATAATGAAAACCTAAATAGGTCATTGCTGAAAGTGTAATATAGCCACCCATCATATATAAGGCACCATGAGCAAAATTTGGAATGTGTAAAATTCCATATACTAAAGTTAAGCCAAGTGCCACAAGACTATAAATACTTCCGATCGTTAAACCATTAAACAACTGTTGAATGAAAATTTCCAGTGCAGCTTCCCCCTTTTTTGTACAATTTTTATAAATATTCAGTTATTTTTTGCTACATTACTTCTTTGTAAATTATTCTGATTATCAACCATCTTTTTAATCTATCTCTTTTCAACTCTTCTCTGGCAATGGAGCGGTGATGAACTTCATCTGGTCCGTCAGCAAGTCGAAGTGTCCGAATATTGGCATACATGGTAGTAAGTGGTGTTTCCTGGCTGACACCGGCTGCTCCAAAGGCCTGAATCGCTAGATCAATGACTTTTAACACCTTGCTTGGTGCAACTACTTTAATCAGGGCAATCTCTGCTTTAGCTAAACTGAAATTCTTGTACTTTTTCTAAATACAAAAAAATCCACTCGATTCACCTCCACTTTCATTTCCATCCTATTTGGAAAGAGAGCCGGACGTTGGAACTTATTGTCCGGCTTATTACATGAACTTGAAGTATTATTTGTGACAACTTTCTGATCGCCCATTTGCCAATCACTTCGATAAAAGATCAAACTGCATGATATCGTCTAAAATGAACGTTTCCCCTGACAACCTCTTGATCATTTTGTTTAACAGCTTTAACATTGAAAAACAGATCATTTCCGCTCGCTTCTAATAACTCCGCTTTTAATGTCAATATATCATCAAGAAAAACCATTCCTGCAAAGCGAACTTTATATTCCTTTATAAAGCCTTCTTCAAAAAAAGGTGTAAATAATTTTCCTAAATTTCCCATCGTCCACATACCATGAGCAATGATTCCTGGTAACCCTGCTTTTTTTGCTTCCTCGTCAATCGTATGGATTGGATTGAAGTCACCGGAAGCTCCTGCATATTTAATTAAATCCAGTCTTGATACTGGGGGTAATGTCACTTCCAAGGTTTCTCCAGGTTTAAATTCTGTCATTGTTTTCATGCATTTATCCCCCTTCGTACAGCTTCCGTTATAATCACATTTTGGATTTCGGTAAAAATGATCTCCCCTTTTGCATCTTCACCCACGCGTTTGATGACCACAAAACCCATGTCACCACTTTTCCCCTTCTTTTCATAATAATCTTGAATTATTGTATAACAATATACTTCTTCACCGATAAGGAGCGGGCGTTCATATTGATACGTTTCTTCGCCATGAATTAATCCTTTCATTGGAAGTTCAACACCTTCCAATACGCCATAGTCGAATACCCTCGGGAATGTGGGCGGAGCGATATTCACGCCATACTTTGACTTTTCTCCGTATTTTTCATCGACAAAAATCGGATGCAAATCGCCAATGGACTCAGCAAACCGTTTCACAAGTAATCGGTCAACAGTATTTTTCACTTTGTTTGATGTCTTTCCAATCCATTCTTTTGACATTCTTTTCCCTCCTTATGCTTTTGGTCCTCCGGCAACATACAGAACTTGTCCGTTGACGAAAGATGACTTTTCATCGGCAAAAAACGCGACAGCATTAGCAATATCTTCCGGTTTACCACCTCTTTGGACCGGAATTTCTGCGGCTGCTACTTTCACATACTTATCAAACGGAACTCCAATTCGTTCGGCAGTTGCTTTTGTCATTTCCGTTTGAATAAATCCTGGAGCAACCGCATTGGTCGTAATTCCAAATTTCCCTAGTTCAATCGCCAATGTTTTTGTAAACCCTTGTAAACCTGCCTTTGCCGCAGCATAGTTGGCTTGACCACGGTTACCAAGAGCAGATGTTGATGATATATTTATGATTCTGCCATACTTTCTTTCTACCATATATTTTTGTGCCGCCCGTGCCGCATTGAACGACCCTTTCAAATGAACATCCATCACTTGCTGCCAATCGTCGTCCGTCATTTTAAATAGTAAATTGTCACGGATAATCCCAGCATTGTTAACAAGAATATCAAGCGATCCGTACTTTTCGACAACTTCTTGAATGGCAATTTCTACTTCATTGGCGTTAACAACATTGGCTGCTTTTGTATACACATCGAATCCCAATTGAGCAAATTCACTGGCTGTTTCATTCAATGCTTCCTGATTTATATCAATAATGGCTACTTTTGCACCTTCCTCCAAGAAAAGTTTTGCAATCCCTTTTCCGATGCCGCGACTACCTCCTGTAACAAATGCCACTCTTCCTTCAAAACGTTTACACATATTTTTAGCCTCCAATTCAATTTCTTATTTCCTACCCCTTTTTACTGGTTAATCATTTTCTCAAATAAAATCCCCGATATGAACATGACCTTTTAATAGATTTCGAGAAATAATCATACGTTGAATTTCATCAGTACCGTCGTAAATGCGCCATAATCTTGCTTCTCGATACCAACGTTCAATTGGCAACTCCTTCGTATAGCCCATACCACCATGGATTTGTAAAACTCGGTCAACTACCCGATTTCCCATATTTGATCCGTATAATTTCGCCATTGAAGCTAAATGGCGGTTATCTTCCCCTTGATCAAGGGTAAAAGCAGCATTTAACACCAACCACCTGGCTGCTTCAATTTCTACGGCGGAATCGGCAATCATCCATTGAATGGCTTGACGTTTCGAAATCGGCTTTCCGAAAGTGACCCGTTCTTTTGAATAATCAATCGCCATTTGTAATAACCGTTCTGCCGCACCGACAGCCCGAGCACCGACAATCCATCTGGCAAAACCAATCCATTCCAAGCCGAGTTTATAGCCACCATGCAATTCTCCAAGAATATTTTTCTCCGGTACTCGGACATTCTCAAAAATTAAACTGGCCGGTCCCCATTCGCCCATTGTGTGGATATATTCCGAGCGCCAGCCCATATCACGGTCAACGATAAAACAGGTAACCCCATCTCTTCCTGTTTTTTCATGCTTTTCTTTATCAGTGATGGCGATGACCATAACAAAGTCGGCTTCATTCCCACCGGTAATAAATGTTTTTTCTCCGTTTAAAACCCATTCATCCCCATCTTTTACGGCTGTCATTTTGATATTTCTTGTGTCGCTACCGGCACCAGGTTCAGTCATAGCAAAACATGATTTTTTCTCTCCGTTAATTGTCGGAATTAAATATCTTTTCTTTTGTTCCTCGTTACAATAGTAAAGAATATTATCAGCTGAACCACCAAAACTGAATGGAACAAACGTTTTTGAAATCTCCATGGTAACGATTGCCTGCATCATTTGACCGAGGTCAGCCCCGCCATATTCACTTGGTGTATTAATTCCCCAAAATCCTGCATTTTTTGCTTTCAATTGTAGTTCTTTTACCTTTTCTTGTGGCAGGCTTGGTCTTCCTTCCCGCTCATTTCTTAATACCTCATTTTCAAGTGGGATTAGTTCTTTTTCGACAAATTTGCGAATCGTTTCTTGAACCATTTTTTGTTCTTCAGTAAGACGTAAATGCATAAAAATCTCCCCTTTTATAAAATTTATAGCAAATATAAAAACGTCCGCTTGATTCTTTTACAGGCTGCTCGTTAAGCAAATGTTTCGGCAATCGTTTACAAAGTCTACCGATAAGCAGTTTAACGCCAATTTAAAGCAACTCAATCATCATCGCCATTCCTTGCCCCCCACCAACACATAAAGTGGCGATACCAAATTGTTGTTGCCGTTTTATCATCTCGTAGAGAAGGGTCGTTACGATTCTAGCCCCGGTTGCCCCGACCGGATGTCCCAAGGCAATCGCACCGCCGTTTACATTTACCTTTTCAATATCAAGGGACAATTCGCGAATACATGCCAATGCTTGTGATGCAAAAGCTTCATTTAGTTCAAAAAGATCAATATCTTGAATTGATTTATTTTGTTTAACTAACAACTTTTTCACTGCTGGAACCGGTCCGATTCCCATAATTTCAGGAGACACACCGGAAACTGCCCAATCGACAATCTTAGCTAACGGTTTCAAACCCAATTCTTGAGCTTTTTGCCGTTTCATCATAACAAGCGCCGATGCACCGTCATTTCTACCACATGCGTTCCCGGCTGTCACCGTCCCGTCTGGTTTAAAAACCGGTTTTAATTTTGCTAATCCTTCCAAAGTTGTTGTGAATCGTGGATGTTCATCTTGACTGAACTGAAAAGACTCTTTTTTTCTGTTTACTTGTATAGGAACAATTTCATCTTGAAAGCGACCTTTCATAATTGCCGCTTTTGCCCTTTTCTGGCTCTCAAGGGCAAAAATATCTTGATCTTCTCTGGAAATCTTGTATGTTTCCGCCACATTTTCAGCGGTCATCCCCATGCCAAGATTGGCACCATAAATCTCTGTTGGTTGCTGGCCCGCTTCTGTATTGGAATCTACTAAATAAGGTGTTTCATCACCAAATCGGGCACCACGGAGATAAATCGGTGAACGGCTCATACTTTCTGTTCCACCAGCAACAACAATCTCCACATCCCCGTACAGAATTTCTTGGACACTAGATGCAATTGCCTGCATGCCCGAAGCACAAAGACGGTTAACTGTAAATGCGGGAGTCGTCTCGGGAATCCCTGCCCGAAGCGCTGCTACCCTGGCAACATTCGATGATTCGGTTGTTTGACGGACTTCCCCCATAATGACTTCATCTACTTGTTCCGGTTGGATACTTGCTCGTTTGATTGCTTCTTTAATGACTAATGATGCCAGGTGTCCAGAGCTGATATTTCTCAGCGAACCACCAAAAGTACCGATCGGTGATCTGACAGCGCTTACAATAACAACTTCCTCTTTTCCCATTTACGTCCTCCTTTTGTCAGCTATACTCTTTCATTAATTGTTTTGCAATAATATTTTTCTGTATTTCAGATGTCCCTTCATAAATTCTTGTAATCCGGGCATCCCTAAAAAACCGTTCAATTGGATATCCGGCAATATACCCTAATCCGCCATGAACTTGCAGCGCTTTATCTGCAACACGGTTGTATACTTCCGAACCGTACAATTTTAACATTGCCGCTTCTTTAATGACATTTTTTCCCTCATCAACCATCCAAGCGACGCGATATGTAAAAGATCGCAAAGCTTCTATTTCGACTGCCATTTCACTAAGCATATGGGCAACTGCTTGATGTTCGATGATTGGTACCCCGAACTGTTTCCTTTCTAATGCGTATGTTGTGGCCATATCCAATAGTTTTTGACAGCTTCCTAGATTTCTGGCTGCTAGACCAGCGCGACCATTTGTTAAGATTTTTAACGCATTTATATACCCTTCCCCTTCTTTACCAAGCATGTTTTCTTCTGGAACTTCACAATCTTCTAAAATAATTTCTGCGGAATGAGACCCGCGTAAACCCATTTTTTGTTCAACCATACCAATGTGGAATCCCGGAAAATCCTTTTCTACTATAAATGCGGTTATTCCACGAGCACCCTTACTTCGGTCTGTTACCGCCATTACAGTAAAAATATCTGCTTCCGTTGCATTTGTAATATAATGTTTTGTTCCATTTAAAATATATTTATCACCTTTTTTTACTGCGGTTGTTTGCAAATTGGCAGCATTGGATCCGGCTTCTGGTTCCGTTAGCGCAAAGGCTCCAATTTTTTTACCACTTGCCATTAAAGGCAAATATTTTTCCTTTTGTTGTTCATTTCCGAATTCAACGAGTCCAACAGTGCCAATTCCTGAATGTGCGCCAATTAAGGTCGTGTAACCGTTATGGGTTTGCCCAATTTCCTCATAAATCGCACATTTTCCAACCATGCCAATACCCAGACCACCAAATTTTTCGGGAATACTTAAACCGAACAGTCCTAACTCCTTTGACATCTCAATGATATGTCGGGGAATTTTATCATCAGATTCGATTTGCTCGGCAACCGCTTCGACCTCTTTTTGAATAAATGCTCTCACATTTTCCTTTAAGAGTAAAATATCTTCATCCAGTTGGAAATCCACTCCTGTCACTTCCCTATCTGTCAAATTCTTGTCACAATTTTTATATTGCAAGTTGTGTGCCAACCTTTAGATGATGACTTTATTAAATCTATATAATAAAATATAATGCAATTATGAATTATTAAACCATATTTCTATATTTTTTATTTGATTTAATTTTGTATCAAACAATTCATTTTTGAATTAAAATATGTTCGACCTTGACACAAAAGCTCAAATAAACAAGCTTAAAAAAACTACTCCGGTTAATATGTTGGAGCAGTTTTTCAATACTTCATCTATTCATTTTTTACTTTGATGTTGTACTTTTTCAACTTACGGACGACGGTTGGCTGACTTGTTTTCAGTGCTCGTGCAATTTCATATGTATTTTGATATTTTTTTGCCGCCTGACACAATAGCTTCCGTTCAACATCTTCCACGGCTTTTTTCAATGAAAGTTGTGTTTGTCGTCCAACTATTTCTGAGGCACGATATTCTTTTGGCAAGTGATCAATTCCTATTTTATCTTGATAAACGGTAACCACTAATCGTTCTATCAAATTAGAAAGCTCACGAATATTTCCCGGCCAATCATACAGCGTGAGAAAATCAATCAGTTCGTAATCAAATTCCTTGTACAACTGATATTTTTGATTATATGTTTTTAAAAACAAATGGATGAGCGGCAATATATCCTCTCGACGATCACGTAACGGAGGAATATGGATTGGAATCACATTAAGTCGATAATAGAGGTCTTCCCGAAATTCACCCCGTGCGACCATGTCATGCAAGTTCCGGTTTGTTGCGGAAATTATATGGACATCAACCTTCTTCGTCTTCGTTCCCCCTACCCGCTGGATTTCCCCTTCCTGCAGAACACGTAAAAGTTTTACTTGTAAATTCAATGGTAATTCAGCGACCTCATCAAGAAACAATATACCACCATTCGCTAATTCAAACATTCCTGGTTTGCCATTTCGATTTGCCCCGGTAAAAGCACCTGCCTCGTACCCAAATAATTCGGATTCAAGTAATTCTTTCGGGATGGCACCACAATTTACTTTAATTAGTTTTCCAGTATTTGCTCGATCACTATTTTCATAGATAAAATTTGTCAAAACATCCTTTCCAACACCGGTTTCCCCTAAAATTAAGATGGTTGCATCAAAATTAGCAATTCGTTTTGCTGTTTCAAAAATGGTTAACATTTGCTCACTTTGAACAACAATCCCGTACTTTTCCTCATATTCATTTTTCGGTTGCGATGGCTTCGACTTAAATTCATGATCTGTAAGATAATCAATTTGTTCCGCTTGAATTCGATTCAAATCAGTTAAGTCTCTAATATTGGTAACGACCATATCAATATTTCCTTGACTGTCAAGTACCGGAGTTCCTGTTAACAGCGTAATATTTCCGATATAATTTTTTTGGACAAAGGAAACGATCTTCTTTTTCTTCAAAGCTTCTTCAGTTACGGAATTTTTTAAAATTCCTCGTTCCATTAAGTTCTTTACATTTTTCCCAAGATAATATTGTTTCGGGATACCAGTAATACGTTCAATCGCAGCATTTGTCCGAACCGTTACTCCCTCCCGATTTGTCAAGTAAATGCCATCATAGGAATGTTCAAACACAACTTCCAATTCATGTTTAGTTTGTTCCAGATCATCCAAAACATCGAGCAAATTGCTGATTCCACTCGTTTCTATTCCGATTAATAGATTTTTATTTTGCTTGATTTGCTTTTTGATAAACAAATAATCTTTCTCGGTGATTTTTGCCATTAGTAAATTAGAGTCTGACTGTTTCGGGACCACTTGTAAAAGATCAGTTATGTTTTTATCCTCTCCTAATTCTTTTAACAATGATTCAAATGCTTCGTTATATGAAACAAGTTTGTCATAATCATCCATAATAGCAAAGGGGATAGGAACTTGGTTCCATGTTTGCAAAAAAATCACCTGCCTTGAAAAAGATTGTTGCTGGATTTTCAGTATCTGGCGGTCTTATATGCTTTTTGTGCCAATGAAGTTTCTGTATCAAGTAGGACCACCTACATATTTAAAGAAAATTCGGACGTCCGATCCTTTAGGGAACCAAAGAGCCGTCGTTCAGCGAAAAAACATTTTCACTTGCGAGGTCATGCTACCGAAGACTCTCTCGTTCACCGAAAAAATATAAAATTTTTTCGGCTGCGACGTATTCCCACGAAGCTTTCCTTGTTCACTTATGCGTTAGGAAAGTAGAAATTGAAGAAATTTTTACTTTCCTATTAGCTAAGAAAAGGACTGTCCTAATCAGGCTTTCCTTAGGACAATCCCACTTCTTTTGTTCATTGAATGATGTTATAAGGTAACTTTTTCGATAGCTTCTTTCGTTATCTTGCCGTGAGAAGTGTGCCACTTTACCTCTCCGTTTATGATATAAAAGATTTGCGGTGATTCGTGTTTGATTGCAAAATGGTCTGCAATAAAATTAGATAATGGTCTACTTTCTTGGACCGTTAAATAATAACCATTGATTCCATTATGTTCTTTCATATAAGCAGTCAATTGGTCAAATGCACCTTGACTAATTGGACATGTTAAACTATGTTTGAATAGAATGCAGGAGCTCTCCTTTTCCAGAATCGATAGGAATTCACTTTCTTCATATATTTGTTTGAAGGTCAATTTATTCATCCCCCTTATTTTGTAGAGCTTTCAATTTTTCATCAATTTCATTTGATAGTTCCTCAATCGTTTGCTTGGCTTCTTCTAACACCTCGATTGCTTCATCACCGGACTTTTTTGTCATTGATTGAACTGCACCAACTAAGACGTTTGTTTGCTCTTGAACAGCTTTCGTTAATTTTTCTTTTGCATCGTTGGCAAATTCCCGGACATCATTGCCTTTTTGAATCACAATATTCTTGACTTGGTCGGTTTTTTCTAAAGCAAAATTGGCCTTTGATTGAAGTTCAGTACGTAAATCTTTACCAGATTTTGGCGCAAATAATAGAGCTGTGAGCGAACCAATTACACTCCCAATTATCACGCCTGTCAAAAAATCCTTTGTCTCCCTGGTTTCCGCTTTTTTGTTCTCTTCCATTTTCATCTTCCCCCTACTCTGTTCACTTATCGATAACAATATGGGCTTCCTTATTATGTTTCTTTCGTTCTCTCATTTCACTCCATTTATTCTTTAGATCGCCAGCAAGTTTTCCCCAACTGATAATTTGTGAAATTTTATCTTGATTATCTGCGGCTTTTTGAATGACTGTGTTTGAAATCCGATTAATTGAACGATTAAATGCTTGAAGAGTGTGTCCGACTTCTTCTACACCTATGACAACGGTATCCAGTTTTTTTGACTTTTCTTGGATATCAGCCGCCAAGTCATTAGTTTTTTTGAGTAAATTTTCTGTTTCTTTTGTTACCCCTTGCATCTGCCCTTCCAAATTTTCTACAGTATGTGAAATATGGTTTAATGTTTGTGTTAACGATTGTGTTAATGTTCTTAATGTTTTTATAATATAAATGACCAATACAACAAAACTAACGGCTACTATAGCCACACTTATGTACAAAATCGCTTCCATTATGGAAAACTCCCTTCTAATTCCAATCTTACCAATCTTTACATTCTATTCTATTTCAATTAAAACATTTTTACAAAGAAGAATCGAGCCTATATACTCATTTTTTAATAAATATTTCGTACCGATACCTGGAAAGTACCAAAAGTTCTTTCTATATACAAAAACAGCCATCCAACAGGTCCTTAACGAGCCAATAATCCGGTCAATCTTCCGGTTAGTGAATCGCAAAACTCTGTCAGACAGCTTTCCAATTTTCTATCTCCTTATACGGTTTTATGTTCTTTTTCCAAATAGCGTTCATAGGCTTCTTGATATTTTTGAACATCCCCGGCGCCCATAAACAAGATAACACTGTTTTCAAAATCTGCTAATTTGGCAACATCTGCTTCTGCTAAAATTTGTGCGCCATCAACCTTAGCTTGTAGATCTCGGATAGATAAATTCCCGTGATTTTCCCGAGCCGATCCAAAAATTTCACAAAGGAAGACTTCATCAGCTGCGCTTAAACTATTGGCAAAATCATTTAAAAAGGTTTGAGTTCTTGTGAACGTATGTGGTTGAAAGACGGCAACCAATTTTCTGTCCGGATATTTTTGTCTGGCTGAATTTAGTGTTGCCCGGATTTCAGTCGGATGATGGGCATAGTCATCAATTAATATTTGCGAACCGATTCTTTTTTCAGTAAATCTCCTTTTTACTCCATGAAATGTTTCTAATCCTTCACGAATAATCGAAACATCCATATCCTCGTAATGACAAATCGTAATGACACTTAATGCATTCAATACATTATGGTCACCAAATAACGGAATGAAGAAGGAAGAATAGAAATTGTTACGGACAAAAACGTCAAAAGTGGTTCCTTCCTTTGTCGTTTCAATATTTCGTGCCTGAAAATCATTTTCATCACCGAAGCCATAAAAAAGCACCGGAACTTTCGCTTGAATTTTTTGCAGATGCTCATCATCACCGTAAGCAATAATCCCTTTTTTCACCTGCAATGCGATTTCTTGAAAAGCAGAAAAAACATCCTCTACATTAGCGTAATAATCGGGATGGTCAAAGTCGATATTTGTCATAATACAGTAATCCGGAAAGTATGAAAGGAAATGGCGACGATATTCACATGCTTCAAAAACAAAATAAGTGGCGTCCTTAACCCCTTTCCCAGTTCCATCACCAATTAAATAAGATGTTGGTTTTGCCAATTCCATGACATGCGAAAGAAGCCCGGTTGTCGATGTTTTCCCATGAGCACCGGTAACGGCAATACTTGTATAATTTTGAATAAAATCTCCTAAAAAACGATGATAGCGTATGACCGGCAGTCCTAATGCCAATGCTTTTTGAATCTCTTCGTGGGAATCAGGAAATGCATTCCCCGCGATAATTGTCATTCCTGGTTTTATATTGTCTTCTCCAAAAGGATAAATGGGAATTCCTAATTTTTCCAATGCGTCTTGCGTAAAATAATGTTTCTCTACATCCGATCCTTGAACTCTTAATCCCATATTATGAAGGATTTGTGCAAGGGCACTCATCCCAGATCCTTTAATTCCTACAAAATGGTAAATAGTCATGTTAGAACCTCCAACAATGTCACTATATAATATGCATTATATGTATGAAAAGACTTATTTCGTGTTTCGTACAAATTTAAAAAACATTTTCTAAAAGTCCGTTATTTTTCAAAACTAACCGATACCCCTTGCTAAGTGAAAGATTTCCATCGGCTTCTTTACTCACAAGTACTGTAAAATATTCCACAACCAATGACGAAAACATCCTTTGAAAATTATCTGTCATAATACAATTTAAATCGTTTACCGCAAAATGTACTAAACAGCACTTTATGTATTATAGCATTTTCATTTCAAAAAAACTATCGCTTATCTATATCCTTGCCCGTAAGACCTAAAATTTTCAACAAAAGCCGATTTTTATAAAATTTTTTTGTATCGGGTCGGTTAGATTTTTGATTCAGCCGACCCGGTTTCATTCTTTTATTTACATGTTTCTACTATTTTCAAATACAACAGCAATTAGGAGAAGTATGACTCGGTTTCATAAATTTTATTTACATGTTTCCACTGTTATAGGAACTCCTTTAACTGTTCCAGTTCGGTATCTGTCATTAATACATCACGCGGTTTGCTGCCCTTTGCCTCTGAAATCATGCCTTTTTCCTCCATCAATTCAATAATTCGTGCCGCCCGATTATAGCCGATTCGAAAATGTCTTTGTAAACTTGATGTTGAGATATTTCCTTGTTCTAATGCGTATTCACAAGCATCATAAAGAAGTTCATCATTCTCGGCTAAATCAGATTTCTTTATCAGCTCTTCTTGTTCAAATAAGTAATTCGGTTCACCTTGGGTCCGAACATGGTCGATCACTTTTTCAATTTCTTCATCTGTAATAAAAGCTCCTTGAATGCGGTTCGGTTTTGCCGTACCGTTTGCCACAAATAGCATATCACCTTTTCCAAGCAGACGTTCCGCTCCACTAATATCAATGATCGTACGAGAATCAATTTGACTCGATACTGAAAAAGCAATCCGTGTTGGTACATTTGCCTTAATCAAACCGGTAATGACATCAACAGAGGGTCGTTGGGTCGCAATCAATAGATGAATGCCACATGCACGAGCCTTTTGGGCAATTCTAGCAATCGCTTCTTCGACATCAGCCGGTGCCATCATCATTAAATCGGCTAATTCATCAATAATTATCACAATATATGGTAATTTTTGTTCTTGCGTTTCACACTTCTCGTTAAATTTACTAATGTCACGGACACCAGAATGAGCAAATAATTCATATCGTCTTTCCATTTCATCGACCGCCCATTTTAATGCTTGGGTCGCTGCTTTCACATCGGTAATCACAGGACTAATCAAGTGTGGAATACCGTTATATGGAGACAACTCCACCATTTTTGGGTCGATTAATAATAATTTTACTTCATCAGGTCTGGCCTTATATAAAAGGCTGATAATAAATGTGTTAATACAAACACTTTTTCCGGAACCTGTGGCACCAGCAATTAAACCATGGGGCATTTTTTTAATATCGGTCATAATTGGTTTACCCGTAACATCAAGACCAAGAGCCGCTGTTAATGGAGAGTCTGCTTCAATGAAATTCGGTTGATCGATGATGTCTCTGAGATAAACTGGTCGACTGATTTTATTCGGTACTTCAATCCCGATTGTGTGTTTACCAGGAATCGGTGCTTCAATTCGAATTTCTTTCGCGGCAAGGCTTAATTTTAAATCATCCGTCAAGTTGGTAATTTTACTTACTTTCACTCCCATATCAGGGGATAATTCAAAACGTGTAACCGTTGGACCAACAGAAACATCAACGACTTTCGCACCAACATGGAAACTCCGTAACGTATTGTTTAGAATCGCTTTCTGATCTTCAATCCATTCGTCATCAGATTGTTGAAAAGTAGTTTTATTTAGAAGGCTTCGGGACGGAAATTGATAGTCTGGTTCTGCAAATTGATTTGATTCTGTTGCAGCAGCCATTTGTTGGAACGTTTGCTGTTCCGCTTTCTTTTTCAAAAATTCCCGGTCTTTTTTTAACATAAGAACATTGAATGGAAGATGTTTTCTCGCTGTCGGTTTCGTCGCTAGTTCTTGATCGTTCCGTTTACTAGATTGTTCTTCTTTCGTAACATTTTGCTTTTGTTCATTCATTTGTTGCGCTGGTTGAAGTTCCTTTTCCTCGAACTTTTCCATATTATAATTAGTTGGAGAGGCATCCGTTGTCTCGGTTAAATCTTGGACAGGGACCGTTTCTTTCAAATATTCCTCTGGTTCTTTGGCAAAATCATCTTTACTCATGACTAACTCTTGGTTCTTTTTCTCTAATTCAAAAACTTCTTGTTGTTTAGAATCTTGATTGCCAATTGGGGCATCTTGCAAATTGTTAATTTCTGATTTTTCTGTTGCAATACTCCACTCGGTCAATGGTATTTCTTCCCCAAAAACAGCTGTTTTCGATGGCAAGGAATGGGCATCTTCAGTCCTCTCTACTTTCATGTAATCATCGTTTAGTTCTTGATTATTTTCTTGTTCTGGGGCTGTTTCTTTCATTTTGACGATTGCTTCCTGCGACGATGAGGAAAGATCTTGTGTCTCGGTATCCAAATCGGATTCTTTTGACTGATTCATATCTGGAACCGAGATTGACTTATCAGCATTATTTTCCGACTGTACCTCTGTTTTCACTGATAAGGAATTTTCTATATCTATCATTTGACTATTTGTAGTAGCCGATTGCTGATTATATCCATGCGAATCCGGTTTTTCCTTCCTATTGGGAAGTTGATTGATTATTATTTGTTCATTTTCTTGATCATCTTCACTTAAATAGTCGCTAGTTTGAATAGTTTCCGCATTCTCATCTTGGCCATCACGGAACTCAGATGAACACGTTTCATGACCAGACAATTGTTTGTTTTCTGCATTTCTTTCAAAAGTGGTCAGTTCAAATTCAATGATGTCATCCTGCTTTTTTCTCCTTTGAAACCCGTAAATAGGTGAAGGAATCTCTGTTAGATGAAATGGTCGCTTTTTATGAATGTTTTCATGCTGAACCTCGTGAACATCATTGCTATTCATTGTAGATGCTTGATTATTTTGTTTTGAGTCGGGTCCTAAATGTGGTTCAAAGGATGGCTTTTCCTTTTCATACCGACGAAGTTCAGTTTCGTGGCGCCGCTGTAAAAGATCACGAATATCGGACATCCCTTCTTTCATGTTTGCACTATGTTGTATATTATATTTGCCCTCACCCTTTTCAAGTAAAGGTCGATTCGTGAAACTTTTTGGATATTGATATGTTACTTTTGTCTTTAGCTCTTTGCTTTGAACCTGATCATTAGTTGGACCTTGCGATTCATCCTCATCATCTATGTAAAAAGACAACCATTTTTTATACCAATCCATTTCCATCACTCTCTTTCAAAACATACAATAACATTTTACTATAAAAAGAAGATGAAAGGTGTAAAACTAACATGACAAATATATTTCAACGAACCATCCGTAGACATAATTCATTGAACAATAAGAAAAGCCTCGTACTTGAAGGACGAGGCGAAAAAAATTCTTTTGAGGGAAGTTTAATATTTAAATTCGGTTCCAACCGTATATGTATCTTCCAGAACGAGGATTCCTTTTTTCTCTGGGGCATTTGGTAGTCCTAATTCCCGTGCCGAACAAATCATTCCGTGAGAAGATATACCACGAAGTTCAGCAGGTTGAATAACAAGACCGTTCGGCATCACCGCACCGATTTTAGCAACAACAACTTTTTGTCCGGCTTCCACATTAGGTGCACCACAAACAATTTGTAATGTTTCGGTTCCAACATCAACTTTGCAAACACTTAATTTATCTGCTTGCGGATGCTTTGCCTTTTCTATCACATAACCGACAACAAATTTTGGTGAAAGATCACAAGTTAACTGATCGGTAAAACCATGACTTTTTATGATTTCATTTAACTTCGCCACCAATTCCTCCGTCAAGTCTACAAGTCCTTTCGTAACAGTAAAAGAAATGTATTTTGAAACATTGAAAAGGTTGAAGCCAGCTGTCTCACCTGTATCACCGTTTACAATTTTAACAACATCATCTTTTTTCTCATATGTAAAATTTGCTTGATTTACAGGCTTCAACGAAATTAGAAATGTATCGCCGGCTCCTTCTTTATTATAAAAGATGTTCATTTGATTACTCCTTTCTAATCGGTCGGTTTTTAGCCATAATGAAGATCGGTTCAAGTTTCCCATCTTCATAGTAAAAAGAGAGGGCAGTTATTGGAATGGCTCCATTTGTAAAGAAACTCATTGTCATTTGGGCCAATATATCATATCCGATATCATTTTTTATGTCAGCAAAAATCAAAACATCTTGATGAGGAATGGAAATAGCGAGTTTCCCTTCGGCCTTCTCTTCCATTTCTCTCAAAAGGTTTTCATTTAAAATCCGGCTCGCATCATATCCGTCATTCGTATTTAAAAAATAAAAGTCATTCCCACGGACGGAATCTTTTTTAAGCGGATTAGCGAGTGATCGTAAATTAAATTTGGCCATTTCCCGAATCATGTTCGGCTTCCAATTTTCTTTTGCTAGCATATGTTCATCGATTAGTCGATATGTATTGCCTAAATCTAGGGCATAATAAATCCTCGTTTCTGCGGTATGCTCATCCATTAACATTTCTCCACCTGTATCTGTCTTTTTCGGAAAAGAGGTGGAACGAATGACCGGAAAGATGTTTTTTTCATGTCCGGTCAATTCGATTGATAACGTCATCGCTTTTAAAGCTTCCTCTACATAATAGACAACTTCATCTATTGATTGATCCCGTTCTTTTTCCCATTTTCCGACAATTGGTTGTAAAGAAATATTTATTCCTTTTTTGATTGTTGTATCTTCCACCCGTAATTCATCTTTATCTCGATTGAATGTAATTTTCCGATTATCGCTTGCTAAACGTTGTTCTAAAATTTTTTTTAAGGTTGCCACCGACATTTTCATAGGAATCACCCCATTATGGACGTTCAGGAATTACCTTAATGAATCCATAAATTTTTCCACTTCTTCTTTTGTTTTCCGGTCCTTGCTGACAAAGCGGCCGATTTCTTGACCGTCTTTAAAGGCAACAAAGCTTGGGATGCCAAAAATGTCCATTTCTCCGCATAAGTCGATAAATTCGTCCCGGTCAACGGAAACAAAAGTGTATTCTGTATATTCATTTTCAATTTCCGGCAAAAATGGCTCCAGAAAACGGCAGTCCGGACACCATCCAGCCGTAAATAAAAAGACATGAGCTCCACTATTTTTTAACGATTCAAATTGTTCAACGGATTGTAATTTTTCCACTATAAAACCTCCAGCAATATTTAAAAATTTTGGTTGGAAATATTCTCTTATAGAGTTTAGCAAAGCAGGACAAGACTTTCCACTATCTTGTTTTCAGTACCTCTCCTTGTGGAGGTCTCTGAAGGTAAATACGATGTGCCTTTTTATCAATTAGCTGATATTATCCCACTAATTCAATAGAAGATACCACTTTCATCATCATTTCTGCGTCTTGTGTCAATCTCTTCAAATCTGTCATAGTAGTCATTTTATAGCCGCCGATTCCGACCGTCAGTTCATATTTATTTTTGTCTGTTTCCTTTAAAAACACATAACCGAACTTATGTTTATTTGTAAAGGTTTCTGTAAACATATAGGAATTAGCTTCCTTTAACATTGCCTCATAAACAACCCGACTATCCTCTTTTTCATTCTTATTGATGAATAAAATAAATAATTGGTCTCCTTTTGTAACAAGGATATTATTATCATCCGATTCATTCATTTTCATTGCAAAAGGTAAATAGAAGCGAATACCCTCGGCCTCTTTATTTGGTTTCTCACTTTCATCCGTCACACTCGTCTCCAACAGCTTCTTAACATCTTGCTGTTTGTCCTGAAGCGATGAAGTACATGCAGATAAAAGAAATACAAACAACAATAATTGAATTACTTGTGATCTTCGAAGCATGATTAGCCCCCGTTACTTGTTTTGTTGGCATAATCAAATTGCCCTTTTAACAATTTCACTACATGCGTAAACATCTCAACCCGGTTTACTTGGCCATCAGTAAATATTCCGATTGCACCTTCATGAGAACGAATATTTTCTTGTTTACAAAAGTCATCCATGATCGGTCCCAATTCTTCCCCATTTCTTAATCTATGACTAATATAAGCAGGCAAAATTATTCGTGCACCACCGGCGATCAAAGGTTGCTCAGAGGATCCGCGTATAACAAGTGCTCCCCAATTACACAACATTAGTCCATATGGTGAATCATTGACCCCTCCTTCCAAACCTATACCAATATCAGCAGCCGTTTCAGCAATGGCATTTTTTGCCCGATTGATCGCTCCTTGGATCGTTTCCTCATCAGAAAATGGCTGTTCGCTTACATTGGACGGAACCTTGCATGGGATTATCTCCGCCCTATCATTAAATATATTATGAATAGCCTGCAATTTTGCCTGATTTGTTGTACCTACCGCCAGTCTCATGCCCATTCCTCTTTCTCTTTGAAATATTTTTGTAAAAAAATACCATTTGGTAAAAATAACCATTCCTACCCGATGGTTTAATCATTTAAAAATATAGATAGAACACAATGATTGGAGCGTCTCGGGTAAAGCTGAAACGTAAGTCCAATCATGAATTTATTCAGTGGCTTTACTTGCATAAAATCCGTTCTTGTAACTTTCCTTTCAGCATGATAATGGAATTTAAGAAAATCGATGGTCATACGTCAGCTTTTATACTCGCAACCGTTGTTTTATCAGCAGCTTTGACAAGTTTGATAAGCAATTCTTTCGCTGCCAAATAATCATCAACATGTATAATGGATGTATGTGAGTGAATATACCGCGCACAAATTCCGATCACCGCACTTGGTACACCTTCATTGGCAAGATGAACTTGACCAGCATCCGTACCGCCACCAGAAACAAAATATTGATATGGGATCTGATTCGATTCTGCCATATCTAATATGAATTCCCGCATCCTGCGATGTGTGACCATGGTCGGATCATAAATACGAAGAAGCACACCTTCACCCAGATGTCCAAATTGATTTTTATCACCGGTCATATCATTGGCCGCACTAGCATCCAAGGCAAAGTATAAATCCGGTTTAATCATGTATGCGGAAGTTCTTGCTCCACGTAAACCTACTTCTTCCTGAACGGTCGCTCCAGAATATAATGTGTTAGGCAATGTCACTCCTTGAAGCTCTTTTAAAAGTTCAATAGCAAGTCCACAGCCATAGCGGTTGTCCCAAGCCTTTGCCATAATTTTCTTTGGATTAGCCAGCGGTGTAAACGGACAAAGTGGGATAATTTGTTGCCCAGGTTTAATTCCAATCCGTTTGGCATCTTCTTTATCGTCGGCACCAATATCAATTAATAAATCCTTTATTTCAGTTACTTTATTCTTATTTTCAGTACCTCTTAATAAATGAGGAGGAATCGAGCCAATCACACCATCCACCGGCCCATTGTCTGTAAATATTTGGACGCGTTGTGCTTGTAATACTTGGGGTGACCAACTACCTAAAGGCTGAAAACGGATCATCCCGTTTTTTGTTATCGCTGTTACCATAAAACCGACTTCATCCATATGACCGGCAACCATAATCTTCGGTCCGTCTTTTTCACCATGTTTGATTCCAAAGATACTCCCTAGACCATCTTGAACAATTTCATCCGCATATTTCTGCAATTGTTCCCGCATAAAATTCCGAACAAAATGTTCATTTCCGGAAGTACCCGGTAGCTCAGTTAATACTTTGAATAAATCTAATGTCTCTTGATTCATATTATTACCACCAATTCTTTAGAATTCAAAAATATGTAATTGTTTATCCTACCTCACTGGTAATTAAGATCTTGAAATTTACCTTGAATATTGGGTTGAACTACCCGTTAAAGTCCGATTAGTTCAACTAACCACTAGTGGAGAATGAAAAACCAACTGATGGAAGTCTCCCTTTATTTTACAAAACTTTTGTTGCTTATGCTATAAAACGAAATTTGAAGATAATCGTGCACAAATAATAAAAGCTCAATTTCTACAAAATACAAACGAAAATAAGCTATAGTATTTTATCTGAAAACTAGGTATACTTTTTCATAGTAGGAGGCGAAATGAATGAGCAAAAAAAATTTTCTTGCCGGAATTATGTGCGGAATTGCTTTTGGATTTTTCTCAAGCAAAGCGATAACAAATAATCGCAGCAAATTCTCATCTGAAGAAATTTTACATATCATAAAAAGCACTGCAGGCCCAAACGGAAAAGTGACCGGATCATGGATTATGACTAAACCCGAGACCTTGAAAAAAAACTCATTTACTTATCAAGCGTACCGTGGCGGGATTACGAAAATAGAAGACGATGATGAAAAACATTTTGAATTTTTAGCAGATGCCAATACAGGGGAAATTTTAGAATGGTCAATCGTATAAAAATTTTAGACTGGTAATCTCAATATGATAGGGAAACCCAGGATTACGGAATATCACTGGGTTTTCACTTAATTACTTCAATTTCTACCATTTTGGTGATTTTGCACCAAATTAAAATTATTCTATTGTAATCGACTGAATAATATTCCCTTGCTTATCCCACTTAAGCGCGCGATAAATGGCATCATGATAAAAGGTAAACCAAGCATTATGTTCCACTGCATAAGGAATCCACTTTTGCTTTTCGGCGATGGAGTTCATCGGATAATCATCATAGGCCATTACCCAAAGTACATTATGATGTGCATGTGTCGGTAATAGGTCAGCCAAATGGATGGACATTTTCCCCTCTGATTCCATGATAATAATCGCATGACCGTTACTATGCCCGCCTGTATGAACCATGCGGATACCGGGTACAATTTCTAGTTCATTAGAAAATGTTTCAACTTGTTCTTCAATTCCGTTCCAGTTATTTTCCCAATAGGTTGACTTTGAGCGGATATTTGGGTTACGCATTTCGTCCCATTCCGTTTCTGTACAATAGATAATCGCATTTGGAAAAGCGGATACAAACTTATCTTCTTTTGGCATAGTTAATCCACTCGCATGATCAAAATGAAGATGAGTCATCAATATACCGTCAATATCACTTCTTTTCAATCCGAGTTCAGCTAATGATTCATCGATCTTAGCTTCTTCTGTAACACCATAATTTCTTTTTTGCTTATCTGTTAATTTTTCATTACCGATTCCTGACTCGATTAAAAAACGTTTTCCATTTACTTCAACAAGAATTGGATCAGTTCTGCACTCAATTTGGTTATTATCGTTAACTGCATATTTTTTCGTCCATAACGGTTTCGGGACAACCCCAAACATGGCCCCTCCATCCAAGTGGGTCACACCACCATTCAACCAAGTCAATCTTATTTTACCAATATGTAATTGTTCCATTCTCCCACCCTTTCTGGAAAACCTTATTTATCAAAATATTAATCTAAAGTTAAATATCATTACAAGTATAAACTATTTTCCATCAAAGTGGGTTGGCAAAAAATTTGACTTTTATCTATGGTTCCAAAATTAATGAATGCTTTTCTTTTTGAATTGCCCACCCTTTACATCGCTAACATCCGACATGGCCAAAAAAGCATCCGGATCAAAATAGCGGACAATTGCTTTTAATTTTGCCTCCTCTAAACGGGTAATTACACAATAAATGACCTTCTTCTCTTCTCCGCTGTAACCTCCCTCACCGGAGAAATATGTAACTGTTCTACCTAGACGATTCAACAAAGCTTCACCAATATCTCTATATTTATCCGAAACAATCAAGACGGATTTCGACTCATTCATACCAACAATAACAATATCAATGACTTTAAAAGCGATAAAGTAAGCAATTAACGAGTAAAATGTACTGTTAATACTAAATACGAAACCGGCGCTACCAAGAATGAAAATATTGAAAAACATAACAACTTGTCCAACAGAAAAAGAGGATTTACTACTGATTAAAGTCGCTAAAATCTCTGTACCGTCGAGTGCGCCATTATTTCGTAACACCGTCCCAACTCCGATCCCAAGTACGATTCCGCCAAAAATTGCTGCCAACAACGGATCGTCAATGATCGGCTCAACACGGTGGAATAATTCCGTAAAAATTGAAGCCAAAATAATCCCGTATAAACTTTGAAATGCAAACGATTTGCCGATTTGCTTGTAGCCGATGAATATAAAAGGAATATTTAAAACAACGAGGAATATGCCGAAAGGGATAGGGGCAATGAGTTCATCTAATATTAATGATACACCGGTAATGCCGCCATCGATCACTTGATTGGGAACTAAAAATGCTTCCAATCCATATGCAAATATAATTGCACCTATTGTTATGAATAAATAGTTTTTAAAAGTTTCCTTAAATGAATTTCTTCCCTGATAATGATCAGACATAAAATTCCTTCTTTCCTTATAAAATAAACTTATCTTCCTATATTATTATAAAACGAAATTTTTTTATAAGGAAAGAATTTTTTATTTAATTTCCAAAAAAAGTTGCTGAAAATTTTATTTACATGTGGCACAGTCAAATTATTTTACTAATAAATCACATGAAAGCAAAGCATTGTGAAAGATCATTTTTTTAAATTTTCATTTATTTATGGAAGGAAATTTCACTTCACAACGATATATTCGATTCCCTTTTTTTGAAAATTTTTCTTCATATTCGGTCATTATATTCCCTTGAAAATCACTGTTGTGCAAATCAAGACTAATATTTTTCAATTTTAGTCCGTATTCAGAGAAACTAATAAGCGAATATTCAAATAAAGCTTGATTGTCTGTTTTAAAATGCAACTCGCCCCCACTAACCAAAATCTTCGCGTACATGTCTAAAAATGATTTATAGGTCAGTCTCCGCTTTTCATGCTTATTTTTTGGCCATGGATCGGAAAAATTTAAGTAAATACGATCAATTTCACCCGGAGCGAAAACATCCATCAATTTTTGTGCATTCATATTGAGCAATTTCAAATTCGGAACTCCAGCTTCAATGGCACGGTCTAATGCCGAAACAATCACGCTTGTATATGCCTCAATCCCAATATAATTGATTTCAGGATTCGCCTTTGCCATTTCCGTAATAAAACGCCCCTTTCCCGTGCCAATTTCTATATGAATGGGGTGATTATTTCCAAATAAATCATACCACTTTTCTTTCATCTTTTCCGGATGGTTGATTACAATTTGCGGATAGTTCATCAATTTTTCTTTTGCCCACGGTTTATTTCTTAATCGCATCTTTTCTGCACCTCTTTTTTTAAATGTATGATTACTTTATTTGTTCAATCATCAAGAATAATTTCAGAAATTTGTTATATGCTAAGAAAAACGGAAGCGCCTACTTAGCGACGTACAAGTTGGTCGGCTAAACGCGCAATGTATTGTTGACAGAAGTTAAAGACTCTAACGTCAAAATTTTCGCTATATTATAAAAGATCTCATTTAGGGGGAATCACTATGCCTATCCATTATACGGATCAAATGAATTTATTAAAAGATATTTTACAAAACCATTCTGAGGATTGCTGCGGATCCGTATCAGAATGTGAACAGATTGAACGACTAGCCAAGGCATTGATGGTTAATCAAAATATTGACCAAACTGGAAAAGCAATATTAAGTGAAATTTATTCATACGGTCAAAATGGAAAATATACCCAACACCTTGATGAACATATATCAAATCACCAAGATCAATTAAATTTCTGGGTAGATCAGATTAATCAATTCAGTTAGTTCAAATTGGATAGACGTGAAAAAATCTCCCTGACATCGAATTAGGGAGATTACTTCTCGCTTGCTTCATACATCTTACTTGATTGTGTCTAAATATTCAAGCCAAAATATACGATCTTTTTCATTTCCTTTACTATCAAAAAATTGAATTGATAAGAGCGTTTGATAATAAACATACCATTTTAAACGATTATAGATGGATTCAGTTAAAGACATTCCATAATTATTTAACCAATTTTCCCATTCACCCTCGGGTACGTACCAATATAACAACGGTCCAAGATCAAAAGCCGGGTCTCCGATGATGGCACTTTCCCAATCAATTAAAAATAATTCATTCTCTTCGGTAATCATCCAATTATTATGATTCATATCTCCATGGCAAACTGCCCAATTATTCGGTCGTATTTCAGGTACATGTTGCTCCAAGTAACCAATCGTCTTGGAAATAGCGAATTCTTTTATTAAGTTCGCATTAAGTTTGCTCTGTAGTTGAGTAAGTAATATTTCAGGGGAAAAAGGCGTTTTTCCTAATCTTTTCATCATTGATAAAAGAGGCTTTGAACGATGAATTTTTTTTAATAATTTGGCAACATCTTCACCACTCATATCATTCGGTTCAAGTTTTCTGCCCTTGATCCATTTTTGTG
>Ga0207789_1000157_pt1 | contig 49453 bp, 48 predicted proteins | sample HigsolmetaGSP12D_FD_184840 | JGI IMG/M metagenome (GOLD analysis project Ga0207789, IMG submission 184840) | High solid enriched microbial communities from the Joint BioEnergy Institute, USA - SP1-2-D (SPAdes) | ecosystem: Engineered > Bioreactor > SSF (Solid state fermentation) > Aerobic >...
CCAGCGCTACACGCTGACGGTGGAGGAGTTCCTGAGCTGGCAGCAGTCGATCGACCAGCACGGCCTCGCCGGTCTGCGGACGACGCGCATCCAGCACTACAGGCAGTAAGGCGCCGCAGGTCCCCCGAGCGTAACCTCGGAACGCAAAGGAAACGCCGGCCGGCAGGCCGGCGTTTCCATTTCCGGACAGCAGTTCCTGCGAGGGGCCGGCAGGAAGTGTTTTCGCCAGCATGCGACAATTGTCACTAGTCATTTAACCGCCCGCTAACCATGAGCGCGAAAACATCCGCGCGCACACCAGCGGGCCTGGGGCTCGCGCAACACGCACGGAGAAGGCGCAATGGGAGCAAGGCCCCCGCGGCAGGCACGGTCGCATCGGCAGGCATGGATCCGGTCACGCAGCACCACGAGCCTTCCCCTGTCGGCATTCTGCGACGGTGCCCTGCGATGAGCGACGCAACGCCCCGAAGCTTCTCTCCAGCCCTGCGCGCTGCCGAGGCACTCGTCGGCCAGCCCATGGCTGTCGTCGAGCGGGAGCTGATCCTCGCCACGCTCGCCCACTGCGGCGGCAACCGCACCCACGCTGCGCGCATGCTGGGCATCTCCATCCGCACACTGCGCAACAAGCTTGCCGACTATGCCGCCGCCGGCTTCGCCGTTCCCGAGGCAGGCAGCGGCGTTGCACGCCGCACGTCGGCCTGAACGCGCCTTTTCAGCGCTTGCGCAGCCATAGGCTTGTCTCAAAGGCTCCGTCGACGAGCGGCAGGGCGCCGGCCGCGCTCGCCGCCACAGCCTCGCCGAGCCGCGTCGCGGCATAGTGGCTCGCGAAGACGATGTCGTAACCGCCGCCCTGCAGCAGGGCACCGACGAGCAGCTGCTCGTTGTAGCCCCGCCAGGCCCAGGCCTGCGGATAGGCGTCAGGCAGGAAGACGTCATGCACGTGCACCAGCACCCCGGCGGGCAGCCGCGGCAGGATGTCGAGGAAGAGGCGGTCGACATCATTGCCCGGCATGGCGACGTGACTCGAGTCGACGAACAGGATGTCTCCCTCCGCCAGCTGCGGGAGGGCGTCATCGGCAACCTCCTCCACCACCGCGGGCAGGTGGGTGACGGGAAGGGAGGCGATGTCGGCGCGCGGCGCCGGATCGATGCAGAGGATCCTGGTTGCGAGGCCGCCGTCCGCGACCGCCCGGGCCATGAAGCGCGTGGAATGGCCGGAACCGATCTCGACAATGCGCGCCGGCTTCTCCCGTCGCACGAGGGCATAGGCGGCCGCCGCATCGAGCCGGGGGAACCACATCTGCCGCCAGCGCAGGCCCGTCCCCCCGGCCGGGATGGCCGCAAGCTCCGCCTGTACCGCGTCGATGGCGGCGAGTGTCGCCTCCATGGCCGGCGCGGCGGCGACAAAGATCGGCTCGAACGCGGGATAGGGCACGGAGCGTGCCGCACCTGCATGCCGGTGGGGAATGAAATAGCCGCGACGCGCAAGGCCGGTGACGGTGCCGAGACCGAAGGCGAGCCGGCGCAGGCGCTTGCGCAGGCCCGGCATCAGGGGGCGCCGTCTCCGGGCCGTGATGCGCCCGCCTTGCCGGCGCCGACCTTCGCCGTGACACGCTCCTGAAGGGCGCGGGCGATGCGCGAGCGCTCGAACAGCACCACGACGACGATGGAGAAGGCGAGCGGCACCAGCAGGTAGAACAGGCGGAAGATGAGCAGCGCTGCAAGCACGTCCGCCTGGTCCATGTCCGGCATCGCCTTGAGGAAGACGAACTCGAGCACGCCTAGGCCGCCCGGCGCATGCGAGATGAGCGCGGCCGAGAAGGAGGCGAGAAAGACGCCGAGAACCACGAAATAGCCGGGGTTGCCGGCCTCCGGCAGGGCGAAATAGATGATGCCGGCCGCGCCGAGCAGCTCAAGCGGCGCCGCGAAGAGCTGGCGCACCGTGATGTTGAGCCGCGGGTAGTAGATGGCGAAGTTGCCGATCTTCAGCGGCTTGAACTCCAGCCACGAGCCGAGCACATAGAGCGCCACGAAGAGGAGCATGCCCACGCCCGCGAGCCGCGAGAGCCAGATGGGAGCATCCTCAACAAGCCGGTTGACGATCTCCGGCTCGCCGACGAGCACGAGGCCGCCCAGAAGGATGCTGCCCAGTGCGAAGGTGAAGGAGCACAGCGCAATGAGCACGCCCACCTCGGCGAGGCTCAGCCCCATCGTGCCATAGGCCCTGAGGCGCACCATGGCGCCCGACAGCACCGAGGCGCCGATGTTGTGGGACAGCGCGTAGGTGGTGAAGGAAACGAGCGAGATGACGACCCAGGAGAGCTTCTTGCCCAGATGCAGGAGCGCGATGCGGTCGTACCAGGCAAGCGCGCCATAGGCGACGATGGTGGACAGGCCGGCGAGGATCCAGTGCTTCAGCGGAATCGCAAGGATGCTGTCGAATACCTCGCTCGCGGAAATGTCCTTCAGCTCCCGATAGAGGAGCCAGACCGAAAAGACGACCGCGGCAAGGCCGATGACCGGCCAGACGTACTCGAGCTTCTTCTTCATCGATCCTTGGGCTTCGCCCCCGATGCGGAATGCGACTGCCGCGCGTTCCCCCGACGCACGGTCCGATGCATCCTTCGCCGATCCCTCCGGCATCTGTGCCCGACCGGGCGCGCGCCCGCAAGGCTTTCTTGACGCCGCCGGGCCTTCTCGTGCAAGGGCAGCGAAAGGCTCGCGCCGCCGGCCGGGGCTGCGGCGCGGAACCGATCTGGACGGAGAAGCCGGCCATGCTGCGCGATGGCTACACTGACATTCCCGCCGGCAAGCTCGCCACGGTGGTCACCTACCTCGAGATGACCGAGCCGCCGGCGACCACAGGGACGGACAGCGGCGATTTGTCCCTCCTCCGGCTCGGTGCGGGCGACGTCGACCGCTATCTGCGTCTGTTCAAGACGGTCGGCGGGCCGTGGCTGTGGTTCAGCCGGCTCGCGGTGCCGCCCGCGGAGACGGAACGTATCCTGGCCGACCCGGCCGTCGAGGCCTATGCCGTCGTCCTCGCGGGCGAGGAGGCCGGCCTCATGGAACTCGACTTCCGTGGAGGGGACGAGGCCGAGCTCGTCTACTGCGGACTCATCCCGTCAGCCGTCGGCCAGGGCGCGGGGCGCAGGCTGATGCAGCTGGCACTCGCCCGGGCATGGTCGCGGCCGATCCGCCGGCTGACTGTGCATACGTGCCACTTCGACCACCCGAGCGCCCTGCCCTTCTATATCCGGATGGGCTTTCGCCCCTACAAGCGGGCCATCGAGGTCATGGACGATCCGCGCCTCGTCGGGCTGCTGCCACGCGACGCCGCGCCACACGTTCCCCTGATCGTGCCGGCCTGACGGCCGCCACGTCAGGCGTGGGCAACAGCCTCGCGGGTCGACTCGCGCACTGCCTCGCGGTCATCCAGGAGCTCGACCTTGCGCAGTTCCTCGATGGCCTCATCGAGCTCGGCCCGGGCGTCCTCAAGCTGGGCGCGCAGCTCCTCGGCCGAGCGCAGCAGGTTGTCCCGCCGCTGCGAGGCAGCCTTGGCATAGGTCGGGTAGGCGAAATGGTTGGGATCGCTGATGCCGGCCCGCGCCTCCTCGGCTGCGACCTCGCGCGCGAGCTCGTCTGCCATGCGGACGAACTCGGCCGTCATGGCCTGGATCTGCTGGACCCTGCGGCGCTTCTCCTCCACGTGAAAGCGCTTCAGGCGAATAAGCGTGTTCCGCGACTTCATCGCTTGTTCTACTCCTCGACAAGCCGCCAAAGACGGGCGCGGCCGCCCAAAGGGGCCGCTGACCTGCCGAACATCGCCGATGGAGGTTAGCTCTTCCTTACCCACGGGCGCCTGCTGCCGCAGCTGCAGCGATGGCACCGCCATTGCGGCATTCATGCCACAGCCCGCCGGCAACCGCTGCCCGCCACGTACGGGCGCGCGGAAAAACAGAAAGAGAGGTTATCCACGATCGGGGCGGCGGAAGCCGTCAACCTTTCGTTTACCGCGGTCGTTAAGACTGAAGCTACGTCTGCTCCGCGGCCGGCGGCCCTGTCCGTCATGCTGGGCGAACGAGTCACATGAGTCACTTGCGCCAATTTTCTCATGCGTTACGTTAACCGCGGAAAGACTGGAAACCGACTGCGATTCAATCTTTTACGCCGACTTTCACATGTTTCGGCGAGAGGTTCTTGCAAGAGGGAATCAGTTTTTGTTAACCATTTGGGCGTAACGTCGCGAGTCGGAACGAGTGGGAAGATCGGACGCCAGCGCCGCGGCGTAACGCGGGCAGCGTCGGAAAGCCGGGACACCGCCAGCGCGGGCCTCGGGGCGAGGTTGGGGACCTGACATGCGCGTATTGCTCATCGAAGACGACAGCGCCACCGCGCAGAGCATCGAACTGATGCTCAAGTCCGAGAATTTCAACGTCTACACGACCGATCTCGGCGAAGAGGGCGTGGATCTCGGCAAGCTCTACGACTACGACATCATCCTCCTCGACCTCAACCTGCCGGACATGTCCGGCTACGAGGTGCTGCGGAGCCTGCGTGTCGCCAAGGTCAAGACGCCCATTCTCATCCTGTCCGGCCTCGCCGGCATCGAGGACAAGGTCAAGGGGCTCGGCTTCGGCGCCGACGACTACCTGACGAAGCCCTTCCACAAGGACGAGCTGGTGGCGCGCATCCACGCCATCGTGCGCCGCTCCAAGGGCCATGCCCAGTCGGTCATCACCACGGGTGACCTCGTGGTCAATCTGGACACCAAGACGGTGGAGGTGGCGGGCAACCGCGTGCACCTCACCGGCAAGGAGTACCAGATGCTGGAGCTTCTCTCCCTGCGCAAGGGCACCACGCTCACCAAGGAGATGTTCCTCAACCATCTCTACGGCGGCATGGACGAGCCGGAGCTCAAGATCATCGACGTCTTCATCTGCAAGCTGCGCAAGAAGCTCGCCAACGCCTCCAACGGCAAGAACTACATCGAGACCGTCTGGGGCCGCGGCTATGTGCTGCGCGAGCCGGACGAGATCGAGGAGCGCATCTCCGCCTAAGGCGCCCGGCCAGCTGCGAGATTCTGACGAAAAAGCCCCGCGTCGCGGGGCTTTTTGCGTTTCGGCCTGCGGTCCCGACAGGCCGCGCTCAGGCGGCCCGCGTCGCACCGCGACGGCGCGGCACATAGACGCCGCGCAGGGTCGGATGCATCTCGACCTCGTCGCCCAGACCGATGACGGTCTCGGCCGCACCGAGGAACAGACAGCCGTCGGGAGCGATCTGCCGCCCCAGCCGCGCCAGGATGTCGGCCTTCAGCGCCATGTCGAAATAGAGCAGCACATTGCGGCAGAAGACGACGTCGAAGGTGCCGAGCGGCGAGAAGTCGTGGAGCAGGTTGAACGGCCGGAAGGTGACGCGCTCACGCAGCTGCGGTGCGATCTGCCACTGGTCGCCGACCTGCGTAAAGTAGCGCACGAGGAGCTGGATGGGCAGGCCGCGCTGCACCTCGAACTGACTGTAGAGCCCGGCGCGGGCCCGTTCAAGCGCCTGGGTGGAAATGTCCGTCCCCAGGATCTCGACGCGCCAGCCGGCCAACCGTTCGCCCATCTGGTCGAGCATCATGGCGAGCGAATAGGGCTCCTGCCCTGTGGAGGCCGCGGCGCACCAGATGCGCAGCGAGCGCGAGCCGGCGCGCGCCTCCAGCAGCCGGGGCATGATGTCGTTGCGCAGCGTCTCGAAGGGGGTCTTGTCGCGGAAGAAGAAGGTCTCGTTCGTCGTCATGGCCTCGACGACGGCCTGCTCAAGCTCCCCATTGCCGCCGGCCTGCAGCGCCCTCACCAGCGCCGCAAGCGTCTCGAAGCCGCGTGTGCGGGCAAGCGGCTGCAGACGGCTCTCGAGCAGATAGCGCTTCTCCAGCGTCAGCGCGAGGCCGGAACGGGCGCGGACGAACGTGCACAGATAGTCGAAATCGGCCTCAGTCATCACCGCCCCCCTCCATGAAAACACTGATCGCCGACGCGATGCCGTCCAGCGGCAGCACGGCCCGTGCCAGCCCCTCGCGGGCGATGGCACCCGGCATGCCCCACACGATGCTGGTCCCTTCGTCCTGCACGATGATGGGCGCCCCGGCAGCAGCCAGGCGCCGCGCCCCGGCGAGCCCGTCGCGCCCCATGCCCGTGAGCACCACGGCGAGCACGGCCGGGCCGTAGACGGCTGCCGCCGTCTCGAACAGGACATTGACGGCCGGCCGGCAGACATTGGTGGGCGGGCCGTCGTGAACGTTGAAAACGATCTCGCCGCCCCGCCGCACGAGGCCGGTGTGGCGCCCGCCCGGAGCGACATGAATCACACCCGGCCGCACGATCTCGCCATCGGCCGCCTCGCACACTGGGCAGCCGGCGATGGCGGCGAGATGCTCGGCGAAGACCGTCGTGAAGATCGGTGGCATGTGCTGCACTACGATGACCGGCACCTGGACGGGGACGGAGGCCGGCAACTGGCTGAACAGACGCATGATCGCCCGCGGCCCCCCGGTCGAGGCGCCGACCACGATACAGGCCGGCCGCGCGACGATGCCCGACACGGCAAGCCGCGGCGGCTCCGCGCCCGTGCCGGCGCGCGGCCCGCGTTGCGCCACCGCACGGATCTTCTCCAGCAGCTCGGTGCGGAAGGCGCTGAGCGCGCTGGCATCCCCGAGCGCGGAGGGCTTGGGCACATAGTCCGCCGCGCCGAGAGCGAGGCAGTGCAGCGAGATCTCGGCGTTACGGCGCGTGAGCGTGGAGACGACGAGCACGGCGACGCCCGGCCGCGCCGCGAGCAGCTCCGGCAGAGCCGTGAGCCCGTCCATGTCCGGCATGTCGAGGTCCAGCACGATCACGTCGGGATTGGCCCGCGCAACGAGGGCGAGCGCGACGCGGCCGGTCTCGGCCTCCGCCACCACGTCAATGTCCGGCTCCACGTCTAGCCAGCGCAGCGCAAGAGCGCGCGCCACGGCCGAATCGTCGACGAGCATAACCCGTATCACCGCACTGCCCCCGCCGATGTCCGGCCGCAGCCGGCCGCTCTGCCGTGCCGCGCCTCAGACCAGACCGACTTCCTGGAACTTCGCTTCCACGATGTCCTTGTCGAAGGGCTTCATGATGTATTCGTCCGCGCCGGCCTGAAGCGCCTTGGCGATGTGGGCAACGTCGTTTTCCGTGGTGCAGAAGATGACCTTCGGCCGGTCTCCCCCGGGCAGCTGGCGCAGTGCCTTGAGGAATTCGTAGCCGTCCATCACCGGCATGTTCCAGTCGAGCAGCACCGCCTCGGGCATGGACAGCCGGCACCGGTCGAGGGCCTGGGCGCCATCCTCGGCCTCGCTCACCTCGAAGGCAAGGGCCTCGAGGATGCGGCGCGCCACCTTGCGAATGACCGCCGAGTCATCGACGACAAGACAATGCTTCATGTTGCGAGACTCCCAGTCAACGCTCGATCAAATCCGGCCACGGCGCCGGTGGGCACAAGGATCAACCGGCCCCTCCGTCATTATCGAAGGCTAGTACCGCATCCACGTCGAGGACGATAAGGAGGCGGTCCTCCAGCCTGTGGATGTGCGAAGCAAGCGAGGCCCAGCGGGAACCCAGATGGGGCGGCGTCGGCTCCCGCGTGTCGACAGGCACGCGCATCACCTCGCCGACACCGTCGACGATGAGGCCGAAGCTCTCGTCGCCCTGTTCCAGACCGACAGCCATGACAGACCCGCTCGTCGGCTCCAGCGCCGGCAGGCCGAGACGGCGGCGCATGCATACGGCGGTAACGACACGGCCCCTGAGGTTCACGAGCCCCTGCACCTCGGGCGGCGCGAGCGGGACGGGCGTCAGGGCGCCAACCACGAACACGTCGCGCACCCGAGCGATGGGAATGCCGAACAGCTGCTCGCCAACCGTCACGGTGACGTACTGGATGGCGTCGTCGACGGTGCTGGCGATGATGGCGGGATCGATCGCACTCACGCGGCCTCTCCATAACCGTCCAATGTGGCCGCCAGTGCCGCGAGCAGGCCACCGCGGTCGAACTTCGCCACGAACTCCACTCCGCTGTAGCGTCGCGCCCGCTCGACAATCGCCGGGCTGATGTAGGACGACAGGGCGATTACCGGCAGGTGCTGCGTGCGCTGGTCGGCCCGCAGGCTCTCGATAAGATCGAAGCCTGTCTTTCCGGGCATTTCTATGTCGCTCACCACGACATCGATGACCCGTTGCGAGCCGAGCACGTCGAGCGCCTCGTCGACGCTGGCGGCGAGGACGAGGCGATAGCCGGCCGCGCGCAGGACCGGGGCCAGCATGCCGCGGAAGAAATCCGAATCGTCGACAAGCAGGACGGTGCGTATCGGCGCACTCGGCACGGCCGCCCGGCACAGCCAGTCCTCGTGCGCAAGCGGCAGGAAATGGGCGACGTTGATGAGCTCGGTCGCCTGCCCGCGCACCACCGTCGAGCCGACGAGGTCCGGCCGCTGCGGCACAGGATCGATGACGAGCCGCTCGTCGACGATGTCGACGATATCGTCCACGATGAGGCCCATGGCCCGGTCGGCGTCGGAAAAGATGAGAATAGGCTGCGTGCCCTCTTTGCGGATAGCGAGCTTCTCGCTGGCCGGCACGAGCGGCATCAGCCGGCTCCTGTACTGGACGAAGGGGCGATCGCCGATCCACTCGATGCGGGAGGCGTCTATCTCCTCGAGCCGTGTGACGAGGGACAGTTGCACCGCCTTCTGGCCGGGCCCACCGGCCCGGAAGACAAGCAGCGACGTGCTCTCGATCTCCTCCTCGCGCTCGTCCTCCATTTCGGCCATCGCGTCGTCGAAGGCGGCCGCATCGACCCCGTGCGCGCCGAGCGCGCGCGAGATGCCGTTGGGATCGATGATGAGGACCACGGCCCCGTCACCAAGGATCGTATTGCCGGAAAACACCTGCAGATGCCGCAGCTTGCGCGACATCGGTTTGACCACGATCTCCTCGGTGTGGAAGACGCCGTCGACAAGAAGGCCGAAGCGCTGCCGCCCCACCTGAAGCACGACGATGAAGCCGTCGTCTCCCGCCGCCCCCGGCCGCTCAAGGATGCGCGCCAGGGACATCACCGGCAGCAGCCGCTCGCGCAACCTCAGCACGGGCGCGCCGTTGACGGTCTCGATGCGTTGCTCTGAGCCGGGGCGCACGCGCACCAGCTCCAGCACCGCCATCTGCGGAATGGCGAAGCGCTGGTCGCCCACGCTGACGATGAGCGCCGCGATAATGGCCAGCGTCAGCGGGATCTTGACCGTGAAGACGGTGCCGCGCCCGGGCTCGGAATGGATGTCGATGACGCCGCCGATGAGCTCGATGTTCGTCTTGACCACGTCCATGCCGACGCCGCGGCCCGACACGGCGGTCACCGTCTCGGCGGTCGAGAAACCGGGATGGAAGATGAACTTCGCGACCTGCGCGTCGCTCATTCGCTCGATCTCGGCCGCAGGCGCGAGGCCGCGGGCAATCGCCTTGGCCCGGATGGCGGGAATGTCGAGACCGCGCCCGTCATCGGCGATCTCGATGGTGATCGTGCCGCCCTCATGATAGGCGCCGAGGCGGATAGTGCCCCGCTCCGGCTTGCCGAGGGCCCGCCGCTCGGCCGGGCTCTCCAGCCCGTGGTCGGCGGCGTTGCGCACCATGTGTGTCAGCGGATCCTTGATAATGTCGAGCACCTGGCGGTCGAGCTCGGTGTCGGCACCACGCATCACGAGATCGATGGGCTTGCCGAGCTCGTCCGAAAGGTCACGCACCAGCCGCGGCAGCTTCTGCCAGGCGGTACCGATGGGCTGCATGCGCGTCTTCATGACGCTCTCCTGCAGCTCGGCAGTGACGTGCGACAGGCGCTGCAGGGGCACGCTGAACCTGTTGTCCTCGTGCCGGCGTGCGATGTCGAGCAGCTGGTTGCGGGTCAGCACCAGCTCCGAGACCATCGTCATCAGGTGCTCAAGCGTGTTCACCGCCACGCGGATGGTCTGCTGCCGTGCTGGCGCCGGGTCCACGGCGTCCGTGACGGTCCCTCCCCGGGGCGGCGCGGCCTCCTGGACCGGAGGCGGCGCCTCAGGCTCGTCAAAGGCCGCGAGGATGGCGGGATCGATCTCGCGCCGCCCGGCGCCGCCGCTCGACCGTTCGAGGCGCACGATGAGATCGTCGTCCTGGCCCGGCGGCTCCACCGACGTGCGCTCGAGCTCGGTGATGATGTGCTTGATGCGGTCGATGGTCGCCAGGATCAGCGTGACGTCCCGGCTCGTGACCGGCTGTTCGCCGTCGCGAAAACGGCCCATCAGCGTCTCGGCGGCATGGGCCAGCGCCTCGAGACGCGGCAGGCCGAGGAAGCCGCAGGTGCCCTTGATGGTGTGAACGAGACGGAAAATGTTGCGTAGGATCGCCGTGTCGTTCGGATTGCGCTCGAAGCTCACGAGTTCAACGTCGACGGTGTCGAGATACTCGCTCGTCTCCGTCAGGAACTCGCGCAGAAGTTCATCCATGACGCATACCCGAAAAGCGCGCGCACGGCCGATGCCGGCCGCCCGCGCCGCCGTGATCCGACGGGCAGTGTCAGGGTGAAGAGTTTAAGTTAGGTTGAAATCCTGCGCCGACTTGCACGGATCACGCGCAAGTGCTCAGGCCGCCACCGGGCCGGCCTTGATCAACACCGTATCATCCTCGATGGAGAAACGCGCATCCATGCCGGCCGCGCGGGCCACGAGCCCCGTGTAGAACGGCTGGATCGCATGCGCATCGACGCTTCCACCCTCGGCCTTGCCGGCGAGGAGCTGCTCCGCATGGGCCGGAATGCGCGCACTCGCGCCCTTGGCGGCGATGGTGAAGCGCACGTTCTCGCCCTCCACCTCGGCATCCACCGTAATGGAGCCGCCGCGCGGAATTGCGTTGGTGGCGAGCAGGATGAGGTTGAGGAGCAGCTTCACCTTGTTCTTGGGCAGGAGCAGGCGCGGCACGTTCCAGATGAGCGTGACCTTGTCGTCCTGGATGAAGCCCTTGGCGACGTTCTCGGCATCGCCGAGGTCGATCGAGGCTCCGGCGGAACCGGCCGCGCCGAAGGCCAGACGCGCGAACTGGAGCCGGGCCGAGGCCTGCCGGGCGCTCTTCTTGATGAGGTCGAGCGCAAACTCCTGCATGGAGGCGTCCTTCTCGTCCTCGAGCACTTCGAGCCCGTTGACGATGGCCCCCACCGGGCTGATGACGTCATGGCACACGCGGCTGCACAGGAGAGCGGCGAGATCGAGCGCATCGAGCGTAACGGCGGTCATGGCGGCTCCGCGGAAGGGGCTAACGCGTGATGGGCGCACCCCGGAACGGGGCGCGAACAGGTTTCGGTGATACACTGCTTCGCGCGGGTCAGGAAGCCCCGCGACCACGGCGTATCGCAGCTGATGCACCGCTTGCAATTCGTTGCCGTCTTGCGCACAACCCACTCCGGTTCATCACGCACAGTGCTTCTTATGTCGCCCTTTTCATCCGACGCCGACACCCTCGCCCTTACCCTCGCAGCAATCGCCCATGGTGCAGGCGCACGGATCCTCGAAAGGCGTGCTGCCGGGTTCATCACCCGCACGAAGGAGGATGGCAGCCCTTGCTCGGACGCGGACCTGGCGGCGGAAGCCTACATCTCCGCCGAGCTCGCCCGCGCCTTCCCGCACATGCGCGTGATCTCGGAAGAGAGCGCCGAGGACGCGGCGCCGCTCGGCCGGGACGACGCCTTCTTTCTCGTCGATCCGCTCGACGGCACGCGCGACTTCGTGGCCGGCGGATCGGAGTTCACGGTCAACATCGCCGCCGTCGTCGGCGGCCGCCCCGTCGCCGGCGTCGTCCACGCGCCGGCGGACGGGCGCTTCTGGCTCGGAGGGGCCGCGGCCTACGCAGTGACCGCGCCGGCAGGCGGCCCGCCCCCCTCCCGCGAACGCCTGCGGCCCATCCGTACCCGGCCAGCCTTTCGCGAGCGGCTGACAGCCCTCGCCAGCGCCCGACACGGCGACGCGCGGACGGACCGCTTCCTCGCCGCCCTGGCGCCGCACGAACGGCGCAACGCCTCCTCGGCCATCAAGTTCTGTCTCGTCGCCTCGGGCGAGGCGGACGTCTATCCGCGCTTCGGCCGGACCATGCAATGGGACGTCGCGGCAGGCGATGCGCTGGTCAGTGCGGCCGGCGGCCTCGTGACAGCGCCGGATGGCACCCGCCTCACCTACGGCGACGCGACGGACGGCTTCGCCAACGGCCCCTTCATCGCCTGGGGCGATCCGCGCCTTGCGCGGGACAGGGAGCTGCTGGCCGCCGCGACGGCGCAGGCCTGACCTGCATTCCTGCCACCGCCCTCCGACAGCGTGCCGCCCCGGCCAGCCGGCGCGCGCCAACAGCAACGAGCGACATTTCGCATTCGTTTAGCAATCTCGTTAACGATTTTTGCCCCATGATGGGGATGGGCGGGCTTAGTGAATGGAGTATTGCTGATGCGAGCCAGCTGGAACGTGGCTTGGCGTGCCGCCATGATGATCATCGCGGCGCTCCTCCTCGTGGCGCCCGGCGTCGCCCTTGCCCAGGGCACACCGGCACGGCAGGACACCTTCTCGCCCGAGGAGCTCATCCAATCCGGGCACAAGGCCTTCGGCAACGTCTCACGCGGCCTTGCCCTCACCATCGAGGAAGCGGTGCGCCGGTGGGGTGAGCCGAACGGCTACATCGTCGGCCAGGAGGCGTCGGGCGCCTTCATTGGCGGCCTGCGCTACGGTGAGGGCGTTCTCTACACGCGCAACGCCGGCGACCAGCGCGTCTTCTGGCAGGGGCCCTCGGTGGGCCTCGACTTCGGCGGAGACGGCGCGCGCACCATGATGCTCGTCTACAATCTGCCGACGGTGAACGCGCTGTTCCAGCGTTTCGCCGGCATCAACGGCTCTGCCTATCTGGTGGCCGGCTTCGGCATGACGGCACTCACCGCCAACGGCATCATCATCGTACCCATCCGTACGGGGGTCGGCGCCCGCCTCGGCCTGAACCTCGGGTATCTCAAGTTCACGCCCGAGGCGACGTGGAATCCCTTCTGAGCGTTCGGCCGGAGCGATCGAATGACGGGCGCCTGACTGGAAAGACCAGCCGAGGCGTGCCATTTTCATAAAAGGAAGCCGGCGGTGGGGCGGCCGGCCGTACAACGGGCGTGAAGGGGAAGCGGGGCCGTGATCGAAGCGCTGATGATCTTCGCGCTCGGGTTCCTCACGGCCACGCTCCTGGCAATCGTGGTGCTGCCCGCGGTCAACCGCCGGGCCGAGCGCCTGATCCGCCGCCGGCTCGAGGCGCAGTTCCCCATGTCGATCGCGGAGCTGACGGCCGAGAAGGACCACCTGAGGGCTGAGTTCGCCGTGGCCCTGCGCCGCCTCGAGCAGCAGCTCGAGAAGGCGCAGGAGCAGCACGCCGCGGCCCTGGCCGACATCGGCCGGCGCGCCACGGAACTGACACGGCTCGAGGAGGAACGCGCAGCCCTGCGCGCGACGATTGCCGATCTCGAAAGCCGCCTCGCCGAAACGGCCGCCACACTCGAGACGACACGGGCGGAAGCTGCGCGGCTCGACGCGGAGCTGAAGGAAACGACGGGCCGCCTCGACGCCCGCGAGGAAGCCTACCGCGCGCTGGACGCTGCCCACCGGGATGCACTGACCGAGATCGACACGAAGCGCATCGCCGTGGCCGGGCTTGAGACGCAGCTCGCCAACCATACCGACCGCCTGGCGAACCTCGAACAGGCGCTCGCCGCCACGCAGGCGGACCTGACGGCGGCGCAGGCGGGCATCGCCGAACGTGACAAGCTGCTCGAGAGCGCGCGGACACACGAGGAGGTGCTCTCAGCCCGCATCCGCTCGCTGGAGGACATGCGCCGTGAACAGGCGACACGCATCGAGGTGCTGGAGGCGAGCGAGGTCGATTATGCCGCGCGTCTCACCGAGGCCTCGGTGGCCGCGTCGCGGCGCGAGACCATCGTCGCCGAGCGTGATGCTGAGCTGGCCCGCGCACGCGAGCTGATCGCGAAGCTCCAGGCCGAGTTGGCCGCAACCGGAGAACGGGAGCGGACGGCCCTCCGTGCCCTGGAAGAGGAGGTCGAAACGATGCGTGCCGAAAAACTGTCGCTCGAGGGGGCGTTGCAGCAGGCCCGCGCCGACCGCGCCCGGCTACAGCGGGAGCTCAACCGCCTGCAGCGCGACCTGCGCAAGCTGCCCAGCGAGGCCGGCGACGACGCCACGCTGCTGGAGCGCATCGACCGACTGGCCGACGCCATCATGGCGGTCCCCCAGCACGAGCCCGACCACCCCGGCGAAGAGACGAAGCAGGTCGCGCGCCAGACGGCCTGATGCCGCCACGGCCGGCGGCACTCACAGCGCCGCCGAATCCTCCGCCGTCAGGCTCGCGCCAGAGATGCGCGGCTCAATGAAGGCGAGAACCCGCTCGGCGAGCGCCTCTGCATCCGCCTCGGCGCCGTCGAGCACGAGATCGGGCGACAGCGGCGGCTCGTAGCCCTGGCCGACGCCGGTGAAAGTCGCGATCTTGCCGTCCTGCGCCTTCCGGTAGAGCCCCTTGGGATCGCGTGCGGCGCACACCTCGGGAGGCGTGTCAACGAAGACCTCGACGAACTCGCCCGGCGCGAAGCGCTCGCGCAACCGGTCCCGGTCAGCCCGCACGGGTGAGACGAAGGCGCAGAGCACGACGAGGCCGGCATCGAGCATGAGCCGTGCCACCTCGCCGGCGCGGCGCACGTTCTCGGCGCGGCTGGCGAGATCAAACCCAAGATCGGCGTTGAGCCCCTGGCGCAGGTCGTCGCCGTCGAGCACCATCGTGTGGCGGCCGAGGGCGTGCAGCTTGCGCTCCACCATATTGGCAATGGTCGACTTGCCCGAGCCCGGCAGGCCAGTGAACCAGACGGCGAGCGGGCGCTGGTGCTTCAGCCCGGCGCGCCCCGTGCGGTCGACATCGAAGCCGTGGCGGTGGACATTCGTCGCCCCCACGGCCGCGACGGCCATGCCGGCCGCAACGGTGGCATTGGTGAAACGGTCGATGAGGATGAAGGCGCCCGTGGCGCGGTTCTCGTCGTAGGGATCGAAGATCACCGGTGTCACCGTGTTGATCTCGACCATGCCGATGCCGTTGAGCGGCAAGCTGTCCGTCGCCCGTTCCTCGAAGCTCTCCACATCGATGACGCTGCGGATGGCGCGGACCGTGGCGGGCACGGTGCGCGTGCCGAGCTTCATGAGATAGGAGCGGCCCTGCGTCAGCCTGTCCTCGCTCATCCATACGAGCCGCGCGGAGAGACGGGAGGCCGTCGTCGGCCGCGCCTTCGGGTCGGCCAGCACCTCACCGCGCGGGGCGTCAATCTCGTCGGCGAGCACCAGCGTCACGGCATCCCCGGCCCGGGCCGACTCCCGGTCACCGTCGAAGGTGACGATGCGTTTCACCCGGCTCTTCTTGCCCGACGAGGCGGCCACCACTTCGTCACCGACGCGCACGACACCGCCGGCGAGTGTGCCCGAGAAGCCGCGGAAGTCGAGATCCGGCCGGTTGACCCACTGCACAGGAAAGCGGAGCGGCCCATCCGTCTGCGCCGCCTCGACCTCCACCTCCTCGAGATGGCCGACGAGCGTCGGCCCCTCGTACCAGGGCGTGCTGGCGCTGCGCACCGCGATGTTGTCGCCGAAACGGGCCGAGAGCGGGATGGCCACGACCGAGGCGAAGCCGAGCCTGCCGGCGAAGGCCATGTAATCGGTCACGATGGCGTCGAATCGCCCCTGGTCGAAGCCGACGAGGTCGATCTTGTTGACGGCAAGGACAACGTGCCGGATGCCGATGAGCGCCGCGATGACGCTGTGGCGCTTCGTCTGCGTGAGGACGCCCTTGCGCGCGTCGACGAGGATGATGGCGAGCTCCGCGTTGGAGGCGCCCGTCGCCATGTTGCGCGTGTACTGCTCGTGACCGGGCGTGTCAGCGACGATGAAGGAGCGGCGCGCCGTCGAGAAATAGCGGTAGGCAACGTCAATCGTGATGCCCTGTTCGCGCTCGGCCTCGAGCCCGTCGACGAGCAGGGCGAAGTCGATGTCCCCGCCCGTCGTGCCGTGGCGGCGCGAATCCCGCTCCAGCGCCTCGAGCTGATCCTCGAAAATGGCACCCGTCTCGTAGAGCAGCCGCCCGATCAGCGTCGACTTGCCGTCGTCGACCGAGCCGCATGTGAGGAAGCGAAGAAGGCTGCGCTGCGGAGCGGCCGGGGCCGGCGCGGGACCGGCGAGCGTGGCGATGGCGTTCATCAGAAGTATCCTTCGCGCTTCTTGCGCTCCATGGAAGCCTGGTCGTCCCGGTCGATGACCCGACCCTGCCGCTCGGAGGCGCGGGAGGCCATCAGCTCCTCCACGATCGCCTCCAGCGTGTCGGCGTCCGACTCGACGGCGCCGGTAAGCGGATAGCAGCCAAGGGTGCGGAAACGGACCTTGCGCAGCTGCGGCCGCTCGCCGGGACGGAGCGGCATGCGCTCGTCGTCGACCATGATGAGCGCGCCGTCGCGCTCCACCACCGGGCGCTCCTTGGCGAAATAGAGCGGCACCACGGGGATGTTTTCGGCGAGGATGTAGTGCCACACGTCCCGCTCGGTCCAGTTGGACAGGGGGAAGACGCGCATCGACTCGCCGGGATTGATGCGGGTGTTGAAGAGGTTCCACAGCTCCGGTCGCTGGCTGCGCGGCTCCCAGCCGTGCTGGGCGTTGCGATGGGAGAAGATGCGCTCCTTGGCGCGGCTCTTCTCCTCGTCGCGCCGGGCTCCGCCGAAGGCAGCGTCGAAGCCGTACTTCTCGAGCGCCTGCTTCAGGGCCTCGGTCTTCATCACCTGGGTATGCAGGGCCGAGCCGGAGCGGAAGGGGTCGATGCCGCGCTCCCGGCCTTCCGGATTCACGTGGACGATAAGCTCCCAGCCGAGCTCGCGCGCCGTGCGGTCACGGAAGGCAATCATCTCGCGGAACTTCCACGTCGTGTCGACGTGCAGGAGCGGGAACGGCGGCTTGCCCGGGAAGAAGGCCTTGCGGGCGATGTGCAGCATCACCGACGAGTCCTTGCCGATGGAATAGAGCATCACCGGGTTGCGGAACTCCGCGGCCACCTCCCGCATGATGTGGATGGCCTCAGCCTCAAGGCGGGCAAGGTGCGGCGTGAGGCCGGGGCGGGGCATCGCGCCTATGGCCGGTGCGAGGGCCGTGGCGGCGGCAGCTTCGGAACTGAACATGGTCGGGAACGTCTTTCGCGGGATCAGAGCAGGCCGGCGGAACTGCGCCGCCAGGGGCGCCCGCCGGCAATGGGCGGGATGTCCTCGTCGCGGCTCGCGGGCTGGTAGTGCAGGGAGACGAGCTTGATACGGCCCTCCCTCAGCGCCGCGATCGTGCCCTCGTGCACGATCTCCAGCGCGTCGAAGCCGCAGCGCACCATGAAGCGGAGCTGGTCGCGCAGCACGTTGCCCGTCGCGCGCAGCTCACCGCGATAGCTGAAGCGCTCACGCAGGATGCGCGCCGTCGAGTAGCTGCGCCCGTCCGTGTATTTGGGGAAGGTCAGAACGATGAGCGACAGGCGGTGGATGTCGTCCTCCAGCCCGTCGAGCCCCTCCCCTGCCTCGATGACGACGCCGAGCGGCGCATTGCGCCCGACGAGAGCTTCACGCTCGGCGAGAAAGCGCGCCTTGGGCAGCGCCACGGGGCCCGCGGGCGGCACGGGCTCGTCGGCGCCAAGGATGCGCCAGGGGTCGTCCGTAACGAAGGATCCGTTCCTGTAGAGGGCCATCAGGCGCTCCTCCTCTCCACACCGGCGCTGGTGACGTGGATGCCGCATTCGATCTTGGCCGAGCCGCGCCAGCGGCCGGCACGCGGGTCCTCCCCCTCTGCCACGGGCGTGGTGCAGGGGGCGCAGCCGATCGAGGGATAGCCGCGGCCGACAAGCGGATGGAGTGGCAGGTCGTGCGCCTTGAGATAGGCGCGCACCTGGTCCAAGCCCCATGGCGCCAGCGGCGTGACCTTGATGTGCGTCGCATCGGCCTCGAACACCGGCAGCGCCGCGCGCGTCGCCGCCTGGTAGCGCTTGCGGCCCGTGATCCAGGCATTGAACGGCTCAAGCGCGCGCGCCAGAGGCTCGACCTTGCGCAGCCGGCAGCACGCATCCGCATCAATGGCGAACATGGCGCCGTAGGGATCGAGCTTCTCCATCGCTGCCGCGTCTGGCCCGACGGTGCGCACGTCGGTGAGGCCGAGGAGCGCGACGATCCGGTCGCGATAGGCGAGCGTCTCGGGAAACAGCCGGCCGGTGTCGACGAATGTCACCGGCAGGTCGCGGTCGATGGTAGCCGCCATGTGCAGCAGCACGGCCGACTCGGCCCCGAAGCTCGACACGAGCGTGATGCGTCCGGGAAAGAGCTCGCGGATGGCGAGGCGCATAACGGCAAGCGCGTCGAGGTCGCCATAGGCAGCCTCGAGCTCGCGCGCCTGGGCGGCGAGTCCGGGCGGCGCGCTTGCGGCCGCCAGTTCCTCAAGCGTCGGCATAGAGAGCCTCCCGGAAGGGCGCTTCGCCGACGCGGCGGAAGACGGCGAGGAAGGTCTCCTCGGGCCCCTGGCGCAGGCCAAGGTAGGTCTCGATGATGGTCTCCACCGCATCGACGACCTCTTCCGAGGAGAAGCCCTTGCCCACGATCTCGCCGATGGAGCAGGTCTCGTCGCCGGAGCCGCCGAGGGTAATCTGGTAGAACTCCTCGCCCTTGCGGTCGACGCCGAGGATGCCGATGTGGCCGACGTGATGGTGGCCGCAGGCGTTGATGCAACCGGAGATCTTGATCTTGAGGTCGCCGATCTGCTTCTGCCGCTCGATATCCGCGAAACGCCGGGCGATGCGTTGTGCCACGGGAATGGAGCGGGCATTCGCCAGGGCGCAGTAGTCGAGCCCCGGGCAGGCGATGATGTCGGTAACGAGGCCGGCATTCGGCGTCGCGAGGTTGGCCTCGGCGAGCGCCGCGTGGACGGCCGGGATGTCGTCGAGCCTGACGTGCGGCAGCACCAGGTTCTGCTCGTGACTGACGCGCACCTCGTCGAAGCTGTAGCGCTCGGCGAGATCGGCAACCAGCTCCATCTGCTCCGCCGTCGCATCGCCGGGCGGCGCGCCGATGGCCTTGAGCGAGATGGTGACGATGCCGTAGCCCGGCACCTTGTGGGGAGCGACGTTGCGCTCGGCGAAGAGGGCAAAGCTGCGGCTGTCGGCCTTCGCCGCCTCGAAGACGGAGGAGCGGGCGGGCAGCTGCGCAAAGGCCGGCGGAGCGAAGTAGGCGCGGATGCGCGCGATCTCCTCCTGCGGCATCGCCAGCGCGCCGCGGGCGCGGATGGCTTCGTACTCGGTCTCGATGTCGCGCGCGATCTCGTCCACGCCGGCCTCGTGCACGAGGATCTTGAGGCGCGCCTTGTACTTGTTGTCGCGCCGGCCGTGCAGATTGTAGACGCGCAGGATCGCCTCGCAGTAGCTGAGCAGCTCCGCCTCCGGCAGGAAATCGCGCACCTTGCGGCCGATCATCGGCGTGCGGCCGAGGCCACCGCCGACCCATACGGCAAAGCCAAGTTCGCCGGCCTCGTTGCGCTTTACCTGCAGGCCGATGTCGTGCACCTGGATGGCCGCACGATCAGCCGGCGACGCCACGACCGCGATCTTGAACTTGCGCGGCAGGAAGGTGAATTCCGGGTGCAGCGACGACCACTGCCGCAGGATCTCGGCATAGACGCGCGGATCGGCGACCTCGTCCGCCGCCGCGCCGGCGAAATGGTCTGCCGAGACGTTGCGGATGCAGTTGCCCGAGGTCTGGATGGCATGCATCTCCACCTCCGCCAGCTCGGCAAGGATGTCGGGCACGTCTTCCAGCCTGATCCAGTTGAACTGCAGGTTCTGCCGCGTCGTGAAATGGCCGAAGCCGCGATCGTAGCGCCGCGCAATGTGGGCGAGGCGCCGCAGCTTGCGGCCGTTGAGCGTGCCGTAGGGGATGGCAATACGCAGCATATAGGCGTGCAGCTGCAGGTAGACGCCGTTCATCAGCCTGAGCGGCCTGAACTCATCCTCCGTCAGCTCGCCTGACAGGCGGCGCGCCACCTGGTCGCGGAACTCTTCCACGCGCTCGGCCACGAACTGCCGGTCGAATTCGTCGTAGCGATACATGAGGCTGCGGTCTCCGGAAGCGGGGCTCAGGCGGCGATGACGGACGGGTCTTCGCCCGGCATGACGATGGTGGGGCGGCGCGCGGCGCGGATGGCCTCGCGCAGGAGAACCGGCACGAGCCGCCCGTTCTCCCCCTCGGTCATGGCGACGAGGTAGACGTCGACGACGAGGTTGCGGGCGGCATCCGCCTCTCCCAGCGCGAGCAGGGCATCCGCCTCCCCCTTGGTCCAGGCCACAGCGGCCTCGGCGATATCGGTCGACCAGCGCCCGTCGGCGGTGCGGAAAACGACGAGGCCGCTGTCGAGGGCATTGGCGGTCAGGACCTTGGGTCCGGCACCCTTGGCTTCCTTCTTCATCGGTCTCTCCTTCAGGCGGCGCCGGCGAGGGCCGGCTGCCTGCGGGACATGGGTTCGGCGAGGGGTTCGGCCGCGGCCAGATCGCCGTGGGCAAGCGCGGGGCCGACGAGAATGAGAACGGGGCCGTCGACATCGGTCCGGGCCGACAGGGCCGGCAGGTCGGCGAGTGTGCCGGCAAGGAGACGGCGCGACACGCGGCCGGCATTCTCGACGGCGACGACTGGCGTGTCCGGCGGAACGCCCGCGGCAAGGAAGCGCGCCTGCGTCTCCTGCGCCACCGTGCGGCCCATGTAGACGGCGACGGTGCCACCGGCCGCGGCAATGGCGGGCCAGCCGGCAGGCTCGCCGCCGCCGGCACCATGGCCGGTGGCGAAGGTGAGCGAGGAGGCGACGCCGCGCAGCGTCAGGGAGGCCTGCACGTCGGCGGCGGCGGCGAGCGCGGCCGTGATGCCGGGCACCACCTCGACGCGGATGCCGGCCGCCTTCAGGGCGGCGAGCTCCTCGCCGGCGCGGCCGAAGACGAGCGGATCGCCCGCCTTGAGACGCGCGACGCGCTTGCCCTCGCGGGCGAGGCGCACGAGCAGGGCATCGATCTGCGACTGCGCGACAGAATGACGGCCCTTGGCCTTGCCCACGGCGATGCGCTCCGCGTCGCGGCGGCCCATGTCGACCACCTCCTGCGGCACCAGCCCGTCATGGACGATGACATCGGCCTCGAGCAGCAGGCGCTGCGCGCGCAGGGTCAGAAGGTCGGCGGCGCCGGGACCGGCGCCGATGAGCCACACGACGCCCTCTTCCTCGGCCCCGGCGGACAGCGCCGACAGGGCCGCCCGGCGCGCGCCGCCGAGGTCGCCGGCGAGGGCGAGCCGCCCCGCCGGACCGTCGAACAGACGGTTCCAGAACCTCAGCCGCGCGCTGTTGGTGGGGATCGCAGCCGTCACGGCCGCGCGCAGGGAGCGGGCGAGCTCGCCGAGCCGGCCGAACTCCGGCGCCAGCATCGCCTCGACAGCGGCGCGGATGCGCTGGGCAAGAACGGGCGCAAGCCCGTCCGTCGAGATGGCAACGGCGACGGGGGCGCGATCGACGATGGCCGGAACGGCGAAATCCGACAGGTGCGGCCGGTCAACCACATTCACCGGCACACCCGCAGCGCGGGCACGGGCCGCAAGGCGCCCATCCTCCCCCGCATCGCCCGTGCCGATGAAGACCAGAGCGGCCTCGACCAGGTCCTCGTCAGAAAGGTCACGGGCGTGATGGTCGATTCCGTTCGTTTCAACGAACGCCGCCAGCGCCGGCTCAAGCACGGGTGCGACGAGGCGCAGCCGCGCCTCGGACCGCCGCAGCAGGCGCAGCTTGGCAAAGGCCTCGTCTCCTCCCCCGACGACCACGACCAGCCGGCCGTCGACGTCGTAGGAGATCGGAAAGTAACGCAGGCCACTCACGATTTTACCGTCCAGAAGCGTGTTTTAAGTTCATAAACACCGTAGCACATGATAATTGGATTAAAAATACAAATATGATTCGTATTAATGCATCAAGGCGCAGCCACCGTTTCGCTTCCTGCATCGGATTGAGCCGCGACGCGCCCCTCGCCGGGCTGCGGAGCCCATTGCGCCAGCAACAGAAAGCCCAGCCAGGCGGCGATGATGATGGCCGCATGGCGCAGCAGGGTGACCTGTTCGCGAGTGAGCACCTTAATTCACAGTCCAAAACGTTGTTTTTTGCATCCTACAATTCTTTATTTTGAATGTGAATATGGATATTTCACGCCCGCCGTCGCGCCGTGTTCCGCAAAAAGGCACACGTCGTCCGGTATAACGAATTTTTTCGGTTGACAGTCCGGCTAGCCGGAACGATATTGCGTCCCGTGTCGGCCGCCCTGCGGTCGCGCCGCGGTGATTTGACCCCACGCAGCTTGCGCCGCGTCACCAAACGCTAAAGCGCCACGAACGATCTTCGTGGCTCGAGGATCGGAGAGAACCATGACGCCGCTGGCGACGTTCCACGACGAAGCGATGCACCGGAGCCGCCGGCGAATGTGTTGTCGCTGCATGATGGGCTGACGGACGCTTCCGCAGCCGGCCCAGTGCGGCCGTTTTCCGAGACTACCCTGCTTCCATCCGCCGGCATCGCGCTGTTCGCGCCGATCCGTTCATCCGTGCCCATCCGGCCCGCCCGACGGGTCCGGCACGGACAACCCACGAGGATATCATGATCCGTTTCACGCTTGACCGCCGCGCCTTCGGAGCGCTCGTCGCAACCGGCCTGCTGCTCGGCTCCACGGCGCTCGCCGCCGCCGAGACCATCAAGCTCGGCGTCATCGGTGGCGACGAGGAGGAGATCGCCGAAGTCGCCAAGAAGGTCGCCGAGAAGAACGGCCTGACCATCGAGATTGTCGCCTTCTCCGACTACACGCTGCCGAACGAGGCGCTGGACCGTGGCGACATCGACGCCAACGCCTTCCAGCACAAGCCCTACCTCGACGCGCAGATCGCCGCCCGCGGCTACAGGATCGTGCCGGTCGGCTACACCATCGTCGAGCCCATCGGCTTCTACTCGACGAGGCACAAGGACTTCGCCGCCCTGCCCGAGGGCGCGAAGATCGGCATACCCAACGACCCGAGCAACGGCGGACGGGCGCTGCACCTGCTCGCCGCCAACGGCCTCATCAAGCTCAAGGACGGCACGGGCCTGACGGCGACGCCGCTCGATATCGTCGAGAACCCGAAAAAGGTCACCTTCGTCGAGACCGACGCGGCGCTGCTGCCCAAGCAGCTGCCGGACCTCGACGGCGCGGTCATCAATACCAACTACGCACTCGGCGCAGGCCTCAACCCCACCAAGGACGCGCTGGTGCAGGAAAGCCGCACCAACAACCCCTACGGCAACTTCGTCGCTGTGCGCGAGGCCGACAAGGACAAGCCCTTTGTCGCCAAGCTGGTCGCGGCCTACCAGTCCAAGGAGGTCGCCGACTTCCTCGCCGAGCGCTTCAAGGGCGCGGTGCTGCCGGCCTGGTAAGCGGTCCCGCCCATCCCAGAGGGCAGGCCGTGATCCCTCCCCCGCCGGCGCGCGGGGGAGCTGGCCGGCCACCCATGCACCACGCCCGGGAGAATGTCATGTTCCACGCCTACATCATCGAGGTGGGCGGCGAGCCGGCCGGCGTCCTGGCGCGCGAGGGCGAGGGAAAGCTGTTCCGCTTCCACGCCACGGCGCGCGCCTATGAAACGCTCGAGGGCAGGATCTTTGCCGACCCGTGGGCGGCCCAGCGGGCCGCACGCCTCGCACGCAAGGACGACCAACGGGGGCCTCGCGCCCGCGGGCGAAGCACGGCATAAGGCCACACGCCCATCGCATGGCCCCGGAAAGAGAATGACCGTGAACGCCCATTCCCCCATCACCGCCGACGCGGCGATCCCCGCTAGCGCCGAGGAGGATGGCATCATCCGCTTCGAGGGTGTCGCCAAGTCCTTCCCGGCCCGCAAGAATTCGGCCGCCGTGCATGCGCTCGCCGGCATCGACCTTGCCGTGCCGCGCAGCTCGATCGTCGGCGTCATCGGGCGCTCCGGCGCCGGCAAGTCGACGCTGATCCGCCTCGTCAACGGGCTCGAGAAGCCCACTGCCGGGCGCGTCATCGTCGACGGCACGGACGTCACGCGGCTCGACGAGCGGGCGCTGCGCTCCGTGCGCCGCTCCATCGGCATGGTCTTTCAGCACTTCAACCTGCTGTCCTCGCGGACCGTCTTCGACAACGTGGCGCTGCCGCTCGAGATCGCCGGCACTGACAGGAGAACCATCGAGCAGCGGGTGAACCCGCTGCTTGAGCTGGTCGGCCTCGCCGACAAGCGGGGACGCTATCCGGCCGAGCTCTCCGGCGGGCAGAAGCAGCGCGTCGGCATCGCCCGGGCACTCGCCACCCAGCCCAAGGTGCTGCTGTCGGACGAGGCCACTTCGGCGCTCGACCCGGAGACGACGCGCTCGATCCTCGACCTGCTCGCCACCATCAACCGCGAGCTCGGCCTCACCATCCTGCTCATCACCCACGAGATGGCCGTGATCCGGGCCATCGCACAGCGCGTGGCTGTGCTCGATGCCGGCCGCATCGTCGAGCAGGGCGACGTCTTCGACCTGTTCACGCGGCCGCAGCACGAGACGACGCGCAGCTTCCTCGCTGCCGAGTCGGGCCGCGAGCTGCCGGCCTTCGTGGCCAGCCAGATCCGGCCCGAGCCGGTCCCCGGCGGCCAGGTGGTGGTGCGCATCGTCTTCCGCGGCCCCTTCGCCACGCATCCGGTGCTGTCCCAGCTGGCACGCGAGCTCGGCATCGACGTCAACATCCTGGGCGGCGCTGTCGACTCCATCGCCGGCCGCCCGTTCGGCACCCTCATCGTCGGGCTGCCCAACAACGGCTCGTCGCTCGACAAGGCACTTGCCTTCCTCAAGGCACGCGATCTCGATACGGAGGTGCTCGGCCATGTCGCCTGAAATCGCCCGCCTCATCCTGCAGGCGACCGTCGATACGCTCTACATGGTGCTGGTGGCGACGGCGCTCGGCACGCTCCTCGGCCTGCCGCTCGGCGTCTTCCTCGCCACAAGCCGGCGCGGCGAGCTGTTCTCGGCGCCGTGGCTCAACGCGGTGCTCGGCTTCATCGTCAACGCCACGCGCTCGACGCCCTTCATCATCCTCGTCGTCGCCATCATTCCCTTCACCCGCCTCGTCGCGGGCACGTCGATCGGCACCACGGCGGCCATTGTGCCGCTGACAGTGGCGGCAACGCCCTTCATCGCCCGCCTCATCGAGGCGGCCGTGCGCGAGGTCGACCAGGGCCTCATCGAGGCCGCCCGCGCCATGGGCGCCTCACCGCTGCAGATCGTCGCAAAGGTGCTCGTGCCCGAGGCGTTGCCGGGAATCGTGCTGGGGCTCACGCTCGCCGTCGTCAGCCTCATCGGCTACTCGGCCATCGTCGGCGTCGTCGGTGGCGGCGGTCTCGGCGACCTCGGCATCCGCTACGGCTACCAGCGCTTCATGCCTGAGGTGATGGGTGCCGTCGTCGTTGTCCTCATCGTTCTCGTGCAGGGCGTGCAGAGCCTGGGCGACCGCCTTGCGCTCAGGCTCAACAAGCGCCTGCGCCACGCCTGACGCCTCTTCCACAGTTCAAGTCCACTGGGGGTTATCTGATGTCCATTCGTATCCTCGCCGCCGCCCTTGCCACCGCCATCGGCCTCGGGGCCGCCGCCGCCCAGGCGGAGACGATCAAGGTGGGCGTGACGCCCGGCCCGCACGCCCAGATCCTCGAGGCTGTGAAGCCCATCGCCGCCAAGAAGGGGCTCGACATCGAGATCATCGAGTTCTCGGACTATGTGGTGCCCAATGCGGCGCTCGACGCCGGCGAGCTGCACGCCAACTCGTTCCAGAACCAGCCCTATCTCGACAACCAGGTGGCCGACCGCGGCTTCAAGATCGAGAGCGTCGGTCTCACCGTGAACTTCCCGCTCGGCATCTACTCGAAGAAGTACAAGTCCTGGAGCGAGGTGCCGGACGGCGCCACCATCGCCATCCAGAACGACCCGACGAACGGTGGTCGCTCGCTGCTGCTCCTCCAGGACAAGGGCGTCATCAAGCTCAAGGAGGGCGTCGGCTTCAAACCCACCGTCGCCGATATCATCGAGAACCCGAAGAAGCTGAAGTTCCTCGAGGTCGATGCAGCCCAGACGCCGCGCTCGCTCGACGACGTGGCCGCTGCGGCGATCAACACCAACTATGCCGTCTCCGCCGGCCTCAAGCCACAGGACGCCATCCTGCGCGAGGACGCCAAGGGCCCCTACGTGAACCTGATCGCCGTGCGCAGCGCCGACAAGGACAAGCCCTGGGTGAAGACGCTGCTCGAAGCCTACCACTCGCCGGAGGTGAAGGCCTTCGTCGAGGAGACCTTCCAGGGCGCCGTCCTGCCGAGCTGGTAAGCATTGCCTTTCCTCCCGAGACTTGCCCCGGCCGTCGGCCGGGGCTTTTTTTGCTCTCCTGGGCAGGCGCCGCGTTGCACCGCACGCCGGTGACTCTATCCTGCCGCGAGACGAAACGGGGGGAGGTGACAAGTTGCCGATCGCGCGGGTCCTGGCCTGGTCGCTGGCCTATTTCGTGCTGGCGCATTACGCCCAGATCATGGCGGGCGGTCCGGACGGGATCGTGCCGATCTGGCCGGCTATCGGCATCGCGCTCTTCCTCATACTGCGCCACGGGCCGGTCGGCCTCGTGCCGGTGGCCATCGGCGGCGCGGCAACGGTCGCCAATACCTATGCCGAGCCGCTGCGTCTCCTCACCGAGCTGCTTCTCGTCGGCGCAACCCTCGTCGGCGCCCTCGCGGCCCGCCACGCCTGCCGGCTCGCGGGCGGCTGCACGGAGATCTTCAGCCGCACGCGCGATATGGTGGTGTTCCTCACCGCCGGCTGCCTCGTCATCTCGGCCGTCGCGGCCCTCATCGGCGTCCTCGTGCTCTACGTCACCGGCGTCTTTCCCGGTACGGAGCACCTTGCCGACCTGCCGCCGCGCTTCATGACCTGGTTCATCTCGGACCTTGCCGGCACCGTGCTCGTCACCCCCCTGCTGATGGCCTGGAGCAACGGGCAGGGGATCGGCCGCCCGTCTCTCGTCAGCCTCGCCTGCTGGCTCGCACTCATCGCCGCCGCTGCCGTCACCTGGGTCGCCGACCTTGCAGCCGACGTGGAGAACGCGGCGATGCTGCTTCTGTTCGGCCCGACGCTCGCCGCGGCAGCCCTGTCGACGCAGCCGCGCGCCTTCACGGCCATGGTCCTGTCGGGCGCCTTCCTCGCCGTGGCCGTGGTGGCGGACAACATCTATGCGGCGCAGCAGGGCCTGCGCCGCGAGACCGTGGCGCTGCTCCTCGTCCAGCTCTATCTCGTCTCCATCGTGGAGACACACCTCGTGCTCTATGCGGCGATCGCGGAAAATCGCCGCTCCATTGCGGAGCGGGTCAACCTCGCCAAGCACTTCTCGCCCAACATGGTCGATCTCATCGCCCGCCTCGGCCGCCCGTTCGAGAAACCGAACCGGCAGCGGGCGACCGTCCTGTTCTGCGACCTGCGCGACTTCACCCGCCTGTCGGAGGCGGAAGGGCCGGAGGCGACCATCGCCCTCCTCAGGGACTTTCACGCCACCATGACGGATATCGTCTTCCGCCACGACGGCACGCTCGACCGCTATCTCGGCGACGGCCTCATGGCGGTGTTCGGCATGCCCGAGCCCTCGCCCGACGATGCGCTGCGGGCCGTCGCCTGCGCGCGGGAGATGCAGGAGGCGCTCGCTGGCATCAACGAGCGGCGGCGCGCGCGCGGCGAGACACCGCTCGACATGGGCATCGGCCTACACACGGGCGAGGTGATGCTGGGCGACATTGGCTCGGAGACAACGCGGTCAGTCACCGTCATCGGTGACACGGTGAACGTGGCGAGCCGGTTGCAGGGCCTGAGCAAGGAGATCGACGCCGCCATCGTGCTCAGCACGGAGACACGGTCGGCCGCACTGAGCGCCTGCAACGGGGATGCGGGCCCGCTGTCGGACTTCGTCCACCTCGGCGCAATCACGCTGCGCGGGCACAGCCGGCCGACCGACACCTGGTCACTGCCGCGCGTGCGCCCGGCAGTGCCCGCCGCCTGAGGCGGCGGGCCGGGACGCGTCTGCCTGTCAGTCCTTGGCGCGCTCCACGTAGGAGCCGTCCGCCGTCATGACGACGATGCGGGTGCCGGCGACGATGTGCGGCGGCACCATGGTGCGCACGCCGTTCGACAGGATGGCGGGCTTGTAGGAGGAGGAGGCGGTCTGGCCCTTCACCGTCGGCTCCGTCTCGACGACCTCGAGCGTCACGCGCTGCGGCAGATCAATGGCGACGGCGTTGCCCTCGTAGATGGAGAGCATGCAAGCCATGCCCTCCTGCAGATAGACGGCCTGCTCGCCGATCACATCCGACGGCACGGAGATCTGGTCATAGGTCTCCGGATTCATGAAGATGTAGCTGTCGCCGTCCTGGTAGAGATAGGTGTGCTCGCGATCCTCGACGTAGGCGCGCTCCACCTGCTCGGTCGTCTTGTAGCGCTGGGTCGTCTTGGTGCCGTCGGACAGACGACGCATGTCGATCTGCGTCGTGGGCGTACCCTTGCCGGGAAAGAAGCTCTCGGCGGAGAGGACGACGTAGAGCTGGCCGTCCACCTCGAGAATATTGCCTTTGCGCACAGAGCTGGCGATGACCTTCACTGATGTAACCTCTGCTTCGTTTATCCCTGGGCAGCCCCGGCTGCAGACCCGGCCGGCCCCTGAAACGTCGGCGCGCACCATAGAGCATCGGAGGGAAAAGTGGGAACCCGCTTTTCGCGTCCTCCACGCTGCTCGGCTTCTCACGCCCTGCCCGCCGCGCTAGAAGACGCGACATGTCGAACACGACCGCCTGGTGGCGCCCCCATTTCCACGCCGATCGCCGGCCGCTCCTCGCCACGCGCGGCCGCGTGAAGGAGGCGCTGCGCCGTCTCTTCACCGACGATGGCTTCGTCGAGGTCGAGAGCGCCATCCTGCAGGTCTCGCCGGGCAACGAGACGCACCTGCACGCCTTCGCCACGGCCCTCCTGCGCGCCGACGGAACGTCGCGACCACTCTATCTGCACACCTCGCCGGAATTCGCCTGCAAGAAGCTGCTGGCCGCCGGCGAGACCCGTATTTTCGACTTTGCGCGCGTCTTCCGCAACCGCGAGCGCAGCGACCTGCACCATCCCGAGTTCACCATGCTCGAATGGTACCGGGCGGGAACCGACTATCGTGCCATGATGGCGGACTGTGCCCGCATCCTGCCGCGCGCTGCCGAGGCGGCGGGCGCCACGCGCCTGGTCTTCCGCGACCGCGAGGCGGACCCCTTCGCCGCGCCGGAGGAGCTCACGGTCGTCGAGGCCTTTGCGCGACACGCAGGCATCGACATCCTGTCCACCCTCGCGCCGGACGGGGCGAACAACGACCGCGACCGGCTCGCGGCACTTGCGGCCGAGCAGGGCATCCGTACCGCCGACGACGACACCTGGTCCGACATCTTCAGCCGCATCCTGTCAGAGCGCGTCGAGCCCCGGCTCGGCTGCGGCCGGCCGACGCTGCTCATCGACTATCCCGCGAGCGAGGCGGCCCTCGCCCGCCGCAAGCCGGACGATCCGCGCTTCGCCGAGCGGTTCGAGCTCTATGCCTGCGGCGTCGAGCTCGCCAACGCCTTCAGTGAGCTGACGGACCCGCAGGAGCAGCGCCGGCGGTTCGAGGCCGACATGGACGAGAAGGAGCGCATCTACGGCGAGCGCTACCCCATCGACGAGGCGTTTCTCGCCGCCCTTGCCCTGATGCCGGAGGCAAGCGGCTGCGCCCTCGGCTTCGACCGGCTGGTGATGCTGCTCACCGGGGCCCGGCGCATCGAGGACGTGCTGTGGACGCCGATGCCGCGCGACGAAGAGGAGAGCCGGCCATGACCGCCCCGCTGCGGCGCAGCCTCACGCAGCCCCGGCATCTCGTCGAGGCCGGCCTCGCGCCGGCCGAAAAGCTCGAGGCGCTCGAGGCCGTGGCCGCGCGCTACGCTGTCTCCATCACCCCCACCGTGGCGGGCCTGATCGACACCGGCGACCCCGACGACCCCATTGCCCGCCAGTTCGTGCCCGATGCAGCGGAACTCGCCACGACCCCCGAGGAAAGCGCCGATCCCATCGGCGACGATGCGCACAGCCCTGTCGAGGGGATCGTCCACCGCTATCCCGACCGGGTGCTGCTCAAGCTGGTGCATGTCTGCCCGGTCTACTGCCGCTTCTGCTTCCGCCGCGAGATGGTGGGCCCCAGGGGCCACGGCACGCTGTCGGGCGAGGCACTCGCCGCCGCGCTCACCTATATCCGCGACACCGAGGCGATCTGGGAGGTCATCCTGTCAGGCGGCGACCCTCTCGTCGCCTCGCCGCGCCGCCTCCGCGAGGTGATGCAGGCCCTCGGAGACATCGGGCACGTCAAGGTGGTGCGCTTCCACAGCCGGGTGCCGGTGGTGGAACCGGACCGCATCGACCAGGCGCTCGTCGCCGCCCTCAAGGCGTCGGGCAAGGCGACTTACGTCGTCATCCACGCCAACCACCCGCGCGAGCTCGGCGAGGAAGCCTGCCGCGCCCTGTCGCGGCTCGCCGATGCGGGCATCGTGCTGCTCAGCCAGACGGTGCTGCTCGCCGGCATCAACGACGACCCGGCGGTGCTCGGGGCGCTGATGCGCCGCTTCGTCGAGAACCGGGTCAAGCCCTACTACCTGCACCACGGCGATCTTGCACCGGGCACGGGCCACTTCCGCACGACGATCGGCAAGGGCCAGGCGCTCATGCGCGCCCTGCGCGGGCGCTGGTCGGGCCTCTGCCAGCCGACCTATGTGCTCGATATTCCCGGCGGCCACGGCAAGGTGCCCGTCGGACCGTCCTATATCGAGACATCACCTGACGCAGAACGGTTCACCGTCCGCGACCCCGACGGATGCGCGCACAGCTACCCGCCCGAGCCGGATCAGGCCGGATAGAGCGGCAGCGCGGGAAGAACCGTGCCTCCCTCGCTCAGCACGACGTAGCGGAAGCCGCCCTGCTGGGCATGGCCGAGCACCGCAGCAAGATCCGGAGCCGCCGAGCGCAGCGCCGGATCCTCGAGCGCCGTGACCGGAAAGGCGTGACCGTCCCTTACCGGAATCGCGGTCCACAGGCGCGGATCGTAGTCGGCGATGCGCTGCCGCGTCTCGGCGCGCAGATGCAGGATGGAACAGACGAGTGTTCCCCTGCGCTCCCGCTTGCGACGGCCACCCGCGCCGCCGCGCCCGCAGGCCAAGGTCATGGCCGGACTCATCATCTTCGGCGCCTCCCCTTCTGGCACAACCGGGGCAAGCTCAGCACGGGCCATGCCATGCAACCGTGCGAGATCGCACGGGCACCGTGACAGGCGGGGTCACGGGACGCCAAAGGGCCGCCGCCATGTGCGGACGATCACGCGCGCCGGCGCCGTCCCATCCAGCCGACGATCACCGGCAGGGCGAGGCCAATGCCGAGGAAGCGGGCGAGGTGGTGCGACCCTACGAAGATCGGATCGAACCCCATGATGAGCGCGAGCACGGTCATGGCCTCGAGCCCGCCCGGCGCGAAGGCGATCAGCGCCGTGCCGAACGGCACGTGCGCGAGCCCCGCCGCAGCGAAGGCGAAGGCGGACGCTACGATGATGGACAGGATGAACGAGGCGAAGGCAGCCGGCATGCTCGCCACGAGAGCGTGCCGGTCCACGGTGCGGAAACGCAGGCCGATGTAGCAGCCGAGCAGGACAAGGCCGAAGGTGGTGATGCTCGGCGGCATCAGCCCGTCGACGAGACCCAGCGCATGCCCCGTGCCGCTGACCAGCGTGGTACCGAGCAGCAGCGGCGCGGCCATGCCCAGCCGGCGCAGGACCTCCCCGACGCCCCAGCCGAGAAGGAGCAGGGCGCCGAGCGCCCCTGCACTCATGGCCACCCCCTCGAGGACGACGGTCCCCTCCCCGCCGCCGAGGGCGAAAAGCACGCTGGGCAGGACCACGACAAGGACCGCGAGGCGGAAGGACTGCACGACGGCGATGGGCCCGACGCTGGCGTTCCTGTCGGCCGCGACAGCCATGACCGTGGACAGCGCCCCCGGCATGGAGGCGAGGAGCGCGTCGAGCCGGTTCCATCGCGACAGCCGCACCAGCCACAGGCCGGAGGTGGCGACCACGGCGACGATGCTGAGCGCCAGGAGCATGAGGCTCGTCGGATAGCGCGCAAAGGCGGCCATCGCCTCCGGCGTCGCCGCCGCCCCCATGGAGGTACCGGCCAGCAGCATCGCCGCATCGGTCACGCTGGGCGACATCGGCACCGCGCGCCGCGTGGCGCACAAAAGGCCGACCGCGACCACCGAGCCGGACAGCCAGGCGGCGGGCACGTCGAGGAGATTGAAGAGGAAGCCGCCAACAGCCGCAACGAGGATCTGGGCAGCCTGCCAGAGGCCGTTTCGCACCGTCTCCCGATTGCGCAGCATTCGCCTGTTCGCCCCTCTTCTCAGCGAGCCCCCTCAATGCACCGCCTGGAGGGCCCCGCCAAGGGCCCCCTGCGCAGGGCGGCCCTGCCGAGGGCGAAGGGCGCTCACCTGAGGGCGCGGGCGAGGCGGGCGACGGCCTCCTCGAGGTCCTCCGCCTTGCGGGCGAAACACAGGCGCAGGAAGCGCTCTCCGCCGGCACCGAAGGCCGAGCCGGGCGCGAGCCCGACGTTCGCCTCGTCGACGAGACGGATGGCGAGGCGGCGCGTGTCGTCCTCGCCGTCGACGCTGAAGAAGAGATAAAACGCGCCCGCCGGCTCGGCGAAGCGCACGCGGCCCGTGGCGGCGAGGCCGCGGCAGACGATGTCGCGGCCTGCCTTCGCCCGTGCGATCTGGTGGGCGACGAAGCCCTCGCCGTGGTCGAGCGCGGCGACGCAGGCCCGCTGGATGAACACGGCGACGCCCGAAGTCGCATACTGGATGAGGTTCTCGATCACGTCGCCGAGGGCCGGCGGCGCCTCGAGCCAGCCCACGCGCCAGCCGGTCATCGCCCAGTTCTTCGAGAAGGTCTGCACGAAGACGATGCGGTCGTCGTCTTCCATCACGTCGCGGAAGGACGGGGCCCGCTCCGCCCCGTCGTAGACGAAGCGGCCGTAGATCTCGTCGGCGATGATCCACAGGCCGTGCCGGCGTGCGAGCGCCAGGATGGCGGCGAGCTCCTCACGCGTCGCCGTCCAGCCGGTTGGATTGGCGGGGGAGTTGATGCAGATGACGCGCGTCGCCGGCGTGATCGCGCCCGCAAGGCGGTCGAGATCCAGCGTCCAGCCCGCATTGCTGAGCTGCATCGGCACCGGCACTGCCTTTGCGCCAGCGATGCCGATGGCCGCCTCGAAGTTCGGCCAGGCGGGCGTCGGCAGCACGACCTCATCACCGCTGCCCACCAGCATGCGCACCGCGATCTGGAGCGCCTGCATGCCCGAACCGGTGACATAGAAGCGCTCAGCCGCATAGGGCTTGCCGTAGAGGCGCGAGATGTAGCGCGCCAGCGCCTCGCGCAGCTCCGGGATGCCGCGCTGCCAGGTGTAGAAGGTCTCGCCCGCTGCGAGCGAGCGCGTCGCGGCCTCCGCGATGAAGGCCGGAGTGGGCATGTCGCCCTCGCCGACCCACAGCGGGATCAGGCCGGGCCGCGTGCGCCCGTGGTTGACGACGTCGACGATGCCGCTCGCGGGAGCCTCGCGGGCTTCGCGGCGCAGGCTGGACAACAGGGACAGGTCGTTCACGACGGTAAGCTCGCCGGCAGTTTCGACTGCCGCGCTCCTACACCATCGCCGCGGCGCGAGCCATGAATTGTGGCGATGGACCGATCAAACTTCATGAAGGGTGCGCAGGCGAGGCCGCCTGCGCACGTTCTCCTCACGCGCTCCGGTTCTTCAGGAGGTCGCGAATCTCGGTGAGCAGCTGGATGTCGGCCGGCGTCTCGGGCGCCGCCTCTGGCTGCTTCTGCTGCCGCTTCAGCCGGTTCATCGCCTTGACGACAAGGAAGAGCACCCAGGCAATGATGAGGAACTTGAGCGCAATGGTGACGAAGTTGCCCCAGGCGAGCACAGCCCCCTGCCGCCTTGCCTCCTCGAGCGAGCTCGCCGTCACCTCTGAAGCAAGCGGCAGGAAATAGTTGGAGAAGTCGAGCCCGCCGGTAATGGCACCAACGATGGGCATGATGATGTCATCGACCATTGATGACACGATCGCGCCGAAGGCCGCGCCGATGATGACGCCGATGGCGAGATCGACCACATTGCCCTTGAGAGCGAACTCCTTGAACTCCTGAAGCATCCTGCCCCTCCTGGCACACGCAGCGACCATGTGTCGCAATGCGCGGCAGGTTAGCGCAAGCGCGCGGACGGTACACCCAGAAATTGCAATTGATGCACGGTTCGGCCCGGCTGCGCTTTAGTCCAATGGCCTTCGCCGGGCGGCAACGGTAGGCTCCCCGAAGGTCGCACGGCGCGACCGGTGGTGGGAGGCGTCGTCGGACATGCTGGCCGGCTGGGTGGTCGTTCTCGCAGCGCTCGTCTATCTGTGCGGTCTCTTCGCCGTCGCCCATGCGGGCGACACCTTCGCCCGGGGCGTCATGGACGGGCGCATGCGCGCCACAATCTACGCCCTAGCCCTCGCCGTCTATTGCACGAGCTGGACCTTCTTCGGCTCCGTCGGCCTCGCCGAGCGCTCCGGGCTCGATTTTCTCACCATCTACATCGGCCCCATCCTCGTCATCGGCCTCGGCCATCGCCTTGTCGGACGCATCGTGCAGCTCGCCAAGGCGCAGAACATCACCTCAATCGCCGACTTCGTGGCCGCGCGCTACGGCAAGAGCGACCGCGTCGCCGCGCTCGTCGCGGTCATCGCGGTGGTCGGGGCCGTGCCCTACATCGCCCTCCAGCTGAAAGCCGTGTCATCGTCGCTGGAGGTCTTCCTCGCCGTCACGGAGGACCACGGACTCGGCCACTCGATCTTCGGCGACCTTGCCCTCCTCGTCGCCGGCGTGCTCGCTGCCTTCGCCGTCGCCTTCGGCACCCGCCAGATCGACGCAACGGAGCACCACGACGGCCTCGTCCTCGCCATCTCGCTCGAGAGCGTCGTCAAGCTCTTCGCCTTCCTCGCCGTCGGCTTCTTCGTCACGTTCTGGATGTTCGATGGCCTGGGCGACCTGTGGCAGAGGGCCAGCGAAGCCACGACACCGGGCATCTTCGAGCGCACGTCCGAACCCGTCGGCTTTCTCACTCTGACGATCCTGGCCGCCGGCGCCGCCATTCTCCTGCCGCGCCAGTTCCACATGGCCATCGTCGAGAACCGCCACCCGGCCGACATCCGGCGCGCGGCCTGGACGTTCCCGCTCTACCTCGTCCTCATCAACCTGTTCGTCATTCCCATCGCACTGGCCGGCGAAGTGATCTTCCCGCGCGGCACCATCGACTACGACATGACCGTGCTCGCCCTGCCGCTCCACGACGGTGCGGTGCTGATGGCGCTCGTCGCCTTTATCGGCGGCCTCTCCGCCGCCACGGCCATGGTGATCGTCGACTCGGTGGCCCTCGCCATCATGATTTCCAACGATCTCGTCATGCCGCTGGTGCTGCGCCGCCGCGGACGCCGTGCGGAGGACGAGCGCACGGATGCGGGCGACCTCGGCCGCTTCGTCGTCATGGTTCGGCGGGTCGCCATCGTCGCCGTCATTCTCTTCGCCTATGTCTATTACCGCGCCTCGGGCGAGGCGGCGCTCGCCGCCATCGGCCTCCTGTCCTTTGCGGCGGTGGCACAGATCGGCCCGGCCTTCTTCGGCGGCCTCATATGGCGGCGCGGCACCGCCCTCGGCGCGAGCGCGGGCCTTGCCGCGGGCTTCGCCGTCTGGGCCTACACGCTGCTGCTGCCGAGCCTCGCCGGCAGCGAGGGCGTCTGGCACGACCTCGTCCGCGACGGTCCCTTCGGCCTCGCTGCCCTGCGGCCCACGGCTCTGCTCGGCATCGACCTGCCGCCGCTCACGCACGGCGTGGTCTGGAGCCTTGCCGTGAACGTCGCCGCCTATATCGGCTTCTCGCTGCTGCGGCCGGCGAACCCCATGGAGCGGCTGCAGGCCAACGTCTTCATCGCCCGCGACAGTGCACCGATGGCCCAGGCCTTCCGCCTGCGCCGCTCGGCCGTCACGGTCGATGACCTGCGCGCCACCGTGGGGCGCTATCTCGGCGCGGAACGCACGGACGCCGCCTTCGCCAGCTTCGCCGCGAGCCGCGGCATCGTCCCCAACGGCAGCGCCGAGGCCGACATCCACCTTCTGCGCTTCGCCGAGCACCTGCTCGCCTCCGCCATCGGCGCGGCCTCCTCGCGCCTCGTGCTGTCGCTGCTGCTGCGCCGGCGCAACGTCTCCACCAAGGCGGCCCTCAAGCTGCTCGACGACGCCTCGGCGGCCATGCAGTACAACCGCGACCTGCTGCAGCACGCGCTCGACCATGCCAGGCAGGGCATCACGGTGCTGGACAAGGACCTGCGCCTGATGTGCTGGAACAGGGCGTTCCGCGAGCTCTACGACCTGCCGGAAGAGCTGGTGCACGTGGGCGTCGGCCTTGAGGAGATCGTGCGCTTCAACGCCGAGCGTGGCTCCTACGGCGAGGGCAACCCGGACGACCTCATCGCCGCACGCCTTGAGAGCTTCGTCAATGACACAGAGCCGGTGCGCCTGCGGCTCTACCCCTCCGGCAAGGTCATCGAGATCCGCTCCAACCACCTGCCGGACGGCGGCATCGTCACCACCTACGCCGACATCACCGATACCGTCAGCGCCGAGGAGGCGCTGGAGCGCGCCAACGAGACACTGGAGCGACGCGTGCGCGAGCGGACCGAGGAGCTGATGCGCCTCAACGAGGAGCTGCGCAGCGCCAAGGCCGCAGCCGACGAGGCCAATGCGTCCAAGACGCGCTTCCTCGCCGCGGCGAGCCACGACATCCTGCAGCCGCTCAACGCGGCACGCCTCTATGTCACCTCGCTCGTCGAGCGCGACCGCAAGGCGGGCGATGCTACGCTCGCCGAGAACATCGACGGCGCTCTCGACGCGGTGGAGGAGATCCTCACCGCCCTTCTCGACATCTCCCGCCTCGACACGGGGGCGCTCAAGGCCGAGCCGTCGCTCTTCCGGCTCGACGACATGTTCCGCGCCCTGCGGCGCGAGTTCGGCCCGATGGCGCGCGAGAAGGGGCTCGAACTCACTTTCGTCGACACGTCCTGCACGGTCAGGACCGACCGGCGGCTGCTGCGCCGCCTGCTGCAGAACCTCATCTCCAACGCCATCAAGTACACGCCGAGCGGAAAGGTGCTCGTCGGCTGCCGCCGGCGGGGCAACAGGCTGCGCATCGAGGTGTGGGACACGGGTCTCGGCATCCCGGCCTCGAAACAGAAGGTCGTCTTCCGCGAGTTCCTGCGTCTCGAGCAGGGTGCGCGCGAGGCGCGCGGCCTTGGCCTGGGCCTGTCCATCGTCGAGCGCATCGCGCGGGTGCTCGACCATCCCCTGTCGCTGCGGTCGGTGCCGGGCCGCGGCTCGGTGTTCTCGGTCGAGGTGCCCCTCGTCTCGGCCCTGCCGGCGGGCGGCGATGCCGCCGAGGCGGAGCCCGCCCCCGCCGCCCCGCTCGACGGCCTCGTTGTCCTCGCCATCGACAACGAGAAGCAGATCACCGAAGGCATGCAGCTGCTGCTCGGCGGGTGGGGCTGCACCGTCTATACCGCTCCGGGCTTGAACCAGGCGCAGGAGGTGCTGCGCCGCGAGGGCGTGCGGCCGGACGTCATCATCGCCGACTACCACCTCGACGAGGGCGACGGCATCGAGGCAATCGTCGCCCTGCGGTGGAAGCTGGCGCGCGAGCTGCCCGCCGTGCTGCTCACCGCCGACCGGTCGCCCTCGGTGCGCGCCGAGGCCGCTGCCAAAGACATCCACGTGCTGCACAAGCCGCTGAAGCCGGCGGCCCTGCGCGCACTGCTGACGCGCTGGAGAACGCTCAGGATCGCCGCAGAATAGGCTCAGACGTCGCTGGAATAGGCCGGCCTGCCGCTCGCCAGCATGTCGGCGAGGAGATCGAGCCGGTCCTGCCCCCAGAACACCTCGCCGTCGACGACATAGGACGGCGAGCCGAAGACATCGGCCGCGACGGCATCGGCGATGTTGCCGGCATAGGCGGCCCCGGCCGCTTCGCCGTGTGCCGCCTCCAGCATCGCCGCGGGATCAATGCCGACCTCCGCCGCGATGTCCGCCAGCACTGCCTCGTCGGCAAGGTTCTCGTCCCGCGCCACACGCCGGCGAAGGCGCGCGCGACGAAGGCGCCCGGGTCGATACCCGCCGCCTGCAGCGCGATGACACAACGGTCGGCCAGCGCCACCTCGAAGGGCCAGAACTTCGGATGGATGTTGAGCGCCACGCCCCGCTTCTCGCGCCAGCGCTGCAGCTCGACAAGCCGGTAGCGCTGGCGCACAGGGTGGCGCCTCGCGAGGGGCAGTCCACCCGTCTCCGAAAAGACCTCGCCCAGGAAGACGGGCTTGTAGGTCACGGTGCAACCATGCCTCCCCGCGATGGCGAGGAAGGGTGCGTGGCCGAGATAGGCCCACGGGCTGACGAGGGAGAAGTAGTAGTCGATGCTGCGCATGCCCGCGGGCTCCGATTTCGTCGGCCTGAGGTTAGCCGCCCGGCGCCGCGGCACCAGTGGCCTTCGGCGCACGTCTGCCTGCGCGTTTCAGCGCCGAAGGGCGCAGACGCGAGCCGGCGGGGCCGGCTCGCGCCGATGTCGCTTCCGCCCGGCCTCAGGCCGCCTTCCTGCGGGCAGGCTTGTCCGCGGACGAGGCGTAGAAGCTCGTGTGCTCGCGGGCCATGCGCATCAGCAGGCGGCAGGGCTTGAAGCGCTCGCCGTGTTTCTTCGCCAGGGCCTTGGCGAGGTCCACGAAGGCGGCGACGCCCATGCCATCGATGTAGGACAGCGTGCCGCCCGTGAAGGGCGCGAAGCCGAAGCCGAGGATGGAGCCCACGTCCGCCTCGCGCGGATCGGTGATGACCTTCTCCTCCACCGCCCGCGCCGCCTCCAGCGCCTGCACCACGAGGAAGCGCTGCTTCAGCTCGGCAATGTCGATGGTGTCGGGGTCGAGCTTCGTCTTCTGCAGCTCGGCGAGGCCGGGCCACAGCCGCTTCTTGCCGCCTTCGGGATAGTCGTAGAAGCCCTTGCCGTTCTTGCGGCCAAGACGGCCCCGCTTCTCCACCAGCTCGACGAGAAGCTCCTCCTGCTCCGGGTCGATCGCCTCCGGCCCCACCTGGGCCTTCGTTGCCTTGAGGATCTTCAGTGCCAGGTCGAGGGCCACCTCGTCGTTGAGCGACAGGGGACCGACCGGCATGCCCGCCATGCGCGCCACGTTCTCGATCATGGCCGGCGGCACGCCCTCGAGGAGCATGCGATGACCCTCGCGCACATAGGCCATGACACAGCGGTTGGCATAGAAGCCGCGGGCGTCGTTGACGACGATCGGCGTCTTTCTGATGGCGCGCACGTAGTCGAGCGCCACCGCGAGCGCCCGGCTGCCCGTCTTCCTGCCGAGGATGACCTCCACCAGCATCATCTTCTCGACCGGCGAGAAGAAGTGAATGCCGATGAACTGCTTCGGCCGCTGCGAATGGCCGGCGAGGCCGGTGATCGGCAGGGTCGAGGTGTTGGAGGCGAAAATGGCGCGCGGACGCATCGCCGTCTCGGCCCTGGCGATGACCTCGGCCTTGACCTTGGGATCCTCGAACACCGCCTCGATGACGAGGTCGCAATCCTTCAGCAGCGCATAATCATCCGTCGCCGTGATGCGTGCCAGGAGGGCGTCGCGATCGGCCATCCTGGCACGCCCCTTCATGATCTGGTCGCTCATCAGCTTGTGCGAATGGGCCTTGCCCTTCTCGGCCGCCTCCACGCTCTGGTCGATGAGCACGACCTCCATGCCCGCGAGCGCGGTGACGTAGGCGATGCCAGCGCCCATGAAGCCGGCGCCGAGCACTCCGACGCGCCGCAGCTTGGCCGGCGGCACGTCCGCCGGGCGCCGGGCGCCCTTGTTCAGCTCCTGCATCGAGACGAAGAGCGTGCGGATCATCGCCGCCGCCTCCTTCGAGCGCAGGATCTTCGCGAAATAGCGGCTCTCCACCTCGAGTGCGAGATCCATCGGCAGCTGCAGCCCCTCGTAGACGGCCTGCAGGATCGCCTTCGCCGCGGGGTAGTTGTCATGCGTCTCGCGCCGGTAGATGGCGTTCGCCGCCGGCCACACCTGCATGCCGGCCGGCGAATAGACGCGGCCGGACGGGTTCTTGAAGCCCTTCTCGTCCCACGGCGCGACGGCGCTGCCGCCGGCGCGCAGCCATTCCTTCGCCGTCTCGACGATCTTGTCGCGCGGCGCCACGGCGTGGACGAGGCCCATGTTGCGCGCCATCAGCGGACGGATCTGCTCGCCCTTGAAAAGCATCTGCAGCGCATCGGCCGTCTGCATCAGTCGCGCGACGCGCTGCGTACCGCCTGCGCCGGGGAAGAGGCCCACCTTGATCTCGGGCAGCCCGACGCGGGTCACATCGGCATCCGAGACGACGCGGAAGTGGCAGGCAAGCGCAAGCTCGAAGGCGCCGCCGAGGCACACGCCATGAATGGCCGCGGCGAACGGCTTGCCGCAGGTCTCCAGCCGGCGATAGAGCTGCGACAGCTTGCGCGACTGGGCAAAGAAATGGGCGACCGCCTTCTCCTCGCCCTCCGTGCGGGCGAGCCTCGCATATTCGGCGCCAAGCCCCTGCAGCATGGTGAGGTCAGCCCCCCCCGAGAAGGTCTCCTTCCCGGAGGTGATGATGCAGCCCTTGATGGCGGTGTCGTTGGCGACTGTCTCGACGATGGCGGCAAGCTCCTCCATCACCTGCGGGGTGATGACATTCATCGAGCGGCCGGGCATGTCCCAGGTCGCGACGGCGATGCCCTCGGCATCGGTCTCGAAGCGGAAGTTCTCGAACTTCATGGAGTTTCTCCCTGACGGGCCGGGATGCCGCCGTCTCAGACCCGTTCGATGATGGTGGCCGTGCCCATGCCGGCGCCGATGCACAGCGTCACCAGGGCCGTCTCCTTGCCGGTGCGCTCCAGCTCGTCGAGCACCGTGCCGAGGATCATGGCCCCGGTGGCACCGAGCGGATGGCCCATGGCGATGGCCCCGCCGTTGACGTTGACCCTGGCGGGGTCGAGGTCGAAGGCCTGCATGTAGCGCAGCACGACGGCCGCGAAGGCCTCGTTGATCTCGAAAAGATCGATGTCCGCGAGGGTCATGCCGGCACGCTTCAGCACCTTCTTCGTCACGTCCACCGGCCCGGTGAGCATCAGCGCCGGCTCCGAGCCGATATTGGCGAAGGCGCGGATGCGCGCCCGCGGCTTGAGGCCGGCCGAACGGCCCGCCTTGCGCGAGCCGACGAGCACCGCTGCTGCCCCATCGACGATGCCCGACGAGTTGCCCGCATGGTGCACGTGGTTGAGTGCTTCGATCTCTGGGTGGGCGTCGATGGCAACGGCGGAGAAGCCGCCCATGTCGGCCATCTGCGCGAAGGAAGGCTTGAGCTGGGCAAGCGCCGGCATGTCGGTGCCTGGCCGCATATGCTCGTCCCTGTCGAGCAGGACGATGCCGTTGACGTCCGTGACCGGCGTCACCGACTTCTTGAAATAGCCGTTTTCCCAAGCCCTTGCGGCGCGCTTCTGGCTCTCCACGGCATAGGCGTCGCAATCGTCGCGGCTGAAGCCGTATTTCGTGGCGATGAGGTCGGCCGAGACGCCCTGGGGCATGAAGTAGGACTTCACGGCGATCTCCGGCTCCACCGGCCAGGCGCCGCCGGAGGCACCGATGCCCACGCGGCTCATGGACTCGACGCCGCCGCCCACCACCATGTCGTGCTGCCCGGACATGACCTGCGCGGCGGCGAAGTTCACCGCATCGAGGCCGGAGGCGCAGAAGCGGTTGATCTGGACACCGGGCACGTGGTGGCCATAGTCGGCGTTGAGCGCGGCGGCGCGGGCGATGTCGCCGCCCGCCTCGCCGACAGGATCGACACAGCCGAGCACCACATCGTCGACGAGGCGCGTGTCGAGATCGTTGCGCTCGCGCAAGGCCCTCAGCGCGGTCGTCGCGAGCTGCAGCGTCGTGACCTGGTGGAGCGCGCCGTCCGGCTTGCCGCGGCCGCGCGGCGTGCGCACATGGTCGTAGATGTAAGCGTCAGGCATTGCGTTTCTCCCGGCAATCCCCCTTCCCGCCGGTGGAAAGGGGGGCGATGAGGGCCGCGGTCCTGCGTCCGCCCGGTGTCCCACCCTGCCCCCTTTCCCGGCAGGGCGGGAAGGCGGAGCTGCAGCGCCGCCGTCCCGGCGGTCGCGACGTCGGGTGAACGGCTTCCGACAACCGCCCCCTCACTTCATTCAAATGCTCCCGCAAGGGGAGGGAACCTCAGAACATCTCCGCCGGCATTGCCATGATCGTGTCGGCGCCAGAGGAGATGCGCGCCAGATGGGCCGCGCTTTCCGGCATCGTCCGCTCCATGAAGAAGCGGCCGGCAAGCAGTTTGGCCTCCATCGCCGCGGCGTCGGCGCCGTTCGCCTTCTTGGCCAGCGCCGCCCGGGCGATGAGCCCCCACATGTAGCCGAGGGCAACGAGCCCGAAGAGGTGCATGTAGTCGTAGGCGCCGGCGCCGGCATTGTCCGGCTTCGCCATGGCGTTGTTCATGAACCACATGGTCGCCTGCTGCAGGTGACCGAGCGCGGCTTCGAGCGGCTTCACGTAGGGCGCCATGGCCTCGTCGCCGGCATGCTCCTTCACGAAGGCGCCAACCTCGTTGAAGAAGGCCATGACGGCGCGCCCGCGGTCACGCGGCAGCTTGCGGCCGACGAGATCGAGCGCCTGGATGGCATTGGCCCCCTCATAGATCATGGCGATGCGGGCATCGCGCACAAACTGCTCCATGCCCGTCTCGGCGATGTAGCCGTGGCCGCCAAACATCTGCTGGGCCCGGACGGCGTTCTCGAAGCCGATATCCGTCAGCACGCCCTTGAGGACCGGGGTCAGCAGCCCGAGGAGGTCATCCGCCGCCTGCTTCTCGGCCGCATCGCCCGAGCGGTGGGCGACGTCGCTCTTCAGAGCCGTCCACAGCACGAGGGCGCGCGCCGCCTCGTTGAAGGATCGGATGGCGAGGAGGTTCCGCCGCACGTCGGGATGCACGATCAGGGGATCGGCCGGCTTGTCCGGCTCCTTTGTGCCGGTGAGGGCACGGCCCTGCAGGCGCTCGCGGACATAGGCGACGGCGTTCTGGTAGGCGACCTCGGACTGGGCAAGGCCCTGGATGGCGACGCCGAGCCGTGCCTCGTTCATCATCACGAACATGGCGTTGAGGCCCCTGTTCTCGGCCCCGACCAGCCAGCCCCTGGCGCCATCATAGTTCATGACGCAGGTGGCGTTGCCGTGGATGCCCATCTTGTGCTCGATGGAGCCGCAGGAAACCTTGTTCGCCTCGCCGAGCGAACCATCGGCATTGACGAGTCGCTTCGGCACCACGAAGAGCGAGATGCCCTTGGTGCCGGCGGGCGCGCCCTCGATGCGCGCCAGCACCAGATGAACGATGTTCTCGGTGAGATCGTGCTCGCCGGCCGAGATGAAGATCTTGGTGCCGGTGATGGCATAGGAACCGTCGCCGTTCGGCACGGCCTTCGTCTTGATGAGGCCGAGGTCGGTGCCGCAATGCGGTTCCGTGAGATTCATGGTGCCGGACCAGGTGCCGGCGATCATCGGAGGCAGATAGAGCCTCCTCTGCTCCTCGCTGCCGTGGGTCGCGAGCGCGGCAATGGCCCCCATGGTCAGGCCGGGATACATGGCGAAAGCCATGTTGGCCGAAGAGGCGAACTCGTTCATCACAGCCGCGAGCGTATAGGGCAGGCCCTGACCACCGTATTCGGGCGCAGCCGCCAGGCCGATCCAGCCCCCCTGGGCGAAGGCGTCGTAGGCCGCCTTGAAGCCCTTCGGCGTCGTCACCCGCCCGTCTTCATGCCGGGTGCATCCCTCGAGGTCGCCCACGCGGTTGAGCGGCTGCAACACCTCCTCGCACAGCTTCGCGCCTTCCGACAGGATGGCCTCGATCACGTCGGGGCTCGCCTCGGCGAAGCCCGGAAGATTGTTGTAGCGCTCGATGCCGAAGACATCCTCGAGCAGGAAACGGACGTTGTCGACTGGCGCCTTGTAGCTCGGCATTCCGTGGCTCCCTCCCGCACTGCGCCTCGACCCGGCAGCCACCCACGGCGCGGCAGGCCGGACGCATCATTGTTCACATATAAACTATCTCGACGCCTTGCGGAAGGGCGCCCGGCAGCATCGTCCATGCCCGCCGGCTTCCCCCGCGCCGCCGCGAGGCGACCCGTGCATCCTGACAGTCATGGTTAACGGGATGCTAAAACTAAGTCATTGGTTTGCAAGGAAGGCGTTCCCAGAGTCGATTGATATTACGCGGAACCCTTGATGAGCCCAAGGTTCACTAGGGCCGTTCTGATTGCCATCAGAAGCTTGTGAACGCCGATCATGTCGGCGCGCAGCTCGTTCACGCGCGTGACGAGATCGTCGAAGTCGCTCTGCGAGGAGAAGCCCCACGGCGAGCTGTTCGTTCCCGTCATCTGCAGCGTCGCGCCGACTGTCAGCGAATAGCTCGCCTGGTCGACATGGGCCGGCTGCCCAACAGGCGAGGCGCCGAAGAAGCTGCGGGCCGACCCGCTATAGCCGTTGATGTAGGGGATAACCGTTGAGAGCTTCCGACGAACGTTGCCCTCGATCGGATGAACGACCCAGATTTCCTCGTCGTCGTGGACCGTTGCCGGCGCTTCCGGCTTTTCGGCAAGCGTGCTCATGCCTCACCTCCGCTCCAGCTTGTCGACGCGATCCGTGAGCGACACCAGCCGCTCCTCGAGGCGGGCGGACTGCGTGACGAGCGTGCTCAGCCGATCCACCTGCTTCTCTACGGCGGCCAGCCGATAGTCCGTCAGCATGTAGAACCCGCCGAATGAGAACAGCATCGTTCCGGCCATGACGAGATGGCCGAAGTTGAATGTCCACTCGAACCGGGGCCTGCTCATCTCGTCGCTCCGCTGCGCGTCCAGCATCCCGCCGCCACCCCTGCCTCGAAAATCTCGTCGACCGTCTGGCGCTCGACGGCCGACTGGAGCTCATTGCCCAGCGCCCGGCACTGCGGATCGACATTGGCCGGTCGAACGGTCCCACAGGCCGCCGCGAGCATAGCAAGCGCGCACGCGCTCACGAGCTGCCGCCATCGCGTCCACCGCATCGCGTTGCTCCCTCATGATGCGATCCGCCGTGTCGGCGCCGCCGATCTGGCGCCCAGCGTCGAAGACCTGCCACGTGTAGACGCCGGCCGCGGCTAGCCCGGCGATCACTAGCGCGGCCAGCGCGTAGAGGCGCAATCCCGTCATTGCGGCCGCCTCTCAATGACGACGCGCCCGGTCAGCACGAGCCAGACGCCGATGCCGCCGGCGACGACGAGCAGCGCGAGCGCGGCCACCGCCGGCCAAGAGTTGATGCCGTTCAGGAAAGCAAGGCCGCCGCCGCCAGTCACAAACGACAGCAGGATCGACCACAGGCTCTTGCTTTCGGCTGGTGGCACGTCGTCGGGCGCCGCTTCCTCGTCGGAGATGTCCTTGGGGAGCGGCGTGCGCTCGTCCGCGGCCTGCAGCGCCCCGAGGAAGGCGTCGAAGTGGCCGGCGATGAGCTTGGCCTTGTCGGTGCCGTTGACGATGCGCCGAGCGCCGACGGGGTCGGTGGTTTCGCCGTGGAAATAGTCGGAGAGCTTCTTGCCCGTGAACAGGCCCTCGTTCATGCCGACGACGGCGATGCGGGCACTCGTCTCCAGGTCGAGGACGAGGTTCGGCTTGTCAGTGAGCGGCAGGTCGAGCCGCGCCCCCATCTTCTCGTAATTGGAGCGGTGCGTGAGCTGGATGAGCCCGCGGCCGAACCAGCCATCCCGCCAGTAGGGCGTCGTCACGCCTTTCAGCTTCCCCGCCCGCCATGCGGCTTCGAGCCGGTCCATGGCCTGCGCGTCGCTCCTGGCGAAGGTTTCCCGCACCGGCGCCATGGTGCCCCCCGTCTCGTGAAAGACGGAGGCGAGGATGTAGGCAATCCGGCGAAGGTCCGTGACACGCTCGCGCCGGCAGGCGTCCAGAATGGCCTCGCAGCCCTTGACCTGCTCAGTCGTGAGCCGGCCTCCGAAAGGCGCGCGCCGGGCGTAGCTGAAGAACGTCGTGCGATTGATCATCGGGCACCTCGCGCGAGATGCCCGGAGGATGCGGGGCGCCCCAATCAGACGCACCGCACAGAGGCGCTATGGCGGCCACTCCATCGGCACGGCAGCCGCCAACTCGGCCACGAATTGCTCAACAGTTGGCTGCTCGCGCTGCCCGCTCTGGACCTTGTCCAGCTCGGCAACGACGTAGACCCACACCGCATCACGCCACGTCACGAATGCCTGCGCTTCGGCAGCCCATTGCGGATTGGTCGAATTGACGTAAGATGCACAAGAGACCGCGCTGTCGTAATTACGAGACTGCGCCATGGCGTCTACGTAGGCGCGGATTGCAGCGCGGTAGTCTTCAAGCGTCGGAGGCGCTGGCTCTGGCTCCTGCGGGGCCTCGTGTTCCGGCATTGGAGGGTCAATGAGCGCGAACACGCCCCCTTCAATGCTGACAACCTTGCCGTTCGCGATCCCTTCGATGGCAGCGCGGTATTCATCATCGGTGATCTCTACGCCGCCAGCTATCGGAGACGTGCTGACACAATTGGCAGCTGCCCACGGCATCACAGAATCCTCATGAAATAGGTGGCACCGATGTTGCGCGGGCGCGTTTCATTCGCGACGCGACCGCTGTTAACACCTCCCGTCGAGTTGTTTTGCGACCCCAAAAGGTAATTAGTCGGGCCTACCGGGAGGTTGTTGCCGTAAACATTGCCCCACATATGCGAATGCGTGTGGTCCTGCACTGCGTCGTCCTGCGGTAAACCTGACGACCCGGCGCGGATGAACCGCCGCTCGGTGTTGATGAGGCGGATCGTCTGCCCGTGCATTGGGGATGCAGGAAGATTGATGACCGCCGTAGCATTGATGAGCGGCGCAGAGCCGGAGACGCTTTCGTTCGTCAGAATGCCCTGATTGTAGCCGCCTGCGCCGGTCTCTCCGGCGCTCAGCTTCACATAGCGGTACCACTTGTCGGTGGGCGGGGCTCCTCCGCCGAGATGGTCGAACACAGGGATCGGCACCCGGAGCGGAAGCGAGGCCCAAGGATCGGCGGCAGCTTCAAGCGCCTCCTGCACGTTCGTGGCCCCAGGGAAGGCGGTGCTGTCGTCGTAACCCACGTCGACCGCCTGCCCGGCACCAAGCAGCCACGGTTCCCACGTGGCCCCGGCAAGGCGCCGGCGATTGGCGAGCTCCAGCTTGGCGCCGCCCACGAGCAGATATGCCCGCTGCACCACCCGATCGGCGTCCGCCGGATCAGCGACCACCTCGACCACCCAGCGATTCGTCGGGCCAGGCAGCGGCGCGTTTGTTTCGCTCGTCAGAATGTACGTGCCGCGTTGGTCAAGGGCGTTGAAGTCCGTGCCGTCGGGCAGCACATGCGTGGCGAGGAGCTGCGCTGCCGCCTCCGCCGCCACTGCCCAATCCTCAGCATCGTCTGCCGACGCAGCCGCATCCGATGCCGCCTGCTGTGCCTGGGCCGTGAGCGCCGTGACTGCAGGGATGATGTCGGAGGTCGCGGCGGCGATGTCCTCCACGCGGTCGAAAATTTCGCGCTGTGTCGCCGTCAGGCGGTTGAGCTCCAGGTTGTGATCGCGAGCAGGAACGCCGCGGCCCTCGGCGAACTGGTCAACGCGCCGCGGCCGTCGCCGGCCGGCGATTCGCAGCGCCCCCGTGATCGGCGCATCGAAAGTGATCGTGCCATTCACCCAACAGCCTGGCGAGCCGTAGAAATCCTCGATCTGATCGCCGGCGAACGTCCAGTTCGTCACCGGCACGCCATCGAGCGTCACGGCGAGGTCGTCGCCTGTACCCTCGAATACCGGGAACGGCACCGGAAACGGGCCGGCACTGTTGTTCGGCGTGTAGTCGACACTGCGAGGCGCGTCAGCGATGGCAGGGGTTGGCAGCGGCATGGCGGCGAACGTCTCCGTTGCCGCTCACCTTGCCACCACGGCCGCCGGGCGCACCGCACAAGAAAGCCCCTTAGCGGGGCTTTCAGTCACGGTCTTTGCAGCTGGCCTCGGCCTATGCTGCCTTCTTCGAAGAATTGGTCGGAACCGCCTTCGACACCTTCTCGGCTATGGCCTTGACCACCTCTTTGTCGACCTTCTGCTTAAAAGTCTCGGTAATAATGCGGCGCACAAATTGCTCCGCCCGAAGAACATCTTGCTCTTTCTTGGTCATGATTGCTCCTCCTTCGAGAGCTCATCCCAGGTTCTGTCGATTATGAGATCCCCGAAGTCTCGAATCCAGAACTTTCCCCTCAGCTTGTGAGCGCTAAGCGCGTTTTGCAGTGTCTCATTAACCTCCAGGACCGGATGCATAACTTTAGCCACATCATCTTGCCTAATTCGCGAACCAGAAGGAAAAGATCCCTTAGCAAACGATTTCGATTCCTTCGCTACGGTCAGCCACACTTTTTTGTGCTCTTCGAATAACTGGACGAGGCCCACATTCTCAAGGCGTTGCTCCGCTTCCAGTGTCAAGGCCATCAGCGAATCTCCCTAACTGCCAAGACGGCGGCGATGAACACCATGATCAGGGTTAGGGCGAAGAATAGCATCGCAGAGAATGCGAGACATTCAATGCCGAGCCACTTCCCGACAAGCGCAAGCGTTGTCGATATCAGCGAAAAAACAAACCCAGCGAATGCAAGCCAAGCACGAGGCCGAAAATGACCTAGAACAGCCCGCTGCTCCTGCTTCTGGTACGATGCGAAACTGCTGACTTGAAAGCCTAAAAATACTAGGCCGTGTGGACGAATTGACTCAGGTATTGGCCTGAGGATTCCGCGAAGGAATCCAGTGTGATTCATGGATTGCCGACTGATTCTGGAGGTCGGCATGTCCACGAAGATGACGGAAGCGGATTGGGCGGTGGTGCTGGAGGTCTTTCGCGCCTCGCTGCCGCGGCGCGGCGCCAAGGGG
>Ga0207789_1000158_pt1 | contig 47925 bp, 50 predicted proteins | sample HigsolmetaGSP12D_FD_184840 | JGI IMG/M metagenome (GOLD analysis project Ga0207789, IMG submission 184840) | High solid enriched microbial communities from the Joint BioEnergy Institute, USA - SP1-2-D (SPAdes) | ecosystem: Engineered > Bioreactor > SSF (Solid state fermentation) > Aerobic >...
GGCGTTGCTTTCCCGCTCCGCGACGCCTACCTCCACCGCGCGGCCTGTGGAGGCTGTCTGACAGCCTCCACAGGGTAACATGGGTAACAAAATTACATAAGTGATCCATTCTCCTTCGGTAACATTTTTATATAAGTTGACACGCGGGCTACCGAGCGACGAAGTCGGCTCGGAATGCGCAAGCGCGGTAAGCAACGCTGTGCGTTGCGGCGCGATTCGTGCCTACCGCTTGCTGCGGATCAACTCCTGCACGATCGCTTCGTAGGTCGGCTTCCCGACGAACTCGCAAGTCCCGACCTGCAGCATCCCGCTGTAGGGTTTGGCGTACTGGACGAACTTCGAAACGCTGTCGATCAGCCCCATTTTGTACAGTTGGTTGGCGACGGCGGTCAGGCTCATTTTGTATTCGACCTTGAGCGTATGCCGCTCGGGCGCGGGAGACGGATGCGGATCCGGCAGCGGCTTGGCGGCCGATGCCCCGCCGGCGGAACCGGCTTCGCCGTTTTCCGCCGCTTTTGCGGTGGCCAAAGCCTCATTTACCCGCTTCTCGACTTCGTCCTCGGTGTACCATTTGCGGTCCGCAGCGACGAGTTGATAGCCGTGATCCTTCGCGGCTTGCGCCAGCTGCTCCTCGCTCAGCGGAGACGGCTCCGCGGCCGGCGGGGAGGCCACCGACCGCGCCGTGTCGATCAGCTCCAGCATGGAAGCCCCGAGCATCAGGCCGACGCCCAGCCCGATCAGCAAACTGCGGTGTTTACGCACGCTGCATTTCCTCCCGTTTGGCCAACTGCAGAATCAGTTGGACTTCCCCTTTGTTCATGTTCATCGCCTTGGCGATCTGCTCCACGGAGCGGCCGCGCGCGTGCAGGCCGAGCAGTTCGGCGTATCGCGCGCGAATCGAGACCGGCGAAGCGGCCGGTTCCTCCGCCGGAGCCTGTCCGACGGAAGCTTCCTCCCGGGGAGGCGGCGAATCGTCGGCTGAGGCGGCAGCGTTCGGGGCGGGCTCCGCGGCCGGCGCCGTCGGATACGATCGGGCGGCGAACGATTCGACTTGCCGCTCCAGTTCGCGAATGCGACGGCTCAGGCGGTCGACCGTCTCATCCTGCTCTTTTTTGAACTGCGTGACCGCGTCGACCAACTCCCGATTTTCCGCTTCCAGATCTTCCAGCAACCGGTCATAGGCCTCTTCGCTGCGAAGCTCGCCGGCCCGCTCCGGCTTCGGAAGCAACCAGCCCCAACCTGCCACCGCGGCGCCGAGCAGCACAATGCTGACCCAAGGATCCATAACAGCATTTCCCTTCTATATACGCTTCTATAATGACAGATCAATATGATGCCCTTTGTAAGGATGCAGCGGGGCTTCGGGCTGCTCCGAACCGGCGCCGTCCCCGGATTTGCGCTGCCGGGAAGCGTCATTGCCCCTTTGCCGTCCCTGCTTCGGCTCCCGTTCGCTGATGGACCGATGGGACGAAGGTTCCGCCTTCGTCTTTCGCTGCGCCTGCTGTTCTGCCGTCTTCACCGCCTGGCCGGCCAGCATCGCCTGCTCCATCGCGGACTTCGTCTGCTGATGATGCTGAATCGGGGCAATCTCCGCGACGCGCGGAATGGACGTCTGCAGGTCGATCGATTTGTAGCTCACGGCCTTCACCTCGCTTCGGAATGTCAAGCCGAAACGTCTAACCGAGCGACGAAATCGTCTTGGAATGTGCAACCGCAGGAAGCAATGCCGAGCATAGCGGCGCGATTGTGCGAGCTTCGAGGTGCTTTATTTCGTCACATTGCCGGCTTGTAAAAATAAGGTGGGCGGCTTCCGAAAGAACGGTCGGCCGGGCGGCGGTAAAATAAGGGAACTGTGTTCCGCTATTTCGCCCAATCGGCCAAGTTACAGCCAAATAAAGGAACTGCGTTCCGCTATTTCGCGCAATCGGCCAAGCTGCAGCCAAATAAGGGAACTGTGTTCCGCTATTCCGCGCAATCGGCCAAGCTGCAGCCAATTAAGGGAACTGCGTTCCGCTATTTCGCCCAATCGGCCAAGTTACAGCCAAATAAAGGAACTGTGTTCCGCTATTCCGCGCAATCGGCCAAGCTGCAGCCAATTAAGGGAACTGCGTTCCGCTATTTCGCCCAATCGGCCGGGCTGCGGCCAAATAAGGGAACTGTGTTCCGCTATTTCGCCCAATCGGCCGGGCTGCAGCCAAATAAAGGAACTGTGTTCCGCTATTTCGCGACGCAATCGCAGCCGAATCAGTAAATCGGCAACATCACCACTTCGCCGTCGGACAGCCGGAACGACACGCGCTGGACCGACTCCTTGATGAAGCGCGTATACCGGCCGATGACGATCTTCGTCCCTCCGTGAATCGAATGCATGGCGTCGACCCGAGCGTCGGCCGCGTCCTCCAGAGACTTCTCGATCTCCAGAATCCGCTCCCGCACCGCGTCCAGCTCCTCGGTCGTCTGCCGCCGCGTCACGCCGAGCTTCACCCGCATCGCCATCCGTTCCGGCGACAGCTGCCCGGCAGAAGCCATCTGGTCCAGCAGCGCAAGCGCTTTGTCCGTTTTGTCCAGACTGTCCGTCAGCTGGCGCCCGCGGGCCCGCAATTCGTTCAGTTCCTGCCTTAAGTCGGGGCGCACGCCCACTTCCACCGCCGTCGCGGTGGACATCGTGTTGCCGATCATGCGCGCGGTCACACGTTCGCCGGCCTGGGTCAAGCCGCCGACGATCAGCCCTTTGGCCCCCAGGCAGATCACCTGCCGTCCGGCCCGGACGTTCGAGTGCATGATGCTCTGGGAGACAATCACCTCTTCTCCCGCAACGACGTTGCCCTCCTGGATGAACGAGCAGCGGACGTTCTTGCCGGCTTTGACCAACCCTTTGTTGCCGCCGATGATGCCGCCGGCCACCTCGATCGAACCGTCCGATTCCACCTCGGCCCCTTCGATGCCGCCGGTGACGCGAATATCGCCGGAAGCCCGGACGCGGAAGCCGGTCAAAATGTTGCCGCGGACGACCACGTTGCCGACAAAATCGATGTTGCCAATATTATAATCGACGTCGCCGTTCACTTCATAGACGGGAAACACGTTGATGCGATCGTTCTCCGTCTTGGTGATGAGCCCGTCGATGACCGCGTACATCGCGGTTTTCTCCGGATTGACGACGACGTTTTTGCCGATTTTGAAATGCGCTTCCTTGCCTTCTCTCGGCTTGATGTCCTCCCCGGTCACCGTCTTGCCCGGAACGCCGGGCACCGGCGGCACCCGCTCGGCGATGAGCTGGCCCGCCTTGACGTTCGCCAGCCGGGTCACCTCTTTGAAATCGACGCTGCCGTCCTCCCGCTCCGCCGGCTTTTTCTGCCGCGAGACGTCGGCGTTCTCCATCATGCGGATCCAGCCGTCGGTCCCGTCGACCGGTTCGTCGCCTTGCGCGACCAGATTCTGGCTGAAGTAGAAATCCTGCGGCCTCCGGCAGATCGATTCCAGCACGTCGGTCTGAATGCCGTACACAACTCCGTGCTCATGCAGAAAATTTTCCAGATCCGAAACCGTAAGCTGACCGGACGGCTCGGCATTTTTGAAAACGAGATACGCATGCATTCGATCCTCCGAAATGGCCACCTGCAACATGTCGCCCAAGGCTCGAGGACTCGAGTCCGGCATGCAAAAGCTCCTCCTTTCGCTACTTCTGCAGCAGCTGATCCTTATGTTTGGCCAGGACGCCGCGCAGCCTGAGAATCGCTTTGGAGTGAAGCTGCGAGATGCGGGACGGAGACAAGGACATCACCTCGGCGATTTCGCTGAGCGACAGATCTTCGTAATAAAACAAAGACACGACCGTTCTTTCTTTCTCCGTCAACCGTTCGATTCCCTGCATCAACGCCTCTTTGAGATAGGTCTCATGCACCAGATATTCCGGGTTGGGCGCTTTCTCGTCGACAAGCAGCGACAGCCGTGTCTCGGACTCTTCCTCGCGGATCGGATCCTCCAGCGAGCAGACGGTGGCGACGGCCACTTCCTGAAGCATCTGCTGAAATTCCTTCTCGCTTATATTTAAATAGGCGCACACTTCGGCATCGGTCGCGGAGCGCAAATGGCGCTGCTCCAACACCGCGTAGGCGTCCTCCATTTTCTTCGCTTTGTCCCGCACCGAGCGCGGCACCCAGTCGCCCTGGCGGAGACCGTCGATGATGGCCCCGCGGATGCGCCAGGAAGCGTACGTCTCGAATTGAAGCCCGCGCCGGTAATCGAACTTCTCGATCGCATCGATCAGCCCCATCGCGCCGTGGCTGGCCAAGTCGTCTTTGGACACGTTTTTCGGCAAGCCGACGGCCATGCGGCTCGATACATATTCGACCAGCGGCAAATAATGCTCGATCAGCTTTTTTTTCGCTTCGGAATCCCCGTTTTCTTTCCATCTCTGCCACAGCTGCTGATGCGTCAATCGGGAACGGCCGGAATCGATCATGAGGGCTTCACCTTCCTTCTTCATCCGTCAAACGGCGGATCGCTTGAGCCACTTCCTCCGGACCTTGATTGTTCAGCGAAACGAGGCGCTTCGGCTGCAGCGGCTTGAACTCGCCGGACGGCGCCGGCGCCGGCGCGGGCTCCTGCCCGCCCGACCATTGCTCCTTGATCAGCCCGGTCAGCGACGCTTCGTCGTCCGGGGTGACCAGATCCAGCACGGCTCCCCGCTCGTCGGCCTGCTCCTGCGCCGGCTTCTCCGGCCGCGCCGCGGCGGCGGGGCGCATCAACTGGCCGAGTACGAAGCGAACGCCGAAGGCAAGCGCCGTGAAAGCCAAAAAAGCGTACAGACACCGCAGCAGCGTCGTTTCAAGCGGGTTGTTCCCCACCGAGAACAAGAAAGTCAGCGCCGACCCGAAAAGTCCAAAACCGAAATTCCAACGCCAGGAACCGGTCATTTCAAATCTCCTTTACTCCGAACTGCACGCTGCGAATATTCAGAATGCCGGTGCGGCTGTCCATCTCGATCGTCCGGCCGTGGCTGCCGCCGGTATCCTCCGCGGCGACCGGAATCCCGCAAGCCGCCAGCGCCGCTTTCGTCGATTCGACGTTGCGGGGACCGATGCGCATGCTGTCGCCTGCGGCGAACGCGAACATCTGCGCGCCGCCGGCCAGCTTGGCGACCAGCCGGCTCGGGTTCGCGCCGGCTTTCTCCAGCCGGGCGACCAGTTCGACAACGGCGGTGTCCGCATATTTCGCCGGGTTGATTTGTCCCTCGCGGGCGATTTGCGACGAAGGCAGCATGATGTGGGCCATTCCGGCAATTTGCGTCTGCGCGTCGTACAGCGTCAGCCCGATGCACGAACCAAGCCCGGTCGTCCTGAGAATGCCGCCGGCGGAAGCGATATTCAGGTCGGCCATCCCGACTTTGACAATCGTCCCTTCCGTCATTCCAGCGGCACTCCCAGCGCTCCGAACAGCTTATTGAACGATTCGGGATCCGGGATCAGGAAAAAATAGCCCTCCGCCTCGTGCTTGCCTTCCAGAAACGTCGTATCGATGAGCAGAGCGTCTTCTCCCATGACGCCGTATTGAAGCAGTCCATAGCTCAGCACCGCGCCGGCCATATCGACCGCGACGGACGGAACGGACGGGGACAGGCGGAGCCGGGTCAAATCCGCCAGCGAAGACAGATAGGAGCCGGCCAGAATGTTGCCGATCTCGCACAGGGCGGACAGTTCCATCTCCGTGTAGCCGTCCGCTTCCACCGCTTCGAATCCGAGCAGATCCCGCAGCAGACGGCGCGCCTGATCCTGGCTCATGATGAAAAACAGGTTGCCGGGCACGTCCCCTTCCACCCGCAAATAGATGGCAGCCACGACCGCTTCGGCGCCGCCCACTTTGTCCGCGATCTCGTCGAAAGGTAGAATGCTGACGGTCGGAACGGCCATATCGATCGGCTTGTCCAGCAGCTTGGACAAGGCGGTCGCCGCATGGCCGGCGCCGATGTTGCCGACCTCGCGCAGCACGTCCATTTTGAAATCGGCGTCGCGATCGAACAGTTCCACCCGCGTCAACCCTCGATCTGTTCGAGCTGGATAATTTCGGAGCGGTTCAGCACTTCGGACAAATTCATCAAAATAAGCAGACGGTCTTCCCCGATTTTGGCGACGCCGCGCAAATATTTCGCCTTGATCCCGCCGACCACTTCGGGAGGGTTGTCGATGGCGTCTTCCGACACATCCAGCACGTCGTTGGCGGAGTCGACGATGAAGCCGACTTCCAGATCATTCACGGCGACGATCACGATGCGGGAATCGTCCGTCGGCTCGGTCTCCGGCAGGCCGAAGCGGCCGCGCAAATCGATGACGGGAATGACGACGCCGCGCAGATTCATGACGCCCTTGACGAACGGCGGCGTCTTCGGCACGCGGGTAATCGGCGCCATTCTCTCAATCGTTCGGACTTTGTCCACTTCAATGCCGTATTCCTCATGCCCCAGCTTAAAGACGATGACCTTGATTTCCTCTGCCATGCGAACCCCTCCTTAAAGTTGTGGAACTTTACTTGATTAAAGCGTTCGGATCGATAATCAGCGCCACTTGGCCGTCGCCGAGAATCGTCGCCCCGGAGACGAGGCCGAGGCCGCTCAAATACCGTCCGAGCGTCTTCAGCACGATTTCGCTCTGCCCGATGAACGCCTCGACGAGCACGGCGGCCAGCTTGTCCCCTTTGCGGACGACGAGCATTTCCGTCTCCGCCTCGTCGTCGTCGCGGTAGTCCGGAGAATCGACCAGCGCCGCCAGCGACACGACCGGGATGATCGAGCCGCGGTACTCGATGACGCGGTTGCCGTGCAGGTTCCGGATCGATTCGCGGCGAACCAGCCCGGTCTCCACGATCGAGGAGAGCGGAAAAGCGTATTTCTCCGAGCCGAGCTTGATCAGCATCGCGGAGATGATGGACAGCGTCAGCGGCAGCTGGATCGAGAACGTCGTGCCCTTGCCGGGGACCGATCGGACCGCGACGCTTCCGCCGAGCGATTCGATTTTGGACTTGACGACGTCGAGGCCGACCCCGCGGCCCGAAATGTCGGAGATTCGATCGGCGGTGCTGAAGCCGGCGGCAAAGATCAGCATATGGACTTCGTCGTCGCTCAGCCGGGCCGCTTCCCCGGCGGAGACGATGCCTTTTTTCACCGCGGTGGCCAGCACTTTCTCGCGGTTGATGCCCCGGCCGTCCTCCTCGATCTCGATAAACACATGATTGCCGCTGTGGTATGCCCGGAGCTGCACCGTCCCGGTCTCCGGCTTGCCCGCAGCCACCCGTTCGGCGACCGGCTCGATGCCGTGGTCGACCGCGTTGCGGATCAGATGGACGAGCGGGTCGCCGATCTCGTCGATGACCGTCCGGTCCAGCTCGGTCTCCGCGCCGGTGATGACGAGCTCGATTTTTTTGTCCAGCGATTTGGCCAGGTCCCGCACCATCCGGGGAAACCGGTTAAACACGTTTTCGACCGGAACCATGCGCAGCTTCAGCACGATGTTCTGCAGATCGGAACTGACGCGGGCCATATGCTCGACCGTTTCGGTCAGATCGCTGCGTCTCACTTCCGACGCCAGCTGCTCGAGCCGGACGCGGTCGATCAAGAGCTCGCTGAACAGGTTCATCAGCGTGTCGAGGCGGTCGATGTCGACGCGGATCGTGCGCGGCGCCGCGCCGCCGGATGCAGCCGGCGGGTTCGCCCCCGCGCGCGCCGGAGCTGAAGATTTCGCTTCCGGCGGTTTCGGCGCGGCCGCTGGCGCCGTTTCCGCAGCCGCAGCCGCCGTTTCCGCTTTCGCCGCGCTCGCGGCGGCCGCGGAAGCGGCTTTCCCGCCGCCCTGCTGCGCCATGTCGTTCAGCATTTCGCCGTCCGCCGCCGCGATGCGGATCGACTCGATCTCCGACACGCGCGACAGCTGCTCGTGAAGCGCCGATTGATCCAGGTTGGATATGTAGTACACGGAAAAGCTGCGCTCGAACTGTTCCTGTTCGATCTCCTGAACGGACGGATGGGATTTGACCACTTCCCCGTTGCGTTCCAGCACCTCGAAAATCATATAGGCGCGGGCGGCTTTGAGCAGGCAATCCTCGAGGACGGTCACCTCGATGAAGAAGACGCGGTGCCCGCTTTCGATCGATTGCCGAAGCACGGACAATTGATACTGGTCCAGCTGCATCGCGGAAGGAGCGGACTGCGCCGGCTGCGCGGACGCGGCCGCTCCCGCCGGCGCGCCGGCGTCTCCCTTGACGATCGCTTTCAGCCGGCCGACCAGTTCGGACACGTCGGCCTGGCCGGTCCCGCCGCCCATGACGTCCTGAACCATGCCTTCCAGCAAGTCCAGCCCCTGGAACAGCGCGTCGAAGATCGGGCCGCTCATGCTCAGCTTGCCGCCCCGCACGAGATCGAGCACGTTCTCCATCTCGTGCGTCAGGGAAGCGAGGTCCTCGAATCCCATCGTCGCGGACATGCCTTTCAGCGTATGGGCGGAACGAAAGATGACCTGCACGATGCCAAGATCGTCCGGCTGCTGCTCCAGCTTCAGCAAGTTTTCGTTCAAAGCTTGCAGGTGATCGTTCGCTTCGTCGATAAAAATGGACAAATATTGATTCATTTCCACTGGCCGACACCTCCTGATTGGTTCATAGCCGTTGCCCGAATCAAAGCCGGCGCGATCTGCTCCAACCGCAGCAAATCTGTTGCCGCGCCGAGCTCCACGGCGGAACGCGGCATGCCGTAGACGACGCAGGTCTCCTCCGATTCCGCGATCGTCGTGGCCGCTCCGTCCTCCAGCAGCGCCTTCATGCCTTTGGCGCCGTCGCTTCCCATTCCCGTCATCAGCACGACATGCCGCTTCAGATCCGCCGCGCCGAGCAGCGATTCGAACAGCACATCCACCGAAGGCTTGTGCCCGCTGCGCGGCGGGTCGTCGCCCAGCCGCACCCGGTAATGGCCCGCGTGGTCTTTCTCGATCCGCATGTGATACCCCCCCGGCGCGATATAGGCCGTTCCGGCTTCCAGCCGCTCGCCGTCCTCCGCTTCCGTCACATGGATGCGGCAGAAGGAGTCGAGGCGCTGCGCCAGCGAGCGGGTGAACTTCGGCGGCATATGCTGCACGATCACGACCGGCGCCGGAAAATCTTCCGGCAAGCCGGTCAGCACCTCGTGCAACGCCCGCGGCCCCCCCGTCGACGTGCCGAGCGCCACGATCTGCTCATACGTCGTGCCGGTGCGCCGCGCCGCCTTGCCGGCGGGAGGCGTCCCCGCCGCTTGCCGCGGCGGCGGGGCGTGGACCTCCCGGCGCGGCGGCGCCTTCGGGCGGCCCGCCGCAGGGGCGGGCGGCGGCGCTTCCGCCCGGCTTAAGCCGGCCGGCTCCGGGCGCGCCCGCTTCGCGGCCGGGCTCGCTTTCGGCAGCGGCGCTTCCGGCCGCGCGGACGCGCGCGCCTTCGCTCGCGCCTGCGCCGCGCCGGAGGGCGAAGCGGTGGCCGCCGCCGGACTCTTCCCGCGCCCCGTTCCCGGTTCGGGCCTCTCCGCCGCAGGCCGGGCGGCGCCTGCCGCCGGCTGCGCCTGCGGAGGCTTGCCTTCCGCAGCCGGAGGCGCTTCGGCCGGCCGCTCCTCCGGCTCCTCGACCGCCGGCAGCATCCGGAAGACCCCGCTATGCGCCGTCTGCACCGCCACGTGCAGCTTTTCGCGCAGCGTTTCCCCGACTTGCCGGATATCCAGTTTGACCGAGCCGTCCGGCTTTCGGATAAAATCGAAAGCCCCGAGCTGCAGCGCCTTGATCGTATCCCTCGTGCCGTTGTCGGTAACCGCCGACAGCATGATCACCGGCTTGGGCCGCTCGCGCATGATGAGGCGAAGCGCTTCAAGGCCGTTCATACGGGGCATCTCGAGGTCCATCGTAATGACGTCTGGATCCAGCGACCGGGCAAGCTCGACGGCTTCGCCGCCGTCGGAAGCGGTGGCGACCACCCGGAAAGACGGATCCGCCGCGATAAAGTCGCTGAACACTTTGCGCATGAAAGGCGAATCGTCGACGACCAGAACTTTGTACGCTGCCATGCTGTCATCCCCCTCTTCCGTCGCCGTTCCCGGTCTTTTAGCTCCACAGACGCCTGATCCGCTGAAGAAAGCTTAAGGCTCCTCCCGGCGGGCTCGCCGTTTCGCCGGTCAGAAACGTTCCGGCGATCCGGTCGATGCCCCGGGCGGCCGCGCATTCGGGAAAGGCGATCGACAGCGGCACCTGCCGCTTGACCGCCCGCGGCACATGCGCGTCGTCCGGAACGTACCCCAGCACAGGCAAGTCCAAACCCAAATATTTGCGCGCCACCTGCCGGATATTGTCCGCCGTCTGCTTCCCTTCCCGCTCGCCCTCCACCCGGTTGACCACCAGCCGGAAGGAAACGTCGTGCCCCATCGTGCGGACCATTTTGATCAGCGCGTAGGCGTCGGTAATGGAAGTCGGCTCCGGCGTCGTCACGACGATCGTCTCCTCGGCGGCGGCGATGAACCGCACCGTTTCCTTGGACAGGCCGGCCCCCGTGTCAAACAGCAGATAGTCGACGTAGCCGTGCAGCTTGCCGACCTCGCCGGCGAAATAATCGAGGTCCTCCTCGCTCAGCCGGACGAGATCCTGAAATCCCGAGCCCCCGGCGATAAATTGCAGTCCGTGCGGTCCCGTCGCGATAATCTCCCATATCGTTTTCTCCCTTTTGAGAAGATGGAACAGATTGTAAGGCGCCGGCGTGCCCATCAGCAGATCGATGTTGGCCAGCCCCATATCGGCGTCGAACACGAGCACGCGGTATCCCCGCTTCTGCAGCGCGATGGCGAAGTTGAGGCTGAAATTGGACTTGCCCACGCCTCCTTTGCCGCTCGTCACCGTGACCACGCGGGTCGCCGCTATACCGCCGCGGTCTCTGGACAGCACCAGGTGCCGCAGCGCCTGCGCCTGATCATGCATAAGCGGGCTCCCCCAGCAAACGGCGCACGAGATCGTCGGCGTCGAAAGGCCGAATGTCGTCCGGCACCGTCTGGCCGCACGTGATGTATCCGATCTTGAAGTCGAAGTCGCGCACCAGGTTGACGACGGCCCCGTAGCTGTCGGTTTCGTCCATCTTGGTCAGCAGCAGCCGGTCGACGCCGTATTTGGCGAAATGCCCGGCCACCAGCTTCATGTCGGCGTATTTGTGCGTCATGCTCAGCACGAGAATGCTTTCGGCCTGCTCTCCGGGGGCGAGCAGGCTGTTGACCTCGGATACGAACAGCTCGTTGCGGTAATTGCGCCCGGCGGTATCCATCATCAGCAGGTCTTTGTCGCCGAGCTTCTTGTACGCTCTCGCCAGCTCGGAAGGAGAAAAAACCACCTCCAGCGGCACGTTCAAAATATCGGCGTACGTCCGGAGCTGATCGACGGCGGCGATCCGATACGTATCCGCGGTAATAAAGCCGATCTTGCGGTGATGGGCGAACGCCTGCTCCGCCGCCAGCTTGGCGATCGTCGTCGTCTTGCCGACGCCGGTCGGTCCGACGAAGCGGACGATGCGGGTGTCGGGCGAGATGCCCGTCCCGACGGCCGGCGCCAGCCAGGAGCGCAGCACTTGCGCGGCGGCTTCCCGGCCTTCCGTCCCGCTGTCGCCTTCCCCGCTTGCGAGAAGCGCCTGCATCTCCTCCGCGAACAGCTCCACGTGTGCGGGCTCGACCCCCTGTTCGGCCAGCCGCCGCGACCAGCGGATCACCGGATCGGGCATCGTGCGGAACGCCTGCTGCTTCGTCATCCGGCTCATCATCTCTTTCATCTGGCGAAGCTCCTGCAGCAGCACCGCGGCCGGCTCCGCGGACGCCGTCCCTTCGGCCGCCGCAGCCAAGCCGCCGTCGGCCGATCCGGCCGACGGTCCGGGCGCGCCCGCGCCGATCGCTTGAACCGGGGAAGCCGCCATGGCCGGCGCGGCCGGCGACTCCGCCGCGGCGGCCGCTTCCGGCGCAGGCGCCGGCTTGCGCTCCGCTCCCGCCATACCATGCGAATAGCGCTGTCTGGCCTCGCTCGCCGGTATGGCCGGTCCGGCCGTAGCCAAAGCCGGTTCCGGCACGGCTTGCGCCTCGGTCCGCGCGGGCGCCTCCGTCCTGGTCCGGAGCGCAGCCGGGCGCGCGGGCAAGCGGGCGCTCGACTCGTCCACCGCCGCGATCACTTCGACCCGCTTCTTGCGGAACATGCCAAGAAATCCGCCGACGCGGATTTCCTTCGTGTTCAGAATGACGGCGTCCGAACCGAGCTCGCTGCGAATCGCCTGTACGGCTTCGGGCAAATCAAGGGCTACGTACCGTTTCACTTTCATGCGTTCACCACCCCGACGCTCTGCACTTCGATGTTGGGTTCAAGCTCGCTGTACGACAGCACCGGCACATCCTGCATGCTGCGCTCGATCAGCTGCCGCAAGTACATGCGGATCGTCGGGGACGTCAGAATGATCGGCTGCTGCCCCGACTGCACGACGCGGTTCACCTGCTCGCTCACTTTCTGGTAGATCGCCTGCGAGGACATCGGGTCCATCGCCAGGTAGCTGCCCTGGTCCGACTGCTGCACCGACTCGGCGATCTTCTTCTCGACCGACGGGCTGACCGTTATGACGCGCAGCGGCTCGCTCCCTTGGACGTACTGCTGCGTAATTTGCCTGGACAGCGCCTGCCGCACATACTCGGTCAGCACGTCCGGATCTTTCGTGTACTTGCCGTAGTCGGCCAGCGTTTCAAAAATGGTGACCAGGTCGCGAATCGAAATTTTCTCCTTCAGCAGCTTGGCCAGCACTTTCTGAATTTCGCCGATCGACAGAATCCCGGGAACCAGCTCCTCAACCAACGAAGGGTAGCTCTCCTTGACGCTGTCGATGAGCGTTTTCGTCTCCTGCCGTCCGATCAGCTCGTGCGCGTGCTTCTTGATCACCTCGGTCAGGTGGGTGGCCACCACCGAAGGCGGATCGACGACCGTGTAGCCGGCCAGCTCGGCCTTCTCCTTCATCGCTTCGTCGATCCAAAGCGCCGGCAGGCCGAAAGCTGGTTCTTTCGTCTCAATGCCGGTGATCGATTCGTCCTCGAATCCGGGACTCATGGCCAGGTAATGATGTAGCAGTAATTCGCCGCGAGCCACCAAATTTCCTTTCATTTTGATGACATATTCGTTCGGTTTGAGTTGAATATTGTCGCGAATGCGGATGACCGGGACGATCAGCCCCATCTCGAGGGCGCATTGGCGCCGGATCATGATGATGCGGTCCAGCAGGTCGCCGCCCTGCTGCGTATCGGCCAGCGGAATAAGGCCGTAGCCGAACTCGAATTCGATCGGATCGACCTGCAGCAGGCTGATGACGCTTTCCGGACTGCGCACTTCCTCGATCTGCTGCTCCTCCACCATCAGTTCCTCCTCCTGCTGCCGGCGGTCCAGGTTCCGCTGCAGCCGGTAGCCGGCGATGCCGAGCAGAACCGCGTAGGGCAGCGTGGCCAGCGGGCCGATCGGCGTGGCGAGACCGAGCAGCGCGACCGTTCCCGCCACGATGTACATGAGGCGCGGATAGCGGAACAGCTGACCGGCCATGTCCTGCGCCATGTTGCCGTCGGACGCCGCGCGGGTGACGATGATGCCGGTCGCGGTGCTGATGAGCAGCGCCGGCACCTGGCTGACCAGGCCGTCGCCGATGGTCAGAATCGAATACGTGTCAAGGGCCGTATTGATGTCCATTCCGTGAAACGCCATGCCGATGACGAGGCCGCCGATCAGGTTGATCATCACGATGATGATGCTGGCGATGGCGTCCCCCTTGACGAATTTGCTGGCGCCGTCCATCGCGCCGTAGAAATCGGCTTCCTTCTCGATTTTCTCCCGGCGTTCGCGCGCCTGCTGCTCATTGATCAGCCCCGCGTTCAGGTCGGCGTCGATGCTCATCTGCTTGCCGGGCATCGCGTCGAGGGTGAACCGCGCAGCCACTTCCGCCACCCGCTCGGAGCCGCGCGTAATGACGATGAACTGCACGACGATCAGAATCAGAAACACGACGAAACCGATCGCCAGCTGCCCGCCGGCGACGAAGTTGCCGAACGTGGACACGACGCGCCCGGCCTCGTGGTCCCGCAGGATGAGCCGGGTGGTGGATATGTTCAGCGCCAGCCGGAATACCGTCGTGATGAGCAGCAGCGTCGGAAAGATCGAGAATTGCAGCGCATCCTGCGTGTTCATCGCGATCAGCAAAATCATCAAAGCGGCGGAAATGTTCAGCACGAGCAATATGTCGAGCAGTTCCTTCGGGATGGGAACGACCATCATCAGGACGATGCCGATAATGCCGATCAGTATGCTGATGTCCCGAACCTTCACGACGCTCCGCCTCCCTTAAACCCGTCGTTCAAGCTTTCATCCGGCCTTTCAGCCGATATACGTAAGCCAGCACTTCCGCCACCGCCTGGAACAGATCTCCCGGAATCGTGTCTCCCACTTCCGTCCGTTCGTAGAGGGCGCGGGCGAGCGGCTTGTTTTCCATCGTTACGACATCGTTCGCGCGGGCGATTTCCCGAATGCGAAGGGCCATGTAATCCTGACCTTTGGCCACGACTTTCGGCGCGTCCATGCGTGCGCCGTCATACCGCAGGGCGACCGCAAAGTGCGTCGGGTTGGTGATGACGACGTCGGCTTTGGGCACCTCTTGCATCATGCGCATCAGCGCCATCTGGCGCTGGCGCTCCCGGATTTTGCCCTTGATTTTCGGATCGCCTTCCATGTTTTTGTATTCGTCCTTGATGTCCTGCTTGCTCATGCGCAAGCTTTTCTCATGCTCGTATTTCTGAAAGTAATAATCGCCGATCGCCAGAACGAACAGCAGGACGGCGACCATCATGCCGAGCCTGATCGTCAGGCCGGCGGCGAAACGGAAAATGTCCTGGACCGGAACGTGCGCGAGCTCCAGAAACCGCTGCCGCTGCGACCATAGCACCGCGTATACGACGATGCCGACGACGAGCAGCTTGAGCGTGCTTTTCAGAAACTCCGCCAGCGACCGGACATTGAACAGGTTCTTGAGGCCGGCGACCGGATTGAGCGCGCCCAGCTTCGGCTTAAGCGGCTCCCACGTGAACAGCCAGCCGTGCTGGACGTAATGCGACGCGAAAACAAGGATCAGCGTAACGATGAAAATCGGCGCCAAAATGAGCAAAAGCTGGATCGCGTAGCGGCCGAACAGCGCCAGGACGTTGTTCTCGGTCACGTCCATCGTCAGCCCGTGCAGCAGCACGTCCCCGAACAGCCGCATAATGCGCTCCTGGAAAAAGCTGCCGAGCATCAGGAAGAGGCACAGGACGCCGAGCAGCGTCAACGCTCCGGGAATTTCCGCGCTGGACGCCACCTGGCCCTTCCGGCGCGCTTCGCTGCGCTTTTTGGGCGTGGCCTTTTCCGTCTTCTCCCCGGCGAACAGCTGCAAGTCCATGCGATAGCGGAAATGCGGCACGCTCCTCACCTCCCCCGTGCGACCGCGGTTCAGCCGGCCGCCTGCACGATGTCCAGCAGCTTCTGAAGCGCGGCGAGCATGCGGTCGAACAGCATCTGGAACAATGTCCCGAATCCGGTCATCAGCAGCACCAGCATGGCCAGCCCGACCAAAATCTTGATCGGAATGCCGACGACGAAAACGTTGAACTGCGGAGCCGTGCGGGCCAGCAGCGCAAGGCCGACGTCGGCGAGAAACATCGCGCAGACGAGCGGCGCGGAGATTTGCAGCGCCAGCATGAACGTATCGGCAAAGGTTCGCGCCAAAAACTGGCTCACTTGTCCGCCGTAGACCGCTTGAAAAAAATGGCTGTCCAACGGAATCCACCGGTAGCTGTTCATGATCGCCTGCAGCAGATAATGGTGCCCGTTCATCGACAGAAACACCAAGATCATCAGCATGTACTTCAAATTGCCGAACATCGGCGACGATACGCCGGTCAGCGGATCGACGACGTTGGCGACCCCGAAGCCCATCTGCAAATCCATGAACGCCCCCGAAGTCTGCACGACCGTAAAAAACAGATAGGCGGAGAAGCCGAGCAGCAGGCCGACGGCGATCTCCTTCAGCATCGATACGAGATAAGCGCCGTCGACGGCGATCGGGCTGCCAGCCCCGACCGTCAGAAACACGAGCATCGATACGAAAAAGGCCAGGCCGATTTTGAACGCGGTCGGCACGTTCATGGTCGAAAATACGGGGGCAACGACAAAAAACGATGAAATCCGACACAGCACGAGCAAAAAGGCGGGAAACAGCTGCATCACGTGATCCATGCTTGCCCTCTTATCCGATGTAGCTTGCCAAATTGCCGAGCAGCCGGCTCGTAAAGTCGACCAGCGTATTCAAAATCCACGGCCCGAACAGCAGCAGCGCGGCAAAGACCGCCAAAATTTTCGGAATGAACGCGAGCGTCTGCTCCTGAATATGGGTCGTCGCCTGGAACACGCTGACGATCAGCCCCACGATCAGCCCAAGCCCCAGCATCGGCGCGCTGACTTTCAATACGGTGAACAGCGCTTGCCCGGCAAGTCCTATGACAAATTCGGCGCTCACCCGCACTCCCCTCCCGTTCGTCGCGGTCGTCACGATTGAAAGCTAGTCAACAGCGATTTGACGACCAAATACCAGCCGTCGACGAGCACGAACAGCAAAATTTTAAAAGGCAGCGAGATCATGACCGGGGGCAGCATCATCATCCCCATCGCCATCAAGGTGCTGGCGACGACCATATCGATGACGAGAAACGGAATAAAGATCATGAACCCCATCTGAAAGGCGGTCTTCAGCTCGCTCAGCGCGTAAGCCGGCACGAGCACCGTAATCGGAATGTCCTGGTATGTATTCGGCCTTTCGGCTTTCGCATACTTCAAAAACAGCAGCAGATCCTTTTCCCGCGTATGCTTGTACATGAATTCCTTCATCGGAACGGCCGCTTTCTCCAGCGCTTCGGTTTGCGTCAGCTTGTGCTGCAAATACGGCTGCAGCGCCTGATCGTTCACCTGCTGCAGCGTCGGCGCCATGATGAACAGCGTCATGAACAGGGCGAGCCCGATCAGCACTTGGTTCGGCGGCATCTGCTGCGTGCCGAGCGAGGTGCGCACGAAACCGAGCACGATGACGATGCGCGTGAAGCTGGTCATCAGCACGAGTATGGCCGGCGCCAGGCTGAGCACCGTGATGATGAGGAGCAGCGACAGCGCCGAAGCGCCGACCGGCTCCTGGCCGTCGCCGAGCGTGATGCCGACGATCGGCTCCGCGTGCGCCGCTGCGCCGCCGAACAGCAGGGCCGCTTGCAGCGCGATCAGACCGATCGCGATTTTTGCATATTTCCGTGCGATTGTTCTCATCTTTGGTCCGTCCCCTCCGGGGAACGGCTTTCCTCCAGCAGTTGTTCGACCTTCTGCCTCCGTTCCGCAAGTTGGCGCAGACGGTCTTCCAACGTTTTCTCGAAGCTGGTCTCGCGGCCTTCGTCGGCAGCGGCCGATCCGTTCTCCCCCCGCATGCCGCTCCATCTCCCCTGCAACGCCTTCTTCATCCACGCCGGCAGGCCCGGCGCTTGCGCCATGCTCGCCGCTTCATGCTCGGCCAGCAGCGCGGCCACCGTTCCGGGATCGGTAATCGCGTCCAGCAGCGTGACGTCTTCGCCGACGCCGAGCACATAGATGCGTCCGTTCCATTCGACGATCTGCAGCGATTTGTTCGTTCCGAGCGCCAACCCGCCCAAGGAGCGAAGCGAGCGGTTCATCCACCAGCCGCGGCTGCGCCGGGCGAAGAAACGGAGCGCCCAGACGATCAGCGCGATGACGAGGGCGAGAACGAACAGCACCCAAAGCATATCCCATGGCGATCCGCCGTACGCATTGAGATTTTCCGCCAGTCCGGCAGCGGGCATCGTCGTTCGCCCCGCTTATCCGAGCGTTTTCTTGATCGCTTCGATGACCCGGTCGGCCTGGAACGGCTTGACGATGAAATCTTTGGCGCCGGCCTGGATGGCGTCGATGACCATCGCCTGCTGCCCCATGGCGGAGCACATGATAACCTTCGCGTTGGAGTCGAGCTTGCGGATTTCCTTCAAGGCGGCAATTCCGTCCATTTCCGGCATCGTAATGTCCATCGTAATCAGGTCCGGGCGCAGTTCCTTGAATTTCTCGATCGCCTGGGCCCCGTCCTGGGCTTCCCCGACCACTTCGTAACCGTTTTTCGTCAAGATATCCCGAATCATCATGCGCATGAATGCTGCGTCGTCTACGATGAGAATGCGGTTTGCCATGAATTAGTTCCTCCCGAAGTTCTATTGGATTTTCTGGACACGATCCCATTGGCTGACGATATCGGTCACCCGCACGCCGAAATTTTCGTCGATGACGACCACTTCGCCTTTGGCGATCAATTTGTTGTTGACCAGGATGTCGACGGGTTCGCCGGCCAATTTGTCCAGCTCGATGATCGAGCCCTGAGACAGTTCCAAAATTTCCTTGATTTGTTTCCGGGTTCTCCCGAGCTCAACGGTCACTTTAAGCGGAATGTCGAGCAGCAAATTCAAATTCGTGTTGTCCGCCTGGACGATCGGTCCCCCTTGGAAATTCGCAAACTGCACCGGCTGCACGTTGACGTCGCGGGCCGCCCCCCCGAGCGTCTGCGGATGGGGCGACACCGGCGGCACCCCGTAAGACGGCTGGGGCGGCGGCGACGGAGCGGCGTACATCGGAGCCGGATCCGGACGCGGCGCGGGCTGAGGCTCGCCGGCCGCCGGTTGAGGCGCCGGAGCGGACTGGGGCGCAGGCTGAGACGCAGGCTGAGGTGCGGGCGCCGGTTGCGACGACTGCGCCGCATCGCCGATCAGCGAAGCGACCAGTTCTTTCGCGAACGGCACGGTCAGCAGCTGCATGATGGTCGAATCGATCAGATCCCCGATTTTCAGCCGGAACGAGACTTTGACCAGCACCTCCTCGTTCGGCAAATTGCCGATGCCCGTCCCTTTCTGCACGTCCATAATATCGATGCCGGGCGGCGAGATGTTGACCAGGCGGTTGAAGATCGTCGACATGGACGTTGCCGACGATCCCATCATCTGGTTCATCGCTTCCTGAACGGCGCTGATATGGATCTCGTTCAGTTCCTCGCCCGTGACGTTGCCTTCTCCGCCCAGCATCAGGTCGGCGATCACCTGCGCGTCATGCGTCTTGATGACGAGCGAATTGATGCCTTCGAATCCGTCCACATAGCTGACGTGCACGGCGACGTGGGGTTTCGGAAATTCTTCGTGAAAGCGCGCCCTGGAAATGATCGATACCGACGGCGTCGTGATTTCGACTTTCTTGCCCAGCAAAGTGGAAAGCGCGGTCGCGGCGCTCCCGAACGTGATGTTGCCGATCTCGCCGAGCGTGTCTTGCTCGATCGGGGACAAATAATCTTCGATCCGGACCGGTTTGTCGTCCTGACGGGAAGGCGGCGTTTCCTCTTCGCCGGAAGACTGGCGGAGCAGTGCATCAATTTCCTCCTGGGACAAATAGTCTTTACTCGTCATACCCTTCTTCAACTCCTTCGCTGACGACTTCATCGATTTGAACCGCCATCCTGCCCTGCACCGTACCGGGACTGCCGATGAATTTCACGATGTCCCCGACTTTGATCTGCAGGCCTTCGTCGGTCGATTTATGTAAGACGATCACATCCCCGACAGCCAGAGACAGAAATTCCTGGACGGAAATCCGCGAAGTCCCGAGCTCGGCGACGATCGGCAGCGTCGCCTTGGTCACCCGCTGTTCCAGCGCCTGCACTTCCTCGGGCGCGCGGGATTTTTTCTGCGAGACGAACCAATGATGCACGGACAGCTTGGGCATGATCGGCTCGATCACGACGTGCGGGATACAGAGGTTGATCATGCCGGTCGTGTCGCCGATTTTCGTGCTGAGCGAGATGAGCGCGATCGTCTCGTTGGGCGAGACGATCTGCATGAACTGCGGATTCGTCTCCAGCGCTTCCAGCCTGGGCTGCAAGTCGATCACCGTCCGCCACGCCTCCTGCAGCGATTCCAGCGCGCGGCTGAAAATTTTCTCCATGATGATCGTCTCGATTTCGGTCAGGGGGCCGATTTTCGTCGGGGCGGAACCGACGCCGCCGAGCAGCCGGTCCAGCATCGCGAACGCGACGTTCGGGTGAACTTCGAGCACCATCCGTCCTTCCAGCGGCTCCGCCTCGAAAATGTTCAAAATCGTCATTTTCGGAATCGAGCGGATGAATTCGTCGTAAGGAAGCTGCTCGACCTGGACGACGCTGATCTGAACGAACGTCCGCAATTGGGCGGAAAAATAGGTCGTCAGAAAGCGGGCGAAATTTTCATGGATCCGGGTCAGGCTGCGGATATGGTCCTTGGAGAAACGGACCGCCCGTTTGAAGTCGTAGGCGCGGACTTTTTTCTGCGTCTCTTCCTTCTTGAGCTCCTCCGCGTCCATTTCGCCCGACGACAGCGCCGCCAGCAGCGCGTCAATCTCGTTCTGCGAAAGTACGTCAACCATCGATGTCACCCCTTTCATCCACCGCAATGCTCTGCATGGCTTACTGCGTTCGCACGACGTTCCCGAAATCGTCTCGCGTTATTCCGTTAAATTTCCGTAATGATGAAATCGGTCACTTCCACCTTGGTGAGCTTGCCTTTCGTCAGCACGGGATTGATGGCGTTCAGCAGCTCGGCGCACAGCTTGTCCTTGCCCGCCGTTCCCTGCAGCTCCTCCGGCGTCAGCTGCCACAAGTAGCGGTTGACGATCGGCTTGATCTGGATGTCCTTGATCTTGTCGAACTCGTCTTTCGCTTTCTTGCTGTCGAGCTGGAACGAGAAGCTGATGACGACGACGTGGCTGTTGTCGGCGATATTGGTTTTTATATCTTTCAACTCGGATGTGACCTTGAGCATCTCATCCGCGCTCATCGGCTCGGCCTGCACGTTTTTGACGCTGTCCTGCGCCTGTTTGGCGGGATCTTTCGTCCCGGAATCGCCGAACAGGGTCGACCAGGAGTAAATGCCGACGATGACGATCAGCGAAATCGCCAGCAGCAGCGATATGAGCCAAGGCAACATTTTTCTCATGACGAAGCTCCCTCCGATTCCGGATCCGGCGGCTTTGCGGAAGCGGCCAGAAACCCGATGGTGCTCAAATACTGCTGGATGGAACGGGTCACATCCGAAGCGGATTCCAATACGATGAATTTCTTTCCTGTCGTAAGCGTAAGCAGCGTATCCGGCGTTTCTTCCACCGTTTCGATCAGCAAGGCGTTGACATGGAACCGGGTTCCGTTCAAGCGGGTGACCGCGATCATGTGGGTTCCCCCTAGAGCCGCCGGGGAAGGAACGTCCTCCCCGGCGGAACGTCAGTTACCGTTTCAGATTGACGACTTCCTGCAGCACTTCGTCGGATGTGGTGATGATCCGCGAGTTGGCCTGGAAGCCGCGCTGCGCGACGATCATCTCCGTAAATTCGTTCGTCAGATCGACGTTGGACATTTCCAGCTGCCCGGAGATAATGGCGCCGGTTCCGGTGGTCGGATCGTTGGCCGGTCCGATCACGATGCCGTTTGCATCGGCGTTGGCGGTCATGCGATACAGATTGCCGCCGATTTTCTCCAGCCCGCCGGGATTGACGACTTTGGCGACGCCGATCGCGATTCCGAGATCGACCGGATTGCCGTTTTCGTCGACGGCGTTAATGGTGCCGTCCTGACCGATGGAGAAGGCGTTCACCTCCGGCGGAATGGTGATGATCCCCCCGTCTGCGCCCAGCACGAACATGCCGTCGGCGTTTACGAGCTGCCTGTTGGCATCGACGGTGAAATTGCCGGCGCGCGTCAAATATTGCGGTCCTCCGTCTGTCGGGCTGACGACGAAGAAGCCGTCGCCGTCGATGCGCAGGTCGGTCGGCACGTTGGTCGTCATCGCGCTGCCCGGCGTATGCACGGTGTCGATCGACGCGATCGTGACGCCGAGGCCGACCTGCTTGGGATTGACCCCGCCGCTCGTCCCTTCGACCGGCGCCGTGACGCCGGACATCGTCTGGCTCAAGATGTCTTTGAACATGACGCGGCTCGCTTTGAAACCGGTCGTGTTGACGTTGGCGATGTTGTTGCCGATCACGTCCAGTTTCGTCTGAAATCCGCGCATGCCGGATACACCGGAATACATGGAGCGAAGCATGGCATAACCTCCCGTTGCAAGTTGTAAGCGGCCGCTTCAGTCGTTCCGCGGCCCCGGGCCTCCTCGGAAGGGCCGGCCCGTCTGCATCGCTGCTCTCGGACATGCGGTCAGCCGATCACGACGGCGCTGTCGATCTGCGTGAAGATGTGCTCCTTCATCGACGGCCCGTCGATCGCCGTAACGACCGTTCGGTTCGGCACGCTGACGATCATCGCGATGTCCTTGAACAGCACGAGCGAGTCTTTCGCGCCTTTGGCGGCTGCCTGATCGACCGCGCTCGCAATCCGGTCGACCTGATCCGGCTCCAGTTCGATGCCCCGCTGCCGCAGCCTTTGTTCGGCATGATGGCTGAAGCGGAGCGTCTGGCGATCGAGCAGTTGTCGAAACGAACCGTCCGCCGGCCCGGCCGATGCGCGATCTTGCGCCGGCGCGCCTGCCTGTCCGCGCGTTCGCAGCAATGGAGCGGGGCGTGCGGCTTGCAGCTGTCCGATCGTCATCCGGTTATCCACCGGCATCCACTCCCGAACCGCTGTCCGTCCCCGTGCCGCCGTCGGCGCCGGAACTCGGATCCTGCGCGCCGCTTCCGTCCGAGGCCGGGTTGGCGATGGAGGTCAGATCGGAGACTTGAATCTCTTTGCCGTTCACCCGGACGTAAGGCGTGCCGTCGCGCTGGACGATCGCCTCGACGATGCCGCTCCGCGTGGCGGAATTCCCGTCGGAATTGGTCTCGATCCATTCCACCTGCTTGCCGATCAGTCCGGCGAGCAGCCCCGCCGATTGGCTCAGCGCGTGCAGTTCCTTGGCCATGTTCATGGTCTGTTCCAGCGAGGAGAATTGGGCCATCTGCGCGATGAAATCTTTGTCTTCCATCGGCTGCATCGGATCCTGGTTCTGCAGCTGCGTCACCAGAATTTTAAGAAACTCGTCCTTGCCGAGCTCGGTGGTCGGCTTGCGCGCCGCCTGCTGCACGTTCTGCGTCGAGTAATTGGGCCAAACGTTGGTCTTTCCCGGTACGTAGCTGTCGGACAACGCATGTCACCTCCTTGTGCGGCGATTGCACGGTCACGCGGTTACATTGATGGAGCTGCCGTAGCCGATCTCCCGCAGGAAAGAGGTCCGTTCCAGCTCCGCTTCAAACGCGGACGAATCGTCGTATTGGCCGCCGGCCTGCCGGTCGTAGAAGCGATTCCCGCTCCCGCCCGAGCCTTGGCGATGGTTCTGCTGCTGCAAGAACGAGGCCGTGTCGCCGGCCGTCGGCTGCTGCACCACTTCCATCCGGTCCACCTGCAGCCCTTGCCCCTGCAGCGCGGTCCGCAGCTGCGCCATCTGGTTCTCCAGCATGTCTTTGGCCGTGCCGCTGGTCGTCAAGAACTGCGCCGTCAGCTGCCCGTTCTGCAGCACAATGCGGATGTCGACCTGGCCCAGATGCTCCGGATGCAGCGTAAGCTTCGCTTCCGCCACGCCGTTTCCTTGCGTCAGCGCAAACTGCTTCACCAGGAATTTCTCCATCTGCCCGGCAAATTGCTGAATCGGGACTTGCGCAGGCAGTTCCGGTTTGGGAGCCGCCGCGGTCCAAACGGCGTTCGGCATCGGTTCGGGCCGCATGAGCCATTGCGCCGGCTCGTTCGGGTGGCCCGCCGGATGCGCGCCGCTTAGGTCCGTCTCCGCCGATTCGCCGGCGGCATTCGTCCAGGCGCCGGATAATGGCCCGCTCCATACCGGATTGCGCAGCGTTGGCGTCACGCGCTTCGCCTCTGCCGCGGCTGCCGTCCGCTGTGCCGAAGCTTGCGCCGATGCCGCCCGTTCGCCGCTTCCCGCCGCTTGTCCGGCGGGCGCCTGCGTCTGCGCAGGCAGCACGCTCGCTTGCGGAATGGACGGCTGCGTTGCATGCGCCGCGGTCGGCACCGCCGGCTTGCCGAGCACCTGGTCCAGCGTCTGCTTCAGCTGGCTCGCCCACGCGGCAACGCTTGCCGGAACCGGCTGCTTGTCGGCCAGCAAGGCCGCAAGCTGCTGCAGCGACGTCTGCAATTGGGCCGCAGCGGACCAACCGCTCGCTCCGCCGCTTGCCGTGCCGGCTGCCGGAAAGGCCGCCGGGCCGCTCTCCGCCGCAAGGCCGCTATCGTCCGCCACGCCGCCCGTCTGCTGCGCGAGCAGCCATTGAAGCGCCGCAAGCAGGCCGGCCAGCGCTTGGTTCGCATCGTCCGACAGCGTCAGGCCCGACTGCTGTTGCTGCTGAAGCTGCTGCAACTGCTGGATCAGCCCGTTCAGCAGCGCGAGCGGATCTTCGCCGACGGATGGCGCGGACGCGGGTGCGGCATTCATTGGACCGAGCAGCGCCAGCAAATTCGCCGGCAGTCCTGCGGCCGTTTTCCCGGACGGAGCGCCGCTTGCGCCGAGCGCCTGCACGAGCGCGCCGGCGAATCCGGAACCCGCGCCGGCACTGCCTGCCGCCGCTCCTGCGGCGTTGCCGGGTGCGCCCAGCACCGCGATCGGCGCCGAAGAAACCGTCATGTTCACGTTCTCACCTCCTTTCGCGAAAGCCGCACCGCGCTGCCTTGCCACGCTGCATGCGATCGCAAGGCCTTGAACCGGCGGCAGCGTCAAGGATTCGCCGGCATCAGCTTGCCGACGAGCTGCGCCGTCGTCTTGCTGTCCTGCGCAGACATCGCGGCCAGCACTTGCGAGCGGGATGCGTCGTCCAGCACGGTCAAAATGCGCAGCGCTTTGCTCTGATTCGACGACGCCATCTGCAACAGCAGCTTTGCTGCGCTCTGCGGCTGCATCGACGAGAACGTCTTGCCGAGTTCCGCCGCGTCCAGCCCGGCCGCCGAACCGCCCGCCTGCTGCTCCAGCTCGCGGATGCGGGCTTGCAGCGCGGCGATCTCGCGATCCTGGACGGTATCGCTGTCCTTGAGCTTGATCGTCACATCCGCCGCCCGCTTCGGGGTCATCCGCTCGAGGATGGCGCCCCGCTGCGCATCCGGCATGGCGCCGAGCACAAGCGCGGATTCTTCCAGCGACATGCTTTCGAGTATCGGAGCCGCCTTGCTCGGGGACATTTTGCCGTACATGTCCGCAAGCGAGCGGATCCGCGCTTCGTACTCCTGGGTCGTAATGCCGGTCTGCTCCTTCTCTTTGTTCAGCTGATCGATCTGGCTCTTCAGGTCGTCGATCGTTTTCTGCTGCTGCACCGTCTTGTCGGTGGCCTGCTTGAGCGCGGCTTCGCGCTCCTTCAGCTGCGCGTTCAGTTCATCCAGCTTCGCCCTGGCGTTCTCGACCGTCAGCTGCTCGTCGGTCGCGGCCGCCCCGGCGGGTTCCTGCGGGTCCGGCAGAATGGCGCTCAATAGCGGAACCTTGTTGCCGATCTCCAGCGCCGTCTTGCGCCAGTCCGCATTGAACAGCAGCATCAGCACGGCCAGCAGAATGACGGTAAACAGCACGGGGGTCACCAAAAAGAGAAACCGCTCGAAGCCGCTGTATCCTTCTTTTTCTTCCGCCACGTTCGCCACGATCGTTCTCTCCTTCCAGCTTCCGCCTCGCTAACGGGCGGCGGCCGCCCGCATGACGGCGATTTCGTCCAGCTCGGCCTGCTCCTGCCGCAGCGACGCTTGCCGAAACCGCTCGAACGCTTTGTCTCTGGCGTTCAGCCACGCCTTCTCGTCCACCATCTTGCCGAGCAGCCGATCTTGCCTCTGACGGGCGTGCTCCCGGGCTTGCCGGACGCCTTCCGTCTGTTCCGCGATCCGGTCGCCGATCCAGTCGAGATAGCGCTGAAGCGCATGAATGTCCGCCAGCGGCACCGGCCGGACGGCGGCCGACTCCATTCGCCGCTCCAGTTCCGCGCGCTCCCGCGCGAGCGCGGACAGCTTCTCCTCTTCCGCGCGCAGCCGCCCGAGCGAAGCCGCGTATTCCCATTCGGCCATCGACTTCTCGCTGCCCTTCAAGTCGACGATCTTCTGCAACGGATAATGAAATCGCATCCCGATTCCTTCATCTCCTGTAGAAATCGATCAGGAGCCGTTCCTGCGCCTCCTGCAGCGTCACTTTCTCGTCCACTTTCTGCCGGGTGTACGCCTGAATCGTCTCGATAAACTGGATCGCCTTGTCGATCTCCGGATTCGATCCCCGCTGGTAAGCGCCGATGCTGATCAGGTCTTCCGATTCCCGATACACCGACAGCAGCCGTTTGAGCGTATCCGCCGCCTCCTGCTGCTCGGCGGATACGATGTCCTTCATGACCCGGCTGACGCTGGCGAGCACGTCGATGGCGGGAAAATGGCCCTTGTTCGCCAAGTTCCGGTGCAGCACGATGTGCCCGTCCAGAATGCCTCGCACCGCGTCGGCGATCGGCTCGTTCATGTCGTCTCCGTCGACCAGCACCGTGTAAAAGGCGGTAATCGAGCCGGTCGGCCCGGTCCCCGCCCGCTCCAGCAGTTTCGGCAGCGCCGCGAACACCGAAGGGGTGTATCCCCGCGTCGCCGGCGGCTCGCCGATCGCCAGGCCGACTTCGCGCAACGCCATCGCGTAGCGGGTGACGGAGTCCATCATCAGCATGACGTTCAGGCCGCGATCCCGGAAATATTCCGCGATCGACGTGGCAATCATGGCGCCTTTGATGCGGATGAGCGCCGGCTGGTCGGAAGTGGCGACGACGACGACCGAGCGGGCCAGCCCTTCCGGCCCCAGGTCCCGCTCGATAAATTCGAGCACTTCCCGGCCCCGCTCCCCGATCAGCCCGATCACGTTGACGTCCGCCGACGTGTTGCGGGCGACCATGCCGAGCAGCGTGCTCTTGCCGACGCCCGAACCGGCGAAAATGCCGACGCGCTGCCCCCGGCCCACCGTCAGCAGCCCGTCGATGCAGCGCACGCCAGTGCCGAGCGGCTCGCTCACCCGCGGCCGGCGCAGCGGATTGCCCGGCGGCTGGTGCGTCGAAACGTGCGGCAGCCGGGCCGGCAGGCGCGAGCCGTCCAGCGGCCGGCCCAGGCCGTCCAGCACTTTGCCGAGCAACTCCGATCCGACCTGAACGGTAAGCGGCCGGCCGGTGGCGACGACGTCGCATCCGGGACCGACGGCGTGCAGATCGCCGAGCGGCATGAGCAGCACCCGGTTGTTCCGGAAACCGACCACCTCGGCCGGAATCGGGGCGCCGCCCTTCATCGGATGAATGTCGCAGACGTCGCCGATGCTGGCGTCCGGCCCTTCCGACTCGACGGTCAGCCCGATGACCTGGGCCACCTTGCCGTTCACGCGGATCGGATCCAAGTTGCGCAAGGCCTGGATGTACCTGGAGGCGTCAAGAGCCTGCGGCATGGAACTCCTCCTCTTCTTCGGCATGGGCGGCCAATTGCAGCAATTGCTCGCGGATCGCGTTCAATTGCGTGTCGATCCGCGCGTCGATGCTGCCGTAAGCCGACCGGATCAGGCAGCCGCCGTCCTTGACGCCGGGATCCGGCAAGATGCGCAGCTCCGCCTGCGCGTCGACAACGGCGGCCAGCTCCTCCCGGGCCGCATGGACGAAGGCGAACTGCTCGGGCGAAACGCACAGCGTGATTACGCCCTGCTCCTTGCGCCGCGACAGCGCGTCTGCGATCAGCGCAAGCGCGAGGTCCGGCGCTTCCCGGAGCTTTCTCGCCACAATCTTCTCGGCAATGCCGCAGCTGAGCTCGACGAGAAATTGCTCCGCCTCCAGAATGAGACTCTGCTTGGCCTCGTACGCCTGCTCCACGATCCGCCTCGCTTCCGCGAGCCGTTCCTCCCGCCGGCCGCGCATCTCGGCTTCCGCCTGCGCCAGCCCTTCGCGGTATCCTTCCTCGTAACCGCGCCGTTTCGCTTCCTCCGCGAGGCGGGCGTCCTCCTCCCGGCGGCTCTCCCACCATCGCTCCGCTTCCCGCTCGGCTTCCGCGCGAATTTGTTCCGCCGCTTCGCGGGCGCTTCTCATGATCGACTCCGCCGCTTCTTCGGCATCTCGCAGCAGGCGCTCTCTCATCGATTGTGTTTCGACATCGATCGACGGATTTCCTTTGTTCTCCTCGCCCTCTCCGGAAATCTTCCGCTCTTTCGGGAAAATGCGCCGAATCTGCTCCAGCCGCTTCATGTCTTCGAGCGGGACGACGTGAGAAGATTTGATCAGATTAGACAATGACATCGTCTCCTCCGCCACGCGCGATGATGATTTCTCCCGCCTCTTCCAGCCTGCGGATCGTCGCGACGATGCGGGTCTGCGCTTCCTCTACGTCGCGCAGCCGCACCGGACCCATATATTCCATTTCCTCCTTGAACGTTTCCGACATGCGCTTGGACATGTTGCGGAAAATCGCCTCCCGCACTTCCTCGCTGGCGACCTTGAGCGCCAGCTGAAGATCGGTGTTCTCGACGTCGCGGATAATGCGCTGGATCGAACGGTTGTCGAGGTTGACGATATCCTCGAACACGAACATCCGCTTCTTGATCTCCTCGGCAAGCTCCGGATCCTGAATCTCCAGGGAATCGAGAATCGTCCTTTCCGTCCCGCGGTCGACGCCGTTCAGAATCTGCACGATCGCTTCGATCCCGCCGGCATTGGTGTAGTCCTGCGTAACCGTCGAGGACAGCTTCTGCTCCAGCACCCGTTCCACCTGCGCGATCACTTCCGGCGACGTGCTGTCCATCAGGGCGATCCGCCGGGCGACATCGGCCTGCTTCTCCTGCGGCAGCGACGACAGCACCGCCGACGACTGCTCCGGCTGCAGGTAGGAAAGCACGAGCGCGATCGTCTGGGAGTTCTCGTTCTGAATGAAGTTCAGAATTTGCGTCGGCTCCGCCTTGCGGGCGAAATCGAACGGCCTGACCTGCAAGGTGGCCGTCAATCGGTTCAAAATATCGGAAGCGCGGGTCGGGCCGAGCGCCTTCTCCAAAATTTCCTTGGCGTACGTAATGCCGCCTTGCGAAATGTATTCCTGCGCGAGGCAAATCTGGTGAAATTCGGTCAGGATCGCCTCTTTCTCGGCGCTGTCCACTTTGCGGACGTTGGCGATTTCCAGCGTCAGCTGCTCGATCTCGTCGTCCCGCAAATGCTTGAACACTTGCGCCGACACTTCGGGACCTAGCGTGATGAGCAGAATCGCCGCTTTCTGACGGCCGCTAAGCGCCGATGTTGCCTGTGGTTTGATCGCCATAGCGCCTCCCTCTATTCATCCACCAGCCAAGTCCGGAGCAAATTGACGAATTCGTCCGGCTTGCGTCTGACCAAATTCTCCAGCTGCCGGCGAACCTGGCTTTCGCTGGTCACGCTCTCGACGTCGAGCGTCGGAAGCTCCGGACGCGCCACTTCGGTCTCCAGCGACGCTTCCCGCGCCTGCTTGCGCCGGCGGTACAGCATGTATCCGCCGCCCGCGAGCAGCGCCAGCGCCAAACCGCCGAGACCGGCCAGCCAATAGCCGGAAGCCGACATTCCGCCGCCGCTCGGCAGCGTTCCCTGGAACTGCTGGGAGATGACCGAGACCCGCTGATTGATCGCCGCGTCGGACAGATCCTGTCCGGACTCCGCCAGCAGCGTCCGCACCGTTTGAGCCAGCACCTGCTGAATCTGCTGCTGCTTGTCCGGCGTCATCACCGCGGAATCGACAGCCACGCTGATCGAAAGATCCTTTACTTTGAACGGCCCGTAGTCGATATTATTGGTAATGCGATTCACTTCGTAATTGATCGTGCTCGACGTCTCTTCGGACGTGGAGGAGGAAGCGCCGGTATTGCCCGGATAATTCGGAATGTCGGTCTGGCCCGTGCCGGCAACGCCGCCCGCCTGGCCGTCCGTGCCGCTCGACGTTTTGCTGGTGTTCTGCTCGCTGATGATGATCCCGTTGTTATTGTTGTTGTCCAGCGGTTTGACGAGATTCTCCTGCGTCTGCTGCTTGTCGAAGTTGAGCGAAGCGGCCACGTTGACCACGAAGTTGTCCATGCCGACCATCGGAGCGATAAATTGCTGGATTTCCCTCTTCACGTCGCTTTTGAACTGCCGCTCCACGTCGAATTGGGTTTCGATGCTGCCGCTTGCGCCCGCGCCGGTTCCGCCGATCTTGGAAGACGGCGTCAGTTCTCCGGACTGGCTCGTAATCGTAATGTCTTCGATATGTAAGTTCGGCACCGCCGTCTTGACCAGATTGAAATAGCTGTCGATCTGATCCTGGTTCGGCCGGAAGCCGGGTTTGAACTGCATCTGGACCGACGCCGACGCCCGCTCCTTGTCGGCATCGCTGACGAATACGGCTTCCTGCGGCAAGTTGACGAGCACCTTGACCCGGTCGACGCCCTCCATGCCGCGCAGCAGCTGCTGAATTTCGCCGTCCAGCGCGTTCCGGTATTTGACCTGGAACTCCTGGTCGGTCGTCCCGATCGCCGAGGAGGACTTGGCAATGTCTCCGAAACCGATCGAGCCGCTCTGCACCAGTCCTTGCGCCCCGACTTCCACCCGGACCTTCGTGGCGGACGCGCTCGGAACCGAAATGCTCGTTCCTCCGTCGCCCAATTTGTAAGGGATTTTGTTGGTTTCCAAGTACTGCATGATCGCGGCCGCGTCGGTGCTGTCCAGATTTTGGAACACCACTTCGTATTCCGTTCTCGTAAACAGAACTGTTAAAATAATGACAGCCAGCAGCAGCAGTGCGGCGGTCGCGGCCAAAATTCGCTTCTGCGTCTTGCTGTATTGGTTCCAGAAGCCTAATGCCTTGTCCCGAACCTGGAGCCACTTCTCTTTCACAATGTCACCTCATCCGCGGAACTGTGCTGCGTCGATAGCTGCGATTATACCTGCATCCGCATGATTTCCTGATAGGCTTCGATGACTTTGTCGCGGACTTGCGCGGTCAGGTTCAAGCTCAGCTCCGCCTTGGCAGAGGCAATCATGACGTCGTTGACGTCGGCCTGTCCGATGATGAATTGGTCGTTCACCGTCCCGACGTTCTGTTCCTGCGCCGCGACATCGTCCAGCGCCTTTTTCAGGAAAGCAGCGAAGCTTTGCGTGGCCTCGGCCGGCGTCGTCGCCTTCCGCTCCGACGGATTCAGGGCGGCCGGCGACAGGCCGATCGTATTCAGGGAAACGTTCTGAATCACGGAATCTCCTCCAGTTATTCATCTGCGCCCCGGCTTGAGGCTCAAAGCATGATTCTAACGGCCGATTTCCAGCGATTTCGTAAACATCGCCTTGCTGGCGTTCAGCGCGGTGACGTTCGCTTCGTAAGATCGGGTAGCCGAGATCATGTCGACCATTTCCCTCACGATGTCGACGTTCGGCATGCTGACCATGCCGTTCGCGTCCGCATCGGGATGCGTCGGATTGTAAACCTGCTTGAACGGCGTCGTATCTTCCACGACGGCCGCCACCTGGACGCCGCGCTCCGCCGCGTTCAGCTTGTTCTGCAGCATCTCGCCGAATTTCGGCTGGATCGGCTCCAGCACGACCATTTTCCGCCGGTATGGAACGTATTTCCCATTGACGTATGCGGCGCGCGTCGTTTCCGCGTTGGCGATGTTCGAGGAGATGACGTCCATCCGCAGCCGCTGCGCGGTCAAAGCGGACGCGCTGATATCAAATCCTTCCAGCCTCATGCCCCGCTCCTCCCGTTGATTCCGATTTTGAGCAGGCGGATGTGCTCGTTTACCTGCTGCACGAACAGATTGTAGCGAAGCTGATTCTCCGCCATCAGCGCCATTTCCTTGTCGATGTCGACGTTGTTCCGGTTATTGTTGATCGCGGTCGAGGAATCGGTTACGACTTGCGGCGCAGGCACCGGGCCTTCGTTCCCGATCGGAATGTGGCGCGGATCTGTCCTTCTTCCTGCAAGGTCCTGCGTCCCGCCTTGCCCCATCGCCTGGGAGAGCAATTCTTCGAATGCGACGTCCGACCTCTTGAAGTAGGGCGTGTCGACATTCGCCACATTGTTGGCCAGCACCTGCTGCCGGAGCGACGAAGCCTGCAATGCCGCCTCCAGCCGCTGGAAGGATGCGTCGCCGAGCAAATCCATCATGTTCGCCCCTTTTTCTTAAAATCGTCTCATCGTTCTGTCCGGCGATCGGCGCCGATGAGCATGTCACCAAAACAGCTATTCAACGCGAAAGGCTCATTTTCCTGCTTGTTTCGACAGAAGTTTCATAAATTAGGCAAAAAAGCGTCGATCGCCGGCAAATTAAAATTTTCTAAGGACAATCATCCACAACCTAAGCCGAAGATACAATACGAAAAAAGCCCTATCTTAAAGTTAAGATGGGCTTTTTTTACTCCAATATGGGCCTTTGGGCATAAATATGCGATTAGGTCTAACCGGGACTTTGGGATTAGTTTTTCCGGTGTGCCAGCTCGGGAAGCAGCTTGTCGTTCAAAATGCGAATGTAGGTGCCCTTCATGCCGAGCGAGCGGGTCTCAATGACGCCGGCGCTTTCCAGCTTGCGAAGGGCGTTGACGATGACCGAACGGGTGATGCCCGCCCGGTCGGCGATTTTGGAAGCGACCAGAAGGCCTTCCTTGCCTTCCAGTTCTTCGAAAATGTGGTCCACCGCCTCGAACTCGCTGTACGACAGCGAACCTACGGCGACGCCGACCACCGCTTTGCTCCGGGCTTCCTGCTCCCGCTCTTCGGCCCGCTCGCGCAAAATCTCCATGCCGATAATCGTGGAGCCGTATTCGGCCAGAATCAGGTCGTCCTCCTCGTAAGGCTGCGTCATTCGGGCCAGGACGATCGTACCGAGCCGGTCTCCGCCGCCGATGATCGGGACGATGGTGACGATTTGCCGGTCAAAGGCGCTTTCCAGCGGCGACAGCGTCTCCGCCGGAACGTCCACGGCCGTCTCCTGAATGCGCAGAAACCGCTCGTTCGTCTCCTGCGGAAACCTCATTTCTTCCGGATGCTCCCGCCGCAGCCACATTTCCGGAAATTCCGGGGACAGCGCCGAACCGAGAATTTTGCCCCGGCGGCTGACCACCAGCACGTCGGCCAGCACCGTTTCCTTCAGCACTTCCGCCATTTCGCGGAAAATAAGCGGCTTGCCGGCCGCTTTCTGCAGCAGCCGGTTCAGCGTGCGGGTTTTGTCAAGCAGCTTTATCATCGTTGTTCCTCCTACGTTACAGCCAAGCGAAGCGTCCTACAGGATGTACTGGCTCAAATCGCGGTTGCCGGCAATGCCGGACAATTTCTCCCGGACGTACTCCGGGGTGATCGTCAGCTGCTCCAGCTGCAGCTCGGGCGCTTCGAACGACAGATCTTCGAGCAGCTTTTCCAGCAGCGTGTGCAGCCTGCGCGCGCCGATGTTCTCCGTGCTGCGGTTGACTTCCTGGGCCATGCTTGCCAGCTCCCGGATCGCCTCGTCCGAGAATGTAATCTCGATCCCTTCCGTCCGCAGCAGCGCCGCATACTGTTTCGTCAGCGCATTCTCCGGCTCCGTCAAAATGCGGACGAAATCGTCCGTCGTCAGGCTGCTCAGCTCGACACGGATCGGAAAGCGTCCCTGCAGTTCCGGGATCAGATCCGATGGCTTGGCGATATGAAAGGCGCCCGCGGCGACGAACAGAATGTAGTCGGTTTTGACCGGCCCGTATTTGGTCATGACCGTCGACCCTTCCACGATCGGCAGGATGTCGCGCTGGACGCCCTCGCGGGATACGTCGGGTCCCTGCCCGCGGGACGGGCTGGCGATTTTGTCGATCTCGTCGATGAAAATAATGCCGGACTGCTCGGCCCGGCGAACGGACTCCGCAATGACGTCGTCCATGTCGATCAGCTTGTTCGCTTCTTCCTGGACGAGCACCTTGCGCGCCTCGCGGACGGGCAGGCGGCGCTTCTTACGCCGCTTCGGCATGAACTGGCCGAGCATCTCCTGCATGTTCTGGCCGATCGCGTCCTGCCCGGAAGCGGCGAACAGATCGACGAAGCTGGGCGCGGTGTCCTCGACCTCGATCTCCACCGTCTCGTTCTCCAGTTGTCCCGCCTCCAGCTTCGCCTTGACGTCCCGGCGCTTCTCCAGCAGGGCCGGATCGACCGGCTCCGGCTCTTCGGCCTGCGACTGCTGGCCGCCTCCGAACAGCATCTCCAGCGGATTGCGCTGCGGCTTCGGCCGGGCGGGAGACGGCACGAGCAGCTCTGCAAGCCGCTCGTTCGCCGCCCGTTCCGCCCGGCCCAGCACCTTCTCCGTGCGCTCCGCCTTCACCATGCGGATCGACGTCTCCACCAGGTCCCGCACCATCGATTCGACGTCGCGTCCGACGTAGCCGACTTCGGTGAATTTGGTCGCTTCCACTTTCAGAAACGGGGCGCGCACCAGCTTGGCGAGGCGCCGCGCGATCTCGGTCTTGCCGACGCCGGTCGGGCCGATCATCAGAATGTTTTTCGGCACGATTTCGTCGCGGAGCTCTTCGGGCAGCCGGCTCCGGCGGTAGCGGTTGCGCAGCGCGACGGCCATCGAGCGTTTCGCCTGTTTCTGGCCGACGATATATTTGTCAAGCTCCGCCACGATTTGGCGGGGAGTGAGCTGGTCGTTCATCGTGCGCCCTCCCTCATATTTCTTCCACGACAAGATTGCCGTTGGTAAATACGCAAATTTCCGACGCGATCTCCAGCGCGGACCGGGCGATGTCCCGCGCTTCCATCGACGGGACGTGGCGCTTCAGCGCGCGCGCGGCGGCCAGCGCGAAACTGCCGCCGGAACCGATGGCCAGAATGTCGTCGTCGGGCTCAATCACTTCGCCGTTGCCGGACAGCAGCAGCATGCCGGATTGGTCGACGACGATCATCATCGCTTCCAGCCGGCGCAGCACCCGGTCGGACCGCCAGTCTTTGGCCAGCTCGACCGCCGAGCGCTGCAGGTTGCCGTGATGCTCCTCCAGCTTGCCTTCGAATTTCTCGAACAGCGTGATGGCGTCCGCCACCGAGCCGGCGAACCCGGCCAGCACCTGGCCGCGGTACAGACGCCGCACTTTCCTGGCGTGGTGCTTCATCACCATGCTGTTGCCGAAAGTGACCTGTCCGTCGCCGGCGATGGCGCCTTTGCCGTTGTTGCGGACGGCGCAGATCGTCGTCGCGTGAAAGCTTCCGTTCATCGGGAGAACCCTCCTCGGCTTCTGAATCATGAAAAAGGCGAAGCGCGGCCGCTTCGGTCATCGGGGGAACGCGGCGGAAGCGGATGCTTCCGCTTCCTTCCGGAACGTCTCGATGCCTTGCAGGGCGCGCGCCGCGATCGCTTCGTTCTTGTCCTGCTTGCTGCGGAATTTGCGGCCAAGCGGAGGAAACAGGCCGAAATTGGCGTTCATCGGCTGGAAATGGCGGAAATCGGCGGTCGTAATGTATTGCGCCATGCTGCCGAGCGCGGTCTCCGCGGGCGGCGTGAGCGGAGGCAGCCCGCGCGCCAGCCGGCCGGCGTTGAGGCCGGCGATCAGCCCGGACGCGGCCGACTCGACGTAGCCTTCGACCCCGGTCATCTGGCCGGCGAAAAACAGCGTCTCGCGACGCCGGAACTGATAGGTCGGCAGCAGCAGCCGGGGCGAGTTGATGAACGTGTTGCGGTGCATGACGCCGTAGCGGACGAACTCGGCCCGCTCCAGTCCCGGAATCAGCGAGAACACCCGTTTCTGCTCGCCCCATTTGAGGTGCGTCTGAAAGCCGACCAGATTGAACAGCGTGCCGGCCGCGTTGTCCTGCCGCAGCTGCACGACGGCGTAAGGCTGCTTGCCGGTGCGCGGGTCGGTCAGGCCGACGGGCTTCAGCGGTCCGAACAGAACCGTCATCTTGCCCCGCCGGGCCATCACCTCGATCGGCATGCAGCCTTCGAAGTACACTTCCTTCTCGAAGTCCTTCAGCTCGGCCGTCTCGGCCGACACGAGCGCTTCGTAGAACGCGTCGAACTCTTCTTCGGTCATCGGGCAGTTCAAATAGGCCGCTTCTCCCTTGCCGTAGCGGGAGGCGAGAAACACTTTGTCCAGGTCGATCGATTCCTTCTCGACGATCGGGGCGGCCGCGTCGTAGAAATAGAAATATTCCTCGCCCGTCAGCTCGCGGATGCGCTGCGACAGCTCCGGCGACGTGAGCGGACCGGTCGCGACGACGACGATGCCGTCCGCCGGGATGTCCGTCACCTCTTCACTCACGACGGTGACGAGCGGATGCTCGCGCAGCCGGCGGGTCACTTCGCCGGAAAACCCGTCGCGGTCGACCGCCAGCGCGCCGCCGGCGGGAACGGCGTGGCGGTCGGCGGCGGACAGAATGAGCGAGCCGAGCCGGCGCATCTCTTCCTTCAACACCCCGACGGCGTTCGTCAGCCCGTTGGCGCGCAGGCTGTTGCTGCACACCAGCTCGGCGAATTGGTCCGTATGGTGGGCCGGCGTGCGCCGGACCGGGCGCATCTCGTACAGCCGGACGGGCACGCCCTGCGACGCGATCTGCCAGGCGGCCTCGCTGCCGGCGAGGCCGGCTCCGATGACGGTTACGGTCTCCGCTTCCTTCATGGGGCACCCTCTCCTTTCTTGCAACCGCGCCGCAACGCACGGCGTTGCTTCCCGCGGTTGCACATTCCGATCGACTACGTCGCTCCATTCGTGCTACCCGCACCGCGTTGCTCTGCAACGCTGGATGCGGTCGCACGGTCCGAGCGGCGTTGCCGCTCGGTTACCGAGCGCAACCGCGCCGCAATGCACAGCATTGCTTACTGCGGTTGCACATTCCGAGCCGACTTCGTCGCTCGGTTACTCCACTGCTTCTTCCGTTTCCGGCGCCGGCTCCTCATGCCCGCACTGCGTGCAGTGGTGCACGGTCTGGCCGCGGGCGCGCTTCTCCACCATCAGGCCGCCGCACGACGGGCACGGCCGGGCCGCCGGTCTGTCCCAGGAGACGAAATCGCAGTCGGGGTACCGGTCGCAGCCGTAGAAAACGCGGCCTTTCTTGCTTCGCCGCTCGACGATGTGCCCTTTGCCGCATTTCGGGCAGGCGACGCCGGTGTTTTTGACGATCGGCTTCGTGTTGCGGCACTCGGGAAAGCCCGAGCAGGCGAGAAACTTGCCGAAACGGCCCATTTTGTACACCATCTCGCGCCCGCATTTGTCGCATTTCTCGCCGGACGGTTCGTCGCGGATCTCCACCGTTTTCATCTCGTCCTCGGCGACTTCCAGCCGCTTCTCGAAAGACGCGTAAAACTGCTCGATCACGTCGACCCAGTTCTGCAAGCCTTCCTCCACATGATCGAGATCGTCCTCCATGTGCGCGGTGAATTCGACGTCGAGAATTTCCGGGAAAAATTCCTCCATCAGCTGAATGACCAATTCGCCGAGCTCGGTCGGCACGAACTTTTTGTCCTCGATGGCCACGTAGTTCCGCTTCTGGATCGTTTCCAGCGTCGGGGCGTAGGTGCTCGGACGGCCGATGCCCAGTTCCTCCAGCGTCCGCACGAGGCGGGCTTCCGTATAGCGCGGCGGCGGCTGGGTGAAGTGCTGCTTCGGATCGATCGACTGCGTCTCGGCCGTATCTCCGGCCTTGAGGGGAGGCAGCAGTTTGTCCTCCTCCGTCGCGCCGTCGTCGCTTCCTTCCACGTAAACTTTCATAAAACCCGGAAATTTCAGCTTGTTGCCGACCGCCCGGAACGTGACCGGACCGCTCCGCAGATCGACGGTCATCGTGTCCAGCACGGCCGAAGCCATCTGGCTGGCGACGAACCGTTCCCACACCAGCTTGTAGAGCCGGTATTGATCCCGCGTCAGGTGCGGCTTGACCGCCTCCGGCTCGCGGAACACGGAAGTCGGCCGGATCCCTTCATGGGCGTCCTGGGCGTTGGCGTTTTTCTTCGCGTACACCCGCGGCGTTTCCGGATAGTAGCTCGCGCCGAACTTCTCCTCGATGTAGCGGCGGGCCTCTTCCTGGGCGACCGGGGAGATGCGGGTGGAATCGGTCCGCATGTACGTGATCAGGCCGACCGTTCCCTCTTCCTTGCCGAGGTCGACGCCTTCATACAGCTGCTGGGCGATCTGCATCGTCTTGGCGGCGCGGAAGTTCAGCTTGCGGGCGGCTTCCTGCTGAAGCGAGCTGGTGATGAACGGGGGCGACGGATTGCGGTGGCGCTCCTTCTCCTTGACTTCCTCGACCGTGAACGGCTCCTTGCCGATCAGGGCGAGCACTTCCTGCACTTCCGCCTCGTTTTTCAGCTCTTTCTTCTCTCCGTTCAAGGCGTAGAACTTGGCTTCGAACGACGATTTTCCTTTGGCGAGATGAGCGGTGATCGTCCAGTATTCTTCCGGCACGAACGCCTTGATCTCGTTCTCGCGATCGATGATCAGCTTCACGGCGACCGATTGCACCCGGCCGGCGCTTAAGCCTTTCTTCACTTTCTTCCACAGCAGCGGGCTGATCTTGTAGCCGACGAGCCGGTCCAGCACACGGCGCGCCTGCTGCGCGTTGACCAGGTCCATGTTGATCGGGCGCGGGCTTTTGAACGCGTCCTTCACGGCCTGCTTCGTAATTTCGTTGAAAACGACGCGGCAATCCTCGGTTTGGTCCAGTTCCAGGTAATGGGCCAGATGCCAGGCGATCGCTTCCCCCTCGCGGTCGGGGTCGGCGGCAAGATACACTTTTTTGACTTTGCGGCTGGCGTCCTTCAGTTCCTTCAAGACGTTGCCTTTTCCGCGAATCGTGATGTATTTGGGCTGGAAGCCGTTCTCGACCTCCACGCCGATCTGGCTTTTGGGCAAATCGCGAATGTGGCCCATGGACGCTTTGACGATATATTTGCTGCCCAAATATTTGCTGATCGTCTTGGCTTTGGCCGGGGATTCCACGATGACGAGCGAGTCCGCCACGTCCCTTCCTCCTCTCCTGCGGTCGACGGGTCCTTGCCGGCCGCGGCGGGCGCGGCCTCCTAAAGGACAGTATATACAGAACCCGGTTGCTGGGTAATCAGGCGCTTTATTTGTAAAGATAGCAGAACCGAATGCAAAAGTCCAAAAGTCATGCCGCTGGCCGCCAGCAGCTCGTCGATCGAGCGCGGCGAATCGAGCAGCAGATCGTACACGCGGCGCTCCTCGGTCAATAGCGGCTGCCTCGGCTGGGGCGCGGAATCGGCGCCGGCGCGATGCCGGGCGTAGTGGGCGTCGCGGAATAGATCGTCCGGCGCGACCAGCGCCCGCCCGCCGTCGCCGAGCAGCCGGAGCGCCCCGATGCTGCGCGGCGACGTGACCGGCCCGGGAACGACATACACCTCCCGGCTCGCTTCGGCCGCCTTCGCGGCGGTGATCAGCGCGCCGCTGCCTTCTCCGGCTTCGACGATGACCGTCGCCGCCGACATGCCGGCGATGATCCGGTTGCGCAGGCCGAACAGGCCGCGGCGGAGCTGCACGCCGAGCGGCATCTCCGACAGCGCCAGCCCGCGTTCGACGATGCGCCGGAACAGGCCGCGGTTCTCCGGCGGGTAGGGCGTATCCAGCGGGCCGGCCAGCACCGCGATCGTCCCGCCCGGGCCCTGCAGGGCGCCGACGTGCGCGGCGGCGTCGATGCCCCGGGCCATGCCGCTGACGACGGCCAGCCCGGCGGACGACCAGACCGCCGCCCAGTCTTCGGCCACGCGCCGCCCGTAAGCGGTCGCCGTGCGGGTGCCGACGACGGAGACGCACGTCTTGGCGGCCAGCCGCAAGTCGCCCATGTAATAGAGTACCCAGGGCGGCAATACGCTCTCCCGCAAGAGCGGCGGATAGCGGGGGTCGAAAATCGTGACGGCCGAGATCCCCGCCCGCTCCCGCGCCTTCCTGGACGCTTCAACCGCTTCCGGCTTCAGGCAGGCCGCCGCCGCGGCCGCCTGCCTTGGCGTAAGGCCGCGGTCCCGCCAGTCTCCCGCGCGCCACTCCGCGGCATTCTCGAAGCCTTCCAGCTTCACGAGCTTGTTCATGGTCAGCCAGCCGATCCCTTCGCATTCGTGCAGCGCGATCAAGGTTTCGGCGGCCTTCTCGGTCAAATCCATCGCTTGTTCGCTCCTTTGCGGCGCGCGCCTATCGAAATAAAAAGCAGCCCCCGGTCCCTTCTCGAAAGGAACGCGGAAGGCTGCTTGCCTATCCGTGCGCTAAGCGCGCGTCTTCGTTTTTACGATTTGCACTTCTCCAGCAGGCCTTTCTCCTCAAGCACGCTGACCAGCGTCGAGCCCATCTCGGACGGCGTCGGCGCGACGCGGATGCCGCACGACTCGAGCTTGGCGATCTTCTCCGCGGCGGTGCCTTTGCCGCCGGAGATGATCGCGCCGGCGTGGCCCATCCGCTTGCCGGCCGGCGCGGTCGCGCCGCCGATAAAGCCGACGACCGGCTTGGTCATGTTCGCCTTGATCCACTCGGCCGCTTCCTCTTCCGACGTGCCGCCGATCTCGCCGATCATGATGACCGCGTAGGTGTCCGGGTCCTCGTTGAACAGCTTCAGGATGTCGATGAAATCCGAGCCTTTGACCGGGTCGCCGCCGATGCCGACCGCCGACGACTGGCCGATGCCGCGGGTCGTCAGCTGGTGCACCGCCTCGTACGTCAGCGTCCCGCTCCGGGAGACGACGCCGACGTGGCCTTTCTTGTGGATGTAGCCCGGCATGATGCCGATCTTGCACTCTTCCGGCGTGATGATGCCCGGGCAGTTCGGCCCGATCAGCCGCGTTTTCTTGCCTTCCATATAACGCTTGACCTTGACCATGTCCAGCACCGGGATGCCTTCCGTGATGCAGATGACCAGCTCCATCTCGGCGTCGACCGCCTCCATGATGGCGTCGGCCGCGAACGCCGGCGGAACGTAGGCGACGGAGACGGTGGCGCCGGTCGCTTTCTTCGCCTCCAGCACGGTGTTGAACACCGGCAGGGAGACCGTCGTGCCGTTCTCGAGGGCGATGTCGACCTTCGTGCCCCCTTTGCCCGGCGCGGTGCCGCCGACCATCTTCGTGCCGTAATCGAGCGCGCCCTTGGCGTGGAACAGGCCGGTTTTGCCCGTGATGTTCTGGGTGATCACCTTGGTGTTTTTATCGATCAAAATGCTCATGGTTCACACTCCCCGCTTTTCCCTTGATCATTTCACGAGCGACACGATTTTCTGCGCGCCGTCGGCCATCGAATCCGCCGCCACGATGTTCAGGCCGGATTCGTTCAAAATCTGCTTGCCCAATTGGACGTTCGTGCCTTCGAGGCGCACGACGAGCGGACGGTCGAGCCCGATCTCGCGCGCCGCCGCGACGACGCCTTCGGCGATGACGTCGCAGCGCATGATGCCGCCGAAGATGTTGACGAAAATCCCTTTGACGTTCGGGTCGGACAAAATGATCTTGAACGCCTCGGTCACTTTCTCCTTCGTCGCGCCGCCGCCGACGTCGAGGAAGTTGGCCGGCTCGCCGCCGTAATATTTGATGATGTCCATCGTCGCCATCGCGAGACCCGCGCCGTTCACCATGCAGCCGATGTTGCCGTCGAGGGCGATGTAGGACAGGTCGAATTTCGAAGCCTGAATTTCCTTCTCGTCTTCTTCGTCCAGGTCGCGCAACTCCAGAATGTCCTTGTGGCGGAACAGCGCGTTGGAATCGAAGTTCAGCTTGGCGTCGAGCGCCATTACGTTGCCGTCGCCGGTGACGACGAGCGGGTTGATCTCGGCGATCGAGCAGTCTTTATCCTCGAACGCCTTGTACAGCGCCAGCATGAACGAAACCGCCTTGTTGACGAGCTCGTTCGGGATGTTGATCGCGTAGGCCAGCTTGCGCGCCTGGAACGGCAGCAGGCCGACGGCCGGGTCGATCGTTTCCTTGAAAATTTTCTCCGGCGTGCGCGCGGCCACTTCTTCGATCTCCGTGCCGCCTTCCTCCGAAGCCATCATGACGACGCGCCCGCTGCTGCGGTCGACGACGACGCCGATGTAGTATTCTTTCTTGATGTCGCAGCCCTCTTCGATGAGGAGCCGCTTCACTTCCTTGCCCTCCGGACCGGTCTGGTGGGTGACGAGCACTTTCCCCAGCAGCTCGGAGGCATATGTTTTGACCTCTTCAAGGCTCTTCGCGACTTTGACGCCGCCGGCTTTGCCGCGGCCGCCCGCATGGATCTGCGCCTTCACGACGGTAACGGCGCTGCCGAGCTCCTTCGCCGCGGCGACCGCTTCGTCGACGGTGAACGCGACTTTGCCGCGCGGCACCGCGACGCCGTACTGCCGGAGCACTTCCTTGCCTTGATACTCATGAATGTTCATCGTCTGAGCATCCTCCCGTTTTAACCCTTCTGTTGTTGCGCTGTCCGCACAAAACCTTCCTTATTGTATCACTTTTTGACGGCTCGTTCCTCTTTTTTTCACACAAACTTTCAGTTCGATTCGGTAATGATTTCATCTCAATTTGCGAACAAAAGGACGGCGGCCGGCCAAGAAGCGCGAGCCTGTCCATGCGTCCGGTCGGCTTCGCTCGCCGGCGCCTGGCCTGGACCGGCAGCCGAAAGCCGTAGCGGTCCCGCGGATCCCTTAAGGAATGGACAGCCCCGGCAAACCGACGGTTGTGCCGGAACTGCCGGGGCTGCCATGGAAACCGGCCGGCACGAGGCTGGCCGGCGGGCGGCAGCCTTCCTCCCGATCGCCTCGGGGCCGGATCGTCAGTCCTTCGTCTCCTGCCCGTCGCTCGGCTCGCACCACAGGCCTCCGGGATCGCTGGTGCTGTCCCCGCAGCAGCCGTTCCATTGGCCGCAATTGAAGCATTTCCATTTGGCAAACCACCATTTCATGGGAAACCCGCATACCGGGCACGGCGGAATGTCGGTCGCTTGTCTCGGTTCCATCCGTCATCTCTCCATCGTCTTCGTTTGCATCATGCGTCTGTCGATCGTCCGCTCAAGGCGATCGACCGTCTGAATTCGGCGTCGCTCGCCGCAACCTAATTTCGACGGACAGAGGTCGAATTCCTGCGCCGCTTTTCCAGGCATTTTTCCTGGGTCTGCCCGGTACCCCGGCCAAATGTACAATGACGCTGCGCCGTCTCGCCTGCCGGGACCCGCCGATGTCCGCGGTTCGCCGAAGCGTCGATCCGGACGGACGAACCAAGCCCAGCGGGCTCCCGAAGTCCGGCTTCTATGCGATCCGGCCTTTGAGCGGCGGTGCGGCCGCGGGATCGAAGCCGACGTTCATCCGCCAGCTCAGTTCGAGGTCCGAGCCTCCGAAATCGACCGAAACCGTCAAGCAAAACGGCGTCTCGACAAAACGTACCGTCAACGGCAACCGATCCGGCGTTTCCCGCGTAAAGGCGGCAACGACGCGTAACTCCTGACGCTCCAGCAGCTTCGACGTTCCTTCGAGCCACGTTTCCCGGCCGCAATGAAGCTCGTGGGCCTCTCTGCCGCCGCGAATCGAGACGACGGCCTCCTTGTCCGCAAACCGGATCGACACCGACTCCCAGTCCCGCTCGTTCTTTTCCAATCGATAGGCGGTGGCGGACAGCGCCTGCTCCCGCGGCGAAGACGGCATTTTCGCGGGAGGATCCAAACGCAGGCTTTCCAGCTGCGCTTTCAGCGAAGATGCCGCCTGCCTGTCTTCCGCGAGCGGACCCGGCTTCATGGCGGGCAGAAGATGCTCCCAGACGAGATTCAGCACGCCCTGCAAATCGTTCGTTCCGCCCGTCATCGCCAGAACGGCGTCCTGCTCCGGCATGACGACGCAAAACTGCCCGAACGCCCCGTCGCCGCGATAAGCCCCGTGCCGGCACCGCCAAAACTGATAGCCGTAGCCTTGCCTCCAATCGTCCGCCCATCCGTCATCGTTCGGGACTTGCTTCGAAGTCGCCTCCGCCACCCAATTTTCTTCCAAAAGGCGTCGCCCTTCCCATACTCCCCGGTTCAAATACAGCAGGCCGAATTTGGCGATGTCTTCGGTAACGATGTTGAGCCCGTAGCCGCCGACCGACAGTCCGCGCGGGCATCTCTCCCACGTCGCGCCTTCGATGCCGAGAGGCGCAAACAGCCGGGGCTGCAAATAGTCGAACAAATCCTGACCCGCCGCCTTGCGCAAAATCCCCGACAGCATGTACGTTGCGCCCGTATTGTACACAAAATGGGTGCCCGGCTCCTGTTCCACCGGCAACCGCAGGAACGCCCGCGCCCAATTGCCGTCGGGGGCCTGTCGAATCCGATCGATCGTGTCCTGCGCATGGCCGGTCGTCATCGTCAGCAAATGACGGACCCGCATCGCTTCCAAATGAGCGCTCGGCTTCTCCGGCGCGTCTTCGGGGAAAAACGACAGAACGCGGTCTTCCGGCGACAGCAAGCCCTCCGCGACAGCCATCCCGATGGCGGTGGAGGTGAAGCTTTTGCTGAGCGAATACATCTGGTGCTTCAAATCCGCCGAATAAGGCGCCCACCAGCCTTCGGCCACTACATGCCCGTGCCGGAGCAGCATCAGGCTGTGCGCTTCCAGTCCGCTGTCTGCAATCGCTTGCACGAACCGCGAAACGTCCCCGGAAGCGATGCCTTGCGCCTCCGGGGTACATCTTGCCAAACGCGTCGTCATGTTCCTCAACCTCCAGCCACCGAAAGTTCACTTCGCCGTTCCTGTCGTAAAACCCTCCCGCCGGCCCGTCTTCCGTAAAATGTTCGCGGTCTCATACTCTGAAACGGCACGTTAGGCAGTTTTTACAACAAAATAAATAATCCCGAAGACACAAATGACTACAATCGGTCGAATTAAAAACTTGGGTATCCATCTCGAAACCAATGCTAACATGACACCAACCACGATAACCAAAACGAACATTTCAACAAGTTTCGGCCCACCAGTAGCATTAAATACTGACCAAGAACTAACACCTTTAAATATATTTTCAACCAACAAAATAATCACCTCATGGTGCTTATTCGTCAGTTTTTTTCAAAAACCTCTATAATTATTAAAAAGGCGTACTGCTTCGGTATCCAATCCACGAATTATTTTGACTGGTAGGTTCTTGAGATTTGGTTTCTGTCCAGCAAGGGCGTTTAACGGTGGCAACCGCTCCTAACCTGCTCGCATTGCTTGCTGTCCTCGGCAACGCGGGCGAGCCGCGGCATACGCCATTTGCGAAGAACCATGACTATTCCCGTGACAACCTCCGCGCTAACGGCGAGCCAAAGCGAATAACGGGAAACCAGATCGACGATGTGCTCCCAGTTGTCGCCGAGCAAATAACCGAGTATTACATACGTCAGAACCCACAACGGAGCATTGAGGTGGTTCAAAATCACAAACTTGCACAGCGGGCGATATGCCCGCAATTCCCGAAACGAACCCAGTAAAATGGCGCAATCCCGGAACAAAATAGCTTGAGTTTGCTATCAGCACTTTGGTGCCGTATTTATCGAGCCAGCCGCGGAATTTGTACAGTCGGGAATTTTTATCACCAACACAGTACAACGACACAAGACCCCCTTCATCTTGCGTTGACATCGGGCGCTGACCCGGATAGACTAAAGGTACATGCAAAACGGTCCGGAAGATAAGGAAGCACCTTTCTCCGCCGCGTCAGATTTCATGCGGAAGGAAGGTGCTTTTTCCGTGTACGTGCAAATATGGAGCGCCAGCGTCCTCGGCGTCGAGGGGCGGCTGATCGGCGTGGAGGTGAACATCGCCTCCGGCCTGCCGATGGTCAGCGTCGTCGGGCTGCCCGATCCGGCCGTGCGCGAGTCGGTCGAGCGCGTCCGCTCCGCGGTGCAGAACGCCGGCATGCAGTTTCCGCTGCAGCGCATCACCGTCAACTTGGCGCCGGCCGATATCCGCAAGGAAGGCAGCGCGTTCGACCTGGCGATCGCCGCCGGCATCCTGTGCGCCAGCGGCCAGCTCGATCCGGAGCGCTTCACGGACACGGTGCTGATCGGCGAGCTGTCGCTGAACGGCGAAGTGCGCGTCGTCCCCGGCGTGCTGCCGATGGTGGAGAAGGCGAGGCTCGCCGGCATGCGCCGGGTCGTCGTGCCGCAAGGCAACGCGGCCGAGGCGGCGCTGATCGGCGGCATTGAGGTCGCCGTCTTAGGCTCGCTGGCCGACTGGCTTCCAGGCGTCGGCGCCGGCGAGCGGCCGTACGCAGGCGACGCTGCGGCGGAGGCGGAAGCTGCCGCGGACGGCGGCGCGGCGCGGTTCGACCTGTCCGACGTCGCCGGCCAGCACCAGGGCAAGCGCGCGCTGATCATCGCCGCCGCCGGCATGCACAACCTGCTGTACGTCGGGCCGCCAGGGACGGGCAAAACGATGCTGTGCCGCCGACTGCCGTCGCTGCTGCCGCCGCTCGGCGAAGAGGAATCGCTGGCGGTGACGAAAATTTACAGCGCCTGCGGCAAGCTGGACGGCGCCCGGAGCGGGCTGATCCGGGAACGCCCGTTTCGCGCGCCGCACCATTCGGTGTCGGCGGCCGGGTTGATCGGCGGCGGCCCCAGCCCGAAGCCGGGCGAAGCGACGCTGGCCCATCGCGGCGTGCTGTTTCTGGACGAGCTGCCGGAGTACTCCCGGGCGGCGCTGGAAGCGCTTCGTCAGCCGCTGGAGGACCGCGAGGTGACGATCGGGCGGGCCCGCGGCGCGTGCCGGTTCCCGGCGCATTTCATGCTGGCGGCCGCGATGAATCCGTGTCCTTGCGGGTACTGCGGAGCGGACGTCGACGGCCGTGCCTGCGCTTGCTCCGAGGCGGCCATCCACCGGTACCGCGCCAAAATTTCCGGGCCGCTCGCGGACCGGATCGACCTGCAGGTCGAACTGCCGCGCCCGGCCCGGCCGGACCCGTCGGAGCGGCGCCTGTCGTCGGCCGAAGCCCGGCAGCAGGTGATGGCCGCCTGCGAGCGCCAGGCCGCACGCTACCGCGGGACCGGCATCCGCTGGAACAGCGAGCTGCAGGGCGCGGCGCTGCACCGGTTGGCCTCCCCGACGCGGGAGGCCAACCGGCTGCTGGCGGAAATCTATGCCGGCTTGGCGCTCAGCTACCGGGCGCACGACCGGATTCTGAAGCTGGCCCGCACGATCGCCGACCTGGCCGGCTCCGACCGGATCGAAGCCGAGCACGTTGCCGAGGCGGCGCAGTACCGCTGCCTGGACAAAGCCCCGTAGCCGCCGGCGTGACAGAGCGCATCGCGGGCAGCAATGAAGTCGGAGGTTATCCCCCTCAAGTCACCATAATATCTATTAAGCGACAGATTTGTCGCTTTTTATTTTATGTTGAAAAGCTTCGGATCACTGTCGATGCCATCCGTAAATCTACTCAGCAGTTCGAGTCTGATCAAGACAATATACGCGACTTTCGCGTCCTTTGAAAAACTGCAAAAGTGCAGGAATTTCCACGAAAAATGGGAGATTGGAGAGAAATTCCTGCAATTATACTGTTTTTCGCCCGTCACTGCCGACATTTTAAGGGTCCATGGTGAAAAAGATGCATTTTCGCAGGAATTATGCCAAATAAGCGAATTTCGAACAAAAAAGAGGTAAAATTGCAGGCATTCAGCAACCGCGGTCGCCATGAAATCCATATGCAACCCATGACGCTTGCGTTGCCAACCGCAAGGTTCTGCAACCGCCAGCAACCGCAGATCAGCCGAGGTTCTTGCAATCGCAGATCAGGCTGTTTCCTATAACCCATGAATCGCTTGGTTCTGCAGAACATAGCGGACGACATGCTTCCCATTGGCGCCGGTAACGGGAGAAAATACACCTTTCCCGCAAAGCGATTGCAAAGTACGCACGGACGTGCGATGGCTGATGCCCAAATGTTTCTCCACA
>Ga0207789_1000159_pt1 | contig 47856 bp, 43 predicted proteins | sample HigsolmetaGSP12D_FD_184840 | JGI IMG/M metagenome (GOLD analysis project Ga0207789, IMG submission 184840) | High solid enriched microbial communities from the Joint BioEnergy Institute, USA - SP1-2-D (SPAdes) | ecosystem: Engineered > Bioreactor > SSF (Solid state fermentation) > Aerobic >...
TCCATCCAATGTCAAGGGAATATGTGTTCGTTTAATGACAATTTCATGAATCTTCATTTCCAGTCAAATTGGAAATGAGCATAAAAAAATCCCCTACCGTCGTAGGAGGAAGCATGATTCAGGGGTATAGGAAAATCCTTGCCCCATCTGCCTCGGCGAATGCCGAGAGGCTATATCAATATATGGAGGTTATTAAATTATGAGCCAAAAAAAATTATTGAAAAAATTTATAAACGATCCAGAAAAAGTAGTTGATGAAATGCTGGAAGGATTGCTTATGGCTCACTCTGACCAATTGAAGAGCGTTCGAAGCGATAATCGCGCTCTTGTCAGAGCCGATGCCCCTGTTAAGGGGAAAGTCGCCATTGCTACAGGGGGAGGCTCCGGACATCTTCCATTATTCCTTGGTTATGTTGGAAAAGGAATGCTTGACGGTGTAGCTGTAGGCGATATTTTTGCATCCCCCAGTTCTCAACAGATGCTGGATACTACCCGCGCCATTCATGGCGGAGAGGGCGTATTATATATCTATGGGAATTATGGCGGGGATGTAATGAATTTCGATATGGCAGCTGAATTGGCGGATTTGGAAGGAATTCGTGTTGAGACTGTTGTAGCCACTGATGATGTCGCTTCGATGCCTAAAGGACATGAGCATCAACGTCGTGGTGTAGCCGGAATGTTTTACCTTTTTAAACTGGCTGCTGCAAAAGCGGAACAGGGCGCTAGTTTGGATGAGGTAAAACGAATTGCTGAAAAAGCAAATGAAAATGTTCGTACGATGGGGGTTGCCCTTACACCTTGCATATTGCCTGCCGTAGGTCGTCCTACCTTTGAAATTGGAGAAGGTGAGATGGAAGTCGGCATGGGTATTCATGGAGAACCGGGTATCCAACGCGGAAAGATTAAAACCGCTGATGAATTGGCAAACACGTTGGTCACCACAATACTCAATGATATGCCCATTGAAAAAGGAAGGGATGTTTCTGTACTGATAAATGGTTTGGGGGCCACTCCTTTAGAAGAGTTGTATATTTTCTACAGATCCGTTCATCAACTACTTGAGGAGAAAGGAATTCATGTTTATAACCGTTACATTGGTGAATTTGCAACTTCTTTAGAGATGGCCGGTCTTTCTGTTTCCATATTACGCATTGATGATGAACTGCGCGGGTTGCTGGATGTTCCATTTGTTACTCCATTCCGTGTTCAGAACTAAGTTGATTTTTGGAAGTCCGGCAGTGTAAGAAGATCGAACGAGCACCGGGGAAACAACAAACAAACTGGAAATTTTGAAGGCGGGTTCCAGTCCCCTAGGGGACTGGAAGCTCAATATTGCCTTCGAGAAATACTATTCAAGGAGAATATATAGTATGAAAGAAACCCTAACTGTAAATGACATGAAAAATATACTAAAAGAAATCAGCAAGATCATGGATGAAAACAAGGATTATCTTTGTCAGCTTGATGGTGCGCTGGGAGACGGCGATATTGGATTAACGATGTCTAAAGGATTTAAAGCAGTTATCGATAACTTACCCAATACGACTAATGAGAATATCGGCGTTTTACTGATGAATAGTGCGGTTGTTATGGGTGAAACCGTAGCCTCCACGATGGGAACGTTAATGGCTTCCGCCCTAATTCGCGGTGGCAAGGTTACCCAAGGAAAGAGTGAATTAACTGTTGAAGATTTACTTACTATGACAACGGCGATGGTTCATGCCTTGATGGAGCGCGGCAAAGCGAAATTAGGTGACAAGACGATTCTTGATTCATTGATTCCGGCAATGGAGGCAATAGAAGAAGCACACAAAAAAGGGAAATCATTGAAAGAAGCCATAAATGATGCGTACGAGGCAGCAGAAAACGGCGCAAAACGTACAATCGACTTGCAATCCCGACATGGCAGAGCAGGCAGATATCTCGAACGATCAATTGGACTTCAGGATCCTGGAGCTACTGTTGGGGCATTATTTTTTAAAGGTTTTTCAAACTATATTAACTCTATCACATCCACTGAGGTGTAATAGGATTGATTAACCTTACTAACGGATAAGGAAGTGAGGGGATAATTAAGATGATGAAATTAATGATGGATTTTGTCGGTGTTACAGAGGCGGCGGCGCTAGCTCTGGTACCGTGGATCGGCCGGGGGAAAAAAAATGAAGCTGATGGCGTCGCCACCGCCGCTATGCGGGAAAAATTAAATCAAATGGAAATGGATGCTGTAATCGTTATTGGGGAAGGCGAGCTGGATGAAGCTCCGATGTTGTATATTGGGGAAAAGTTAGGAACAGGCACAGGGCCTGAACTTGACATTGCGGTGGACCCGTTGGAAGGAACGAACCTTATTATGAAAGGGCAGGGAAATTCCATTTCCGTCATTGCGTCAGCCCGTAAAGGCTGTCTCCTTCATGCTCCCGATATGTATTTGGAAAAACTTGCGGTTGGACCCAAAGCGGCAGGGAAAATCGATATTGAAGCTCCCTTATACGATAATATGAAAGTAGTTGCAGCAGCCAACGGTAAAAGCGTTTCGGATTTAACGATTATGGTACAAGATCGGGAAAGGCATAATAAAATCATTCAAGAAATCCAAAATGCTGGAGCTCGTGTACAGTTATTTAGCGATGGAGATGTTAGCTACACAATCGCACCTGCGATTGAAAGTACCGGAATAGATATGTTGATTGGAATCGGAGGAGCACCCGAAGCAGTTGTTTCTGCAGTAGCGTTAAAGTGTCTGGGGGGAGAAATACAAGGCAGACTTCTCCCGAGTAATCAGCAAGAATATGACAGATGTATTCAGATGGGAATCGCAGAGCCTTCAAAACCACTACGGATGGAACAGTTTATTCGTACGGACGAATGTATTTTTGCTGCTACTGGCATTACGGAGGGTTTATTCCTTCATGGTATCCGCATGATAGGAAATGAAAGAGTCGTTACTCATTCCATGGTAACTTATGGCGGTGCTAAAAAAATTCATTTTATTGAATCGGTTCATGAAAGACTACTTGTTGGGTGAAATCTGCATTGGACGGCAGCGAGCTGTATTTCTTCTACGACAGTCCTTTCGACAACAGCCGCTTGCTCAAAAAATTGACCTGCACGAGAAAATAAGGCCGAAAGCCCCCGATTCCGTCTTGAAATCGGGGGCTTGCCCAAGGCCTTACGCTTCCATTTTCTGCGCCGTATAGAGCCGGTAGTAGAGGCCGCGGTGCGCCATGAGCTCGTCGTGCGAGCCGCATTCCGCAATCCCTTTGTCCGAGACGTACATGATGCGGTCGCAGTTCTTGACGGTGGACAGCCGGTGCGCGATGATGAACGAGGTTCGCCCTTTGAGCAGCTCGTTCAGGCCCTGCTGGAGCAGCCGCTCGGTCTTGGCGTCGATCGACGAAGTCGCCTCGTCCAGGATGAGAATGCGCGGGTCGGCCAGCAACGTCCGCGCGAACGAAATCAGCTGCCGCTGCCCTTGCGACAGCTTCGAGCCGCGCTCGTTGACCTCGGTCAGGTAGCCTTGCTCGAATTCGCGGATGAACTCGTCGGCGCATACCGTTTTGGCCGCGGCGATGATTTCTTCCTCGGTGGCGTCGAGCCGGCCGTACCGGATATTGTCGAGGATGGTGCCGGAGAAAATGAAGCTGTCCTGCAGCATGATGCCCATCTGGCTGCGCAACGATTTCAAAGTCACCTGCGAGATATCGTGGCCGTCGATCCGGATACTGCCGCCGCTCACGTCGTAAAAGCGCGAGATCAGGTTGACGATCGTCGTTTTGCCGGCGCCGGTCGGGCCCACCAAAGCGATGCTTTCACCCGGCTTGACCTCGAAGGAGAGGTTCTCCAGGATGTTGATCCCGGGTTCGTAGGCAAAGGTGACGTTGTCGAAGGTCACCCGGCCTTGGATAGGAGGCAGGACCTTCGCGCCCGGAACGTCGCGGATCGTCACCGGCTCGTCCAGCGTCTCGAAGATGCGCTCCAAATAGGCGACGGCGTTGATGAAGCTGTTGTACAGGTTCGAGAGGTTCAGGATCGGCTGCCAGAAGCGGGCCGCATAGCTGCTCATGGCGAGAATGACGCCGAAGGTGACGTCCGCGGGGCTCAGCGCCAGCAAGCCGATGAGATAAATCAAAGCCGTAACGACCGTGGACAGGTTGTCGACCGTAAACGGGATGAGGGCGTTGAAACGCATCGCCTTCATCCATTCGGTGCGGAAGTTGGCAGCGAGCCGCGTGAAAATGCCCTCATTCCGCTGCTCGCGCGAGAACATCTGCGTCACGCCGATCCCGCTGATGCTTTCCTGCAAATAGGCGTTCAGATTGGAACTCTTGTTGGAGACCGCTTGCCACGCCCGCCGCTGCCGCGTTTTGATCAGCAGCATGATGCCGAGGAAGACGGGCAATCCCGCCAGAATAATGAACGAGAGCCGAACGTCGACGGCGAACATGAAGGCTGCGATAAAGATCAGGTTCACGATTTCCAGAATAAAGTTGATGATGCCGTTGGACAGCACGTCCGAGACCGCGTTGACGTAGTTGACGATCCGGATGAGAATCTTGCCTTGCGGTCGATCGTCGTAGTACTTGAACGGCAGCTCCTGCAAATGCTTGAACAAATCGGTGCGGATCTCGAAAATGATATCCTGTCCGACGTTCGTCATAATGCGGGAGCGAATCGTCGCCAGCAGGACGCTGGCCACGATCGTGAGCAGCATCAGCGCCGACCATCCGAGGAGCGGAAGGTACGCCTTCGCGGGAATGGTCACGTCGACGACATGCTGCATGATGAGCGGGGCCGACAGTCCGATGGCCGCCGACAGCGCGCTGAGCACGAACGCCACGATCATCGGCTTTTGCTGCCGCTTGATGTACACCATGGCCCGCCGAAAATGCTTGATGTCGAAGGGGGACTCCAGGTTCTCGTCGATATCGAATTTATTTCTGGCCATGCGCGGTCAACTGCCTCCCGATCCCTTCGTTCTGAAGCATGAACACTTCGTAATAGTAACCCCGCTTCGCCAGCAGCTCGGCATGGGTGCCTTCCTCGACGATGCGGCCGCCGTCCAGAATGAGGATGCGGTCGGCTTTCGCGGTGGTGGACACGCGCTGGGCGATGATGATTTTCGTGCAGGGGTAATCCAGCTCGCGCAAGCTCATCTGAATATGCGTCTCGGTCTCGAGATCGACCGCGGAGGTCGTATCGTCGAGAATGAGGATCGGACGGCGGACCGCCAGGGCGCGAGCCAGCGCGATTCGCTGCTTCTGCCCGCCCGACAGGCCTACGCCGCGTTCTCCGACGATCGTGTCATACCCTTCGGGCATCTTGCAGATGAAGTCGTGCGCCGCGGCGAGCCGGGCGTACCGGACCGTCTCGTCCTCCGGAAGTTCGGGGTCGCCGTAAGCGATGTTGCCGTCGATCGTATCGGAGAACAGGAGAACGTCCTGCGTCGCGATGCCGATGTTGCCGCGCAGCTCGTCCAGCTCCAGTTCGCGCACGTCGACGCCGTCGACCAGCACGCGCCCTTCGGAGACATCATAAAAGCGCGGAATCAGGTTGACGATCGTCGTTTTGCCCGATCCCGTCGGTCCCATGATGGCGATCGTCTCGCCGGGTTGTACGGTAAAGCTGACATTATGCAGCACCGTCGTGCCGTCGTATTTGAAGCTGACGCGATCGAACCGGATATGTCCTTCATAACGGCGTTTGACCACGGCACGGTGCTCGTTGACGATATTCGGCTTGGCATAATAGACTTCGACGATTTTGGCCAAGCTGGCGAAGAAACGCTGAATGTCGTTGATGATGATGCCGATGTTGCGCATCGGGTTGGATACGGCCCAGATCAGGGAAGAGAAGGCCGCATATTCGCCGAAGGTGATTCGGCCGTTGATGACGAACAAGCCTCCGGCCAGCATCAGGATGACGTTGAACCCCTGCGCGAACGTTTCCAGATAAGGAAAGTAATCGAGCCATACGAGCGCTGCCGCTTTGTTGGCCTTGGAAAAGTTGACGTTCTTGGCCGTGAATTTCTCGATTTCGAACGACTCGCGGGCGAAAGCCTTCACGACGCGGTTGGCCGCGATGTTCTCCTGCGCGGTCGAGTTAAGCTGCGACAACCGCTCTCGAAGGTCGACGTACATCGGACGAACCCGCTTGGCAAACAGGAAAGCCACGATAAAAATCGGCGGCGCCAGGATGAGCAGCCATAAAGTCAGCACGGCATCGATGGCGAAAAAGTAGATGACCGCGGCAACGAAGATCGTGAGCGATTCGACGATCGTCTTCATAATCCACGCGAGCGAATGCCGCACCATATCCAGGTCGCCCGTCATCTTGGTCATCAGGTCGCCGGTCCGGTTATGGTCGTAATATTCCATATCCTGGCCCTGGATCTTGTTGTACAGGTAGATCCGGACGCGGTACAGCATATTTTGCGAGGATCGCTCATATTGCATCGTCGTCACGTAAGCAAGGCCGGTGCGCAGCAGGGAAAAGCCGATCATGCCCAGACAGAGGGCGATCAAAAGGCCCCGATGGTCGGCCAGATTCCGCCGCGCGTCATCGCCGGTTATGAACGTATCGATGATGAGCTGGCTGAGATAAGGATTCGCGATGGTGAGCGAGGAGCCTGCCACCGAGAGACAGAGCGCCAATATGTATCGCGCCCGGTTTCCTTGCAAATTTTGCCACAGCCATTTGATTTCGAACATCGGGTCACCTGTTTCCGCATGGTCTATGAGATGTGTTTGCCGGGTCTCCGTTATTCAACAAACAAACGTGATTATACCACAATTATCGGCAGGAAAAGACAGCAAATCTTGTTTTTTATTTCTTCTTTTTTGGGGCCGTTTGGCCAGGGGAAAATCTCCCGGTGCGGACGAGGGTCAGTGGTGTTGGAACGATCGGCGATTGGGAAAGATAAGGAAAAAAGAACGGAGCGAACACGACATTGGACCGTTCGGAATTGAAGCGCTATAACGCAAATCGTGGGCCATTCCGAGAGGACCGTCCCTGAACCCGCGGGACAAAAGGCTCGCCATTCGCACCGAAGATCATCCGCTCGCCTATGCCTCGTTCGAGGGCGTCATCCCGCAGGGCGAGGCCGGAGTCGGTGCTGACCGGATTGACGACCGAGGAGACCGAACGTTGCCGCCGTCCGACGTAAAATTCATTCATGCACCGCGTTGACATGATATAATAGAAATCACTGTTCTAACCTTAACGCCCAAAAGGAGTTCGGGTTGGTCATGATCGAAAGGGTTGTCCTTTAAAAGTCGGCGGAAAGGAGAAACCGCGAATGACCGATCAACGAATGCGCTGCGGCTGGGTGAACGACAGTCCGCTGTACATCCGCTATCACGACGAGGAATGGGGCGTTCCGGTGCACGACGACCGGAAGCTGTTCGAATTTTTGACGCTCGAAAGCGCGCAAGCAGGCTTGAGCTGGTACACCATATTGCGCAAGCGGGAGCATTACCGGGAAGCGTTCGCCGGCTTCGATCCCGAGATCGTCGCCCGCTACGACGAGCGGAAGCTGCAGGAACTGATGCTCAACCGGGGCATCGTGCGCAACCGCGCGAAGCTCGAAGCGGCCGTTCGCAACGCTGCGGCATTCCTGAAGGTGCAGGAGGAGTTCGGCAGCTTCGACGCTTATATTTGGCGGTTCGTCGACGGCCGCCCGATCCGCAATCGGTGGAAGGAGCTGAAGGACGTGCCCGTTTCCACCCCGATTTCCGACAAGCTAAGCAAAGATTTGAAGATGCGCGGCTTCTCGTTCGTAGGCTCCACGATCTGCTACGCGCACATGCAGGCGACCGGAATGGTGCAGGATCACCTGACCTGCTGCTTTCGTCACGAGGAGATTGCTTCCCGGTATTAGCGCCTTTTGTTTTTTGTTAAACCGGCGGACATCCCGATGTTATGCGGCCTTGCCGACACGATCAAGTCCTCGGTGTGGGAAGCGCTAGAGCGTATGCTGCAGCTTCAAAAAGAGGAGCTCTCCCGCATTCAATCCAGCAAGGTACCGGCGGTTTACGAATATTTCGTAACGGGCTGGCGGGATGAGCGCAAAAGAGAGCGGCTGGTGCTGCGCTCGGAAAGGTCGGTTCGGAGACTTGTGCAGTTTCTGCAGGTCGGTGTCGATCGCGGGGAGTTCTCTCCGGCCTTGCCGCTGGAACTTATCGCCAAGGTCATGGTGTCCCTTTTCGAGGGCATCATGATTCACACGCTCGCAATCGGTCCCGAGCATGCCGACACTTTCCGGCAGCTCGATGTTCTGATCACTCACATGAAATCGCTGCTACTCCCGTCGAAATGAGGCTGGATTCGGCATGAACCTTTTCAAAAACCCGCTGTTTGTCCGCCTGTTCGCCGCCAACTTCGCCTCCCAGCTGGGGACGGTGGTCGGCAATATGGCATTCGCTTTTTACTTGCTGGATCGGTTCGGCTCACAGCCGTACTATACGACTTTGGCGGAGCTGATGTACGCGCTGCCCACGCTGGTCGTATTCCTCTTCGTCGGCGTTCTCGCCGATCGGTTGGACCGCAAGCGGATTGCGGCGAACAGCGACTGGATCCGCGCAGGCCTTACAGCGCTGCTGCTCGTCACGCTCCACTACGGTTGGATTGCCGCCGCCTTCGCGCTGTTGTTCCTGCGCAGCGCCGTGTCGAAGTTTTTCAGCCCTGCCGAAGCCGGCTTGTTGCAGGGCAGCATGGATAAGGATCAATATACGCAGGCCGCCGGGTTGAACCAGACGGTGATGGGACTCTTCATGATGTTCGGCATGGGGCTCGGCTCGCTCGCATACCAGCACCTCGGCATTGAAGGAGCCGTCATCATTGACGGCGTCAGTTTCCTCGTGTCCGGGGCGCTGATCGCCTCCTGTCGGTTTGTGCCGGAGGTACGACTGCCGAATGGGAAGACTTCCTTGCGGAGTCTCCGCTTCCGCCAGGTTACGGCTGATTTTGCGGAAGGCTACCGCTATATTCGGAGAAGCAAACTGCTGCTGGCGCTTCTGACGGGCTTTCTGCTTTTTGGGTTTATTAACGGGGTATTTTCGGTTCTGCCCATATTCACGATGAAATATAAGCTAAGCCCGGAGCATTACCAGCAGTATTCGGCTTTGATTACCATTTTCCTGGGCATCGGGTTTCTGGTGGGGAGCGCAGTCGGTTCTCTTCTGATCCGGAAGCTGACTCGGGTCGGTGTTCTCGTAGGAGGCTTGCTGCTTTCCGGCATGCTGACGATTGTGCTTGGGATGATGAGTGAAATGTGGGTGTACCTGCCGCTAGTGCTTCTTATGGGCACGATCATGGCTCCGGTTAATGTCGTGATTGGCGGCTGGATTCCCGAGCTCGTGGACCCGAGCAGCATGGGGCGCGTCAACGCGTGGAACGACCCGCTCCTTATGCTGGGGCAATCGCTCTCCCTTGCCATCGTGGCGATTGTTTTCCCGAATCTGGTCGGCGTGGATGCGCTCTATGCGGTCGTGGGGATAATGATCTTGACGATCAGCGTTTTTTATGGAGTCACGCTGCCGGCTCTAACCCGCAAACCGCCGCAGCCATCGGCAACCGCCGATCGAAGATTATAACATGACGGGCCAATAGCAACTTGGCTGGCAAAGCAAAGATCGACTGGGGAGAAAGATTTGCCTCATGGCGCAATTTTATAGAAATATCCGTTTCTCTGGCGGCTATTTGCATTGTTTGCATACGTTTTCAACCCTATAATGGGAACGGGTACGAACCGCCATTGAGGTTGGGAGGCTGAAGCCGATGGGCATTATTCGTGTGGGAATGATCGGAACGGGAGGCATCGCCGGGTGGCATGCCAGGCAACTGCTGGAGCTGTCGGAAGTTCAAATCGCCGCGCTGGCGGATACGAGCGAAGCCAACCGGAACGCATTCACGGAGAAGTTCGGCTTGCGGGACGCCGCGCTGTATTCGGATTACATGGAGATGCTGGACCGTACGAATCTGGATGCGGTCGTAATCTGTTCTCCCCATACGCTGCACTTCCGGCAGGCGCATGATGTGCTGAGCCGCGGTCTGCATGTGCTCATCGAGAAGCCGATGACTTGCTCGTCCGCGGAAGCGGAGCTGTTGATTCAGAAAGCGAAACAAGCCGGGAAAATTTTGCAGGTGTCGTATCAGCGCCATTTCCAACCGGAATTCCTGTACATACGCGATGCCATTGCGGGCGGGGAGATCGGCAGGCTGACCTCGATTACCGCCTCGCTGTACCAGGAATGGCGGCAGGGAACGACCGGCTCCTGGCGGCAGGATCCGGCGTTGTCGGGAGGCGGCTTCCTGATGGACTCCGGCAGCCATATTATCGATGCGCTGCTCTGGACCACGGGCCTCACGCCGGTGGAAGTCAAGCCGCAGCTTCATATGCACGGAGCGCCGGTCGAGATCGATACGTTCACATCGATCCGGTTCGCGGAAGGACCGGTGGCCGGACTGAATCTGGTCGGTTATGCTCCCTGCTGGCACGAGACGTTCGTGTTCTGCGGCGAAGACGGCGGCATCTTCTACGACAACGGCAAAATTACCCTTCGCCGCTGGAAGCAGGACCCGATCCATCCGGAACTGCCGAAGGCGGTCACCAATCAGGACAAAAGCTTCATCGACGCGATTCTGGGCCGTCATGAGGTGCTCGTCCCCGGGGAATTCGCGCTCCAAGTCGTCAAGCTGTCGGAGATGATCTATCAGGCGGCGGGCTATTCGCCGAATGCCCAGGTTCAATCCAAGGAGGACGCCGGCAGATGAAGTACCGCATCGGGATGCGCATTCCGCCCAAGATCGGAGCGGAAGGAATCGACCGAACGGCCCGATGGGCGGCGGAGACCGGACTCGACTTCCTGGACGTGCCGCAGCTTACGCCGGAAATCAAGCAGGCCTGCGACCGGGCCGGCATCGCCATCGGTTCGGTCGATGTGGCCGCGTCGAAGCTGCTGAGCCGGAATGAAGCGGTGCGAAGGGACGCGGCGGAATCGGTCAAGCGTCAAATGGACGACATTTCCGCGCTGGGCGGGAGCGTGCTGTTCATGTGTCTCGTTCCGGAAGATGTTACCCTTCCGCGCAAAGAAGGATTCGACATCTGGAAGGAGACGTTCCCGGAGCTCGTTCGCCATGCGGAACAGACCGGCACCTATATGGCGATCGAAGGCTGGCCGGGGCCGGCGCCGCATTATCCGACGCTCGGCTGTACGCCGGAGATGTGGAGGGCGATGTTCGAAGCGATTCCTTCCAGGCATTTCGGACTGAACTACGATCCTTCGCACCTTGTTCGTCTGGGCATCGATTATCTCCGCGTGCTTACGGAATTCGGAGACCGCATCATCCATTGCCATGGCAAAGATACGGAAATTTTGCATGACGACCTGTACGAATTCGGGGTGCTTCCCGCCACTTTCGGAGCGAAATACGGCTTCTCGGAAGGAGCGTGGCGTTACACCATACCGGGACAGGGCGACGTGGAATGGAGCAAAATCGCCGTCCGGCTCGATCGCATCGGGTACAAAGGCGCGATCAGCATCGAGCTGGAGGATCACCGCTATTGGGGAACGCTGGAGGCGGAACGCCAAGGCATCGTCAAAGCGGCGGAGCATCTTTTCCAATATTTCAGATAAGCAAGCTCCCCGTTGCTCGGCAGCGCCCATACCGGGCGAGCTTCTTGCGACGGACGTTCGAGCTCATTCGACATGATCGTTATGATTTACAGCGGGTTACAGCGGGTTTTGCGTTGCGGCGCAGAGCCCGCTTTTTTGTCGCCTTGTACGTTGCTTTGCGATTTCGCCGCCGATCTCCTTTCACAAAAAGAAGGTTGATTTTTTCTGAACGGCACGGTGCTGCGACAGTTGGAGGATGGCGAGCTGCTCGGCGGCACGGGGCTGTCCAACCCGCTCAAATTTTACGCCGGTTTGGACGTGCTCTATTTGCAGGCTGAGCGAATCGACGGCGGTTATCTGCTGCGCGGCAAGCTGCCGATGGTGTCCAATTTGGGCGAAAAGCACGGGTTCGGCATCATCGCTTCCTTGAGCGAAAAGGAACGCATCATGGCGTTTGTGCCTTGTACGGCCGAAGGGTTGACGCTGCGGGAGCGGACCGGATTTCTGGGGCTGAACGGGAGCGCGACGTATTCTTGCGAATTCGACCGGGTGTTCGTTCCGCAGAGCTGGATCGTCGCGGACCGGGTCGATGCGTTCGTGGAGCGAATCCGCCCGACCTTCGTCCTCTATCAAATTCCTCTCGGACTCGGCGTATCGGCCAGCGCCATAGATTCAATCCGCAAGGCGAAAGAACGGCAGGGCGGCTGCAATCGCTATTTGCCGGTGCAGGCGGAAGAGCTCGCAGGCGAGTTGGAATCGCTGCGCAAGCAGACGTATTCGCTGGCCGAGGCCGACGATCTGGCCGGACGTTGGCAGGAACTGCTGCGGCTGCGGCTTGCCGTCGTCTACTTTACGCTGAAGGCCGTGCAGGCGGACATGCTGCACCAGGGCAGCGCCGGCTACCTTCGGGACAGCGCGCCTTCGCGAAGACTGAGGGAAGCGTACTTCCTGGCCAGCCTGACGCCTACCGTTCGGCATCTGGAAAAGCTGATCCGATAGATGGCGCGGTCCGAAAGGTTCGGGAATTTTTCCGAATAACGATCGAATCCAGCCGCTGCCTTCTGGCCCGCATTCCCCGTTTCAATCGTCACCAACGTTTCCCGCTCATATGTCGCGTGAGGATGACATACATTTTCCCAGCAGACTTTTTCAGATGATGAGGTGAATGGATTGGACAAATTGCCCCGCAGCCCGTCTTCGCCTCCATCGATTCCGCAGCCGATTCGCAGCGACGGAGCCGGCGGCGTGGATAAGGGCCCCCGCGATGTAATGAGAGACCTGCAAAACCCGGATATGCTGGTTCCTCCGGCGACGGATGCGGGACTGGTCCCGAATTTGCGCTATTCCTTCTCCGATACGAGCATGCATTTGAATCAAGGCGGTTGGTCCCGGGAGATTACCGTGCGCGAGCTGCCGATCGCCACGACGCTCGCCGGCGTCAATATGAGCCTGACACCCGGCGGGGTGCGCGAACTTCATTGGCACCAACAAGCGGAGTGGTCGTATATGCTGCTGGGCCATGCGCGGATAACGGCGGTCGATCAGAATGGGCGCAACTTCATTGCCGACGTCGGGCCGGGAGATCTATGGTATTTCCCTCCGGGAATTCCCCACTCCATTCAGGGGTTGCAGGACGGGTGCGAATTCTTGCTTGTTTTCGACGACGGACATTTCTCGGACCTGAATACATTTTCGATATCGGATTGGTTTGCCCATACGCCAAGAGAGGTTCTGTCGGCGAACTTCGGCGTGCCTGAAGACGCATTTCAACATCTCCCGTCCGGTCAGGTTTATATTTATCAGGGCAAAGTGCCGGGGCCGATCGATACGCAAAAGGTTCAATCTCCTTATGGAACAGTTCCGCAGAGCTTCAAGCATTCATTGCTCGCGCAGCCGCCCCTTCAAATCCCCGGCGGCAGCGTAAGGATTGTCGATTCCACGAATTTTCCGGTTTCCAAGACGATTGCGGCCGCCCTTGTCGAAATTCAGCCCGGCGCAATGCGGGAGATGCACTGGCACCCCAACAACGATGAGTGGCAATACTATCTGACAGGACAAGGGCGCATGACCGTCTTCGCGGCCAGCGGCGCGGCCAGAACCTTCGATTACCGGGCGGGCGATGTCGGTTACGTGCCGTTTGCGTTCGGCCATTACGTTCAAAATACCGGCACGGAAACGTTATGGTATCTGGAAGTGTTCAAAAGCGACCGATTCCAGGACGTATCGCTCAATCAATGGATGGCTCTTTCGCCGACCGAACTCGTCAGGAGCAATTTGAACGTCGGGCCCGAGCTTCTCCGTGCCTTGCGCAAGGAGAAATGGCCGGTCGTCCAATATCCCGGATTTGCTTATGGCCCCAAAAGCGGTAGATAAGATTTGAAAAACTGCGTTCGGTGACTTCATTCCGTCAGCTTGATCCGTTTTGTAAAATAATCGAATCCGTCCTGTGATTATGTGATTACTAGAAAAGAAGATAATAACTTTGCATGGGCGGACGGATCGCATGTCGCCCGAATGAGCATGGATCGTTTCTAAGCATGGGCTTTGCGCCTTACTAATCATTTAATCCCTTTCCATTGAGAATTTGCTGGATACATTTTTCAACCCTTGACTCTCGAGTTTTGGATTGTTTGGGTTCAGAAAAATAAAGAATGTATGCTCTTTGCCGTCCCGGCGTCAATGCTTCAAAAGCAGTTTTCAAGGCAGGGATTTCATCGAATTTATTTTGAAGTTCTTCAGGAATTATGAATTCTGTATTCTTTTTAAAATTCACTTTCAAACCGGCTTTTTCAACTTCAATGGCTTCATAAATATAGTCTTTCAAGATGGTTTCCATTGCAGCTATTTCTCGAACATTGGTGAACCGAATCTGGCGCGCCGCCTGTACATTCTCCGTTTGTTGGATTAGAATCCCATGTGGATCCTGTAACAAGGCACCTTTGTGAAACAGAAGCGCACAATATTCTTTAAATCCATGTATTAAAACGATGTTTTTTCTCTCAAACGTGTAACAAGGATGCATCCACTTAAATTCTTCGGTCAGCTCACAGTCTAGAACGATATTTCTCAACTTCTCATATTTTTCCTTCCATTTTTTAGCTTTACTTAAAAATTCATCAACCTTGGGATTCGTTCTACTATTTGTCATCAAGGAACACTCCTTTTCAATTTTTCGATCAGCTGACAGTGAATTATCATTCTCAATTTCTTCAATTCGTATCCTTGACAGTTATTCGACGTTGTGTTTTCGTACTCCTTGCGATCAAGGTAGCGAAACCATGCTAGGCAATGCTCCAAATATTTTGTTGCAACCCCTCTTCAGTCGAATATGTTAGCTATTCACATTCTGGATATGGTAAATACCCCTGACATCATGATGAAGACTTTCCCCCTGCAGCCCACCCTCGACTTACGCCGTTCGCCTGGTTATATTGGAGGATGTTCCAGAGGCAAGGACGGTATACGGACCTACCCGGACAGCCAATCCCGTCCAAGAAAATCGCGACTCTCCATTAGTCCTCTCGGCAGATTTTTCCAAATCGGCATCGTGATAAGCTGTAAAAAGATTTCAGATCAGGTTCTTTTCTGGAGCGGAGAAAAAATTTAAGAAATCGGGAGGGACGCCCTTGAGAAAACGGTCATGGCTGATCGTCGCGCTGGGTTTGCTGCTCGCGGTGCCGCTGCCGCCCTTTCCGGCTGCCGCCGCGGAAAGCGCCGGTTCGCTGCAGCTGCTGTTCCGATGCGACGGAACGATTGCGGATTTCGACCAGCGCCATGTCGTCTGGATACAAACCGGCGGCAAAGCGCTCTGGCTGTACGACCGAAGCGATCAAAGCCAAACGATGGTGTACGCCGCTTCGGGGACGGATGCCACGATTCGGGATGCCGGGTTGTTCGACGGCGGCGTTGTGTTTGCCCTGGGCAGCCATTTCACGCATTACTGGAAGGATGGCACCGTTCGGCCCATCACGGATTTGCATCCGGCTCCGTCCAAGACCTGGGCATTGGCGAAGCTGATGGGCTTGCAGGATGCCGATGTGCAGGAAGACGGAACGGTGGTCATCGCGACGAGAAACGACCTCAACCGGCTAAGTCCCGACGGCGCATGGACGAAACTTGTGACGAGGCCTCCCGGCAAAGTCGCGGAGTGGTTCCACCAGCCGCTGGGGTATTACGGACCTTTGACCGACGGACGAAACATCGTTTTCCGAGAACTTATGGTGAGAAACAATTACACCTATTTGAAATGGGTGATCCGTTTGCTCGGCGCCGACGGAACGTTGACGACGCTGGCCGTCAACCCCTGGCCGGGACCCGACGGCCTTTACCGGATCAACAACGGCTGGGTAGCTTACGCCGAATATAATATGGAGACCGAGCGGTGGAACGTGATCGTCCGTTCGCCGGAAGGCGCGGAACAGACGGTCTATGAGACGCCCCGATGGTGGAACAAGATCAACGCGCCCCTCCGGATCGATCAGATCGGCCCGGACGGCACGGTGTCGTTTCGGTTTCACGACATGGCGTACCTGTATTCGCCCCGGGAAGGAAAATTTCTGCAGACCGCCCAAGGTCTCGCGGCGGCGTTCCGGTACGAATCGGGGGCTTGGTACCGGCTGTCGAACGATTCGCTGTACGCCGTGCCGGGCTGAACCGCCGGTCCCGTCTTCCATGCATGTCCCTGCTTCTCCTGCGCACCGCCGTGCAGCCGGCCGCTGCACGGTTTTTTTCTATCCCCGGGTCTTCCCGTTTCCGATTGACAACGTTTTCAAAAATCGATACGTTATAAGAAACGACGCTGTTATTCCTTGCGCGCAATGCTAGCAATTGACAGCGTCTTTCGTTCGTTTCCGATTTCAATGGCGCCGGGAGGGCGACGATGCGCAGAAAAAGCTTGTTGACCAAAATGGTGCTGCTTGGCTGCCTGCTCAGCATATTGCCCGTCGTCTTCATCGGCGACTTCTCGTACCAGCAGTCTTCCAAGCAGGCGCAGCAACAGGCGCGGGAAGCGGAAATGCAGTACATTCGCCAAGTCAACTCCAATATGGAGCAGATTTTCGTCACCGTCAACCATACGCTGACGAATCTTGCCGATTCCACCGTGATGGAGAAAGCGCTTCGGCGGCAAATGACCGAATACGACTTTCAGCTGTACAACGAACTGCGCAACGAAATCAGCCATTTGCAATCGTTCGACACGATGGTGGGCGACGTCGTCATCTTGAACCGCAATAAGGACTGGCTGATCAAAAATTCCGGCCTGTACCGGCTAAGCAAGCATGCGGACGGCCGGGTTTACGAGGCTTACTTCGGCTTGCCCGGCAGCATTGCCTGGGGACTCACCGACAACAGCCGGCTGTCCGACGCCGCGTCGGCGCCGTGCCGCTACAGCGTCAGCGTGGTGCGCAAGCTCCCGGTGAAGGAGCTGAAAGCGTACGGGCTGGCCATCGCCAACATTCCTTCCTGCGAACTGGCCGGCATGATCGACTACGATCAGGGGGCCAAAGAAGTCATGGTCGTCGATGAAGAGGGCCGCATCGTCATCGACCGCAACCGGAGCATGGTCGGCAAACCGCTCGCCGAAACGCCTTATTTTCGGGAGAGCCAGCGCTTCGACCAGCCTTCCGGCCAATATCGGGTGCGTTCCGGAGGGGGCGCCTATCTGGTCACGTATTACAAATCGGGGCTCAACCGCTGGACCTACCTGTCCGTCGTCTCCATCGACCGCCTGACCCGCGATTCGAAGAAGATCGGCTGGATCACGCTGGGGATCTGCCTCGGGATCATCGCCCTGTCCGTCGGGCTGGTCTGGCTCGGCTCGCGCAAAATTTACCGGCCGGTGCAGAAGCTGACGCAGTGGATCGAGCAAAGCTTCCCCGATGCGCAAGCGAAGTCGCAAACCGACCTGCAGCTGATCGAGGCGCACATCCGTTCCCTGTTTTCTTCCAACACGGAACTGATGCGGGAAGTTCAAAACCACGCCAAGGAAGTGCGGTCGCTGTTCATGCGGCAACTGTACGGCGGGACGCTGCGCCAGGCGGAAATCCGCGAGAAGCTCGCCTACTTCGGCCTTTCGCCGATCGTCGCGAACTGGCGGCAGATGTCGGTGCTGGCCATCGCTGTCGACACGCTGGAGCATTCGAAGTATCACCGCAACGACATGGAGCTGTTGCTGTTCGCGGCGGCCAATATCGCGGAGGAGACGGTGCCGGACGGGAACCGGCTCCCGCCGGTCTGGATCGACCAGACCGTCGCCGTCCTCGTCGGCTGCGACGGTGCGGACGCGCCGAAGTTCGACGACCTGCTCTACGAATGGACGGAGCTGCTGCAATCCCGCGTGCAGCGATATTTGGGCCTGTCCGTCAGCATCGGCGTCAGCTCGCCCTTCGGCGACTTCAAAGCGGCGTCGCGCGCCTATCGCGAAGGCCTTGAAGCGCTGATGCACCGGCTCAAGCTCGGCAAGGGCGCGATCGTCCGGTACGGAAGCCTGGACGCCGCGTCCCCGTCGATCGGCCGCCCGTACCCGCTCCGCACCGAGATGGAGCTGACGGACGCGATCAAGCTGGCGGACCGGGAAGCGGCGCTGGAGCGGCTGCGCGAATGGATGGACAAGGCGTTCTCCCGCGCCGAAGCGCCGCAGGATTACCACGTCTCGATGATGCGGCTTCTGAACGCGCTGCTGATCGTGCAGCAGGAGGCGGGCATCCGCTTCGACCAGACGGGCGGCAGCGCCACGGAGTTGTACGAGGAACTGCTGGCGCTGCATATTCAATCGGAGATCGAGGAATGGTTCGCCCGCCGGATGGTGCTGCCGATGATCGGCGTTTTCGAAGACCGGCGGGAATCGCAGTACCGGGACCTCTCCGAGCGCATCATCGATCTGATCCAGCAGCATTACGACACCGACCTTACGCTGGAGGCTTGCGCCAACCGGCTGCACTACAACGCCAACTACTTAAGCGGCGTGTTCCGGAAGGAGACCGGCACCACGTTCAGCGAATACCTGGCCAATTACCGGCTGCAGATGGCCCGGAAGTGGCTGCTTGAGACGGACATGACCGTGAAGGAGATTTCCGACCGGCTTCGCTACACCAACCCGCAGAACTTTATCCGCTCTTTCCGCAAGCAAGAGGGTCTGACCCCCGGCCAGTACCGCCTGTTAAAGGGATAATCATTTTCTCAGGCCATCGCTTTCGCCTTCCCGTCATCGGCCCACGAATCCGTTCCCGGCAAGACAAATGAGGCCGTGATTATATACGTACCGGGAAAACGGCGGGTATGATCGGGCTGAAAAATTTCATTCTCAATCGGGAGGTCGATCGGATGGCCACAGCTACTAGGCGAAAGATGCTTTCCCTGTTCGCCGCCGTCATGCTCGCGTTCGGTCTGCTGGCCGCCTGCGCCAAGCAGTCGGGCAGCAACGCGGACGCCGGCGGAGGCGCCGCCAGCGGCGCGGCGGAAAGCGGAAGCGGCGGCGCGTCGGAGACGGCGATGGCGCCCAAGGAGCCGTACAAAATTACGATTATGGCTCCGATGAAGGAGAAGGATTTGCCGTCGGACAAGATTTTGAAGGAAGTGGAGGAGAAAACCGGCTACAAGCTGGAGTTCCAGTGGGTGCCGGACGGCAACTACGAAGAGAAGCTGAACACGGTGCTCGCCACCAATTCTTTCCCGCAAGTGCTCTATATGAAAAATCAGGCGACGTTCGTCCAGTTCAAGCAGGCGATCCGCGACGGGCAGTTCTGGGAGATCGGCCCGTATCTCAAAGATTTTCCGAACCTGAGCCGATTGAACCCGACGATTCTGGACAACACCAAGGTCGACGGCAAACTGTACACGCTCTATATGGGGCGCGACCTGGCGCGCCAGGGGGCGATCTACCGCAAAGACTGGCTGGATCGCCTGAACCTGCAGCCGCCGACCAACATCGACGAGCTGTTCAACCTGTTGAAAGCCTTTACGGAGAACGATCCGGACGGCAACGGCAAGCGCGACACGTTCGGTCTCACCGACCGCAACGATCTCGTGTACGGGGCGTTCAAGACGGTCGCCTCCTGGTTCCATACGCCGAACAACTGGGGCGAGAAGGACGGGCAGCTGCTGCCGGAGTTCATGTTCCCGCAATACGTGCAGACGATGGATTGGTTCAAAAAAGTGCGCGACGCAGGGTACATGAACAAGGAATTTCCGGTGACGAGCAAGAACGACCAGCGCAATCTGTTCACAAGCGGCAAAGCGGGCGTCTATATCGGCGCGATGACCGACGCCAAGACGATCTCCGACGAAACGCTCCCGAATTTCCCGGACGCCGTCATCGACGTGTTCAGCCGCGTGAACGGTCCGGACGGCCAATATACGACCTGGTCGATTCCCGGCTACGGCAACGTGCTGATGTTCCCGAAAGCAGCGGTGAAGACGGAGGACGATCTGAAGCAAATCCTCGGCTTTTTCGACCAAGAGATGACCCCGGAAATCGCCAACCTGATGTACTGGGGGAATCCCGGCGAGCACTACGAGCTGAAAGACGGACTTGCGGCCGAATTCGGCGGCGACAAGGCGGACCTCGTCGCCCGCGACGTCCGCGAATACCGCAACGCGCTGATCGGCGAGCACGAGACGAACGGCAGCTACGAAGGCTACGACTCGCTGCCGGCCATGCAGCACGCGACGCAGTTGAAGACCGAAAATCTGCAGTACATGATCAACGACCCGGCGGCCGCGCTTGATTCTCCGACATTGGCGCAGAAAGGCGAGCAGCTTCAGCAGATCATGAGCGACGCCACATACCAGTACATCCTGGGCAAAATCGACGGAGCCGGCTTCCAGGCGGCGATCGAGAACTGGAAAAAGCAAGGCGGCGGCGACGTGATCCGGGAAATCAACGAAGCCTATCAGAAGAGCAAGCAAGCGGGTTAAGGGCAGGGGATGTCATAGGCCGTTGACGCCGTCAACGGCCTTGCTTGCGAGGGCGTGAAAGGAGCGGCGCCGATGGAGAGAGCCAGACGGATCAGGCGCAACAAATGGCTGTATCTCATGATACTGCCGGGCTTTCTGTATTTCGTTCTGTTCAAGTACATTCCGATGTACGGCCTTGTCATCGCGTTTCAGGACTACAAGCCGTACAAAGGCATTTTCGGCAGCGAATGGGTCGGTTTCGCGCAATTTTCCCGGCTGTTCCACGACCCGTGGTTCTGGGAGATTACCCGCAACACGCTGGTGCTGTTCGGACTGAACATCGTCTTTTTCTTCCCGGTTCCGATCATCCTGGCGCTGATGCTGAACGAAGTGCGGGTGCAGGCGTTCAAGCGGGCGATTCAGACGGCCGTCTACATTCCCTATTTCATGTCCTGGGTCATCGTCGTGGCGATCAGCTTCGTCATGCTGACGGTGGACAACGGGATCATCAACAACATCCTGACGATGACGGGCCACGAGAAAATCAACTTTCTGCTCGATGTCCGGTGGTTCCGGCCGCTGTACATTTTGCAGAACATTTGGCGGGAGGCGGGATGGGGCACCATCATCTACCTCGCGGCGATGGCGGGCACCGACCCGCAGCTGTACGAAGCGGCCCGGATGGACGGCGCCGGCCGGTTCCGGCAAATGTGGCACGTCACGCTGCCGTCGATCCGCAACGTCATCGTCATTATGCTGCTGCTGCGGATGGGCAGCGTGCTGGAAGTGGGCTTCGAGCACGTCTACCTGCTGCTGAACCCGACGAATAGGCACGTGGGCGAAATTTTCGACACGTTCATGTACACGCAGGGGCTGCTGCAAGGGCAGTTCAGCTATACGACGGCGATCGGATTTTTCCGTTCCCTGGTCGGACTCGGGCTGGTCGTGTGCGCCAACGCGATCGCGCGAAAATTCAATGAAGAAAGCCTGTTTTAGCGATTCAGAAAGCATAAGTTGCACGCCTATCCTTTTTGAATCGCCGACGCAAACGTCTCGCCGTCATGAAGACGGCGAAGCTGTTTATGCTTGACCGGGGAGGGGGGCTGAAAGTGGTCGAAAGCAAAACGTTGCCCAGCCGGCTGTTCGATGTCTTCAACTATGCCGCATTGTCCCTGATCGGCCTGATCACCGTGCTGCCGTTCGTTCATGTGGTGGCCAGCTCGTTCGCGACGACCGCGGAGATCGCCCGCAAAGGCTTCGTCCTGTTCCCGACGGAATGGAGCTTCAGCGCCTACGATTACATTTTCTCGACGGACTCGTTTCTGCGGGGCATGCTGAACTCGGTCGGCGTCACGGCGGCCGGCACCCTGTTCAGCATGGCGGTCACCTGCCTGATGGCTTACGGCCTGTCGAGAAAGGATTTGGACGGCGGCCGGCAGATCATGTTTCTGGTCGTGTTCACGCTGCTGTTCCACGGTTTTCTCATTCCGACGTTTCTCGTCGTCCGGGAGCTGCATCTGATCGATTCCTACGGATCGCTCATTTTGCCGGTCACCGTCAACGCTTTGAACCTGATCATTCTGCGCAGCTTCTTCCGGACGATTCCGGAAGGGCTGGAAGAGTCGGCCAAGATGGACGGCTGCAGCGATTTCGGCACGCTGCTGCGCATCGTGCTACCGCTGTCGCTGCCGGCGCTGGCGACGGTGTCGCTGTTCTATGCCGTGTCCTACTGGAACAGCTACATCAACGCGGTGCTGTACCTGAACGACAGCCACAAATGGCCGATCCAGGTCATCCTGCGCCAGATCGTCATCGTATCCGAAGGGCTGACGGTGGACAACGCCGCGGTCGATTCGTCGCCGCCGCCGGCGCAGTCGATCAAGATGGCGGCGATCTTCATCGCGACGGTCCCCGTTCTGGTCGTCTATCCGTACTTGCAGAAATATTTCACGAAGGGCGCCTTGCTCGGATCGGTGAAAGGGTGACGCTTGGCACGGGGGAAGGCGCTGGTAGACGGCATTTTGCTGGACGCGTTTATGCCGAGGAGGGAGGATTGTTGACATGAGCGGGATGGAAAAGAGGCGCGAAAACCGGTATGCATCCTGTTCCTCCTATGTGGACATGGCCCGGGCGGCCTGCGGCGCGATCATGGACCGCTACGACCCGCCGCAGTTGCCGCCGGCAAGCCGCTGGCACTACCACCAGGGGGTCTTTCTGCACGGCATGATCCGGTTGTGGGAACGGACGAAGGAAGAGCCCTATTATCGGTACGTCCGGGGCTACGCCGATCACCTGATCGATCGGAACGGAAATTTCCTGTTCAGCCGGGACGAACTGGACGCGATACAGACCGGATTGCTGCTGTTTCCGCTCTACCGGAGAAGCGGGGACGCGCGGTACCGGACCGCCGCGCAGCGGCTGCGCCACCTGTTCGGGACGCTCAACCGCACGTCGGAAGGCGGTTTCTGGCATAAGGACAAGTACCCGAACCAGATGTGGCTCGACGGGCTGTACATGGGCGGCGTGTTCGCCGCAACCTACGCGGAGGCGTTCGGGGAGGCGGAATTGTTCGCGCTGGCCGTGGAGCAGGAGCGGCTGATGCGCAAGGATATGAAGGACCCGTCGACCGGGCTATTGTACCATGCCTGGGACGAGAGCCGTCAGGCTCCTTGGGCGGATCCGGCGACCGGCCGTTCGCCCGAATTTTGGGGGCGGGCGATCGGATGGTACGGTATGGCGGTGGCCGATATCGCCGAGAAGCTGCCGGCCGGCCAAGAGGGACGGGAAGAGCTGATCCGGTCGTGGCGGGAGCTTGCCGCCGCGCTCGTCCGTTACCAGGACGGGGCGACCGGCTTGTGGCATCAGATCGTGGACAAAGCCGGCCGCCCCGACAACTGGCTGGAAACTTCCTGCTCCAGCCTGTTCGTCTATACGCTGGCCAAAGGGGTGGCGGACGGCCATCTCGATGCGGCATGCTGGGACGCGGCCCGCCGCGGCTACAACGGGCTGCTGGACCGAATGGCCGAGGACGGCGAGGGGCGGCTGGTCATGCCGGACATCTGCGTCGGGACGTCGGCGGGCGACTACGCGCATTACGTCTCCCGTCCCCGCAGCGAGAACGATCTGCACGGCGTCGGCGCGTTCGTGCTGGCCTGCCTGGAAATGGACCGTGCGGCCGAACGGATGGCCGATTCCATGTACGGCAAGGGGGAATGAACACCCATGAAAAGGCGATACGCAGTGTGCGGTGTGAGCCAGCGGGCGATCGGCATGTTCTTGACGCCGATGGTGAATGCATTCGCCGAGCATTGCGAAGTGGCGGCGCTGCTGGATGCGGACAAGCGGCGTTTTCGGGTATGCAAGGCGAAGCTGCCGGCCGTCTCCGGCGCTGCCGAGTACGGTCCGGACGATTTCGCCCGGATGGTGGAGGAGACGCAGCCGGACACGATCGTCGTCGCCGGCCGGGACGATACGCATGCCCGCTACATCGTGCAGGCGCTGGAGCGGGATCTGGATGTGATTGCGGAGAAGCCGATGGCGACGACGGCGCGGGATTGCCGGGCGATTCTGGAAGCGGAGGCGGCGAGCCGCGGCCGCGTAACCGTCGCCTTCAACTACCGGTACAATCCGGTTCACCGGAAAATCAAGGAGATGGTGCTGGACGGCAAGCTCGGCCGGATCACTTCGGTCGATCTGAACTGGTATATCGACACGTACCACGGGTCCAGCTACTTCATGCGGTGGAACCGCATGCGCGCCTATTCCGGCGGCCTGTCGATCCACAAGAGCGCGCACCATTTCGACCTGGTTCAATGGTGGCTCGGGCAGCGGCCGGTCGAGGCGTTCGCCTACGGGGCGCTGAACTACTACGGCCCGGACAGCGAATACAATCCGGGCCGGGAGGACGGCCGCCATTGCGGGACGTGCCGCGTTCGCGGCGACTGCGCCTACTACGCGAGGTGGCACGCGCGAAGCGGGATCGTTGCGGCGGAGGACGACCACGTCGGCCGGTTCGGCGGCGGGGACGCCGAAGAAGCGGCCTATACCGGATACCGCCCGGACATGTGTATTTACGATTCCGATATTCAGATCGAAGACACATACACCGCAACCGTGCGGTACGACCAGGGCGCCCTGCTCAGCTATTCCGTCAACTTCTCCCTGCCTTATGAAGGATACCGGCTGGCGATCAACGGCACGCGCGGGCGCCTCGAAACGACGGAGTACCATGCGCCTTCGCGCATCTCTTTTCCGATTCCCGAGCGGCAGGCGATCGAGTATTACCCGCTGTTCGGCGCGCGGGAGACGATTTACGTCGTGCAGCGCGAGGGCGGGCACGGCGGCGGCGATCCGGCGCTGCAGGAGGATCTGTTCCTCGGCGTCGATCCGGGCCGGCCGTACCCGATCCTGTCCGGTTCGCAAGACGGCGCGTATGCGGTGGCGGCGGGCGAGGCGGTATGGCGTTCAGCGCGGACGGGCAAGCCGATCCGGATTGCCGATCTTCTCGACGCCTGAAGCGGAAGCGCGTTCCAGAAGCGCTTGTAAATTCTGGACGCGGACCCTATACTGAAAGCAGCCTAATGCAAGGGGCGGTGCGCATGCGAACTTTGCGAGCGGCTAGCGGTCGTTCGAGATCCGGAAGCGATGTTCGGCAATATGCGCTGCACCAGGCGCTCCGCATTCCGGTGGCGGAAATCGTGGAACGAACGGGATGGAGCCACCGTCGATTTAACGAGATGTTCAAAACGGACGTCGGCATGACGCTGAAGCGGTTCAGCCGGATTCGCCGCTTTCAGCGCGCTTTGCAACTGGCGGGAAACCGCGGGGAGATCGTCTGGACGAACATCGCCCACGCTTAATGACAACCGTTGACCGGTCGACGCGCGCCGTCGCCGCCTGCCCGACCCGAGCAGGCGGTTTTTTTATATTAAGAAATCCCAGTTCGATTGGGGGTTCGATAAGAGCCGGTTTGCCAACCGCATCATGGAGGACGAGGGATGACCTGGCACCTGAAAATGCTATATTGTATTTTCGCCGCAATATCGCAGACAAGTTTTTTGGGGAAAATATAGAGAAATCGTAATAGAGAAATCGGAAAGATCATTCGGGAACTGTGCGAGCGAAAAGAGGTGGAAATCATTCAAGCAGAAGCTCGCCCCGATCATATTCACATCCTGGTGAGCATTCCTCCGAAGCTTAGTGTGTCGGAGTTTATGGGATATCTGATGGGAAAATGTTAGCTGATGATCTTCGATAAGTTTGCAAATATGAAGTATCGTTACGGAAATCGCCAATTCTGGTGTAGAGGTTATTACGTAGACACCGCGAGGAGAAATCGGAAGGCCATGGAGGAAACCCACTGGTGGAGGACAAGAATTATGAACAACTTACGATGAAGGAGCTAATCGACCCGTTTACGGGTGATAAAAAGCCTCTTTTCAGGGGCAGCTTGAGGTAACACGCGGTTGGCAAATCTTCAGTGCGCCTTAGAGGAACACAGTTCCCTTATTTGCCCGCAACGTGGCCGTTTGTGCGAAATAGAGGAACACAGTTCCCTTAATTCGTCGCAGCGAAGTTGTATTGGCGGAATAAAGGAACGTAGTTCTCTTATTTGTCCGCAACGTGGCCGTTTGTGCGAAATAGAGGAACGCCGTTCCCTTATTTGTGCGCCGCGCTGCTGTTTTGGCGGAATAGAGGAACGCCGTTCCCTTATTGTCCGCAGCACGGCTGCTTTTCAGGGACGACGAAGTCGATTTTGACTTGCCGGAAATCGATCGCTCCCTGCGGTTATGATAAAATGGAACAGGTTTCATACGGCAGGAGAAAGGTGAGTTGAAATTGGGACTGGATCATTGCTTTGTATGCGGGAAGAACAATCCGCACGGGCTGCACGTTACGTTTGAACAGGTCGGCGAGGATGCGGTCGCGACCTATCAGTGCACGGAGGACATGAACGGATGGCCCGGCATCCAGCACGGAGGCATTACGGCGGCGCTGCTCGACGAAGCGGCCGGGTATGTCCCGCGATTTCTAGGCGTGGTGACGGTGACGGCCCGGCTGGATATCCGCTACCTCGAGCCGATTCGGATCGGCGAGAAACTGCGCATTACAGGACGGCTGATCAAGCGGACCGCGCGGAAAATGGAGGTCGAATCCACGATTGCCGGGGAAGACGGGACGATCAAAGCCCAATCGCTGGCCGTCCTGGTCGTTCTGAACGACCGCCAGCGCGAGAAACTGGGGCTAGCCGAGATATCGTAATACCAACCGGGAAGCGAGCGGCGGAACCCGGCGCAGCGGCGCCGCAGTTTCCTTGATTTTGTGCGGGCCGCAGTGAGAAAATAAAATATAGAGAGGGGCCCTATCCGTTCATTCGATGGGCCGGGCCGTCTTATCTACAGCGATGAAGCGGAGGCGCCAGCGATGAAGGTTGAAATATGGTCCGACTATGTATGCCCCTTCTGCTACTTGGGCAAACGGCGGTTTGAAGCCGCGCTGCGGCAGTTCGAGCACCGGGATTCGGTCGAGGTCGTCTACCGCAGCTTCGAGCTCGATCCCCATGCCCGGCGGGACGGCAATCCGGGCGTGCACGAGATGCTGGCGGCGAAGTACGGCATGAGCCGCGAGCAGGCCGTCGCCAATACGGACAACCTGACGCGGCAGGCGAAAGCGCTCGGTCTCGAATACCATATAGAGCGCGCGATCCTGACGAACACCTTCGACGCGCACCGCTTGACGCATTACGCGGCGACGCAAGGCAAGCGCTCCGAGATGACGGAGCGGCTGCTGAAAGCCCATTTTACCGATTCGCTTCATCTGGGCCGGGTGGAGACGCTGGCCGATCTGGCGGCCGAAGTCGGCCTCGACCGTGCCGCGGCGCTGCGCGCTTTGCAGGAAGGGCGCTTCGCGGATGAAGTGCGCGAGGATGAGCGGGAAGCCGCGCGGCTCGGGGTGCGAGGCGTTCCGTTTTACGTCGTGAACCGGAAGTACGCCGTCTCCGGAGCGCAACCGAGCGAAGTGTTCCTCCGGGCGCTGCGGCAAGCGTGGGAAGACGAGCGCCCGCCGGTCGTGTTGGGCGACGCTGCGGAAGGCGCGGCATGCACGGACGACGGCTGCGCGGTGCCGGGGAAGGCGGAGCTTGCGCCATGATCCGGCTGGGCGTTCTGGATCAGGTGTACGTCGCCGAAGGCCGCACCGCCATGGACGCGCTGCAGGAGTCGACGCGGCTCGCGCAGGCGGTCGAGGCGCTCGGGTACGCCCGCTTCTGGGTGTCCGAGCATCACGGGATGCCGGCGCTGGCGTTTTCCAGCCCGGAGGTGCTGATCGCCCATCTGGCTGCGGCGACTTCCAAGATCCGCGTCGGTTCGGGCGGCATTATGCTGCCGCACTACAGCGCCTATAAAGTCGCGGAAAATTTCCGGCTGCTGGAGGCGCTGCACCCCGGCCGCATCGACCTGGGCCTCGGTCGGGCGCCGGGCGGGATGCCGCTCTCCACGAGAGCGCTGCAGCAGGACAAAGTGGTCGACGTGGACCGTTATCCCCAGCAAGTGCTGGACCTGATCGGCTATTTGCACGACGCGATGCCGGAAGGCCATCCCTTCCGGAACTTGCTGGCCGCGCCGTCGATCCCGACCGCGCCCGAGATCTGGCTGCTCGGGTCCAGCGGCGAGAGCGCCAGAATCGCCGCGATTCTGGGCACTTCGTACGCCTTCGCGGAGTTTTTCGGCACGCCCGGCGGGGAAGAGGCGACGCGGTTCTACCGGGAGCACTTCCAGCCGAACGTGGCGCTGGAAGAACATCCGCGCTCGATGATCGCCACGCTGGCCGTCTGCGCCGACACGGAAGAAGAGGCCAACCGCCTGGCGATGAGCAGCGATTTGTTGTTCCTCGCCATTCGGACCGGCATGGAGAGAAAGTGCCTTCCTTCGGTGCAGACGGCGATGGATTATCCGTACACGGAGGCGGATCTGCTGCACATCCGCCAGCTCCGCCAGCACCGCGTGATCGGCACGCCGTCCCAGGTGAAGGAGAGATTGCTTCAGCTCGCGGCGGACTATGGCGTCGACGAGATTCTGATCAACAGCCCGATTCACGACGAGCGGGCGCGGATTCATTCCTACGAGCTGATCGCGGAAGCGTTCGGGCTTATCTAGCCGTTGAAATCCGGCCGATAGGAATCCCGGATCCCCATCAGACCGTCTCCGTACACGACCTCGATCGAATGGACGCGTCGGAGGCGGTCTTCGATCGTGTACGCGAACGGGGCGTCCTCCCGGACGGATAGACTGGCGCAGTCCAAGCGGTCCCGATAAGTCCGGATCGTCGCTTCGGCCACCGCATCCGCCACCTCCAGATCGTCCGCGTTCAGAAACCGCGCGAGTTCCGATTCTTTCCCGTCGGCAATCAGATTCGCGTACTGCCGCACCATTTTTTCCGCGTAAGGGTAGTAACGGACCAGAGGATGATGCACCACCGGCCGGCCATTGTCCGCTTCGTATCTCACAGTCGCTCGCAGCCAATCCTCGCGGCCTTCCGTTCCGCTTCCGCTTGGCCACGAGTTCCGATCGGCCAGCTTGAATTCGAACTGCCGAATGCCGGGGGAACTGCCGCTCTCGTCCAACGTCGCGGTCAAACTCGGAAGGTCGAAAGAAGCTTCGAAGCCTTCAATCGCCTTGGCCGCATCCTCCGGCTTGTAATCCGCGTAGAAATCCGTCCCCTTCAAAAATTGCAACAACCCCTCGGCATCTCGGGCTTGAACGAGGCGCAGAAATCGCGCCATGTCCGCCTTGGCCCGCTCGGCGTCCGGATTCTGCGTCTCAGCGCGCGAAGGCTGAACGCCGGGCGAAGGCGTCCCGCCGACCGCTTCCGCCGCCCGGGAATCTCCCGTCGCCGGCCCCGGGCCGCTCGCGCATCCCGCCGCCGATAAGGCCAGAATCAAGGCGCACGCCATTGCGAAACCGCGTCGAATGCGCATGGCCGCTCCTCCCCTGCACCCGAAATTTTCTACCGAACTATGCCTTCCGGCAGCCGGTCCGCGACTTCCGTCCACAGTTCGTCGATCGTACCGTCCCGATCATAGTCGCGCAGCTCCATTCTAAAGTCCCCTTTGGCAAAGACGGCGCCGTTTCCGCTGCCTGCGTCCGCCGGCGTCAGCCCGCTGTGGGACAGCTTGTCTGCGCCGACACGCAGCGAATCGCCCACCCCGATGTCCAGCACGCGATAGGCGCGATCTTTCGTTGAAATTTGCGTTACCCGGTGTTTGTAGGTCCCCAGCCCGTCGCTCACGCTCACCGTCAGCTTCAGCTTCGGAAAGTAAGCGTACACCGCGCACCCGATGCAGCCGGGAAGCGGTTGGCCGCGGCCGGCGACAGCCTCGAACCGGGATCTTTCCATCAGCAGCCGGACTTCCCCGAAGCGGATCCGATCGATCGGATCGTCGTCCGGAGCGGAAGCCGGGCGGGCATGAACGCCGAGGAGCAGGGCGGCAGCCATGAAAGCGGCGGCCAAGAAGAGGAAGCTTCTCAGCCGAACCGCTTTCGCACGGGACTTGCCGGATATTCGCATCGCACGGAGATCCCCCTTAAGGATCGCTTACTATTTCAAGGCTAAACCGGCGAGAGGGCAGTGTCTTTGGCATCATGGTATCACACGCCCCGAATGAGGCGCCAGAATGAAAAATAGGGTGCAAAAGTGGATGTCCAGCGCCCGCGCCCGCCGAGCAGTGACGATGATTCGCGTCCGATTTCATGTTCAATATACAAAACGGAAACGGTCCTATACAATAAGGAATATATCCGGCCCAACGGCTGGCTTCGGGGGGAATCGCATGCGATGGTGGCCGGTCGCGCTGCTGCTGATGGTCAGCGCCATATGGGGCGGACATGCGGTCGTCGGCAAAACGCTTGAACAACAATGGTCGCCGCTCGACCTGACGGTCTGGCGCTTCACGCTGGGGGCGGTTTGCTACGCGCCGCTGTATCCGGGGCTGATACGCCGCATTTTTCGGCTGCCCGGACGAACGTTCTGGCAATTGGCGCTGACAGGCCTATTGTGGGCGGTCCTGTATCCGATTTTCTTCTACGGTTCCTTGCGTCTCGTAACGCCGGCGGAAAGCCTGCTGCTGATCAACAGTTCCCCGCTCTTCGCCGCGCTGTTCGGCCGGCTGCTGCTGGGCGAGCGTCTCGCCCCCGTTCAGGGAATCGGCATGGCGATCTCCTTCGCCGGCGTCGTCTGGGCCGCGGCGGGGCAGTGGGAAGCGCGGTCCTCCGCCCTCGGCGTGGCGCTCGCCGTCATGGCCGCCGGGGCGTTCGCCGCGTATACCGTGTCGTCGCGATCGCTGTCCCGGAAGCTGTCGATGCCGGACATGGTGGCGGCCACGTCGCTGTGGGGCGCGATCGATTGCTGGATCGCGGCGGCTGCCGCCGGACGGGCGGGAGAAATGGCCGGCGCGCTGCGTTCGCTGAACGGGGAAGGTTGGCAGGAACTGCTCTACGTCGTCGTCATCGTCAACACGGTGTCCTATTTTCTGTATGCATATGCTTTGCGAAGAAGTTCGGCCACGATGTGTTCGGCGCTTACCTTTTACCCGCAATTCGTATTTGCCGCGCTTTTTCAATGGATCTGGCTGTCGATCGAGCCGTCGGCCGGCGTGATCGCGAGCGCGTGCCTCGTTCTGGGAGGCATGGCCGTCATGAACTTGTCCGTCGGGCGGAAGCGAAACCGTTCCGTTGCGGCCGATTCGTGAGCCGCGCGAAATTTTACAAACCTGTGGTTCTTCCCGGAACGATGTGGTGTATAATGGGTTCGATTCCATTCCTTTCAATGGAGGTTTTCCCGCGTGAATCGATGCCTGAATATCGCCCATCGGGGCGCTTCCGCCTATTGTCCGGAAAATACGATGGCCGCGTTTGCGAAAGCGGTGGAGCTCGGAGCGACGGCCATCGAGACCGATGTCCAGATGACGTCGGACGGCCAGCTGGTGCTGATCCACGATGAATCGCTGGAGCGCACGGCCGGCTTGCCCAAGCTGGTGAAAGACGTAACGCTGGACGAGCTGCGGCGGCTGGACGCCGGCTCCTGGTTCGGCCCGGCGTTCCGGGGCGAGCGGATTCCGACGCTGCGGGAACTGCTGGAGCTGGTCCGATCCGGGCCGTTGCAGGTCAATCTGGAACTGAAAAACGGCGTCGTGCGCTATCCGGGGCTGGAGGAAGCGGTCATCGAAGAGGTTCGCCGGTTCGGCATGAGTGCCCGCGTCATCCTCTCCAGCTTCAACCACTACTCGCTGGTCCATTGCAAGCGGATCGCGCCCGACATCCGGACGGGCGTGCTGTACATGGAAGGGCTGTACGAGCCTTGGGACTATGCGGCGCGGATCGGCGCCGACGCTCTTCACCCTTATCATTACGCGGTCATTCCGGAGTGGGTGGAGAAAGCGGCCGAGCAGCGGATCGCCTGCCATCCGTTTACCGTCAACGAGCCGGACGAAATGCGCCGGCTGCTGGCCGCGGGCGTGGCCGGCATCATTACCGATTATCCCGACCGTCTGGCGAAGCTGCTGGAAGAAAGCCGTGCGGACGCGGAAAGCCATGCTGCGCATGGCGGTAAGGTGCACGAGAAGGAGGGACGGGACGGATGAAAAGGACGTGGCTGCTCGGCTTCGGATTTTTCAGCATCAGCATGACGTGGGCGCTGTACAACGCTTTCGTTCCGTTTTTTCTCGACGCGTATCTGAGCAGCACGGCCCTCATTGGGTTCATGATGACCCTCGACAACTATTTCGCCCTGTTCCTTCAACCGTGGATCGGCCGCCGCAGCGACCGGACGTCGACCCGGTTCGGCCGGCGGATGCCTATCTGCTCGCCGGCATGCCCCTTGCCGCGCTGTTCGTCGTCCTGATTCCGCTGCATGCCGACTTCGCGACGCTCGTTCTGTTCATGGTGCTGATGAATTTGGCGATGAGCCTGTACCGCTCGCCGACGATCGCGCTCATGCCGGATCTGACGCCGGAGGAGAAGCGCACGAAAGCGAACGGCATCATCAACTTCATGGGCGGCGTCGGGGGCATTCTCGCGTACGCGGCCGGATCGCCCCTATACCGCGTCCATCCCGCGCTTCCCTTTCTGGCGGCGGCTGCGATCACGCTGCTGTCGCTTCTCATTCTATACCGGTCCGTCAAGGAAAGCCGGGACCGGGTCGTCGCCGTCGCGGCGGAGCCGCAGCGGCTTAAGCTGCGGGGCGAGCTGGACCGCACGACGGTGCTGCTGCTTCTGGCGATCTTCTGCTGGTTCGTCTCGTATCAAGGCGTGGAAGCGCTTTTTACCCTATACGGCAAGCATCAGTTGGGACTTGAGGAAAGCGAGGCGGCGTTCTCCCTCACCTTTTTCTCGCTTTTTTTCGTGCTGTTTGCGATTCCGAGCGGCTGGCTCGGCAACCGGCTCGGCAAGAAGCGGACGATTCTGATCGGCGTCGGCGGGCTGTTTCTCGTGTTCGCCTGCGTTCCGCTCGTTCAATCGCTCGTCTGGCTGCGCGCGGTGCTGGCGCTCGGCGGCATTTTCTGGGCGTGCATCAACATCAATTCCTATCCATTCGTCGTCTCGACCGGCAGCGAACAGAGCATCGGCACGCGGACGGGGCTGTACTACCTGGCCTCTTCGCTGGCGGCCATCTCCTCGCCTCCGCTGCTCGGCCTCGCCATCGACCGGTTCGGCTATCCTTCCTTGTTTGTCTGCGCCGCTTGCGGCATGCTGCTCGCGTTTCTGTTGCTGGCGCAAGTGCGGCATGAAGGCAATCCGGCCGCGGCCGCGCTTTCGCAGTAGCGTCAGCCGGGCCTTCCCGCACCCGTGTTCCTGTTAGGCCGGGTTTCGGGAGAGAAATGCACGCGTTGCGGCAGGCGTCACGACTCTCACGTCCTGCGAGCAAGGCGATCCGGAAGCGGGATGAGCAAGACCGTCCCCAGGGGACCGGGGGAGGGCTGGACGCATGCAAGCGTCATAGCCGACGCAGCATGGAGAATGTTGCACGATGAAGGGCGGATCGGGCGGATCGTCTGCAGCCGGATGCCGATATCCTCCCCTTCGACTGGATTTTATGCAGCGAAATTGCCTGATTTCAGTCCCGCTTGCCTCCTCCGCTGGATTTCATCCATCCAAATAGCTCCGCATCTTCACTTTTCCAGGGATCGGCATCGATTTCATTGCACATTTTCCAGCGAACCGTTGGTCGGCCGCGCGATTCTTCTTTTTCGCTGGACAAAATCCAGTAGATTATGCAATGAAGCTGACATGAGTGAAGCTTGCTTGAATCATTTGGGGATATGGAGAAATGTGTGCAATATTTTACACCCCATTTTTTCCAGGACCAGGTCCGCTGTCATGCGGCGTTGCAGCTTCCATCCGACAATCTCTTAAAAAAGTGGGGTAGCATCTTTAATTTGTTAAGTTGTTGTGTATTCGCTTACATTATATGATTTACTAAAAGGAGGTGAAAGTAAGTATTTAGCGCAACATCCTGAAACAGGATGAGTTATTCGCTTCAAAGAGAAACAACCGACAAGCAGGTAGTATGCAGGTGAGCAGTGACAAAACATTTTTTTAGGAGGTAAATTATGCTTAAGTCTAAAAAGAAAATCTTGACGATATTTATTGCAGCATTCATGAGTTTCAGCTTGTTTGCAGCAACCTCAAATGCAGCGACAGACTATTGGCAATATTGGACCGATGGCGGCGGGACAGTAAATGCTACCAACGGACCTGGCGGCAATTACAGTGTTACATGGACAAATTCGGGGAATTTTGTTGTCGGTAAAGGCTGGACTACCGGATCACCCACTAGAACAGTAAACTACAATGCCGGCGTCTGGGCGCCGTCCGGCAATGCGTATTTGTCTCTTTATGGGTGGACGAGAAACTCCCTCATCGAATATTACGTCGTTGATAGCTGGGGCACTTATAGACCTACTGGAACGTATAAAGGCACTGTGACCAGTGATGGGGGCACCTATGACATCTATACGAGTATGCGATACAACGCGCCTTCCATTGACGGCACCCAAACGTTCCAACAGTTCTGGAGCGTCCGACAGTCGAAGAGAGCGACCGGGAGCAACGTTTCCATTACTTTTAGCAACCACGTTAACGCATGGAGGAATGCAGGAATGAATCTGGGGAGCAGCTGGGCTTACCAGGTGTTGGCGACAGAGGGATATCAAAGCAGCGGCAGCTCTAACGTAACGGTGTGGTAACAGGTCAACTGCAGCAGGACACTGACGGGCCCCAGACCGTTTCCATTGAGAAAGTCTTTTAATCATTGATATTGCTAAGGCCTGCCGGTCTCACAGCCGGCGGCCTTATATATTTCAACTCCCTTTTAAAGGAGACCTATCAATGAGAAAGCTATTCATTTTCCTTTTAATCACCATAATATTTGTTGTCAGCGCTTGTTCGCAAGAGAATACCGGGAAGAATGGAAATAATAAAGATGTTGAAAAAAATGATAACTTTGTATTGGTCAAAGGCGGAACTTTTATAAACACAAAGTCCAACTACTATGGAAAAAGTGTAACCATATCCAACTTTTATATCGGCAAATATGAGGTCACTCAAAAAGAGTGGATGGAGGTAATGGGAAGCAATCCCTCAGCATTCAAAGGCGACAATTTGCCGGTAGAAATGGTCAGCTGGTATGACGCTGTTGAGTACTGCAACAAAAGGAGTATAAAAGAGGGCTTAAAACCGTACTACAATATAGACAAGAATAAAATAGACCCGAATAATAAGAGTGATTACGATCCTATAAAATGGACCGTAACGATCAATGAGGGAGCGAATGGTTACCGATTGCCGACAGAAGCGGAGTGGGAATATGCCGCAGGCGGAGGTCAGATGAGCAAGAGTTACACATACAGCGGAAGCAATAATGCAGATGAAGTAGCATGGTATTGGAAAAACGCCGGAGATAAATACTTATCGGGAGATTGGAACTGGCCTATCATAGAAAACAACCATAATCAAACAAAACCTGTCGGTGTCAAGAAACCCAACGAGTTAGGACTCTACGATATGTCAGGGAATGTAAGGGAATGGTGCTGGAATTGGTACGGAGACGGCTTGGATAATAGCAGCGGCTCTTACCGGGTTGTGAAGGGCGGCGGTTGGATCGGCGACGTCGTCAACAACGAGATATCTTTTCGGGGCAAGTTCGAAGCGAGTGGCATAGGTCCCGATCAAGGTTTTCGTGTGATTCGCGGAGAGTAAACGGGAACAAGATCTGCCAAGCCCGGAATTGGATTGGAGTCGAGGTTTCTTAGCGTAGTAACCTGGACGCCAGCACCTGAGAAGTCTGACGCCAATCAGCGCGGGGGGCGAAAAACGGCGGTTACCCCGCCGTTTCCCGTTGTCGGTCCAGATCCGCCAACTCGAATATTCCGCGATTGCTCTGCGACGCTGAACGCGGCCGCATGGTTTGAGACAGCTTCGTCGCAAACCCTGTCAGGATGGATTGAACCTTTGCACCTGTTGTGATAGATTTAATGTAAAATTAAAATCGATAAGAATACTGTGAATTATAGCGCATATTTATCCACAGCGAGGTGCATATTGTTGTCGCTTCATGTGCAGAACAGTCCTTTCACCCAGCAGCAAGTCGATCTGCTCAACCAGCTGCTTCCTTCCCTGACCGAGAGCCAGCGGCACTGGCTGAGCGGATATTTGGCCGCGCTCGGGACAGCCGGCACGGCGATAGCGTCCGAACCTTCCGCCGCTGCCCAACCGGCCGCCGCATCGCAGCCGGCGGCGGCCGTTCCCGCCGGGCAGGCGGACGACGGTTCCCAGGAAGTCACGGTGCTGTACGGTTCCCAGACCGGCAACAGCCAGGGCTTGGCCAAGACGTTGACCCGCAAGCTGGAGGAGCGCGGATTCCGGGCGACGCTGTCGTCGATGCGCGACTTCAAGCCGGCGGCGCTCAAGAAAGTCCGCAACTTGTTCATTGTCGTGAGTACGCACGGAGAGGGCGAGCCGCCGGACAACGCCGTGTCGTTCCACGAATTTCTGCACAGCAAAAGGGCGCCCCGCCTGGAAGGCGTGCGGTTCTCCGTACTGGCGCTCGGCGACACTTCGTACGAGAAGTTCTGCCAGACCGGCAAAGATTTCGACCGCCGGCTCGAGGAGCTTGGCGCGCAGCGTCTCTGCCCGCGCGTCGATTGCGACGTCGACTACGACGAGCCCGCGGCGGCGTGGATGGAGCAGGTGCTGGCCAGCCTGAGCGCCGGGGATGCGGCGTCCGCCACCATCTCTGCTTCCGCCTCCGCAGCGGCGCCGGCCGGAGCGGGGACGCTGCAGCCGGCGGCGGAACCGCCGGCGTACTCGCGGACCCGTCCTTTTTACGCCGAAGTGCTGGACAACATCAATCTCAACGGCCGGGGATCCGACCGGGAGACGCGCCATCTCGTGCTGTCGCTGGAAGGCTCGGGCTTTCGGTTCGAACCGGGCGACTGCGTCGGCATTTACCCGGAGAACGATCCGGCGCTCGTCGACCAGCTGATCGAAGCGATGGGCTGGAACGCCGAAGAGCCCGTCCCCGTCGGCCGGCAGGGCGAAGAGCGGCCGCTTCGCGAAGCGCTCTTGCGCCACTACGAGATTACCGTGCTGACCCGGCCGCTGCTTGAGCAGGCCGCCCCGCTGTCCGCAAACGGCAAGCTGCGGGAATTGGTGCAGCCCGGACGCGAGCAGGAGCTGAAGGCGTACGTCAAGGAGCGGGACCTGCTCGACCTCGTCCGCGATTTCGGGCCTTGGCAAGCGACGCCGCGTCAGTTCGCCGCGATACTCCGGAAGATTCCGGCGCGGCTCTATTCGATCGCCAGCAGCTTCAAGGCGAATCCCGACGAAGTGGCCCTGACGATTCGCGCGGTGCGCTACGAGGCCCACGGGCGGCTGCGCAAAGGCGTCTGCTCTGTGCAGTGCGCGGAACGGCTGCAGCCGGGCGATAAGCTGCCGATCTACATCCATTCCAATCCGAATTTCAAAATGCCGTCCGACCCCGATACGCCGATCGTCATGATCGGACCGGGCACCGGGGTGGCGCCGTTCCGCGCCTTCCTGGAGGAGCGGGAGGAGACCGGCGCCCGGGGGCGCACGTGGCTGTTTTTCGGCGACCGCCGCTTCCGCACCGATTTTCTGTACCAGACCGACTGGCAGCGGTGGCTGAAAGAAGGCGTGCTGACGCGGATGGACGTGGCGTTCTCCCGCGATACGGCGGAAAAAGTTTACGTCCAGCACCGCATGCTGGAGAAAAGCCGGGACTTGTACGCATGGCTGATGGACGGAGCGGCCGTCTACGTGTGCGGCGACGAGAAGCATATGGCGCACGACGTTCACCGCGCTTTGGCCGAGGTGCTGGCGAAAGAAGGCGGCATGAGCCGGGAGGACGCCGAAGCGTATCTCGAAAATATGCAGCAGCAGGGACGCTATCAGCGCGACGTGTACTGATCGGGCAATCTGGCGATAGATAGACGGGAGCATCGGAAAGGAGTTCATACGATGGCACAGAAACCTTTTGTCCCCCTGGAGCAGGAAGGCCCGCTGAGCGACGTCGAGCGCGTCAAGGAACAAAGCCGCTATTTGCGGGGAACGATCGCCGAGTCGCTGGAGGACCCGATTACGGGGGCGGTTACGGAAGAAGACAACCGGCTGCTGAAGTTCCACGGCAGTTACATGCAGGACGACCGCGACCTGCGCAACGAGCGGGAACGGCAGAAGCTGGAGCCCGCCTACCAGTTCATGGTGCGGGTGCGGGCGCCCGGCGGGGTCGTGACGCCGGAGCAGTGGCTGACGATAGACCGTCTGGCCGGGCAATACGCCGACGGCTCGATCCGGCTGACGACCCGCCAGTCGTTTCAATTGCACGGCGTCCTGAAATGGAACGTCAAGAAGACGTTTCGCGAAGTAAACGAGGCGCTGCTGACGACGCTGGCCGCGTGCGGCGACGTCAACCGGAACGTCATGTGCAATCCGAACCCTTACCTGTCGGAAGTGCATGGGGAAGTGTACGAGTGGGCGAAAAAGCTCAGCGAGCATCTGCTTCCGCGCACGAGAGCGTACCATGAAATTTTTCTGGACGGCGAGAAGGTGCTGGACAGCCGGGACGGCGCGGAAGAGGACGAAGAGCCGCTCTACGGCCCGCTCTACTTGCCGCGCAAGTTCAAGATCGGCATCGCGGTGCCGCCGACCAACGACGTGGACGTGTTCTCGCAGGATCTCGGCTTTATCGCCATCTATGACGGGAATCGGCTGCAAGGATTCAACGTGGCCGTCGGCGGCGGCATGGGAATGACCTACGGCGACAAGCTGACGTATCCCCAACTGGCCCGGGTCATCGGATTTTGCCGGCCGGAGCGGCTCATCGAAGTGGCCGAGAACACCGTCGCCATCCAGCGCGACTACGGCAACCGCTCGGTTCGGAAAAACGCCCGCCTCAAGTACACCATCGACAAGCGCGGCATCGACTGGTTTCGCAACGAGCTGCACGCGCGGCTGGGGTGGGAACTGGAGGAGGCCCGCCCGTACCGGTTCGACCACAACGGCGACCGCTATGGCTGGGTAAAGGGCAGCAACGGCAAGTGGAACCTGACCCTATATATCGAGAACGGACGGATCCGAGATTGGGACGATTACCCGCTCATGACCGGCCTGCGCGAGATCGCCCGCGTGCACACCGGCGATTTCCGGCTGACCCCCAACCAGAACCTGATGATCGCCAACGTTACCGGGCAGAAAAAGCGGAAGATCGACGAGCTCGTGAAAAAATACAATCTGACGGACGGCGACCGGCAATCGGGACTGCGGCGCAATGCGATGGCGTGCGTGGCGCTGCCGACGTGCGGGCTGGCGATGGCCGAGTCGGAACGGTATTTCCCCGAGCTGCTGAACAAGCTGGAAGCGATCATGGAGGAAGCCGGTCTGCGCGGGGAAGAGATCGTCACCCGCATGACCGGATGCCCGAACGGCTGCGCCCGGCCGTTTCTGGCGGAAATCGCCTTTACCGGCCGGGCGGTCGGCAAATACAATCTGTACCTCGGCGGCGGCTTTGCCGGGGACCGGTTGAACAAGCTTTACCGCGAAAATATCGGCGAGCAGGAAATCCTCGACACGCTGCGGCCGATCCTTTTCCGGTATGCCGAAGAACGGCGGGAAGGCGAACATTTCGGCGATTTCGTCATCCGGACCGGCTACGTCAAGGAGGTTCATTCGGGGCTCGATTTCCACGATTGAGGCTTTCATGCAGTGCCAAGCCCGGCAGGTTTGATTCGCCTGCCGGGCATTTTTATCCGTTTTACTTGTAGGTTGGATGATCTTTTGAACGAAAGCCTTTCGAGTAAATTTATCGAAGTAAATTTTACAAAAATTTATTTCATGTTATATTAAAATTATAAAAAGCCGAGGAGGGCAGCAGGAATGGCGGGTCTGAAAGAAATAGCGAAGCTTGCGAACGTCTCGGTCTCCACCGTGTCGAACGTGCTGAACGGGCGCCGGAACGTCGGGCAGGAGACCCGGGAACGGGTGCTGCGGATCTGCGAGGAACAAGGGTACGATCTCGGCCAAATCCGGAATAGGGCCAAGTCCGTTCAAAACAAAACGGTGATGTTTATTTTCAGCGATTTCGACCGCGACTTTTACTTGAAAATCATTAAAGGAATCAGCGATTGCCTGACGGAGAACGGCTACGATCTGATCATCTGCACGAACAAATCGAGCGCGGCGTTCATGAAAAGCAGCTTTGCAAGCGGCATCATCAGCCTGGACGGCAGCATGGCGGACGAGCAGTTGATCGCGGTGGCCAAGCCGGATCTGCCGATCGTGCTGATGGACCGCATTATCGACGACGAGCGGGCCAATACGAAAAGCGTCATCGTCGACAACTATCCGGTCATGTGCGAGCTGGTGCAGTCGCTGGTCGACCAGGGCTTCAGGCAGTTCGGATTTCTGGGCGGGCTGGATACGCTGGACAACCAGGAGCGCTACGCCGCCTTTGCCGACACGCTGGCGAAGAATAACATTCCGTTCGACCGCAAACACTATTACTACGGCAATTACCGCGAAGAAAGCGGCTACCAGGCCGCCAAGATCATGATTCTGAGCAACGCGCTGCCGGAAGTGCTCGTCTGCGCCAACGACAGCATGGCGTTAGGCGCGATCAAGGCGTTCGAGGAGCATCATCTCCGGGTGCCGGACGACATCTCGGTGACCGGTTTCGACGATTCCGAGCTGGCGGCGGTGGCGGAGCTTACGACGGTCGCGGTTCCGCGATACGAGAGCGGGTACCTGGCGGCCCGGGAATTGCTGGATATGATCAAAGGGACGGCTTCGAAAGAACCGTTCAAACTGACCGCGACTTTAAAGTGGCGAAAATCGGTAAAACAAAACACGGAAAGTAAAATAGTAAAGTAAAATACATTAGATTTACGATTATTTTACGAAAATATCCGGTAATTTTGTTGACAAATTTACTTCGGTCCCATAAAATAAACCTGCAAACGCTTCACAAGATTTTAAAAAAGGGCGGCGATAAAAGGTGAAAAGAAGCAAAAAAATATTCGCTGTGCTGCTGGCGACGGCTTTGACCGCGGCTTTGGCAGGTTGCGGAAGCTCGGGAGGCGGCAATGGTGCGAGCCCGTCTTCGGACGCCGGTTCGAAGGCTTCCAGCACGGCTTCGGCCAGCCCGTCGGCCGGCGGAGAGAAGCTGAAGAAAATCTCCATTTTCCAGTCCAAAGTTGAAATTGCCGAACCGTTGGAAGCGCTGGCCAAGAAATATACCGAAGAAACCGGCAACGAAGTCGATGTCTGGGGCTCCGTCGGCGATTCTTACGCGACCCAACTGCAGGCGAAGCTGACCGCGAACCAGGGGCCGACCATTTTCAGCGTGGCCACCGGCGAGGAAGCCGATAAGTTCAAGTCTTATTATTACGATATGAGCAACGAACCGTATGTGCAATACATCGCTCCCGACATGGCGCTGAAAATCGACGGCAAAGTCGTGGGCGTGCCTTACGGCGTCGAAGGATTCGGCCTTGTCTACAACAAGAGCCTGGTCGATCCGGCCAACGTCAAGGACTTGAACTCGTTCACGCAGACGCTGCAGAAGCTGAAAGCGGAAGGCAAGAACGGCCTCAGCCTGTCCCAGGAAGCGTACTTCCTGATCGGCCATATTCTCAACACGCCGTTTGCGCTGCAGCCGGATCCGAAAGCTTTCGTGGAGAAACTGAACAAGGGCGAAGTCAAAATGGCCGACACGAAGGAGTTCCAGGAGTTCGCGAAATTCATGGATGTGATCAAAGCGAACACCCCGAACCCGATGCAGGTCAAATATGATACCCAAATGGGCGATTTCGCGACCGGCAAGACGGCCATGGTGCATCAAGGCAACTGGAGCTACAGCATGCTCAAGGATTACGGCGACCTGGGCTTCGACATCGGCATGATGCCGTTCCCGCTGGCCGGCAACGACAAGCTGGCCGTTGGCGTCGCCAGCAACTGGGTCATCAACGGCAAGGCCGATCCGGACGAGATCAAGGCGGCCAGCGCGTTCCTCAACTGGCTGTTCACCAGCGACACCGGAAAGAACGCCATCGTCAAAGACTTCAAGTTCATTCCGGCGATGACGAACATCGAGGCCAACAATCTGGATCCGCTGTCGAAAGCCGTATACGAAGCGACGAAGAGCGGGAAGACGATTCCGTGGGCGTTCAACTACTTCCCGCAAGGCATCATTGTCAACGACCTGGCGCCGGTCGCACAATCGTACTTCCTGGACAAAAACATGACCGGCGAGCAGCTGCTGAAAAATCTGGATGCCGCTTGGGCCAAAGCCGTAAAATAACGGAAACGACCGACACGACGAAAAGCCTAACGTGCTCCTTGGGCGTTAGGCTTTCGTTGCTTCTGTCCCCGGCGGTCCGGGCAGGAAGCGAAGTTTCAGCGGAAAAGAGGGATAGGTGATGAACAAAAGCAAGGACCGGGCCTGGTACGCCTTGTTTACGGTGCCGCTGTTTTTTGTTTTCACAACGGTGGTCATCGTTCCTTTTCTGATCGGGATCTATTATTCGTTCGTAAAATGGGACGGCATCCCGGCGAATCCCAAAGTGTTCGTCGGTTTGGACAACTATGTGCAACTGTTTCAGGACGGGCGGTTTCTCTCGTCCGCGTGGCACACCGTCGAATTCACCGTGCTGGCGCTCGTTGTGGTGAACGTCGCGGGCTTGGTGTTGTCGCTCTGCGTGACGGCGGGACTTCGGGTAAGCACCGCGGCCCGGACGATGTTTTTCATGCCCAACTTGATCGGCGGCCTGATTCTTGGGTATATCTGGCAATATATTTTTACGGATGTGTTTGAGTCGATCGGGCGGCAGACCGGCTTTGACAGCGTTTTCCGCAATTGGCTGCTCGATCCGCAGCTGGCGCTGCTGGCGACGGTCATCGTCTTCGCCTGGCAGATGGCGGGCTACACGATGATTATTTATATCGCCGGCATCCAGGGCATTCCCGAAGAGCTGTTGGAAGCGGCCAAAGTGGACGGGGCGAACGGGCGCCAGCGGCTGACGAAAATCGTCTTCCCGCTGCTCATGCCGTCGTTTACGATCTGCCTGTTTCTGACGCTGTCCGGCGCGTTCAAAATTTTCGACGTCAACCTGTCGTTGACCAAGGGCGGACCGGTAAACGCCACCGAAATGTTCGCGATGAACATTTACAATGAAATTTTCAGCTACGGGCATTACGGGTTCGGCCAGGCGAAAGCGATTATTTTCTTCCTGATCGTCGCGGCGCTCACGCTGACCCAGGTGATCCTGACGAAGCGAAGAGAGGTGCAGATGTGATGAGGAAAACGGGCAGACGGCTGTCGGAAGTTCTGCTTTTCTGCGTTGCGCTCGCCTTTCTGTCGCCGATCTACATCATGCTGGTCAACTCGTTCAAAAACCGCGCGGAGCTGTACAAAAACGCGCTGGCGCTGCCGTCGTCCTTCAGCTTCCAATATTATGCCGAAGCGATGGAGAAAATGAATTTTCTCCGCGCGTTCGGCAATTCGCTGTATATCACGATCGTGTCGGAAATTTTCATTATCGTGCTGTCCTCGATGACGGCCTGGATGCTGGTCCGGAAGGACCACCGGCTGAGCCGGTTCCTGTTCATGACGCTGGTCGCCACGATGCTCATTCCGTTCCAGACGCTGATGATGCCGCTGATGCAGGTAATGGACTGGATCCGCACGAACTTGCACATCCCGATGCTGAACACCCGCGGCGGCCTGATCTATATGAACGTCGGCTTTCACGCCAGCATGGCCGTTTTCCTGTACCACGGGTTCATCAAGTCGGTTCCGGTGGCGCTGGAAGAGGCCGCGACGCTGGACGGCTGCAGCAAGTTCGGCGTGTTCTGGCGCATCGTGTTCCCGATGCTGAAGACGATCACGATCACGGTCGCGATTCTGGACGTCATCTCGATGTGGAACGACTACCTGCTTCCGTCGTTGACGCTGTCGGACAAAAGCTTGCGCACGATCCCGCTGTCGACGTTTTACTTCTTCGGCGAGTTCACGATCCAGTGGAACTTGGCGATGGCGGGCCTGACGCTGACGATCATCCCGATCGTCGTTTTCTACGCGTTCAGCCAGAAGTACATTATCAGAGGAATTGCCGCGGGTGCGGTGAAATAATATAATCGAAACAGCAGAAGCGGACAAGGAAGCGCCTCATCGAAGCCGAACACATTCGTGTCGCTTGGGTGGGGCGCTTTGTCGGCTGAAGGAAAGAGGGCGTGTTCTTATGGATCATGAAAAAAAGAAGAACGATAGGGTCAAGGAGCAGCCGGTCACGTACGACATGTACGCGGCGATGCCGGACGACGGACGGCGATACGAGATTATCGACGGCAGCCTGGAGCTAATGTCCCCCGGTCCTTCGACGGCGCATCAATCCGTAGACGGAGAGCTTCAATTTATTCTGAAACAGACGTGCAACTCTGAGTATGTCATTTACGATGCGCCGCTCGACGTCATCTTGAGCGCGACGGACGTGCTGCAGCCGGACTTGGTCATGGTCCACCGCAGCCGGCTGGAGATTGTGACGAAACGAGGCATCGAAGGACCGCCGGATCTGGTGGCGGAAATTGTATCCCCCGGCTCGCGCCGCCGGGACAAAGTGGTCAAGATGGGGAGATATGCCAAATACGGCGTTCCCGAGTATTGGATCATCGACATCGAGGCGCGTACGCTGGAACAATATCGGCTGGAAGACAAGGGTCTCTATGCGCTGCGGAATCTGTTCGAAGGCGACGATCCCGTCTCATCGGACAAGCTGCCGTGCGTGGCGTTCGCCGTCAGCGACCTGTTCAGGGATCTTCCGAACTGAAAACCGGCAACGATTCGAGAGACGAAGGGCTCTCTTTTTTTTGAAAAACAGATTGTCCTGTGATACGATAATGCGCAGACAGCAGCGGTGCCCGCGATCTCGGGGGATACGGAGGAAGAGAGATGCAGCCAATCAATCCGTCGGAAGTCCAGCGCAGGATCGATCAGTTCAAGGATCGGACGTTGTATCTCCATTTGGAGATGACGTCGGGAGCGTACGCCGCCCATTTCGACAGTTCTAGGCATCCGGCGTCCACATTTGTCACCAATGCCGTCGTCCGCTACACGCAAGGCTCCATTGCCGGAGAAGGCCCGTACCGGGTCGGTCTGAAAATGGAGCGGGGATGGATCTATTCGGAAGGGCTCACCCATATTGAAGAAAGCGAGACGGAGCGGCTGATTTTGGCCGGACACGACAGCCAAGGCAAGCTGGTCGTCGCGCTGCAGCTGAGTCCGGAGCCGTTCTGAGCGCTGGGGAGAGGAGTAAAGCGTATGGAGCAACACGTTCTGGTCGTGCTGCCGCATCCGGACGACGAAGCGTTCGGCGCTTCGGGAACGTTGGCCAAGCTCGTGCAGGGCGGCGCGCGCGTCACTTACGCCTGCTTGACGCTCGGGGAGATGGGCCGCAACATGGGCGTTCCTCCTTTCGCCAACCGGATCACGCTGCCGGCCATCCGCAAGCGGGAATTGGAAGCGTCCTGCCGCGCGATCGGCATTCAGGATTTGAGAATGCTCGGTTTTCACGACAAAATGGTGGAGTTCGAGGACCCGGACCGTCTGGACGGCGCGATCGAATCGCTGCTGAAAGAGCTGCACCCTTCGCTGGTGATCACGTTCTACCCCGGGTACAGCGTGCATCCCGACCATAACGCGTGCGGCGCCGCCGTCATCCGGACGATTGCCCGCATGCCCAAGGAAGAGCGGCCGGTGGTGCATTGTCTCGCTTTTGCCCGCAACGTGCTGGAAGATCTGGGAGAGCCGGACGTGCAGTACGATGTCCGGGATTTCCTGAAGCAGAAAATGGCGTCCATCGGGTCGCACCGGTCCCAGTTCCAGATCCCCGACCTGGGCGGCCAAGACGTGCTGGAGAACAAGGAACTCGTCGAGCGCTTCGGGACGGAGCGCTTCTGGACTTATCGGTTCGATTGATCCCGAACCAAGAGGCGGCTTCCGTCAGGTCGGTGCGAAGACCTGCGGAAGCCGCTCCTTTATGGATGGGATGGCGTTTCGCGTTTACAGGGCGGCGATCGGGTTCCGCAGCAGCGCCGCGTCGACTTCCGGAACGAGCCCTTCCGCGGCGGCCCGGCCCAGCAAGGCGGCGATGGCGCCGTAGCCTTCTTCGCCAAGGTCGGCGGTGAAGCGGTTGACGTACAGCCCGATGTGCGCGCTGGCCACTTCCGGGTCCATCTCCTGCGCGTGCTCCATCACGTACGGACGGGAAGCGTCCGGGTGGGCCCAGGCGTATTCGACCGAGGCGCGGATCCAGCCGGCGATGGCCGGAAGGTCCAGCGACCGGCGGGCAATGATCGCGCCCAGCGGAATCGGCAGTCCGGTGTCGGCTTCCCACCAGCTGCCGAGGTCGACCAGCAGAGACAGCCCGTACGAAGAATAGGTGAAGCGTGCCTCGTGGATGACAAGCCCGGCGTCGATCCGGCCGTCCCGGACCGCCGGCATGATCTCGTGGAACGGCATGACGACGATGTCTCCGACGCCTCCCGGGACGTGGGCGGCCGCCCACAGCCGGAACAGCAGGTAGGCGGTCGAGCGCTCGCTCGGCACGGCGACGCGTCGCCCGTACAGCGCGGCGGGATCGGGGCCGCAGGCGGCGCCTCTCGTCAGCACGAGCGGGCCGCATCCTCGCCCGAGCGCGCCGCCGCAAGGCAGCAGCGCGTACTCGGACAGCACCCAGGGCAGGGCGGCATAGGAGATTTTGAGCACGTCCAGGCGGCCTTCCTCGGCGAGCCGGTTGGTAATGTCGATATCCGCGTAGGTGACGTCCGGCTTCGGCGCGCCGGGCACGAGCCCGTGCACCCAGGCGTGAAACACGAAGGTGTCGTTGGGACAAGGGGAAAAAGCGATTTTCATGGAAGCACCTCCAGCAGAATGGCGCTCGCCGCTTCCAGGGCGGCGAGCGCTTCTCCGATGCGCCAGGCGGAACGGTCGCGCGGGCCGACCGCGTTCGAGACGGCCCGAATTTCCAGCACGGGCAAGCCGCGGTTGCGGGCGGCGACGGCGACGCCGTAGCCTTCCATGCCTTCCGCGGCCGCGCCCGGCACGCGGGCGGCCCGGGCCAAAGCGGTGGCGGCCGTTCCCGTCGCGGTCGAGACGGTCAGCACGGGGCCGAAGGCGACCGCCAGCCCGGCTTCGGCCAGCGCCCGCGCCGCCCGGCTCGCCCGCGCGGCGTCCGCCGGCACGCGGGCGGAACCGAACCCCAGCTCGTCCACGCTGGCGAACCCGTCGGCCGTCTCCGCCCCCAGGTCGGCCGCGACGATCTCGCTCGCCACCACGAGCGAGCCGACGGCGGCCCGGTCCGCGAAGCCGCCGCCGATGCCGGCGCTCACGACGAGACCGTATCCGCCGGCCGCCAGAATCGCCGCCGTCCCCGCCGCCGCGGCCGCCGGGCCGACGCCGACCGCGCGCACGTCGAACCGGCCGTCGCCGCGCAAGCCGCGCAGCACCGCGTCCCGCTCGGCCTCGACGGCGGTGGCCACAAGCACGCGCTGCAATTCGCCTCCCATACGCCGGAACCTCCCGTTTTAGAACGCAATCGATGTCCTTTTCCCTTCAATTATAGCTCGGTTGAAGGCGAAATAGAAATCGTCCGCAGCAGAAGTTTCGGACATGACTTTTTTGGCAGCTGAAAAATGCTGGAGCGGCAGGGGGTAACAGGGTCTGGTTAGGAACGGACCAAAGTCGCAATTTCACTGGGAAAAATGGAGCTGAAAGGGATTTT
>Ga0207789_1000160_pt1 | contig 47697 bp, 42 predicted proteins | sample HigsolmetaGSP12D_FD_184840 | JGI IMG/M metagenome (GOLD analysis project Ga0207789, IMG submission 184840) | High solid enriched microbial communities from the Joint BioEnergy Institute, USA - SP1-2-D (SPAdes) | ecosystem: Engineered > Bioreactor > SSF (Solid state fermentation) > Aerobic >...
TCGCTCGGCGAAGCACCGCCCGAGCAGTTCTACGCTCACGATGGCAAGCAAATCGCATCCTAACCACCGGAAGGAGGACATAACTTATTTCTCGAAAAATCGTGTCTTGACATTGGGGAGCATTACATCTGTTTCAGAGCGCCATCAATACTTTGAATGTACTGAACCGTTTTATCTTTAATTTCTGATTGAATACCGACGAACTCCCGTACCAACTCAACTGTACCCGAAAATTCCTTAATGTTCCATGCAGATTCAAACGATTCCTTGACCACCTTAACAAATTCCCGCATATCTCTTGCTTCTTTTGCAAGGTTGTTAGACAGAATCAAATTGCTGCTGTACTGCTGTTCAAGTAAACGAATACTTTCAGAAGCTTGGGTAAACCAATCTTCCCTTTCTTGAAGCCATACGATATCAACTATCTTTTGCTGAATTTCCTTAGCCTTGACTAGCAAAGATAATTGTTCTTGTGCTGCTGATTCCTCTCTTATAGCTTGTAACAGACTTGGAATAAAGCTTTGAATTCGAGTGATCTTGGTTAACTCTCTGGAAGATTGATCTTGTTGATGCTTTAAGTCCTCCATCCTTGCTGAAATAGATTGGCGAATCAATTTGTAACCTTGTTCCACTTGGTTCTCAATATTAATTTGATGTCGCTGTGCATAACTATACACAATTTGTTTAAATAATTCGTATTCTTCTGGAGCGTGTACCAATTTTTTTCTTATTAATTCAATATTTGATTTAGTAGTTTCAATTTCTGTATTCACTCGGTTAAGTGAATCAACATTTTCATGTAGTCTGGTCTCTAGCTTACCCTTCGCCTCAGAAATAATTTTCTGGAAATTACGGAAATGCTCAGTTCCAAAAATTTGTGAAATTGAACTGTAGCGCTCGCTATCTTTCATGTTTCTTAACACATCATGTATGCGATCCTGTCCGAGTAAATGGGTTAAATTCAATGTTCGGTTCAAATCAACCTTGCCCATCCATTCCGGACGTATCAATAAGGAAATTAAGACATTCTCCGCATCACTACCCTCGTAGCTGAAGACATCACCATTGTGTCGAATCTCGACATTCAACCAATGAATCCCATAGTCGGATAAAGCACCGGGTCCTGCAGTTCCAGTCCGTTTTACTATAATATCTGAATGATCGACTTCGTTCCACAAACGCAATGTCACAGATGGTTGCTTAACTGTAAATTGATTGCCGATAAATCTGCTCTGGTTCCGCTCATCCGATGGCTCACTATAACGATAAATATGTCCTGTTAACGCCCATTCAATCGCATCAAAGAAAGATGTTTTCCCATGACCATTTGGACCGTACAAGATAATAATATCAGCGTTGGAAAAATCAAACCGGTAACTTCCTGTGTAACCTCTGAATGCCTCTATTTCCATTGAAATGATTCGCAGCATGGTGCAATCACCACTATTTTTCATTTTTGGTTAAATAATTAAGAAGTTGTTCTGCATTTTCCGCTCCTAAAAGGAAGAAGCGCTCATCAATACTTTCAAGCACATGTTGCGAAGATATTTTCTTTAATTCTTCGAGAAAATGCTTTTGTTCAAACAGAAACGATGCACCTGATACGATGATTTCCTCATCCATTTTCGTGGTAATCGGCAATTTTCGAGAGAATGGTCTGTCCGAAGATGAAAGTACAATCTTTCTAAAATACAATCTATTATTTTCAATTCTGACTTTTGTTTCAAGAGAAACGTCTGAATTTTCAACCGTCAGCAACAAGTACATATCCCATCGAAGTGAATCATGAGGACCGGATAATCTGCTTTGAACGTTAACAGCAAATTCTAAAGCCGCTTCCTCCCACCCATCTTGTAATGCTTTTTCGTCGGGAAACGAGCTGATAGCAAATATTTGATCCGGCGACGCAAATACGGCACAGACCAATTCCATTCCACTTGTCTCCAGTTTCACAAACTGATTATTATTTTGGAAAAGTTGTAGCAATTCATTCATCTTATTACAACACACTCCTAATTTTCTTGTTTAAATCTTCTTCATTGGTAGCCTGTTCTATTTCGTTATAAAGGCACTCACCAGAGTAAACTTCGACTTCCTCCAGAATCTTGAAACTATTTTCTTCCCCTGCCCTTTGAAAGATCGATAAGTCCTGATTTTTGCCAAAATCACGAAGAATTTTAACAAAAGGAAACCTCGGAATCCCACAATGCAAACAAAGATTGTCTTTTCTACGATCACTGTTTTTGATGATTATCTTGTGCGGAAACAATCCCTTGCCTTCAGAATTTAAGTGGCGCAGCAAATTTTTCTCACTTGCTAAACCAATCATGATTTTGGGCATAGTTTGATTTCCCCAGCAAGAGTAAACAATTTTCCTCCATTCACTGGCACCAAGGTATAAGTTTTTTGTAAAGACCCCATCATCCAGCTCCCATTCCGGGTAAGCTAATTGACATACGATTAGAAACTTCCAAAGTGCGGCAACGCCGGCATTTTCATTATGTGATTGCTTCTGTGGATATCTATATCGCTCCAAAAATCTATTGAAAGTTCCTTGATCCATGTTAACCAATTTTTGATAAACCGTTTGTTTAGCCGCATTAAGTAAATCTCTCAATTGCTCGGAAAAATCGTTAATGAAATCATCAACCTCGGGCATACATGAATCCAGTAGTTGCTCGATAGACATTTTCCGATCAACATTCAAGACAATTTGTAAATTTTCTGTATTAAAAATATTATGTGCATATTGATCACGAATTTCCATAAAATCGGCTCCATTATTTGATCTCATTAATAGTTAAAGTTCCCTGCACATTGATGATCTGTTTTGCATGTTGAGAGCCAATTTGAATGCTGAAATTGTTGTCTTTTTGGTGAGTACTAATGTTTACAATAATATCACGATTGTCCTTCATCCATTCTTTTATCTCTGCCGTAAATTCATCAAAAGTATTTCGTGTTAACACTGTGTTTGTAATTTGTGTGTATAATTCCTCAGCATCAAGGTAAGGCTTGTCCATATTTTTAACTTGTTCTTTGCATATTCGGCGAAAATATTCTTCAGTTTGTTCTTCACTAGAAAAAAATCTTTTGAATCTATCTACAAATGGTCTGGCCAAACTTTTTAAAGCATCATAAGCTAAGTTACCGGCCACACCCATGGTTACTGAATCTTGAGCCCAGTGAAACAATGAAGAAAATATAGTCGCATCCATACGAAATTCCCCACCTTAATAAATTTTTTAGACTTACATTTTTTACACCAATCACCATTGTCCTAACTGCGAAGACAGCGGCAAGATGAATTAAGAGACATAATAGAAATTTCGACGTATTCCACCAAAAAACCTTCCAATATTTTCTGAATCTACAGTAAAAAAGCTTTATCCATTATCATTAATTACAAATAAATGCCCTCTACTTATTTAAAGCAGTAGGGCATTCGTGTTCTAAAATAACATGAAACAATCATTCGACCAAATGATTTACTCTAAAAACTGTCTCTTCTAACATTCCGATACTCATTAATTTTCTCAAACACCGATTTCATGATCCACGATTTGACGGCGTTCTGAAAGTCCAGGTTGTCCATGATCATAGCAAACATGCGGTCGTTTTGTCCCATGCGGCCTATAACTTTCTCAAGGAACACTTCGTCGAACACGTATTTGAAGTTGTCCATAGTGTTGTTGCGGGCCGATTCGACAATCTGCTCTTCCTCCAAGATATCCTGCTCGATCTGATCGAAGAACAGCTTGTCGGCCCCCTTAAAGTCGGTGCCAAAGCGCTTGTTAAGCATGTCAATTATCGAGGACAGGTACACTTGCTTTTCTTCCCGAATGATCCCCGTGCCGGCATCCGTCATCCCTTTAAGCTTTACCGGCTCCTCTCCAATAAGTGAGATATTTCCGTTGCTCGTCTCCTGCAAGCGATAGTATTCGAGTGCCACATCATCGTCGAGGTTGATAGGTTTCACGCCCCGGCTCGGCAGTTTCCGCAACAGCAACTGTCCGTACGCGTACAACTTGTGCAGAGGCACGGACTGAAACGGCGCAATCTGCGTGATAAACGCATACGCTCGGATATAAGCGGCCAGAGTGCCGCGGAACTCCTCCTGCTCCTCCTTTGTTTTCGCCTTGAAGCGATCGACTGCGGGATCGACGTACTGGTGCAGCCGGCCGATATCGGTTTTTTGCTGCTGCGTCTTCGGACGGAAAAACACTTTGCAAAACGCGTCGATCTCGGACTGCCAGTAGATCTGGAAGTCGTCCATCTTGTTTTTCAAATCGCTTAGCAGGTTCAGGTCCGTTTCCTGCTCCAGCTCCGTCTGTCCGTAATAGGGCAGAAACGCCTTTTTGATGTCTTCCGATTCATTGACGAAATCGAGGACGAAGGTGTCTTCTTTTCCGGGGTATGTGCGGTTGAGCCGGGATAACGTCTGAACCGCCTGAATGCCGGACAACTTTTTGTCCACGAACATCGTGTGCAACAGCGGCTGATCGAAACCGGTCTGGTACTTGTCGGCCACTATCAACACCTGGTAGTCGTCCGAATCGAACTTGTCGGGCAGCTCTTTCTCGCCAAAACCGTTAAGCTGCGGCTCCGTGTACTCTTGGCCGTCATCGATAACGGTTCCCGAGAAGGCGACAAGTGTCCGGATATCGTTGTAGCCCTTTTCGCGGATATAGGCATCGAACGCCTTTTTGTACCGCAGGGCGTGGAGCCGGGAGCTGGTCACCACCATCGCTTTCGCTCTGCCGCCGATTTTGTGGCGGGTGACACGCCGGAAATGTTCAATCATCACTTCCGTCTTCTGCGCCAGATTGTGCGGATGTAAGCTCACAAACCGAGCGATGGATCGTTTGGCGGAACGCTCATCCACAAGCGGATCGTCCTCGATCGCTTTGGCCAGCTTATAGTAGGTTTTATATGTAACATAGTGTTTCAATACATCAAGGATGAAGCCCTCTTCGATCGCCTGACGCATCGAATAGAGATGGAATGGCTGGTATTCTCCATTCTCGTCTTTACGTCCAAACATTTCGATCGTTTTGTGTTTCGGCGTGGCGGTAAAGGCAAAATAGCTCAAGTTGCGCTGCCGTCCCCGTTTGGCGAGCTCTTTCAGGATCTCTTCTTCCGCTTCGTCCACCGCGGCGTCGATCTGTGACTGCAGCTTCTCGGCTTCTTCCAGCGTCGGAGCAGCCAGCACCTGCTTGATGGCATCCGCCGCTTTGCCGGTTTGGGAGCTGTGCGCTTCGTCTACAATAAGGGCGAAGTTTTTACCACTCAGGTTACCGACCTGGTCCAAAATGTATCCGAACTTCTGGAGTGTCGTGATGATGATCCTGGCGCCACTTTTCAAAGCCTGAGCCAGCTGTTTGGAGTTGTCTTTGATCGGTCGGACGACGCCCTGGACATGTTCAAACTGATAAATGGTGTCCTGCAGTTGCCGGTCCAGAACAATTCGGTCGGTAATGACGATGACGGAGTGAAAGATCGGCTTATGGTCTGTGTCGTGCAGACTCGACAGCCGATGGGCGAGCCAGGCGATCGAATTGCTTTTGCCACTGCCGGCCGAATGCTGAATCAGGTAGTTGTGGCCGGATCCGTTCTGCAGCACGTCGGCTTCGATTTTCCGCACGGCGTCGAGCTGATGAAAGCGGGGGAAAATCATCGTTTCCTTGCGTACCGTCTTGCCGTCGACCACCTTCTCCTCCACTTGCAGATGCAGGAACCGGTGCAGGATGTCGAGCCAGCTGTCCCGCTGCCAAATGTCCCTCCACAGATACGACGTGCGAAAACCGGTCTCGTCGTCAGGCGGGTTGCCCGCGCCATTGTTATAACCCCGGTTAAACGGCAGAAAGTGCGTCTGGCTTCCGTTCAAGCGTGTGGTCATATACGCTTCGTCAGGGTCGACGGCGAAATGGACAAGCGCCCGCTTTTTGAATTGGAAAAGAAGTTCGTTCGGGTCCCGGTCATGCTTGTACTGCCGCTTTGCGTTCTCGACGGTTTGGCCGGTAAAATGGTTTTTCAGCTCGACTGTCGCCACGGGCAGGCCGTTGACGGCGAGCACCATGTCCAGCGAGTTTTCGTTGCGGGTGCTGTAACGGACCTGTCGCGTGACGGTCAGTATGTTTTGCTCGTACCTTACCTTCGCTTCCGGGTTCAGCCCGCTGGCCGGTTTGAAAAAGGCCATTTTGATCGGGACGTTGTAGAGGTCGAACCCTTTGCGCAGCACTTTCAGCATGCCGTCCCGCTGAAGAACCTGGACGAGCCGCTTGATGACTTCCTTCTCCGTATCAGCGCCAAAAAAGCCGACCAGCCGGTTCCACTCGTCCGGTTGGCTCGCCCGGATGAATCGGATCACCGTTTTCGGGAACAACGCCAGTTCCCGGTCGTATTCGGCTGGATCGCCTTTCTCGTAGCCTCCATGTTCGATAAGGTGCGTCTCGATGGCGTCCTCCAGCGCCCGTTCGGTATGTAGGGGTGACATGGGCGTTCACTCCTTTCCTGCAGGTATCGGTTCGGCCGACCCCGCCAATTTTTCCCGTACGTCGATTTGGCCGGTCACGGCGGCGGTGATAAGGGCTTGGCGGTATTCTTGGAGTTTCTGAATAGATTGAAGAGTTAAATCCTCCAGTCGATCTATGCTGGTTTTATGTTTACGAATGTATCTCACTATTTGATGCTGTTCCTCAATTGGAGGCAATGGAGTTTTAAAGGCAGCAGCGTCTGGCATATATATAGTCTTATGAGTTGAGCCCATCACCAATCTCTTGAATTCTTCTTTCATACTACGAAATACATACAGTAAATATTCAGGTATTATTTTTGGACCACATACCCAATTCACAAAGTCTTGCGAAGTGGCCATAGGCTTCGCCATGATTCCAGAAAACCCTACCGATGCAGTCCTGGAAAGGATCACCGTTCCAGCGGGCAATAATTCTGCGGCGGAGTTTTCTAAACCAAGTATACTGATCTTCTCTTCCGTCTCTTCCAAATATTCTGCTCTTCCGTCACGTATTTGCCAAACATCTGCAAGTGTAAACCATGGTATGTTGCAGTCTTCCCAGTATTCTGGGTGTTGACGGCTCGGAGTATGTCCGCTTCGCATTAAGGCCACATGTTTGATCTTTACCACGTCCCAATGCGCCGGGACTTTCCCTAACCATTCAATTCCCGAATCTTTCATCGGAACGTTGGGATCCAGACCTTTTGTTACCGCCTGCGTGATAAGGGTTTGACGCTTCTCTTGCAATAAATCAATCAAGCGCTGCTTTTTCTCGATAAGTTGATCGAGTTTGGCGGTTTGTTGGTCGAGGTAATTCGCGATTTCTTCTTGGACATTCATTGGAGGAAGTGGTACTATTATGTTTCCAATGAAATCCCAACTAGCTCGTGGCATTTTTGCGCCGTAAGTGGATGCGTTGACTAATTCAATGAATTCTTTTGTCAGAAGGAGATACCTCAAATAGTTCGGATTGTATCTTGAAGAGCGGAGAACCAAGAACTCGGATGAGCACCGAAACTCCCTCTCGGCAAGAAAACATTTCGCCAAATATGGCCTCAATTTACCAAATAAAACATCACCCTTACGGCACAGTATAGCGGAGCTATCTTCAAAAGACTCATCAAATTGGAGAAGGCGGCCTATCCCAGATCCAACATGCTCCAAGCCCACATATGGTGCCAATAGATTTCTTTTTTTTGGTTTTTCAACTACAGCATTAGCAACATATTTTAATCGAAGTTCATTCCAGCCGTGAGGGATATTCCTGAAACATGCGGAATATAACTTGTTTGTGTTCAATAAGCTCATGAAAGTTGCCCCTTTCCAATTATTGAGCGGAAAAGACCAGTGATTTCTTCATCTAATTTCAATAAATCTTTTTCAATCTCTTCCAACGGCTGCATCGGCGTGTACTCGTAGAAATGCCGGGTAAACGGAATCTCGTAACCGATCTTCGTCTTGTCCTCGTCGATCCACGCGTCCAGCACGAACGGCTTCACTTCCCGCTCGAAATACTCGTGAATGTCCTCTTTCAGCGGGACGTTTTCGTAATCCCGCAGTTCCGGATCGGGTTCGGGGTTTCCTTTTGCATCCAGGCAAATATCGGCTGTCTCGTCCCGTTCGGACAAGGCGGAGAGAATCGCCTTTTGGATCGGGGCTTCCAGTGTCTGGCCCGCGGCCTTGAACGCCTGTTTCATCACTTTCACAAACTCGTCCCTGTTCTTGTACAGCTTGTCCGACCGCAGCGACAGAAGCACGTCGAGGATTTCCTGCTGACGCTTTTTTCCGGCTTCGATTTCCGCTTTAGCGGCCTCGCCTTTCTTGCGGGACGTAGCCAGATTTTTGAACGCAGACTGCTCCTTTAACAACTCAATGCGCTCATTCGATACTTGGAAATTCAGGCGAAGCGGCCGCTCGACCGTAATCCGCTGATAGCCGAAGTCGGCGTTGTCGAAAATTTTGCTGTACTTCCCTTCCGCAAACTCCCCGTGAATCCGGGTGATCTCCTCGATATGGGCGTCGGACAGTTCGTTGCGCTTGTCGCCCAGGCTTTTACGCATTTTTTGGAAGAACGACACCGCGTTGATGAGCTGGATTTTCCCTTTGCGGCGGGCGCTCTTCCGGTTGGTGACGACCCAGATGTATGTTGAGATGCCGGTATTGTAAAACAACTGATCCGGCAACGCCACGATCGCTTCCAGCAAGTCGTTTTCGATGATCCAGCGCCGGATGTTGCTTTCTCCGGAATCGGCGCCTCCGGTAAAAAGCGGCGAACCGTTGAATACGATAGCCAAACGGCTGCCGCCTTCCGAGACCGGCTTCATTTTTGAGATCATATGCTGCAAAAACAACAACGACCCGTCGTTGATGCGCGGCAGACCGGCACCGAAACGGCCGCTGTAGCCGAGATTTTCGTGTTCGTCCCGGATCTCCTTCTCAACCTTTTTCCACTCGACACCGAATGGCGGATTGCTTAGCATGTAATCAAACTTTTCGTGTTTCAGCTGGTCGTTGGAAAAGCTGTTCCCGAACTTGATGCGGGACGGGTCTTGCCCTTTCAGCAGCATGTCCGCTTTGCAGATCGCATACGATTCCGGGTTCAGTTCCTGGCCGAACACTTTGAGCTGCGCATCCGGGTTCAGCGAATGCAGCACTTCTTCGGCTACGGACAGCATGCCGCCCGTGCCGCAGGCCGGGTCGTACAATGTGCGGATAATGCCTTTTTTGCGCAAGTCGGCGTTTTCGTCTTCGTTGTAAAGTAGGTATACCATCAGCTTGATGACTTCACGGGGCGTAAAATGCTCCCCGGCCGTCTCGTTCGATTGCTCGGCGAACCGCCGGATGAGCTCCTCGAAAATATAGCCCATCGTCAAGTTGTTGATGCGATCCGGATGCAGGTCGATCGCCACAAACTTTTCGACCACCTGGTACAACAGGTTAGCTTCGTCCAAACGGCGGATCTGATCGGAGAAATTGAAATAGTCCATAATGTCCCGCGCATCGTCCGAAAAGCCCTGAATGTAGTTCGTCAGGTTGGCTGCGATGTTGTTCGGATCGGCCAGAAGGGACGCAAAATCGTAACGGCTGATATTGTAAAACTTCTGTCCCGCTTCCCGTTGCAGAACGGGAGCCACATGCTGGATGTTCTTAGCACGCAACTCTGCCAGACGCTTCAGCACGGCCTCCTTGGTCGGCGCTAGTACACAGTCGAGACGGCGAAGAACGGTAAACGGCAGGATGACCTTGCCGTAGTCGGATTGTTTGTAATCGCCGCGCAACAGGTCGGCGACGGACCAGATGAAATTGGCCATTTCACGGAAGTTGACGCTCATGGTGCTCTCCTCTCTCGGTTTCACTTTCACTTTTTAGAATAGCTCATTTATATGACAATGGATTGTCACCAAATGTATGTTCCCTTGTCTTGTTTCATCCTCGAAGTCGGGTTAATTGCAACCCAAACGTTCCATCTAAGAAGCAATTCGACAAAAACTGATCCTAATCCTTTTTCTCCAGTATCAAAGTACTAATTCAGCCGTTACACCACCCATATGATTCAGGTAATGTTCATTCACATAAGGATCTCGGCTCCCCGAATGAAACAGTAATATTCGAGCTGATAAGTTGTAGGCATGCATTTCTTACCTGTCACAAAAAAAGGAGTTGCCGAGATTGCACATCAAGATATAATAAGGGATGGAAAGTATCCATATGCACATCATCTGCCGATGAGAATTGAGACCTCGACGAGGCTTCCGCTTCGTTCGAGGTCTCATTCTTAATACTTAGAACTTATCCGGGAATAAAACAAATGGTATAATTATGCAGGGTGAGGGGGATGGAAAGAACAGCAAAATCATGGACGCTGTCGGATGAACTTTGGGAGCAGATCAAGGATTATATTCCGCAACCGAAACGCGACCCCAACCGATCCTATCAGCGAAAGCCGGGAGGGGGAAGAAAGCCGCTGGATCCGCGCCGAGTTCTGGAGGGTATCCTGTATGTGTTGCGAACGGGCTGCCCTTGGAAGGCGTTGCCGAAAGAGTTCGGGTCGGCTAGCAGCATTCATGACTACTTTCAATACTGGAGCCAGGAAGGCTTCTTTCAAAACATCTGGGCCGCCGGTCTGCACACGTACGACGAGATGGAAGGCATCGGCTGGGAATGGCAGAGCATCGACGGCAGCATGGTCAAAGCCCCTTTGGCATTGGAAGCGGTCGGTCGGAATCCCACCGACCGAGGAAAAAAAAGGAACGAAACGCAGTCTGTTGGTGGATCAAAAGGGGCTGCCGCTGGCCATCGTCATCTCCGGCGCTAACACGCATGATGTGAAGCTGCTGGAATCCACGTTAGATGCGGTAGTGATCGAGCGGCCGTCGATCGAGGAAGGCCCGCAGCATCTGTGTGCGGACGCGGGATACGAAGGCAAGTCAGCCTTGCAAAGGATCACTGATCGCTATTACACACCGCATGTCCGCTCTCGTGGGGAAGAGAAGACCGAGCGACAAGAGGGCAAGAAGCCGCGTCGCTGGGTGGTCGAAGTGACCGCATCCTGGCTAAACCGGTTTCGCAAATTATTGGTGCGATTTGAGAAGAAGGCCGATAATTACTTGGCCTTGCTTCACTTTGCCTGCGCACTCATTACATGGCGCAAAATTATACCCGTTCATGCATAATTACTTATTTGCGGATAAGTTCTAAGAAACCAGCGAATCGGCGTCAGAGTCAGGCGCCGCCTGCTTGGAACGAATAATTTTGGTTAGGGCGATCTGCCGGTTTTGGGCAAACAAGCGAAAAATCGACTTGCGCAAATAGGCCGCGACCGTCGCCTCCGAGACGATGGACTTGGAAGGCGTGCGCAGATAGCGGAAGAACAGTGCAGGCGTCCGACCGGAAAAGCGCAGAGCGATCAGTTGTACGAGTCCCGTCGCGATGACGCTGCACATGACAAAACCTTCGATGGCCTGAAGGGTCAACCGAATCCGCTTGCGGTCCTGTTCATCCGTCACGTGCGCAAGCGGATCTGGCTCGCCTTTGCGGCGATAGCGGTTCAGCTTCGGCATCGATGCGCTCCAGAAGCGGTAGCCGAACGCGCCGATCACTTGCTTCATTTCCCGAAACGTGCATTCGATCTTGAAGCGATACCCGTATAGAGTGATGATCTCCGTCGCCTCAAGCGCCAGATCGGTACTCACGAGAATGGAAAGTCTGTCGCCGTGCCGAACGAGCACAAAACGCAACTTTTGGTAGAGACCCTGCCCCCATAACAAATCCAGACACAGGAAGGAAACGGTCTCTTCCTTGCCATAGAGCGTCACGACGGCGGTTTGAAAATCGGCCGCGCGCGTCTGGAACAGTTCGGCGAGTTTGACCATCTTGCCTTTCTTCAGCGGACGGCCGCGCCCGCGCTTTTTCGGGGCCGGCGGTTCGTAGGCGACCGCATTCATTTTGGCCTTCGTGACGATGTGCATGCGTCCATCACTTGCCCGATTTCCTTCGGCCAGCCGCCGCAGCGCGGGGATGGACAAAAAGTACCGGTCCAGCAGAAGCAACGCCCCGCCGAATGTGCGAGCAGCGGCGAAGGCCTGATCGATCATTTGCACGACATGGGAAGCCTGCCGCTCTTCGGACGCGTCTTCCCAACCGAATATGGTTTTCACACCGTCTTGCAGATTCATGAACAGGGGCAAGCAGAACCATTTTTGCGGGGTACCCGCCAGAATGCCAATCGCGCCGAACAGATGACCGAAAATATACTCGCCCTTGGAGACATTTTCAGATTCCTGATGCAGCTTCTTGACGCCGGGCATCCGTCGCCCTTCCTTGGCTTGCTTCATACCATCGCCAACGAGCACGACGCGTCCCCCGACGCGCTGGAGCGGAGCCGCCCGGTGAACGGCCTCTTGCCAGGCAAGCCGCAGCGCTTCCAGTGACCAAGCGGAGGAACGAAAGAAATGAACAATCGATTCATAGTGGCGCGGATCCAATGCCAGATCCCGGACGATAGAGGTCACACCGAGATGATCGGTCCGCACCATCAGGCCGACAATGATCACAACAAACCATTCGAAAGCAGCAGTTCGGGAAAAACAGGCTCGGAAAACAGACAACATATCATTCACAAATTTTAGCATCGTATGGCGGGTCGCAGCAAAATCGGGTACACTAGCAAGGTAACCCTTTCAGCGATCGGCTCTCCTTTCTGATGTCGGAACCTTAAGGATACCACTGATGCTGCTGATTGGGTTATTTTTCTATTTGACAATTTTTCGACAAGAACTTTTCACTGTCCAGTTTTGTACATGAATTCTATATACTTAAATTTGTGATTTCTCGACAAAATTCATCTGTAGGAGGAGTCGTTCCATGAGTCAGACGATTAAAGTGGGGATCATCGGGTACGGCAACCTGGGGCGGGGAGTGGAGCTTGCGCTCGCCCAGAACCCGGATCTGGAACTCGTCGCGATCTTCACCCGCCGCGACCCGGGAGGGCTGAAGTCCGACCGCGGCGCGAAGTTCGAGCCTATTGCCGCCGCCGAGCAATATAAGGGCAAGATCGACGTCATGATTCTGTGCGGCGGTTCGGCCACCGATCTTCCGGAGCAGACGCCGGCCATCGCCGGCATGTTCAATACGGTCGACAGCTTCGATACGCACGCCAAGATTCCCGAATTTTTCGCGGCTGTCGACGCTTCGGCGAAACGGGCCGGCACGCTGAGCGTGATCTCGACCGGCTGGGACCCGGGTCTGTTCTCCATGAACCGGCTGCTGGCAGAAGCGATTTTGCCGGAAGGCCATGAATATACGTTCTGGGGCAAGGGCGTAAGCCAGGGCCACTCGGACGCGATTCGCCGGGTGCCGGGCGTGAAGGCGGGCGTCCAGTACACGGTGCCGGTCCAGTCGGTCATCGACCGGATTCGCGCAGGCGAGACGCCGGAGCTGGCGACCCGCGAGAAACATCTGCGCGAATGCTTCGTCGTCGCCGAGGAGGGAGCGGATCGGGAGCGGATTCGCGCCGAGATTGTCGGCATGCCGAACTACTTCGCGGATTACGATACGACGGTCCACTTCATTACCGAAGAGGAGCTCAAGGCGAATCACGCCGGCATGCCGCACGGCGGCTTCGTCATTCGCAGCGGGGTGACGGGAGCGGGCACGAAGCAGCTGATCGAGTTCGGCTTGAAGCTCGAGAGCAATCCGGAATTCACGGCGAGCGTTCTCGTCGCGTATGCAAGGGCCGCCTACCGCCTGCGGCAGGAAGAGCAAACCGGCGCCAAGACGGTCTTCGACATCCCGCTCGGACACCTCTCGCCGAAGTCGCCGGAAGAGCTGCGGGCCAAGCTTCTGTAGCGGGCAAATACGATAACGGGACAAACCGGGGGCGGCGCCTCCGGTTTTTTTGATGCGGACGCCTCGATTTTTCACGAACGGAACGTTGGAACGCCTGCTCTCGCAAGGGCGGATCGGCTTGAAAGACGGGTGATCAAATTTTTTTGTGGACATTCTACAAATTTTTCATTGGCAAGGGAAGGGGGATTTCGGTAGTATAAAGAGTAAAAAAAGTGCAAGAAATCATTCGCTAAGTGCAAATCCAACAAAAGAAGGAGCGTTCCCTGCCATGAGTACCCTCCCCATGGAGCCGCAACAGCTGACGGCCCGGGACTATGTGAAGTCCGTTTATGACGCCGTCATCCGCCGCAATCCGCATGAGAGCGAGTTCCATCAAGCGGTCAAAGAGATTCTGGATTCGCTCGCGCCCGTCATCGAGAAACACCCCGAGTACATGGAGCAAGGCATTCTGGAACGGCTGGTCGAGCCGGAGAGAATCGTGACGTTTCGCGTGCCGTGGACGGACGATGAGGGCCGCGTCCGCGTCAACCGCGGATTCCGGGTCCAGTTCAACAGCGCTCTCGGTCCATACAAGGGCGGCCTGCGGTTCCACCCCTCCGTCAACGCCAGCATCATCAAGTTCCTCGGTTTCGAGCAAATTCTGAAGAACGCCTTGACCGGACAGCCGATCGGCGGCGGCAAGGGAGGCTCGGACTTCGACCCGAAGGGCAAGTCCGACCGCGAGATCATGAACTTCACCCAGAGCTTCATGACCGAGCTGTACCGGCATATTGGTCCGGACACGGACATTCCGGCGGGAGACATCGGCGTCGGAGCCCGGGAGATCGGGTACCTGTTTGGCCAATACAAGCGCATCCGCGGAGCGAACGAGGCGGGCGTCCTGACCGGCAAAGGCGTCGTGTACGGGGGAAGCCTGGCGCGCAAGGAGGCGACGGGGTACGGGTGCGTCTATTTTATCGAAGAGATGCTGAAGTCCAAGGGGCTCGGCTTCGAGGGAGCGACGGTCGTCGTGTCGGGTTCCGGCAACGTGGCCATCTACGCGATCGAGAAGGCGATGCAGCTGGGCGCGAAGGTCGTCGCTTGCAGCGACTCGGACGGGTACATATACGATCCCGAGGGCATTCGGCTGGAGACGGTCAAGCGGCTGAAGGAGACGGAGCGGAAGCGAATTCGCGAGTATGCGGACGTTCATCCGGGAGCCCGGTACGTGCCGGGCTGCGAGGGAATCTGGTCGATTCCGTGCGAGATCGCCATTCCGTGCGCCACCCAGAACGAGCTCGACCGGGCGGCGGCGGAACTTCTCATCTCGAACGGTGTGCAAGCGGTCGGAGAAGGAGCGAACATGCCGTCGACGCTGGAAGCGATCGAGGCGTTCCAGAAGGCCGGCGTCCTGTTCGGACCGGCGAAGGCCGCCAATGCGGGCGGCGTGGCCGTATCCGCTCTCGAGATGGCGCAGAATAACATGAGGCTGAGCTGGAGCTTCGAAGAAGTGGACGCCAAGCTGCATTCGATCATGCGCGATATTTACGCAAGCTGCGTCCGGGCGGCCGAGATGTACGGAGAAGCAGGCAACCTGGTGACGGGCGCCAACATTGCGGGCTTCCTGCGGGTGGCCGAAGCCATGATGGCGCAAGGGGTCGTCTGACGCGCCCGTCAGGGGGTGAAGGCCGCTGGAAGCGGACGGGGCGGCGAGGCATTCCCCGGGAGCGGGACTCCCGGGGGGCGGCGAAGGGATGAATCCATCTTAAATGTACGGGATTGCATCTTTCCAATCGTCCAGCGGTGAAGCCGCACGGCCTCCGGGCGTCAGCACGCGGTCGAGGATGCGTTTCTCGAAATGGGCGAATCCGCTGTCCCGCTCTCTCGGCCGGGCGAGCGCAATAGGGACGTCCAGCCCGATTCGTCCGTCCTCGATCAGGACGACGCGGTCGGCCAAAGCGACCGCTTCGCTGACGTCATGCGTAACCAGCAGCGCAGTGAAGCGTTGCTGTTCCCACAATCGTTCGATCAGCTGCTGCATTTCGATGCGCGTCAGCGCGTCGAGGGCGCCCAGCGGTTCATCGAACAGCAGAATTTGCGGTTGACCGACCAAGGCCCGGGCCAGGGCGACCCGTTGGCGCTGCCCGCCGGACAGCGCCTGAGGCCATTCGTGCGCGCGGTCTTCCAAGCCCACGAGCTGCAACGCTTCGCGAGCCTTACGTTCGGCGTCTTTGGCGGATAAGCCGCGAATCCCGATTTTGACGTTGTCCAGCACCGTCTTCCACGGCAGCAGACGGGCATCCTGGAACATGACGCGAACGCGCGGATCGATGCCGTCCGCCTCCCGGCCTCCCAGCAGCAGCTTGCCTCCGCTTGCGGTTTCGAGTCCGGCGATCAGGCGGAGCAGCGTGCTCTTGCCGCATCCGCTGCGCCCGACGATGGCGACGAACTCTCCTTCGCCAACGTTCAACCGGATATCCCGAAGCACGGTCCGGTCATCGAAACGTTTGACGATGCCTTCCAGCCGAATCGCTTCCGGCCTGCGCTCGCCGGGCTCGGGGGAAGCCGGCGAGCCTCCTTCGCCCGCGGCTGCGGGAATTTCGCGGCGACGAACGTTCACGCCGGTTGGCGCGCGCCAGGCGGAGTCCCGAAATGCGGATGCCATTGCAGCCACCTCCTCTCCAGCCATTTGGCGATCGTATCGGACAATTTGCCCAGCAGTGCGTACAGAATGATGCTGAGCACGACGACGTCCATTTGGAAAAACTCCCGCGCGTTCATCGCCAGGTAACCGATTCCTTCATCGGCGGAAATCGTCTCTGACACGATCAGCGTCAGCCACATGATGCCGAGCGCGAAACGGAGTCCGACAAGAATGGAGGGCAAAGCGCCCGGGAGGATGACTTTGCGGTACAGTTCGCTGCGGCCAAGTCCGTACACCTTCCCCATCTCCACCAGCCCCGGGTCGATGGAGCGGATGCCGTGCAGCGTATTCAGGTACATCGGGAACGAAACGCCAAGCGCCACCAGGAAAATTTTCCCTTCCTCGCCGATGCCGAACCAGACGATCACCAGCGGAATCAAGGCGAGATGCGGGACATTGCGGATCATCTGGATCGACGAATCGGTCAGCTTCTCCGCCAGCGACGCCACGCCGTTCAACAGGCCAAGCGCGAACCCGATGCCGCCGCCGATGGCGAATCCGATCAAGGCGCGGCCGGAGCTGATGCCCAGTGCGTGAATGAGCTCTCCGTTCCGGATCAGCCGGATTGCGGCTTCCATCACCCGCACCGGCGTCGGCAGCACGCGGCTCGAAATCCACCCCGCGCTGCCGGCCAGCTGCCATACCGCCAGAGCCAGGAGGGGGACGATCCACGGCAGCCAAATGTCCTCGGCAAGCCTTCCCCGTTTTTTCCGTCCGGATAATGAGCGCATCGTCAGGCCTCCTCAATGCGCCGAAGCTTTCGGGGTCGGCAGCAATTCGTTCGCGATCAATTCGCCGAAAGGGCTGATGGAACTGGGCCCGGACGGAGCGGAGCGTTCCAGGTTCAGATGAGGGAACAGCAGATCGGCGACGCGGTACGCTTCTTCGAGATGCGGGTAGCCGGAGAAGATGAACGTCTCGATGCCGAGCGCCTCATACTCGCGCATCCGTTCGGCGACCGTCGCCGGGTCTCCGACGAGCGCCGTGCCGGCGCCGCCCCGGACCAGGCCGATGCCGGCCCAGAGGTTGGGGCTGATCTCCAGCGCCGAACGTTTGCCATTATGCAGACGACTCATCCGCTGCTGGCCGACGGAGTCGAAGCGGGCAAATATTTTTTGCGCTTCCGCCACCGTGCGGTCGTCCAGATGCCGGATCAACTCGTCGGCCGCCCGCCAGGCGGCTTCTTCCGTCTCCCGCACGATCACGTGCAGCCGGATACCGAATCGGACTTCGCGGCCGCGTTCGGCGGCGAGCTTGCGCACTTGGGCAATCTTCTCCGCGACATCGCGGGGCGGTTCGCCCCAAGTCAAGTACACGTCCGCGTGATCGGCCGCCACCTTCTGAGCAGCCGGGGAAGAGCCGCCGAACCAGAGGGGAGGATGCGGCTTCTGAATGGCGGGGTAGAGCACGCGCCCGCCCTCGATACGCAGGTGCTTCCCTTCATGGCGGACCGTCTCGCCGGACAGCTCCAGGCGCCATACGTCCAGGAATTCGTCCGTCAAGTCGTAGCGGGCGTCATGGTCCAGGAAGAGACCGTCCCCCGCGAGCTCGACCGGATCTCCTCCGGCGACGACGTTGATCAGCAGCCGTCCGCCGGAAATCCGGTCGAACGTCGCCGACATGCGGGCGGCCACCGTCGGCGACATCAAGCCGGGCCGGACTGCGACAAGGAATTTCAGCCGCTTGGTCTCGTGGATCAGCGAAGCCGCCGCCACCCAGGGGTCCTCGCAAGAGCTGCCGGTGGGGATCAGCACGCCCTCGAAGCCGAGCCGGTCGGCTGCCGCGGCGATTTGCCGCATATAATCTCCGTCGACCGCCCGGGCGCCGTCCGAAGTTCCGAGATAGCGGCCGTCCCCATGGGTCGGAATGAACCAGAATACGTTCATGTGACACCCTCCTTGCGTATTCGTTTCGATTTAAACGGGCTTTACTTCTTAGTCGGAAGCACGGCATCGTTGATGTCGATCGTCGTCGGAATCAGCTTCAAGTCACGGAACGTGTCCGCGATCTGCTGCTGCGCGTCGATCACCGACTGGTCGATCGGCAGAACGCCGTATTGGCGCCGACCTGACGCAAGCTCCAGCGACGGGACGTCGATTCCGAGCTGCGGCGACAGCAGTTCGGCGAGCTCCTTCTGGTTCGCTCTCCCCCATGCGTCGATTTTGTCCGCTTCTTCCAGCAGTGTATCGATCACGTCCGGGTACTTCTCGGCGAAGGATCGCGACGCCAAATAATACTCGAAGTTGGACACCAGGTCGGTGCCGTCCGCCAGCAGGCGGCCTCCGGTCGCCGTCTGCGCCGCGGCAAGGAACGGGTCCCAGATGACCCAGGCATCGACGTTGCCGCTTTCGAATGCAGCGCGTCCGTCAGCCGGGGGAAGGTAGACGGTCTCGATATCTTTGTAGTCGACGCCGGCTTGTTCCAGCAGCTTCACGAGCAGGTAATGGACGTTGGAGCCTTTGTTAAGCGCGACCTTCTTGCCTTTCAGGTCGGCCACGGACCGGATCGGGGAATCCTTCGGCACCAGAATGCCTTCCGCCTTCGGGCTTGCCGGCTCATGAGCCAGGTAAACGAGCGGAGCGCCGGCCGCTTGCGCGAACACCGGCGGCGCCTCTCCAGTATGGCCGATGTCGATGCTGCCGACGTTGAGCGCCTCGAGCAATTGCGGGCCGCCGGGAAACTCGGTCCATTCGACCTTGATTCCCTGTTCCGCCAGCTTCTTGTCAAGGGAGCCGTCGGCCTTCAGAATATTGAGCGTTCCGTATTTCTGGTATCCGATTCGGACGGTAAGGTTCTGCGTCCGGGTTTGAGCGGGAGAAGCGGAACCGGCTTCGCCGCCGGCGGCTTGCCCGGAAGTCGCCGATGCCCCCGCGGACTTCTCGTTCGCGGAGGCGCCGCAAGCCGATGCGACCAGCGCCAGCGCGATCAAGACGACCGCCGGCCAGAAACCGCGGAGATGGACAAGAGACTTGCTTGCGATTTTCCCCCGCGTCGAAGAACGAACCATGGCGTGATAACACTCCTTCTTGAATCGATCGGAGCCGGAAGCAAGACAAAAGCTTCCCAACTCCCGCATGACATGGCGTCAAGCGAGAATCAGGAAGCCCTCCGGTGAACCGGTCGCGCTCCAATTTCCATAATTCCGACCGAATATCTATGATTAGCGACCTTATCTTACCATCCGGTCTGAATCCGTGTCAACGGCTAACTCCGCAGTCCATTCGGACGCGGCGCGGTTGCTTCATCGCCGGAACGGCCGGCGACCAGCAGCGCGGCCAAGCGTTCGGCTTCCGCGCGCGCTTCGCTCAGCCTGGCTTCGGCGCGGGCCTTGTCCTGGTCCATGCCCTCCATGCGGATCGAACGAATCCAGTCCACGCCGATGAAGGACAGGACGGCGGACAAATACCGGCTGCCGTGTTCGAACTCCTTCAGCGGTCCCTCGCTGTACACGTCCCCGCTCGACTGGATCAGAACCGCCTGCTTGCCGGACAGCAGCGGGACCGGTCCTTCCGGCGTGTAGCGGAACGTCTTGCGGGCGACTTTGATCGTGTCCACGTACGCTTTCAGCAAGGGGGGAATTCCGAAGTTCCATAACGGATAAGCGAAAACGTACACGTCGGCTGCGATGAATTGATCGGTGAGCCGGAACACCTTCCGGACGACCGCCTGCTCCTCCGCCGGCAATTCCGAAACGTCGGCTCCTGCGGCGAGCCGGGTCCGCGCCTGCAGGAACAGGCCGTCGATCAGCGGGATCGGCTCCCGGCAGACATTGATTTCGGCCACCCGCGCCTGCGGGTCCAGTCTTAGCACCGCCTCCGTCAGCGCGCGGCCGACGCGCAAGCTGTTCGACGCTTCTTCCGGCTTGGGATTCGCCGCAATGTACAGATAGCTTCTCATCCATCATCACCTCATGAACCGAAATTGAAATCAAGAGCATCAACCTTGCGAGACGATTGCGATGCCGACGAACGTCAGCACGATGCTTCCCCATTGGTGAAGAGCCGGCCGTTCCTTCGCGATCAGCACTCCCCACAGCAGCGTAAAGACGGCGAAGAGCGACGTGGCGGTAATGACGATCGACGTCTGGGCTTCCCGCAATCCGACGTTGTAGCAGACGATCGCCAGGGCGTCGAGAACGCCGACGGCGCCGAGAAGGCCCCATCCGCTCCCGCGGGGACGGCGGAAGCGCCTTTTCGCGACGAACGCGGCCAGCGGCAGCAACACGGTCGCCTGGAGACGGCCGATCCAGACGGTCGCCATTCCACCGATCGCCACGGCGGGATCCCGCATGCCGTAGAACGCGACTCCGAGCAGCACGGCGGCGCCCGCCGCCCACAGCGCTCCCCGGGTCGGATGGATGCGAGGGTTCGGGCCTCCGGCGGAGGCGGATCCGGTGAGCGTCACGCCGATCGCGCCGGCCAGCGTCAGGAGAATGCCGCCCAGCGCCAACGGACTGACGCGCTCGCCGAGCAACAGGGCAATCGCTGCCGTAACGGCCGAGAAGCCGGACGCGATCGGAGCGACGACGGTCGTCAGACCAACCTGCAAGCCGCGATAAAGGAACAGAATGCCGGCCAGGTCCAGCAGCATCCATACGCTGGCTGCGGCAAGGTGAGGGCCGGAGTCGATCCAACGCCATTCCCGGAAGGCGATCATCATGACGGTAAGCAGAACGAACCCGGTCAACTGCATCCCCCATAACGTCGTGTACGCGCCGATCCGCTTGCTCGATCGGGCCGCCATGAAGTCCGCGGTTCCGAACAGCAAGCCGGAGACCAGCCCCCAGAGTATGCCTGACATGGCTTTTCCCTCCATTTTATTTGCTAATTCAAATATTGCTTAAACAATAAATACCATCCATTTATTTGCGAAGTCAAGTACTTTTTCCTATAATGGGGTCATCCATATCGAACGGGGGAATCGCGCTTGAGCAAGCTGCGGGAAGATCAATTGGCGGTTTGGAGGGCGTTCGTCAACGCGCATGCCGGGGTGATTCGGCGGATCGAGAGAGATTTGGCCGAGCGGCATCAAGTTCCGCTGATCTGGTATGACGTGCTGGTCGCGCTGTATCAGTCCCCGGGAAAAAAACTTCGAATGAGCGAGCTCGCGGACAAGGTGGTGCTGACGCCCAGCGGCCTCACCCGGCTCGTGGAGAGGCTGGAAAAGGAAGGGCTCGTGCGGCGGGAGCGAACGGAAGAAGACCGCCGCGGTTCGTACACGGTGCTGACCCGCGAAGGCAAGCGCGCGTTTCTGCAAGCCTGGCCGACGTACGAACAGGGGATTCGCAAGTACTTCATCGAGGGATTGACGGAAGACGAATGCCGGACGATCGGACAAGGCTTGGCCAGAATCGATCAAGCCAGCCGATCCTAGAGGCGCAGCAAACAAGTCTTATTTCTGCAACATCTTCCTATCGCACGCAGGCGGCCGAACAATAAAGTCCAATGGCAGGAAAGGTTCCGGCTCCCTATAATCGATCATGCAATACCGATTCGATTAGCGGAGGAGGAATGAAGTGATGAAGAAAATCGGCTCTTGGCTGTCAGCCGGTTGCATGCTGGCAGCCATGCTCTCGGCAAGTGCGGTCGGCGCGAGCGCGGCCGCCGGTCCGAACACGTACTACGTCGCTCCCGACGGCAGCGATCTCAATCCGGGAACGATAGACCGGCCGTTCAAAAGTCTGATGAAGGCGGAGGCCGCAGCGTCGCCCGGGGATATCGTCTATATCCGGGGAGGCGTATATGACGACTTTGCGATTGCGAGAACCGACGACATTTACCATTATGTCCACGATTTTACGAAGAGCGAGATTACGTATGCCGCCTACCCCGGAGACCCGAGGCCTGTTTTCGACTTCGAACACGTGCCGACGGACAGACGCGTGGCGGCTTTCTTCATCGAGCCCGGCGCGACCGGGCTTACGTTCCGGGGATTTGACGTGATCGGGGTCAAGGCCGGCGACCAGAAGCAATCCGAAGCTTTCAACATCCGGGGGAACGCCAACTTCGAAAATATGGCCGCGCACGACAACGAAGCCAACGGGTTCTACTTCAACGTTCACGGGTCCGGAACGGTCATCAACAGCGACGCTTACAACAACATCGGTCCGAGCGAGGCGAATGCCGCCAATACGGACGGGTTCGGCGCCCATGGAGACGCCGTCGTGTTCATTAACGATCGCGCCTGGAATAACAGCGACGACGGCTTCGACAGCATCAATTCCTATGGTCCGGTCATTTACCATCACGACTGGTCGTTCCTGAACCAGGGAAATCCGGACGGCATCGGCGACCAGAACGGGTTCAAAGTCGGCGGTTATGCTTACCGCACGACCGGCCTTCCGGACCCGTTGCCGCTGCACACGGTCGAGTATTGTTTAGCCGCTTTGAACGGAGCCAACGGGTTCTACGCGAACCATATGCCGGGGCAAGCCGCGAACTGGACGAACGACACGGCCTATTCCAACGGCGTTCATTACGGCGCCAACTTCAACATGCTGGAGCGGGTCGGTCCGACCAGTCCGGACAACATTGCCGGCTACCGGGAAGTATTGCATTATAACATCGCCTACGGAGGGATCTTGACGCAGAACGACAATAACCCGCCGGAGCAGGTCGCGAACAATTCCTGGACCATCGATGGCGGTCTTCCCATCGCCGACGGCGACTTTGTCAGTCTGGATATCGCCCAGTTGACCGCGCCCCGGAAGCCGGACGGCAGCTTGCCGGACGTGACGTTCATGCAGCCTGCGGCGGACAGTCCCTTGTCCCGATACGGGCTGGGCTACCTTGCCGACAAGGGCGACCCGGCCGTATCCCTGCAGAAGCTGGTGTCCGTCTACGCGCAATACGGAAATATCGATAACGATGGAATCGCAAACAGCCTTCGGAAGAAACTTCAGAACCATCAACTGGCGGCTTTTGTCCAAGAATTGGAGGCCCAAACCGGCAAGCACATCGAGAAGGAAACGGCCCATGTGCTCGCGCTGCTGGCCGATGCGTTGATGAACTAGGATCGTGGCGAACGAGAGAGGCGTCTGGCGCAGGCGCTTCTCTTTTTTTATGGCCAAGGGTGCCGGGTAAAGCATTCGCAAGCGCGCGGGAGACACCCTCCGTCAGAAGGATATAGGCGGCCCGGATCGAATACTGTTAACGAGGCTCGCCTTGAATAAATTCGACTGCGGGGTGGTGAGTTTGCAAGGCGCAAAATGGCTTATGCCTTGGGCGGCCAGAGTCCTGCGCGTCCAGGCGGAACTGGTCCGGTTGTTGCCGAACGCCTTCGGAATGTCGTCGCTGCGGAAGCGGATGGTTGTTTTTCTGGCGGCGGGGTTTCTGGGGTGTTCCATCCTGGTGGCGGCGGTCTCGTACAATGCGATTTACACGCTGCAGCAGAACAAGATCAAGACGTCCATGACCTTCGATTTGTACCAGCAGTCCCTGAAGCTCACCCAGATCTACAACAATCTGCTTCAGGTGACACAGCAGATGACGCCGCAAGGCACCGTCGGCAGCCTGATGGATTCGTCGTTGTCCGTCCGCGATCCCTACAGCCGCTATCTCCTGTCGCTCAGCATCGCGTCCAACATCGGACTCATCACCTTTTCCAATCCGACCATGGAACTGGTCATGTACTATAATCCGGACACCCAGAGGCCGGTGTATTCGAACTTGCCGCTGCGCGAAGGCTTCTCCCCGGCGTCCATGCCCGCTGTCGCCGGCAACGAGGGCATCCGCTACCAGCCGCCCCATCTGTCGCTCTGCCGGTTCAGCGACGATCAGGTCGTATCGGTGACGCGTGAAATCGCGCTTTCGGACGGCACGAAGCAGGTGATCTACGTGGAAGCCAGATCCGACGTCGCCGCGGACATTCACGCCCTTTCCGAAAGCGTTAACATGCCGTATGTGCTGCTTCTGACCGATCAAGAGGGGACCGTTCGGTACAGCAGCGATCCGAACGTCGTTGCCGCCGGACGGCAGTTGAGCCTGAGCGGGGATTCGGGAACGGTCGGCGGTTATCTGTGGAACCGGGTGCGAAGCGACTACGGGTATGACGTCGCCCTGCTGCTTCCCGTTGCGAGCTACAATCAGGAACTGAACATCTGGAAGAACCATATGGCGCTGATCGTAGGCGCCGCGCTCGTCATTCTGTTGTCGCTGGCTCTGCTGGCGATGCGGGTCGTAAGCAAGCCGTTCCGCATCTTCGAAGCGGAGATGGCGGCGCTCGGAAGAGGGCACATGGGCGCCATGCAATATCGCACCGGCATCTCCGAATTCGACCGGCTGTTCGACCAGTTCAACCGTATGAAGCGGCAAATTCAGCAGCTGCTGATCGATGTCGAGCAGAAGGAGAAACGGCGGCATCAGTTGGAAGTGGAAAAGCTGATTTATCAGATCAACCCGCACTTTCTCGTGAATGCGCTTAACTCCGTGCGCTGGCTGGCCGTCATGAATCACCAGGCGGAAATCGACAAGTTCGTTTCCTCGCTGATCTTCCTGCTGAGCTACAACCTGGGGAAGTCGCAGGAGGCGGCCACCCTCCGGACGGAAATCCAGGTCATGCGCGCCTATCTGGAGCTGCAGCAGATGCGGTACGACTTCGAGTTCGAGCTGGATATTGCCGAAGGCGACTACCTCGACCGTCCGGTCGCCCGGTTCATTCTGCAGCCGATTGTCGAGAATGCGGTTTGCCACGGCCTGGACGAACACGGCAAGCTTCAGGTCGTCATATCCGCCGATGAAGCGGAATCGACCATCCGCATCGTCATTCGCGACGACGGCAAGGGGCTGGACCCGGAGACGCTGGCGCTGCTGCAGCCGGACACGCCGGATCAGAAGCCGATGGGCCGGGGGATCGGTCTGCGTTACGTCCGGTCCATGCTGGAAACGTTCTATGGCGATCAAGCCCGCTTGTCGATTGAGAGCACTCCGAACCGAGGGACAACCGTGACCTTGCATCTCCCCTATTGAAAGGAGCCAACCGGGATGATTCGCGTATTGATTGTCGACGACGATAAGCTCGCGCGCAAAGGGCTGATTTCCATCATGCCCTGGTCGGATCACGGCATGATCGTGGCGGGGGAAGCGGCGAACGGCGCCAAGGCGCTGGAATTTCTGGAGCAGCATGCGGTGGACGTCATGTTCGTCGACCTGTCGATGCCTGTCATGTCGGGGATTGAACTGATCCAGGCGGCGCGGAAGAAGCATCCGCATGTCCGCTCGGTCGTGCTCACGTTTCATGAAGAGTTCGAGATGGTGCAGTCGACTTACCGGCTGGGCGTGCTCGATTATATTTCCAAAGCCCGCCTCGAGCTGGAGGATGACGGGCAGATTCTCCAGCGGATTCGGCAGCGGCTGGCGGACGAATTCCCGCAGCAGGCGGCGGTGCCGCCGTCCGTGCGGCCGGGCCCGGCCGGCGCTTCCGCCGACAAGCGCGCCCGGCCGCAGGATGAGGAGGAGTGGCGCAAGCTGGAGCGCGAATGGCGCTCCTTGTACTGGTTGTACCAGGAGGGGATCTTCCAGCGCCTGTGCCGGCAGACGGCGGAATCGAATCATTCCGTTCGCCGGGTTGAAGGGCTGTTCATGCGCGTGATCTCGCAGATCGAGACCGCCACCGGCCTGGATACGGGGTCCTGGACCGAAGTCGAAGACATCCGGTCGGCGGTGGAATGGATTCGCCGCTACCGGGAGCTGATCTATTCGCGGGTGGCCGAATCGGCCGACTTGACGGCGACGACGATCTGCATGCTCAAGGCGGTGCTGTACATCCGCGAGCATGCGGCCGAGCAACTGCACGCCGAGGACGTCGCCGAGCAGGTGAACATGAGCCGGAGCTACTTCAGCCAATGCTTCAAGAGGCTGACGGGGGCGACGTTCAACGAATTTCTGCGGCAAGAGCGCATCCGCGCCGCCGAACGGCTCTTATGCGAGACGAACCATCCGGTGGCGTGGGTGGCCAATGCCGTCGGCTACGGCGACTCCAAATATTTTTCGCACGTGTTCTATGAACAGACCCGGATGCTCCCTTCCGAATACCGCGCCCAATTCCAGAAGGGGAGTGAATGATCGCTGCCGATCGAACAATTGCCCACCCCGGGTTTTGTCATTGATCGCTAAACACGCTACATCCCCCCGACTTTGGGCATCGGCTTCGCAGGTACAATAGAGAGGAACAGATAAAAGCCCGACGACCGATTCGTCAGCCCTGGCGGCTGGCGGCAACGGTTGCGGAGAGGGAGGGATTGGGTTGAAAAGAAAGCTAGCAGCCGTTTTGCCGGTGGCCTTGCTCGCGCTAAGCGTGGCGGCATGTTCTTCTTCTCAGTCGACGAATGAAACGAAAGCGCCTTCATCGTCCGCTTCGGCATCGTCTTCCCCGCCGGCATCGGCATCCGCATCGGCTTCAGGTTCGGCTTCGACCGCGGCTTCGGGGGATGATCTGGCCTTCTCCAAATTTCCCGAGCCCGTCGACGTCCACATCGGCATGGTGGTGGACCCGACGGACAAGACATTGCCGCAAGGCGACAGCGTCAGCAACAACCAGTACACCCGCTATCTGAAGGAAAAGTACAACATCAACGTGATCGTGGACTGGACGGCGGCGACCGGCAACGACTACAAGCAGAAGGTGAGCCTCTCCATCGCGTCGGGCAAGCTGCCGGACGGCATGGTCGTCGACGACCGCTCCTTCATGACGAAGGCGGCCAGCTCGGGACTGCTCTACGACATTACCGACCTGTTCCAGCAGTACGCTTCCAGCCAGGTCAAGCAGATTATGGACAGCACGGAAGGACGCGCGATGGAGAACGCCAGCTACAAGGGCAGAATGGTGTCGCTCCCCAATATTACGGTCGATACCGACGGCGTGCACGTCATGTGGATCCGGAAGGACTGGCTCGACAAGCTGAATTTGCCGGTGCCCAAGACGCTCAGCGACATCGAGAAAACGGCGCAGGCGTTCATCGACAACCACATGGGAGGGGACAAGACGATCGGCATCGCCGGTCCGTCCAAAAATACGTTCCCGTATGCGACCTTCCTCGTGTCTTCCAACAACTTGGGCGGCTTCGATCCGGTCTTCGGCGCGATGGACGCCTATCCGGGATATTGGCTTGACAACGGAGACGGCACGGTCACGTACGGAACCTTAACGGAAAATACGAAGAAGACGCTGGCGCTGCTGGCCGACTGGTACAAGAAGGGACTCATCGACCCCGAGGTCGGCACCCGCGACAACGTCGGCGACCCGATCAACGCCAACCAGGCGGGCATCTTCTTCGGCCCGTGGTGGAGCGGCGGCTACGGCAACGGCGATTCGTTCAAGAACGATCCGACCGCGAACTGGCAAGCGTACCCCGTCTACTCGGACGACGGCAAGTGGAACGTCCATATGAAGACGACCGGCAGCACGTATACCCTGATCAGCAAGAAGGCGAAGCCGGACGTCGCCAAGGCCATCATCATCATGAACAACGCCCTTGTTCGCGACGAAGCTACCTTCGACGTATCCGTCGCGGTCGGCTGGTATCCGCTGCGCAACGTGATGGCGGCGGCCAACGAGACCGAATACGAGTATAACGAGTTGCTCAAGGTGCTGAAGGGAGAGACGAATCCCGAAGATTACAACCAGCCGAACAGCTTGTACAAGCTGATGTATGCGGATGCGAAGAAAGTGAAAAACGTCATCAAGCCTCCTTACGACGACCTGAACGTCGGCAACTTCGACATGACCAACTTCGGCGACTTCCAGCGCATGTATTCGCTCATGATCGGCGACCGTCCGTATGCGACGATTCCGATCGACAAGAAAGTGTATAGCGTCACCTACAACCAGACGCCGACGATGGAGACGAAGTGGGCGAATCTGAAGAAGATGGAAGATGAGACCGTGCTCAAGATCATTCTCGGTCAAGCGCCGATCGACTCCTTCGACAAATTCGTCAAAGACTGGAAAGCCCAGGGCGGAGACGAGATTACGGCGGAAGTGGCGGAGCTTCTGAAAAAGTAATTCGTCCGACCGGCGAAGGCGTTGAGGGCTTCAACGCCTTCGCCGGTTTGCCCAAAAGCTGCGGAGATTGGGGGGACTGTCATGAGAAGGTGGTCCGTGCAGAAGCATTATTATTTGATGCTGCTCCCGGGCATGGTCTGGCTGGTCATGTTCAGTATCGTGCCGATGTTCGGAATCGTGATGGCGTTCGAAAATTACAACCCGGGACAGGGCATCTTCCATTCCGAGTGGGTGGGATGGGACAACTTCAAATATATGTTCCAGCTGAACGACAGCAAGACGGTGCTGATCAACACGGTGATCATCGCCGTGGGCAAGATCGTGTTCCATCTGGTCGTCCCGCTCGTGTTCGCGATCCTGCTGAACGAGCTGACCAACCTGCGCTTCAAGAGACTGGTCCAGACGGTCGTCTACTTGCCGCACTTTCTGTCCTGGGTCATCATGGCGACGATTGTCATCGGCATATTCGGCTATTACGGCGTGGCCAATACGGTCGTTCAGATGTTCGGGGGCCAGCCGAAGCTCTTTATGGCGGATGCGGGGTTGTTCCGGCAGCTGGTCATCGGCACCGATGTGTGGAAGGAGTTCGGCTACAACGCCATCATCTATCTGGCGGCGCTGACCGGCGTCAATCTGAATCTGTATGAGGCGGCCGCCATCGACGGCGCCAACCGTTGGCAGCTCATCCGCCACATCACCCTGCCGTCGCTGGCGACAACCGTCGTGCTGCTCGGCGTTCTCAGCCTCGGCAACGTTCTCAACGCCGGGTTCGATCAGGTGTACAATCTGTATAACCCGCTCGTCTACTCGACAGGCGATATTCTGGACACCTGGGTATACCGGCTCGGCCTGCAGAACCTTCAGTTCTCGCTGGCCACCGCGGCAGGCTTGTTCAAGTCAGTGATCAGCTTCGTGCTGATCGTCATCTCTTACCGATTGGCCTACCGCTATGCCGATTACACGGTGTTTTGAAGGAGGGTATGACATTGGTCCGAACGAAGACGCTGGGTTCCCGAACTTTTGACATCGCCAATGTGATCCTTCTGGGCTTGTTGCTGGTCAGCTGCTTGTACCCGCTGTGGTACACCTTCTGCGTATCGATCTCCAACAAATCGGCCGCGAACGCAGGATTGGTCACGATCTATCCGATCGGCTTCTCCTTGACTTCCTACAAGGAGATCATTAACGATAAGCTGTTCTTCAATTCGTTCTGGATCTCCATCCAGCGCACGGTGCTCGGAACGGCGATCTCGATGCTGATCACCGTCATGATGGCTTATCCGCTGGCGAAGAGCAAGCGGGAATTCACGCTGCGCAACACGTTCATGTGGATTCTCGTGTTCTGCATGCTCTTTAACGGGGGGCTCATTCCCTGGTACCTTACCGTCCAGCAATACCACTTGATCAACTCGATCTGGGCGCTGGTGCTGGGCGGCGGGGTGCCGATCTTCAACGTGATTCTGGTCATGAATTTCTTCCGCAATCTTCCGAAGGATCTCCATGAAGCGGGCATTGTGGACGGAGCCGGCCCCTGGTCGATCCTGTTCCGCATCTACGTTCCCTGCTCGATTCCCGTTCTGGCGGCCGTGGCGCTGTTCGTCAGCGTGTACCATTGGAACGAGTTCTTCAACGGATTGGTGCTGATGAACACGTCCGACAAATATCCGCTGCAGACGTATATCCAGCAGTTGGTTGTCAACATTCCGGTCGGCACCAACCTGACGCCCGAGCAGTACAAGAAGCTGTCCGAGCTGTCCAACCGGACGCTCAACGCCGCCAAAGTGTTTATTGCCATGGTGCCGATGCTGGTCGTCTATCCGTTCCTGCAAAAATATTTCGTCACCGGAATTATGCTGGGGGCGGTGAAGGAGTAACGGCGAGCGGCGGCTTGGGCTGCGGAGGATCTCCGCCATCCGTGAAGACGGCAGCCCGTTTCGGTCTTCCCATCGCAGACGGAAACGGATAAGATGGATGGGGGAGATTACCGACAAGGAGCTGCATCATGGATTATACGCAAATCCAAGTGATCGTTACCGTCGCCTGCGCCTTGCTGGTCGGGTTCACGAAGACGGGCTTGCCTACGCTCGGCATCTTCGTGGCGGCCGTGATGGCGACGGTATTCCCCGCTCGCGAATCCGTCGGCCTGCTGACGCCCATGCTCATCATCGGAGACATCATCGCCATTGTTTATTACCGGAAGGCGGTCATCTGGAAGTATCTGCTCACGCTGTTGCCCTGGGTGTACGTCGGGCTCGGCATCGGATTTTGGGTGCTGGAGCGTATCGACAACCGGGCGTTGTCCGTGCTGATCGGCTCGCTCGTGCTGCTGCTGATTGCCGTTCATCTGGGGAAGGGGAAGCTGGAGCGGGCGCTAAATATTTCGCTGGCCCAATCGTGGATGTTCAACGGGACGCTCGGCGTTCTCGCCGGGTTTACGACGATGGTCGGCAACGCGGCGGGAAGCATCATGTCGATCTACTTGCTGTCCAAGGGCATGAACAAGAAGACATTCGTCGGGACGAACGCCTTTTTCTTTTTTATCATCAACGTCTCGAAGGTTCCTTTTACCGCCTATCTGGGGTTGATTACGGCCCGGTCGCTCACGCTGAACGCCTGGATGATTCCGGTCGTGCTCGCCGGAGCGGCGATCGGCTTCAAGGTGCTTCCGCTCATTCCGCAGAAGTACTTCCAGGCGATCATTCTCGCTCTGGCGGCGATCGGCGGTCTTCATCTGATCCTGTTCTGATCGGGACCGGGAGGGGGCGGGAGCGGATTCGCTCCTGCCCGATTCGCGGCTTCAAGCCGGTTCCGCCGCCGGAGCCGACAGCCTGCGGTTACCGGAGAGCTCCGCATTCATAAGCGATGTCCAGGGCGCGCTGCCCGTTCTCCGGGCGGACGATGGCGGTCAGGATGATGTCGACTCCCGACACCAGGTTGCCGGGGCCGCCGGCGCCAAGTCCGCTGGCGCTCGCGCTGGCCGCGGCCAGAACGCCCGGATTCCGGCTGAAGTCGCCGCCCAGCGTGAGCGAGCCGAGGCTCGGAATGTCGCCCGTGATCGGATTGTCCGGATTGGCGCCGTCGCCGGGATAGCCGTCGAACCGTTCGATGGCCGCCTCGATGACCTCGAATTCGCTCTTCATTTTCTCCAAGGCTTGTTTGGCTTGATCCGGCGTATGGAAGTAGACGATCACCGCTTTTTCGTTTTCGGACATATCGAGACTCCTTGGGACCAGAATGTTTATCGGAGTCAGTGTGTCCAATTCAGCCCGATCCATTCGGGCGTCAATCGAGCAGGATCGGCTCGCCGGCGTTACCGGACACGCGGAAGCGGATCGTCAGCAGGCCATCCGTCAAGTTCGCCGAGACCGCGGAGCCGTCGACCGGGGAAGGGAGCTGAACTTGCCGGTCGAAGCTGCCGGTGAACCGCTCCGACTGCACGGAGACGCCGGCCGCATCGATTTTCCGCGGTTGGCCCTTCAGCCGCAGGACGTTGCCGCAGACGGACAGGCAAAGCTCCTCTTTGCGAACGCCGGGAAGCTCCGCCAGAACGGTGATTTCCGAATCCGACCGATAAATGTCCACGGCAGGGTATTCGGGTTTTGCGGGCTTTTTTTTCAGACCGGTTTCGCCTTTGCCTTCAAGCAGTGGTTCCCAATAATCTCCATCCCCGCAACTTTGGGCTAATTCCACCCATTCCTTCAACTTTTGGATGTTCATGCCAACCTCCTCAAAGCCGCTTCCTTACAATTGGCCGGCGATCGGAGCCGAAGGGTTGCCGATTTGGTCCTGGTCGCTGATGTCGGTGTCCAACATGAGGTTGCCCGACAGTTCGATCGTCGGCGACAAGTCGCCCAGGCTGAGATTGAGGCCGACGTATTTGGCGTTGGCCGTATGGCTGTTCTGGATCGTGGCGCCGACGTCGATGTTGGCGTTTTGCACGACGCCGTTCGTTTTCATAAAGCCGATGTTGATCAGGAATGGCATCCCGTTCCCCCCTTGTCGATTGCGGCGATCCGGCCGAAAGCCGCATATGCAAGCTTCACGTCTGGTTCATGTCGTTCACGTCCGGGTCGACGTAGACGTTCTTCATCGGGGCCACCGACGGCGCATGGTCTCCGTAAGTGGCGTTCGATCCGGTATATTTCGCGGTTGCCGATGGACTTGCGATGACCGATTCGCCGATGTTCAAGGACGCATTCGAGGCAATGCTGTTAATCTTAATGATGCAGATGTTGATCACCGTCGCCAACAGCTTTCACCCCCTGCCGATACCTACACCTTATGACGGCATTCGCCCAAATGTTAACGGAGCCGAGGGGGGGCGGGAACTTCCGGGGAAGGTCATATGGACAAAGCGCTTGACCGTAAAATAGAAGACCACAGTCTCCGACGGTTTCGAGGTGCAGCCATGTTGTTCGGCAAACGGCTCAAACGGCAGGAAACCGGGAAAGACCCGTACCCGGAGCTCGCGAAACGATTGTCCGAGATCGAGAAGCGGTTGGAACGGCTGCAGGAGGACCTCAGGGGAGGGACGCTGGTCGTCATCGAGCACGCCGAGAAGGTGAATGTCGAAAAGATGGATTACAGCAACCATTTCGGCACGCTGGAGATCGACAACCTTCAGGGCCAGCTCAACATCGGGCGGAACCACCATCTGGGGACGCTTCCGTCGGCGAAGCTTCTCGCCATGATGAAGAAAGCGGCCGCTCTCCGGGCGAAGAGCGGAGAGGGCGGCAAGTCCGGCCCGCCCGGCGGCGAGCCGGCGGCGGGGGCGCCGAGATACAACTTGCAGCCGCGGCGGGAGGGGAAGCCGGGCGGCGGACCGTCCCGGCCGCCGACTTAGCGTCCGTCCTGCGGCATGTACGCTTCGCGGGTGCCGGACGGCGCTCGAATTCTTATGGAGCGTTTAGGCTCTTTTAAGCTCCCATTTAGGATCATCCCTCATGATAGAGTCAATCCAATCAAGCTTGGGAGGCTGATCCGAATGGACGAGCTTAATCAACATAAACGCTGCGACGGTATGGACCAACAGTTGGACAACGGCGAGTCGGGCGCGGGATATCGTGACGAAGCCGCGCGCAGGCTGCCGAGCATGCAGGCGGCATATGAACGGGAACTGGCCGCGGCCGATCGGGCACCGGCTGCGGGGAGAAGAGGAGGCCGCGGTAGCCGTTCGAAGGCGGCGGCCGCGGGGACGGCTCTGGCCGCCTTTCTGGTCGGCGCCTTGTTCGTCGGCGGGCTGTCTTACGCGTCGGACCGCCTCAACTTGTTTACCGGCGGCACGCCGGGCACCGGCGCGGCGAACGGCAACTCATACGCGGCGTCGGCCGGACTGACCACCGCATCCCTCTCCACAGGCGGGAGCTACGCATCGGTGTTCGAGCAGGCCAACCCCGCGGTGGTGGAAATCGAAAATTACGGAATCCCGAGCGGTACGTACGGGTCCGACCTGTTCGGCGGACCGGGCGGATGGATGGGGGGCCGGCAGCAGTCCCGGCAGAGCGCCGAACCCGTGCTGATGGGCACGGGATCCGGCTTCTTCTTCGGCAAGGACGGCTATATCTTGACGAACCAGCATGTCGTCGCGGACGCTACGGCGCTGAAGGTAACCGTGCCCGGCTACGATGAGAAGCTGAATGCGACCGTGGTCAGCGCCGACGAGCAGCTGGACCTTGCGGTGCTAAAGGTGGACAGCCCCGACGGGAAGGCGTTCCCGACGCTGACGTTCGGGGATTCGAACGAGGCGAAGATCGGGGACCAGGTCATCGCGATCGGCAACCCTTACGGGCTGGACCACACCATGACCGTCGGCATTCTGAGCGCCAAGGAGCGCCCGATCACGGTTACGGAAGAAGACGGAAGCGAGCACCGGTACGAGCATCTGCTGCAGACGGACGCTTCGATCAATCCCGGCAACTCCGGAGGACCGCTCCTGAACGCGGAAGGGCAAGTGATCGGCATGAATACGGCCGTAAACGCCGAAGCGCAAGGAATCGGCTTCGCCATTTCATCGGCCACCATTCAGGAAGCGCTGAAGGAGATGCTGGCGGGGAAGGACGTTCAATCTTTGTGAAAAATGAACAGAATGGCCCGCGCGGCGATGCGCGGGCCTATGTACGGCGATGGGGGCCGGTTACAGCTTCCGCAGTTGGTCCAGGATGTCCTCGGGTTCCATCCGCTGCATGAAGTCGGGGTTGACGTAGGCCGAACGGACGGTGCCGGTTTCGTCGATCATGAACGTGGACGGAATGGGGAGAATCCAGCGGTTGGTCGCGTTGTATTCGGCAAGGTTCAGCTTGAAGTGGTTCTTGAAGATGTCCTGGATGTAAGACGGAACCTCGTACAAAATATTGTATTTGGCCGCGACCAGGCCGTTCGTGTCGCTGAGCACGTGGAAGCTCAGCTCCTCCTTCTCCTGCTGGGAGAGCGTGTTGTCGGGGCTTTGCGGGCTCACGGCGATCAGCTGGCCGCCGAGCTCTTCAATCTTGGGCAGAATGTGCTGGTAGGCGCGCAGCTGCAAGTTGCAGAAGGGGCACCAGCCGCCGCGGTAAAACGTAAGGACAACCGGTCCCTTGGCCAGCTCGTCGTACAGATTGACGGGAGTGCCCAACGCGTTATTCAAGGTGAAATCTTTCGCTTTATCTCCTTCCCGCAGCCCGAACACCGTTCCCGATTGCTGCTGTTCCCGAATGGAACGGAACAGTTCGGCATAAGCTTCCGCAGGCGTATGGGCCGCCAATTGACGCTTCGCTTCTTCCAGTTCCAGCTTCAAAGACATTCGCCCTTCTCCTCTCTTCCTCTCGACTCTCCATTTTTGGAGTGTTCAATCCATTTTCTAGTCTGACTGAATCATACCGAATTCATTTTGGAATGTCAACTCCAAAAAAATCAAAAGCAAAAACCCCCGGACGCAGCGATTCGCCGGATTCGGGGGCCTTAAGCTTGTGTACGGCTTCCTCCTTCCGCTTCCATCGGATTTTTCGATCGGGCCGATCAGACGAGAAACGAGCGAATGTGAGCCAGCATGGCGTTCAAACCGGCTTCGAGCGGAGCGGTGTCCCGGCGCACCTTCGTCAGCAGCAAGCCGCCCTGCAGAGCGGTCAGCAGCGCGAGCGCGAGGCGGTCCGGATCGGCGTCGGCTCTCATCTCGCCGCGGTCGTACATGGCCCGCAGCCCGCCGCGGATCGCCAGCTCCCAGCGAAGGAAACCTTCGGCGAGCTCGCCGCGCGCACCCGGCTCCGTCTCCGACAGCTCGCTGGCCAGGGAGCCGATCGGGCATCCTCCGTGGCACTGGCGCCCGAGCTGCAGCTGAATGATCGCCTCCGCCCATGCTTGCAGCGCCTCCATGCTGTCCAGATGGCTGAGCAGGGGCTCCTGCGCGCTCAGCACCTGCTCGGTCTGGTAGCGGGCGACCGCCAGAACGAGTTCCCGTTTGTCCTTGAAGTAGTGGTAGAGCTGGGAGGCGCTCACCTTGGCTTCCTGCTGCACCTCTTCCACGCTCGTGCCGGCGACGCCGCGCTCGAACATGAGCCGGGCCGCGGCTGCGACGATGCGGGCGCGCGTCTCTTTGCCCTTCCGGGTCAGCCGTTGCTCCTGTTTTGGAATATCCATCGTCTTTTCCATAGTTGCAGTATATCAGAAAATGGAGTCGGCAATCCAGAATCGTAACAGAACCGGAGCGCCGATCCGGCCCGGATGGCGTGGACGCTGCAGCTGCTTGCATCCGGGAACGAAACGAGTTAGGATGAACATATCCGTCCGATCGGTCGTGCGGCCGATCGGCTTCAGAAGGAGGAGCAGACCCGTGACGATGGCCGTATTCTTGCCGGGGATTCAGTCGAACTGAATACGGGCGCGCAAGCGATGAGGAAGCGAGGGATGCGAAGGCCGGGCCGAGGCACGCTATGTTCGTCATTGCCCCTGTTCCTTCATGCTCCTGTTTCTACGTGCTTCTGTCGTCTGCGCCGTCCTGCAACCGGCAGGAATCATACGGTCAATCGGCCGCTTCTTCGGCGTCGTTCGGGAAGAAGCCGCGAATGAACCCTTTATGGTTCGTTGCGGCTTCTTTTTGTCTTTCGGCGCTTGCTACCGAGGCGCGCAGCCGATTGTCCGATTTGCGAATCGGAGGGTTGCGGCGATGGATGAGTATGTCTATATGGCCACGACGCTTCCAGGATTGGAAGCGGTTCTGGCCGACGAAATGAAACATGCGGTTCACGGCGCGAAAATCTGTTATATTAAGCGCGGGAAGGTGTTCGCGGCTGCCGTGCCGAACGAGGATAGTCTCATGCGTTTGCGAACGGCGGACAACGTGTATCGAATGTTGGCCCGCTTCCCGGCAGGCTTGCGCCGCGCCGATCTGCAGCGTCTGGAGCGCGAGACGGCGTCCGCCCCCGGCCTTGATCTGCCGGGCGGACAAGATCTTGGCGGCAGCGTCCGCTTTGTCGTCAACGCTAGCCGCAGAGGCGACCACCGCTACAGCCGCTTCGAGGCGGCGGAGGCGGCGATGCGCGGCGTGGCGAAGCGCCATCCGCAGTGGCGGATCGGCACGCCCGAGCGGCATTCGCACGAATTCCGGCTCGACCTGGACGGCGAGGAGGCGACGTTCTTCCTGCGGCTGACCGGCCCGGAATTCCGCTTCCGAGGCAGCCGTTCGTTTGTGCCGGGAGCGCTGCGGCCGACGGTGGCTCACGGGCTCGTCTGGCTGTCGCGGCCTCGGGCGGACGACCGCTTCGTCGACGTCTGCTGCGGATCGGGCACGATCGTAAGCGAACGGCTTGCCTATCCGTGCGGCGAACTGCTCGCCGGCGATCTGTCGGCTGAAGCGATTGCGGCGGCGCGGGCCAACTTGCCCGCCGGCTGTCCGGCGCAGGTGCGGGTGTGGGACGCGACGAGCCTGCCGCTTCCGAGCGGATTCGTCACCGCGGTCGTCTCCAACCTGCCGTTCGGCCGCCAGATCGGCAGCCGCGACGGCTTGCCGTCGCTTTACGCCGGCATCGTCGGCGAGATCGCCCGCGTGCTGCTGCCGGGCGGCCGGGCCGTGCTGCTGGCGGAGGACGGCGCGGCGCTGCGCGAGGCGGCCGAGCGCTGTTCCCTCGCCTGCGGGGAGCTCGCCCGCCTCAGCCTGAAGGGCCTGCAGCCGGCGGTGTACCGCCTAAGCAAATAGCTGACTCCCGGACGCCGCGAGGAGGCGGCGGGCCGTCGTTTCCCGGCCCCCGGCCCCGCTCGATCCTCCGGGCGGTGGGGAGCTCAAGTCCACAATCGCGAGAGGAGGAGGACCGATGGGCACCAAAAGGATGTTCAGTTTACGCTATAAAATATTGATCTTCTCCTTGCTCATGACGCTCGTCCCCATCCTGATCGTCGGCAGCTTCTCTTACGTGCGGGCGACGAACATCGTGCGGGACCAGACGAGCAAGCTCAACATGGAAACGCTGAAGCAGATCGCCCAGAACATCGAATTCATTCTGAACGACGTGCGGGGCGTCTCGATCAACATGATCAACAGCCCGCAGCTGAACCAATATTTGAAGTCGATGAACCGCGGCGAGATGGGGCGGAACGATCCCGCCATCCAGACGCTGCTCGGCGAGTATATTTTGACAAAAAGGTATGTTTATTCCATATATGTTCAGGATCGGAACGGCGAGGGAATGGACACGCAGGGCGCGCGCAACGTTCTGGACGAGCCGACGCTGGCCCGCCTGAAAGCGTTGAACGGCAAGGAAGAGTGGTCCTTAAGCGACGTCTACGTCGGCAATTCGGCCTTGAACGTCATCGCGCTGATGCGGGAAATCCGGGATATTAACAATATCGACCGCGTACTCGGCTACCTCAAGATCAACCTGTCGCAATCCCAGATTCGCAGCATCTACGACAAGCAGGTGGCCGACGAACATGGGCTGTTCTTCATCGTCGATCCGCACAAGAAGATCTTGTCCACCCTGTCGGACCGGGAGGTCGGCCAAACGCTGGAGGATACGTTCGTCCAGCCTCGGGTGATGGAGCAGCAGGAAGGCTACTACGACGCGACGATAAACGGCGTGAAATATTTGGTCGAGTTCTACACGATCGAGCGGACGGATTGGAAGCTGATCAACTGCGTTCCGCTCAGCACGGTGACGAAGCCGGGCGAACCGATCAAGCAGGTCACCTTCTGGTCGGTCTGCTTGAGCTTGACGATTTGCGCCCTGTTCCTGATGTTCTTCCTGATTAAGGTGCTCAAGCCGCTCAAGCAAATCCGCCGGCTGATGGGCAGCCTCGAGAAGGAGAACTTCAACGTCAACATGACCGTGCAGGGCAACGACGAAATCGCCATGCTGGCGGGCAGCTTCAACAAGATGTCCCGGCGGCTGGACGAGCTGATCAACGAAGTCCACGTGGTCAGGATCAAGCAGAAGGAAGCGGAGATCAAGGCGCTGGAGGAGCAGATCAACCCTCACTTCCTGTACAACACGCTGGACTTGATCTACTGGGTGGGACGGATGGAGAAGGCGTTCGAGACGGCGTCGCTCATCCAGACGCTGTCGCAGCTGTTCCGCATCGGCCTGAACAAGGGAAGCGGATTCACGCTCGTCCGCAAGGAACTGGAGTATATCGAGAACTATATGGTGATCCAGCAAAAAAGATACGACAACGCGATCACGTTCCGGGCGACGGCGGACCCCGAGACGCTGGACTGCAAGGTGATCAAGCTGGTGCTGCAGCCGCTGATCGAGAACGCGATCACGCACGGCATCGAGCAGAAGGGCGGCTTCGGCCACATCGAGGTGCGCATCCTGAAGGTGGACGACACCGTCGTCTACGAAGTGACCGACGACGGCGTCGGATTCGATCCGGCTGCGATCGACCGGCTGCAAGGGGTGGGCCTGCGCAATATCGACGACCGCATCAAGCTCAGCTTCGGCAGCGACTACGGCCTCGACATCCGCAGCGCGCCGGGGCAAGGCACGACCGTGATCGTCAGGCAGCCGTTCGTGAAGGCGCGACAACCGATCGATAACGGAAACGGGGAGGAGCAAGAAAGATGTTCAGAGTGATGATCGTCGACGACGAACCGTTGGTGAGGAAGGGAATTGCGACGTCGATCGACTGGCAGGAGCAAGGAATCGAAATCGCCGCCGAAGCGGGAAACGGCAAGATGGCGCTGCAGAAGCTGGAGGAAGATCCGGTCGACCTGGTGCTGGCCGACATTCGCATGCCGGTCATGTCGGGCATCGAGATGTCGGAGCAGATCAAGGCGCGCCACCCCGACATCGCGATCGTGCTGCTGAGCGGCTACGAGGATTTCGCCTACGCCAAGGCGGCGCTGCAGATCGGCATTCAGAACTATCTGCTCAAGCCGGCCAGCGCGGAGAAGCTCGTCGCCGTCATCTCCGAAATCCGCGACAAGAAGACGCGGGAGCAGCTCGACCGGAAGAAGGAGCTCGGGCGTATTCATCTGTTCAACGAGAACCTGCCTTATCTCAAGTACAAGTTCATGACCGCCCTGCTCAAGCGGGAGCTGACCGCCTCCGAAATCGAGGAGAAGCTGCGCACGCTGCAGATCGAGGTGAGCGGAACGGAGCACCACGTGCTCATCATCGACATCGACGACTTCCTGCTGTTCTCGGAGAAGCAGTCCGCGAAGGAAAACGAGGCGCTGGCGTTCGCCGTGTTCAACATCGCCGAGGAGACGCTGCTGTCTTCGTTCACCGGCTTCGTCTGCTACGGCGAGCCGAACCGGCTGATCGCCCTGGCGTCGACCCGCAAGGTTCATTCGCTGCTCGCCGTGTGCAAGGAAATTCAGGCCAACGTGAAGCGGCACCTGAAGCTGTCGGTGACGATCGGCATCGGCAAGCCGTGCGCGAATCTGGCGGACATCGGCCAATCGTACCGGGAAGCGGGCAAGGCGCTGGCGGAGAAGGTGTACCGGGGCAAAGGCCAGGTCTATATGTACGACAAGGAGCAGCGGCTGGAGAGCCTGCAGGGCGAACCTGCCCCGGAGCTGACCGCCGAGGAAGGGGAGATGGCGCGGCAGCTTCAGCTCATGAACGGGCCCGAGCTGCAGCGGATGATCCGCGAGCTGTTCGCGCGATTCTCCGCCGAGAGCCGGCGCTTCGACGAAGTGAAGCACGCCTGCGTCCGCCTCGTCATGCTGTTCATTCGGGAACTGGAGCAGATGGGCTTCCCGAAGGACCTCGCCTTCGGACCGCAGTTCATTCCCCACGTCGCGATCGAGCGGTTCGAAGTGGTCGCCGACCTGGAAGCGTGGATGGAGCAGATGGTCGCGAAGATTGTCCGCCACGTCGAGGACAACCAGCGCAACACGTTCAAGAAGACGGTGAAGGAAGCTGTTCAGTATATGGAGAAGCACTACGGCCAGCCGATCAGCCTGAGCGAAGTCGCCGAATATGTGAACGTCACGCCCGCCTATTTCAGCAAGCTGTTCAAAGACGAGATGGGCATCACGTTCGTGAAGTGGCTGAACCGGCTCCGGGTGGAAAAGGCGAAGACGCTGCTCAAGGAGACGCGGCTCAAGACGTACGAGATTGCCGAGAAGGTCGGCTTTTACGATTACAAGTATTTTTCCAACATGTTCCGGAAATATACGGGAGTGACCCCGCGGGAGTACCGCAACCGATAAGAGCATAAGATTTTCGATAATTTCGTAAAAACGCATCCCTTTTTTCGCCGCGAATCCTTGTAGAATGAAGCCTGTAAACCCAATACAAACGCTATCAAGGGGGATTGGAGCATGAAGAAGGCTGCAATGCTCGCGCTGGGAACAACGGCCGCCATGCTGGCGCTTGCCGGCTGCGGGTCGGGGAACGGCAATTCGGACGCGCCGCCGAGCGGCAGCGCCAGCGCCGGCAGCACGAGCCCGGACGCCGGGTCCGCCGGGCCGATCAAGCTGACGCTGGGGGACCGGCTGCTCGAGACGTCCACGGACGGTTCCGTCATCGCCCACCGGCAGATGATCGAGGAGTTCAAGAAGGAGCATCCGAACGTCGAAATTTCCGAAGAATCGCTTCAGGACGCCACCTACAAGACGAAGATCAAGACGCTGGCGGCCGGCAACGACCTGCCGGACGTGTTCGAACTGCTCGGCTCCGATGCGCAGATGTTCGCGGACAACAAGCTCATTCTGCCGCTCGACGACATCATGAACCAGGACCCGGAGTGGAAGCAGGGCTTCATTCCGAGCACGCTGAACGACTTCACCGTCAACGGGCAGCTCGTGGGCGCGCCGATGCAGATGCTGTCCACCTCGCTCATTTTTTACAACAAGGAGATCTTCGACAAGGTCGGCATCACGGAATTCCCGAAGACGTGGCCCGACTTCCTGAAGGCCATCGACACGCTGAAGGCCAATGGATACACTCCGATCTCGCTCGGCAACAAGGACAAGTGGGTGGCCGAATCGTGCATTCTGAGCGAGCTCGGGGACCGCTTCACGGGAACGGACTGGTTCAGCAGCATCAAGAACCGCCAGGGCGCCAAGTTCACCGACAAGCCGTTCGTCGACGCGCTGGCGGCGCTGCAGCAACTGAGCAAGGTCGGCGCGTTCAACACCGATATGAACAGCATCGACAACAACCAGCAGCGGACCGCGTACTACAACGGCAAGGCGGCGATGTTCTTGGAGGGCGACTGGGCGATTTCCTCCTTGTCGAGCGAAGCGCCGCAGGAGATCAAGGACAACACGCACCTGGCCATTCTCCCGGCGGTCGATGGCGGAGCCGGCAAGCCGAACGCCGTATCCGGCGGCGCGGCGTGGGCGTTCGCCATCAACGCCAACCTGAAGGGCGACAAGCTGCAGGCGGCGATCGACCTGGTGAAGAAGCTGACCGGCGTCGAGGAAGCGAACCTGGCGGCCGAGAACAACGCCGTCGCCGCGACGGTTCCGACCGACTACGACAAGAGCAAGGTCGTGCCGCTGTTCAATGAATACTTGCAACTGTTCCAGGGCCTGGAACTGTCGCCGATCTACGACGCCCAACTGTCTCCGGCCGTCATCGAGACGATGAACAACGGTCTGCAGGACCTGCTCATCCAGAGCGTGACGCCCGAGCAGCTCGCCAAGGACATTCAGAGCACGTATGAAGGATCGTAAGACAGGGCCATCCGCGTTCTCCGCCGAAGCCGGGGCCGGCTTCGGCGGAAGCGCGACGGGAAGGAGGCGCGCCGCATGGGCAAGAGGTTGCAAAGTCCCGGATGGATGACGATCTACGGCTTCTTGCTTCCCGGGATCGTTCTCTACTTGTTCGTCGTCGTCGTTCCGCTGATCTTGTCGATCCACTTCAGCTTCTTCAGGTGGTCCGGCGGACTGTCGAAAGATTTCATCGGCTGGGACAACTACAGCCATCTGATGCAGGACGGGAAGTTCTGGAACTCGTTCCGGAACAATATGATCATCACGGTGCTGAGCATTGTGGGACAGCTCGGCATCGCCTTCGTCCTGGCCGTCATCCTGCAGGCGAAGTGGGTGAGGCTGCGGGAATTTCACCGCACCGTGCTGTTCTTGCCCGTCGTGCTGCCGGCGGTTGTCGTCGGCTTCATCTGGAACCTCATCTACAGCCAGAACTACGGAATCTTGAACGGCATGCTGCAGGGGCTTCATCTCGGATCGTGGATCCGGCCGTGGCTGGACGATCCGAAGATCGTCATCTACTCCGTCACCGTTCCGATCGTCTGGCAGTGGATCGGGCTTTACCTGATCATCTTCATGGCGTCGATTCAGAGCATTCCCGCCGAAATTTACGAGAGCGCCGAGATCGACGGGGCCACCGGCTTCAGGAAGGTCGTGTCCATCACGCTGCCGATGATGTACGACACGCTGAAGGTGGCGGTCATGCTGTGCATCGCCGGCAACATGAAGATCTTCGACAACATCTTCGTCATGACCGGAGGCGGGCCGGGCAACAGCTCGACCGTCATGGCGCAGTACGCCTACAATACGTCGTTCGGCAAGTTCCAACTGGGATACGGAAGCGCGATTTCGATCGGCATGATCATCCTGAGCCTGGCGCTTATTTTGCTCAGCCGCAGGCTGATGGGAGGTCGGTCCGTTGAAGCGTAAAGGGGCTGCCGCCGTTCAATCCGCCGCCAACGTTCTCGTCGCCGCCTTTTCGGTGCTGTGCATCTTCCCGATCGTCTGGGTCATGTACTCTTCTCTGAAGGATCAGCAGGCTTTCACGCTCGATATCGTGGCGCTGCCGACGAGCCTGCACTTTGAAAATTACGCGAAAGCTTTCTGGGACGGCCATCTGAACCGGTATTTGGCCAACAGCTTGTTCGTCTCGGCGGTGTCGGTCGTGCTGACGATTCTGATCGGCTTCGTGACCGGCTATTTCCTGTCGCGGTTTTCGTTCCGGGGACGGAACGTGCTGTACACGATGTTCCTGTTCGGCATGCTCGTGCCGGTGTACGGCCTGCTCGTTCCGCTGTTCATCGAATACCGCAACCTGCATCTGCTCGACCATCGGCTGTCGCTGGTGCTGCCGGACGTCGCGTTCGCGCTGCCGCTCGTCATCTTCCTGATCGAGAGCTTCCTGAAGAGCGTTCCGATCGAAATGGAGGAAGCGGCCTACGTGGACGGAGCGAACCTCGGTTCCACGCTGGCCCGCATCGTGCTGCCGATGTGCCGGCCGGTGCTGTCCACCTGCATCATCATCAGCTTCCTGAACATCTGGAACGAGTTCCCGTTCGCGCTCGTTCTGATCAACTCGCAGAACTTGAAGACCGTTCCGGTCGGGCTGACCAACTTCGTCGGACAGTATACGGTGAACTATCCGCAGCTTATGGCCGGCATCACCGTGTCGATCCTGCCCGTCATCATCGTGTACTTGTGCCTGTACAAGCGGGTCATTCAAGGCATGGTCGCCGGCGCGGTCAAGGGCTGACGACAGGCTGACGATTCTTAAAGGGAACCGGCGAAAAGGGCGCCAGGAGCGAGATCGTTCCCGGCGGCGGAGCGGACGATGCCGAGCCGATGGCAGTCGTTCGCCGTATGCGCCGTATGCGGCCGGAGGAACGATTTGCGGAAGAATGCGCTTTCATATTCGCCGATCAATTTTGGAAAGGTGCGATTCCCATGATCCCGACGCTCAATCCGGTGACGACCGGCCGGGACGCTTCGCCCGAAGAATTTCTCGACGCGGCGTCCCAGGCCGGATTTCCGGCCGTCGATTATACCATTCTGCCCTTCTACCGGGCGTATAAGGAGCGGTCGTTCGCGGCCGCCGAGGAGATGCTCGCCTCAAGACGGCTGACGCTCGGCTCCTTCGGACTGCCGGTCGAATTCCGCAAGGACGAGGCGCTGTTCCGGGAGGAGCTGGCGGCGCTGCCCGAGATCGCGGCGTTCGCGGCCCGGCTCGGGACGACGCGCTGCTGCACCTGGCTGTTCCCGGCGACGGACGAACCGGTCGCCGAATACACCAGCCGGCTCATCCGCCGGCTGCGGGAATGCGCCAAGGTGCTGGAGGCGAACGGCATCCGCTTCGGCATCGAATGGGTGGGGCCGAAGACGCTGCGAACGCTGAAGCACGACTTCATCCACACGCTGCCCGGGGTGCTGGAGCTGATCGGCGCGATCGACCGGCCGAACGTCGGCGTGCTGTTCGACAGCTTCCACTGGTTCACGTCGGGAGCGACCCGCGCGGACATTCTGGCGCTGCGGCCGGAGCAGATCGTGCTCGTTCATCTCAACGACGCGCCGAACTTGCCGCCCGACGAACAGATCGACAGCCAGCGGCTGCTGCCGGGCGAAGGCGTTATCGATCTGCGGGGCATGCTCTCGGCGCTGCAGGAAATCGGATACGACAGCTACGTGTCGGTCGAGACGTTCAGCGACACGCTGCCGCTGCTCGGCTCGAAGGAAGCGGCGGCGCGCACGAAGAAGGCGCTCGACCGCGTATGGGAGGGATGGGCATGATGAAAAAAGCGGCGATCACCGGCGAGCGCAAGGCGGAGTTGGTCGAACGGCCGATTCCGCAGCGGCAGGGCCGGGAAGTGCTGATCAAGGTGCACGTCGCCCCGATGTGCACGGAGTACAAGGCGTTCCTGGAAGGCAAGCCGCAGGATTGCCTCGGCCACGAAGCGGTCGGAGAAGTCGTCGAAGCCCCGCCGGAAGGGCTGTTCAAGCCGGGCGACCGCGTCGTCGCGATGCCCTTGTCCGGTTGCGGGGAGTGCGAGCTGTGCCTGGCGGGCGACTTCATCCACTGCCTGAGCAACCCGATGCGGGACTCGGCGATGGCCCAATACGTCGTGAAGCCGGAGGTCAGCCTGCGGAAGATTCCGGACGACATCCCGTACGAGAAGGCGGCGCTGGCGTGCTGCGGGCTGGGCGCGTCGTTCGGCGCCGTCCGCAAGCTGGGCGTGTCGGCGTACGATACGCTGCTCGTCACCGGCCTCGGACCGGTCGGCCTCGGCGCCGTCATCAACGCGAAATTTTGCGGCGCGAAGGTGATCGGGGTGGAATCCAATCCGTACCGGATCCAGGTGGCGCGTGAGCTTCAGATCGACGCCATCGTCGATCCGCGCGATCCCGAAGCGCTGGACCGGATTCGGGAGCTGACCGGCGGCGCGGGTCCGGACCTTGCGGTGGATTGCTCCGGCGTGCCGGCCGCCCATCGGCTGTGCATCGACGCCGTCAAGCGCAAGGGCAAGGTCGCCTTCGTCGGCGAGTGCCATACGGAGACGCCGATCGTGGTCAGCCGCGATTTGATCCGCAAGGGCATTCAATTGATCGGGTCCTGGCATTACAACCTGAACGATTTTCCGCTGCTGATGAACGTCATTCGCCGCTCTCCGCTGACCGACTCGTTCGTGACGCACGTGTTTCCAATGAGCAAAATACAGGAAGCTCTGGAAACTTCCGTATCGCAGCAATGCGCCAAAATCATGTTGAAGCCGTGGGAATGATGGACGAACCGGCGGCGCCGTCGTATAATTTGGGGAAATGATGCCGACAAGGGGGATGACGAATGTCTGCAACGATGAAGGCGGCGGTGATGAACGCTCCGCTGGAGATCGAGCTTGTCGAGCGGCCGCTGCCCGATTTGCGGGAGGACGAGGTGCTCGTCAAGGTGATGGCGGTCGGCGTGTGCGGCTCGGACATTCACTATTACGAGCACGGCCGGATCGGCCGGTACGTCGTGGAGAAGCCGCTCATTCTCGGCCACGAGTGCGCGGGCATCGTGAAGGCGGTCGGGTCCCGCGTGACGAAGTTCAAGCCCGGCGACCGGGTGGCCGTCGAGCCGGGCGTCACGTGCGGCAAGTGCCCGGCCTGCAAGGAAGGCCGCTACAACCTGTGTCCGGACGTGCAATTTCTGGCGACGCCTCCGGTGGACGGGGCATTCGTGCAGTACATCGCGCACCGGGAAGACTTCCTGTTCCCGATTCCGGACCATCTGTCCTACGAAGAAGCCGCGCTGAACGAACCGTTCTCCGTCGGCATTCATGCCGCCAAGCGGGCAAAACTTGGGCCGGGCCAGTCGGTGGCGATCATGGGCATGGGCCCGGTCGGCCTGATGGCCGTCGTGGCGGCCAAGGCGTTCGGCGCGGAGAAGATCGTCGTCGCCGATCTGGAGCCGATTCGCCTGGAGGCGGCGCTGCGGCTCGGCGCGACGCATGCGGTCAACATCCGCAGCGACGATCCGGTGCAGGCGGTTCGCGAGGCGACGGGCGGCCTCGGCGCCGACGTCGCGTTCGAGACCGCGGGCAACCCGAAGGCGCTGCAATCGGCGCTGTATTCGGTCCGCCGGGGCGGCAAGCTGGCGATCGTCGGCTTGCCGCCGCAGGACGAGATTCCGCTCAACGTGCCGTGGATCGCCGACAACGAGCTCGATCTCTTCGGCGTGTTCCGCTACGCCAACACGTATCCGCAAGGAATCTCGTTTCTCGCTTCCGGCATCTCGGACGTACGGTCGCTCATCACCGACCGCTATCCGCTAGAACGGACGAAGGAAGCGTTGGAGCGGGCCCGCACGAACAAGAGCGGCAGCCTGAAGGTCGTCGTATACCCGAACGGATTGCTTTAAGCCTGAATTTCGAAAGTACGACTCTTTGAAAACGTGAAAAGGGCTCCAAATCTTTGGTAGAATGGTGTTTGCGAAGACAACATCACCCAAAGAAAGGAGCACCTTTTAGGTGAAGTCTACCACACCCG
>Ga0207789_1000163_pt1 | contig 47162 bp, 43 predicted proteins | sample HigsolmetaGSP12D_FD_184840 | JGI IMG/M metagenome (GOLD analysis project Ga0207789, IMG submission 184840) | High solid enriched microbial communities from the Joint BioEnergy Institute, USA - SP1-2-D (SPAdes) | ecosystem: Engineered > Bioreactor > SSF (Solid state fermentation) > Aerobic >...
AGTCGTGGATCGCCACGTCCAGGTAAATCCCGCCGCTGTGCTCGATGAAGGAGGCCGGCGGCATGTTCCCGTCCCTGCTGAGCCCCTTGAAGTAAATCGGCTGGCCGATGTCGCCTTTTTGGATTCTCTTCTTCGCCTCATGGTAAGCGGGATCGAATCTTCTCATGAATCCGACCTGGCAGAACACGCCGCGCGCGCGAATCGCCTCGATCACCCGGTCCGCCTCATCGAGCGTCTGAGTAATCGGCTTCTCCACGAAAATCTGCTTGCCGGCGTTCGCCGCCTTGATGATCATGTCCGCGTGCGTGGAGGTCGGCGTCACGATCGCCACCGCTTCGATGTCCGGACGGTCAAAGGCGTCGTCGGGATTCGTCGAATGAGCCGGAACCCCCAATTCCCGCGCCACTTGCTCCGCCCGTCCCTCGATCGGATCGACGACGAGCGCGAGCTCCGCGCCCGGGATGCGATTCGCCAAATTTTCTGCATGCCAATAGCCCAATCGGCCCAGACCCAACACCGCGCAACGAATTTTTCCCATTTTCAAGCTGCCGCTCCTTCTGCTGTAAATTCTCGAACCGCTCCGCTTACTCTTCCAGATTCACGGCCACCGTCACGGTCTCCAGCATTTCCTCGATAGCGAATGCCGGCCCTTCCTTGCCGATTCCGCTTTCCTTCACGCCGCCGTACGGCATCTGATCCGCGCGGAAGCTGCTCGTATCGTTGATGATGACTCCGCCGACTTCCAACAAGTACGGAATCCGGTGCGCCAGCGAGATCGAATTTGTAAACACGCCCGCCTGCAGCCCGTATTTCGAGTCGTTGACAAGCTGAACCGCTTCCTCAATGTCGTTGTAAGGCGATATGGACACGACCGGCGCAAACGCTTCCTCGTCTATGACTTTCATGCCTCTGCAGACATTCGTCAGCACCGTCGGGTAATAGACGTTTTTGTCCCGCTTCCCGCCGGTCACGATCGACGCCCCCGCTTTCACCGCTTCATCCACCCATCCTTCGATGCGGACCGCCTCCTTCTCGCTGATCATCGGGCCGACGACAGTGTCGGGATCCATCGGGTCGCCCACTTTCAGCTTGGCCGTGTTTGCCAGAAACGCTTCCATGAACCGCTGTTCGACGTCCCGATGGACGAAAATTCGCTGCACCGAAATGCAAATCTGGCCGGCGTGGGCGAAAGCCATCCGGGCCAGCCTGGCCGCCGCCTTTTCGACATTCGCGTCCTTGTGAACGATCGTCGCCGAGTTGGAGCCGAGCTCCAGCGTCACCTTGCGCATGCCGACGGTGCGATGGATGTGCTTGCCGACTTCCGGCGATCCGGTGAACGTGTATTTCCGGATTCTCGGGTCGGTCAAAAGCTCGTCGCCCAGCGTGGAACCGCTGCCCACGAGGCAGCTGACGTAGCCCTTAGGCAAGCCCGCCTGTTCGAGAAGCTCGCACAGCAGCAGCGCCGAATAGGCGGTGTCCGACGCCGGTTTGATGATGACGGGATTGCCCGCCGCCAGCGCCGGGGCGACTTTGTGCACGACCAGGTTGAGCGGGAAATTGAACGGCGAAATCGCGCACACGATGCCGATCGGCTTCTTGATCGTATAGATCAGCCTCGGCCCGATGTTTACGTTCGGCGCCACCTGGGTCGGAACGATCTCGCCGGCGATCTTGGCCGCTTCCTGCGCCGAGAGCAGGAACACGAGCGCCGAACGGTTGACTTCGGTCCTCGCGTCGGCAATCGGTTTGCCGCCTTCCTGGGCGATGCACGCCGCGAATTCCTCCAGGCGCTCGAGCAGCAACTCGTGCGCCCGATGCAGCACCTGGAAGCGCTGGGCCGGGCCGAATTCGGATTGCCGCATCGCCCGCTGCGCCGCTTCGATCGCCATATCTTTCTCCTTTGTCCCCGCTTTGCTGATCTGAACGAACAATTCCCCGGTGTACTTGTTGTAAATGCGGTGAACGTCCGGAGTCTGCACCCATTCGCCGCCGACGTACAGCGCTTTCAGATCGGAGTCAGGTTGCATCTTGTTTGCGCACCTCGCTTTGGCCTTTCAATGGATTTAGGGTAAAGCTTTAACTTTATGTAGCTGAAAATACCATGATTTTCTCTCAATATCAACCCCTTTTTTCTTAAAATCCATTATTTTTGTTTATTTTATTTAATTTTTATCCTACAATTTTATAAATTTTGGGAATTTTACAACTAAACTTTAGGTAAAGCTTTAACCTTTTCTGAAATTAATGCGCAAAAAACAGCCGAATAAAGCTCCATTTTAAATCCCAGCGCCTCCTCATCGTCTGCGGTTCTGTAACCGGCGGAATCATATCCCCTAAAAATCAGAAAAATTGGATGCTAATAAGCGCTTACATTTTAGAAAAGGCGATTCCTGAAGCAAAAAGGAAACCCTTTACTTTTTTACGCTGCTGGAATTTTCGCTTTATTGGCCCATGTTAAGTTAAAGGCTTTTCCTTGGGTGATGTTTATCTTACACCATCTTCTGCGAATAAGGCAATGGGAAAACGCTTCCAGCCAAGTACAAAAGCGGTGAGTTGGCAGTCTGTAAATGAAAAAGCTTCGTTGATGCGCAACTTCACCCGAGCGATTGAAGTGGGAAAAGGAGGGAAAAGCTATGTTCAGCGAGGGCCTTCGAAGGAAGGCCGAGACGCCGAACAACGAGGAGAGAATGCAGATGAGGAAGTACGCCTGGATTGCGAAAATGTTGCCGCTGGCGCTGCTATGGCTCGGCGCGGCGGCCGGGACGGCTGCAGCGGCGCCTGAGGCCCCGCCCGAGCCGAGCGCCGCCCCGGCGCCGAGCGGACCGGTGCCGCTCAAGCTGACGCAGGTGCAATTCGTCGACGCCCGGCACGGCTGGACCGTCGGAACGAAGAGCGACGAAACCGACACGACTGTGTGGAAAACGACGGACGGCGGGCGCCGCTGGCGGGCCGTTGCGCTGGGCGGCGGCGTGCGCAACGCTGCGATCGGCATGGCGGACGAGAAGCACGGCTGGGCGGTCGGTCCGGCCGATTGCCGGGACGAGGCGGGCACGTCCGTCTGCGGCAAGACGACGGTCCTCCATACCCATGACGGCGGAGACACGTGGTTCTCGCAATGGTCGCGCCCCGATCCGGCTGCGAACGCGGACAACGAGGTCGATCCGATTGCGGAAGCCAGCGCCGTCGTGCGCGTTCGCTCTTCCTTGATGAAGACGACCGACTTCGGTCAAACGTGGACCGACATTTCGCTCGGTTCCCCGGAGGCGCACCCGTATACCATTTCGTTCGCCAACGACGCGGTCGGCTACGCCGCCGGCCGAATCGGCCCCGATTGCCCGGAGAAGGGAATGGTCCCCGCTACCCCGAACGCCAATTGCCGCACAGCCGTCTGGAAGACGAAGAACGGCGGGCGCAGTTGGACGCTGCTCCCCCATGCACCCAGGAAGAGCGGAGCGTGGTACCCGGTCGCCATTCAATTTCCCGATCCTCGCAACGGCTATTTGCTGCTCGTCAATCCGGACACGCACGCGTCGCTGCTTTATTTCACCTCCAACGGAGGCTCCAACTGGACGCTGCGCAATGCGAAAATTCCCGGCATCCGCCCCTACGCCGTCAAGCTGGAATTCGTCAATCCGCGCACCGGGTACGTGCCGCTCAGCGTAGGCGCCGGGCCGGTCGAAGGCGGCTTGCTGAAGACGGTCAACGGCGGGGCGACGTTTACGAAGCTCGCCGACCGCCGCCTCGTCAGCGTGGAGGACGCCGACTTCCTGACGCCGCAGCGGGGCTACGTCGTCGCGATGAATCCGGACAACCCGAACGCCCGGCTCGTGCTGGGAACCGCCGACGGGGGAGACCGCTGGACCGACCTGACTCCGTAACGCGCCGTTTGCCAAGCGGGGGGCCGGTGGTCGAAAAAGCCGATCGGTTTTTCCGATCCCCCCGCCCTCGGCAGGCGGTTGCGGCGGGGGCCGAAGGTTGGCGCCATGGGCGGAAAGCTCCGGCTCCAAGAGAAATGATAATTTTTACGCAAACCCGCTTGATTCCCTCACGATCCTTGACAAGGACGGAGGGAGTTTTTATACTCACAATATGAGTGAGCGCGCACTCAATCTCATGTTTATTGTTTTGACTCAGAAAGAAGCCAATTCTATAAACACAAGTGAGTGTGTACACACTCATGGAGAGGATCAAAGAATGAAAATATTGGTGATTGGATCTACCGGGCGCACCGGCCTTCAAATTGTGGAGCAGGGGATCCGTCGCGGCCACGACATTTCCGCATTTACGCGGCGACCGAAAGAGCTGAATCAGGTGAAAGGCCTTCATAAGGTAATCCAAGGCGACGGGCTGTCGGCCGCAGATGTTCGGCGCGGAGTGCAAGGGCAGGATGCGGTTGTTTGCAGCGTAGCCGGGGGAGTGCGTCCCGGTACGCTCGTTGCCGACGTTACCCGCAATGTGATTCAGGCCATGCGGGAGGAAAACGTTCGCCGCCTGATATTGCTTAGCTCCAATCTGCTCGATGCTACAAGGCCTTGGCCGCTGGTACAGCTCGTCAAGCGGTTCCTTAAGCATGCGTTGGCTGACGATCTTCAAGCGGAGCGATTGGTAAAAGACAGCGGCTTGGACTGGACCATCATCCGGCCCGCGCAACTAACGGATAAGCCGGCGACTGGACGCGTACGCCGCATTTACGGCGGAACGACCGATTCCCGCCCGTATCAGCTCACTCGCGCGGATTTGGCTTCGGCGATTTTGGACTCCGTTGCGAATGGCGGCGACTACCAAGCGATCTTCGATATTTCCAACGGACGCCATTACCGGACGCTTGCATGACAACCTGCTATCAAACCGGGGAGGAATCCATAAGATGCAATTTATTTTGATGCTTCATATTCTAGGTGCTGTCGGCATGGGCTTCTATTTGCTGCTTCCATTCTTGTGCGTGCCGCTCATGCGTATGGATCGGAATATCCGCGCCGGTTATCTTTACGGATTGCGCCTTGCCAACAAGAGCGCCATGTATCTCTTAATCGTCCTGCTGCTGACCGGGGGATATTTGTATTTCAAGGGCGACTACGCGATCGGATGGACGATCGGGTTTGCCGTCCCGTTCCTGGCGATGGGCCCGCTTACCGGCAACATTGGAAAGCGTTTGGACAAAGCGTTGGAGCTTCTTCGATCAGCGCAAGAAGCGAATGGGGAGATCGCCAGGATCAGGGTTTTGTCCGCTCTGGCTTTTCTGGCCATGATCGCGGTTCTGATTCTGATGGTTTACCCGGCGTAAGAAACCCTGCGTCACCACGCCGTACAATGGACCGTTACGGCGAATACGCATGCTCCGGCTGCGGTGATCCCGCGAGGGGTCGGCCGGCTGGCCGATTCGGGGCGAAAAGCGCATTTTTCCCTCGCCCAGGGACCGTCCGCTCCCTTTGGCGGTTCCGGCGGACGCCGCCGCCCTGCCCCCTGCCGGAGCCGGAGCGCCGCCTTCGGCAGCGGCGCCCGCCCCGCCCGCGCGGCCGCGGAGCCGATCCGGCCGGCCGGCGGGCTACAGATCGTTCAGCCAAACTTTGCGGCCGGTTTTGGCGCTTTCGATCGCCCCGAGCACCATGGCGATGCTGTGGATGTTGTCGCGGCAGTCGGTCTCCGCCGGACGGCCCGCCGCCAGAGCGGCGAACATCTCGTCCAGGCAGCCGAAGTGGCCTTCGCGCCCTGCGCCGTGGAAGGATGCCTCGATCCGCTCGCAGTCGCGGATGAACTTGCCCGTCTGATCGCCCGCGGCGACAACCTCCGCGTAAGGAGCGTTCGTCCCGTCCCAGATCGCCGTTCCGCGCTCGCCGGTAATCCGCCATGCCGATTCCCAGGAGGTGGGCGCCCCTTCCGCGCACCAGGAGCCGCGATAGCAGAAGACGGAGCCGTCCCGCATCTCGAAGATCGCGACCGCGGAGGCGTTCCCCTCGTACCAGGAGCCGGGCGGATTGAATTCGTGGCAGTAGACGGACACCGGGTCGGCCCCGATCAGGAAGCGGGCCTGGTCGAACGTATGGATCGCCATGTCCAGGATGAGCGGGCTGTCCATCGCCTCGCGGAATCCGCCGAAGTGCGGTCCGAGGAAGAAGTCCGCGCCCACATAGCCGGGCCGCCCGATCGCGCCGCCTTCGATCAAGCCGCGCAGCGCGCGGATATTCGCGTTGTAGCGGCGGTTCTGCATGACGGCCAGCGAACGGCCCGTCCGCTCGCTCACGCGGATCAGATCGCGGGCCTCGTCCATCGTCGCCGCCATCGGCTTCTCGCCGAACACGTCGCAGCCCGCCTCCATCGCCGTCCTGGCGATCCGATGGTGCGTGGCCGGAATCGTCACGTCGAACACCAGGTTCGCGCCGGATGCGGCGATCGCCGCGCCCAGATCCGTATAGATGCCGCACGAAAGCCCGTAGCGCTCGGCCAGCGCCCCGGCCGCCTCCGGGTTGATGTCGACGAGCGCGACAAGCTCCACGTCTTCCCGCGCCATCGCGTACTCCACCCACATTCTCGCCATTCCGCCGCAGCCTGCCAGCGCCACTCGGTACTTCTGCATAAAGTCTCCCTTCCTCCCCTTCACACCGGATTCGAATCGATCGGGCGGTCCTTGTCCGGCACTCCAATATTGGGCTATAGTCAAATTACAACCCGATTATATTCGCTTGCGGACGCAAGTTCTCTATCCGATCTTGGGCTTTATGGGTGGAATCTTGTGTTTTCGGCGGAGAGGAGGCCGAAGCGGATGGCGCACCCTCGCGAGCTGTGGGAGAACACGTCTCTCGCCGGACAACAATACCCGTTCCGCGTGTTCCGGATCCGGCACGAACGCTGCCGGAAGGGACAGCCGATCCTGTGGCTGCACTGGCACGAGCATTTCGAGCTGCTGTTGATGGTGCGCGGCACAGCCGTCTTCCATATCGAGAGCGAGCCTTACGAAGCCGGGCCGGGCGATCTGCTGCTTGTCCCGTCCGGCGGGCTTCATACCGGATTCAGTTTGCGCGATCGGCAGAACACGGAATTCGTCGCGTTCGTGTTCAACGGCTCCATGCTCGGCGGACTGGCGCACGACCCGGTGCATTCCCGCTTTCTCGCCCCCTATGTCGAAGGCAAAGTCCGTTTTCCCGTTCGCATCGCCTCCGCCGCGGATGCTGCAAGCCCTATCAGACAATGCGTGGAAAAGGCGATCGCGGAATTCGAAGGCAAGCGGCCCGCGTATGAACTCGCCGTCAAAAGCTACCTCTACCTGATGTTCTCCCTGCTGGCCCGGAAGCATCTGCCGGAGCGCGAAGCCGCCGAGGCGCCGGCCTCGGTCTCGCGCAATTCGGAGCGGTTCAAGCCGCTGCTGCGCTACGTGGAAGAGCGGTACCGGAACGGCATCACGGTGGAGGAGGCGGCCCGCAAAGTCAACCTGAACCCCTACCACTTCTGCAAGCAATTCAAAAAGGCGACCGGACGGACGTTCATCGACTACGTCAACTGGTACCGGATGAACGAGGCGGAGCGGCTGCTTATGGAGAGCGACCTGACCGTGACCGAGACGGCCGACCGGGTCGGCTGCGGCAATCCGAACTACTTCACCAAGCTGTTCAAGCAGTACAAGGGAATGACTCCTTCCCAGGCGAGGGCGAACCGTTAGCCGATCCCGTCCTTGACCATCTGCCCGATCGTTATGCCCGACAATTCCTTCTCCATCGTCGTTAACACTTGGGCGTTTACTTCTTCCAGCAAATACGGCATTTTGCTGCCGACCGGACAGGTCGGGTTCGTGCCGCGATGAACGATGAACACGTCCCGGTTCTCCTCCTCGATGGCCCGGTGAACGTCGAGCAGCGTCATTTGATCCGCCGGCCTCGCCAACGTAATCGACGCGTTCGTTCCGAGAGTGGACGTAATAAGCCCGGCCTTCGTAAGCTTCGTCATGATCCTCCGGATGACCGCTGAGTTCGCATTGACGCTCTTCGCCAGCAGTTCGGACGTCGTTCGCCCGTTTTTATTGAATTCCAGGAAGCATAAAATATGGACAGCCACGGAAAATTGCTGACTCCGGTTTGCCACGGGGAGTTCCTTCTTTCCAAAGCGATCTTCTTTTTAGTGTATGAATTCCGGACAGGCAAATCAATGAATTTCGCGGCGGCGACGTCCGACGCCTTGACTTTCTGTTCGGCAGCCGTTATTCTTTCAAATGTATCTGTATCAGTTACTATTACTTTTATGAGGTGAGGAAAATGAAAGTTCGCGTGAACGGAGTCAATCTTCATGTTGAGGAACAAGGGCAAGGGGATCTCGCGCTCGTGTTTTTGCACTTCTACGGCGGTTCGTCGCGTACATGGAAGCGGGTAATAGCCGAGCTGAAGGACGAATACCGCTGCGTCGCTTACGACCACCGCGGGTGGGGAGATTCCGACAAGTCGGCCACCTCCTACTCGATTCGAGATCTGGCGGACGACGCGGAGGCTCTTATTCGCGAGCTCGGTCTCAAACGTTACGCGCTCGTCGGCCATTCGATGGGAGGCAAGACCGCTCAGTTGCTCGCGTCGCGCCGTCCTCCCGGCATGGAGGCGTTGGTCTTGGTCGCGCCGTCTCCCCCGACGCCCCAAGACATGCCTCCGGAGATGAGGCAGGCGATGATCCATTTCTACGACAGCCGGGAAGGAGCCGAGATCGCGCTTGGCAACATTGCTTTGCTGCCTCTGGGCGATGAAGAACGCGAGCAAGCGCTTGAGGATATGCAGAGAAGCGCGCCGTTAGCCCGGGCGGCGTGGCCGGAAACGGCCATGCTCGAGGATATCTCCGCGGAAGCGGCGAACATCGACGTCCCCACTCTTGTGCTGGCAGGCGAGTCCGACCCCGTCGATCGGCTGGAGACGCTGCGACGGGAGCTTCTTCCGCGTATTCCGCACGCGAAGCTTTGCGTGATCCCCCATACCGGCCATCTCTCCCCACTGGAGGTTCCCGATCGAATCGGCTCGGAGATTGCGGCCTTTATGACCGAATGCAAACGGACTTCAACCGTCCTGTAATCGCCAGAAACCAAATAGCCGACACAGGCCCCAGCAGGCCCGTGTCGGCCCTTTTTGCATCCCAAGCAAGCGCGGATCGATTCGCGGATCAGTGTCCCGCCTTCGCGCGATCCTTGCCCTTGTCGGCCTCGCCGGCGTTGCGGTTGGCGGCTTCGCGGTTCTCCCGCATCTCCTCCACCGTCTTCACTGCCAGGCGGGCGGCGCCGCGGTAGCCTTCGCGGGTCGGCAGCAGCGGGCCCGCCGCCAGCCGCGCCTTCGCCTCGGCGATCGCCGGCCCGTACTGCGGCAGCCACTTCTCCTGCGCGACGAGCATCTCGTCGACCAGCTGCCACACCTCCTTCGGGTTGCAGACGGCGCCGACGAGCGGGTCCATCAGGAACGCCTGGCGCAGCAGCAGGTCGTCGCCGCGCACCGCGGCTTCGACCGCCAGCCGCTGCACGGAGATGCTGGCGTTGCACACCGCGGCCGGTCCGAGCGGCAGGTCGCCCACGACCGGCATCGAAATGCCGTTGCGGTCGACGTATCCCGGCGCTTCGATAACGGCGTCCGCCGGCAGGTTGGTGATGACGCCGTTGTTGACGACGTTAAAGTGGCCGCGATAGACGCGCCCCGTCTCCAGCCCCTCGATAATGTACGAGCCGTGCTCGCGGCTGCGCTGCGACGCCTCGTACTTCAGCGCCGGGTCCTTCATCCAGTTCGGGAAGTCGGTCTCGAACCAGTTGCGTCCTTCCGTGCAGACGCGCAGGTAGCCGCCGGTCTCTCCGTTGATCCAGCTGCCCAGGTCGATCCAATCCCGAATCTCGTCCGGCCGCTTCCGGTACCACGGCACGTACTCGCTCAGGTGTCCGTTCGACTCCGTGCTGTAGTAGCCGAACCGGCGCAGCATGTCGATGCGCACCTTCTCGGTGCGGCTGAAGTCCTTATGCTTCTCGAACGCTTCGAGCAGCTTGCCGGTCAGGTCCTCACCGTTGTGCCGGATCTGAATGTACCACGTCTGGTGGTTGATGCCGGCGCAAACGATGTCCACTTCCTCGCGCGGCAGGCCGAACGCCTCGGCGATCTGTGCGTGCCCGTGCTGCACGCCGTGGCACAGCCCGACCGTGCGTACGCCTCCGTACTTGTTGCAAGCCCACGTCAGCATCGCCATCGGGTTGGCGTAGTTGAGCAGCAGCACGTCCTGGGCCGCCGTCTCGCGGATGTCCTTGCAGATGTCCAGCATCGCGGCGATGCCGCGCTGGCCGTACATGATGCCGCCGGCGCACAAGGTATCGCCGACGCACTGGTCGATGCCGTACTTCAGCGGAATGTCCACGTCGGTCGCGAACGCCTCGAGACCTCCCACGCGGATCGTGCAGATGACGTATTTCGCACCGGCGAACGCCTCCCGGCGGTCCGTCGTCGCCTGGATGCGAATGTCCAGCCCGTTCTCGCGGATATCCCGCTGGCACAGCTCGGTCACCATCTCCAGGTTGCGCGGATTGATGTCCGTAAACGCAACTTCGATGTCGCGAAATTCCGGCACGCTGAGCAGGTCGCGCAGCAGCCCGCGCGTGAAGCCGATGCTTCCCGCGCCGATAAAAGCGATTTTGAACGACAAGATATTCCCCTCCGTTGCCGCAGTTTGAATGATGATGCCATCTCATCTCCATTGTAGCCGCAGCTTCGGGGAAGCGTTATCAGAATCGTCACTTTCCGGCCGGCAAATTGTGCGAAATCGTAACTTTATTTGGGAGATGGCGCCGCCGGCTGCGCCTCATTCCTCCCGCCAGCGGTAGGTGTGCAGCGATCGGCGGTAGGCTACGGGGGTGAGACCGGTATGCTTTTTGAACAATGCATGGAAATAAGAGCGGCTGCCCACGCCGACATAGTCGGGAATTTCCGCAACCGGAATGTCGGTGCGCCGCAGCAGCATCTTCGCTTTCTCCATGCGGAGGGCGGTCAGGTACTCCATGAGCGTCTGCCCGGTGTGAGCCTTGAACAGGCGCTGCAGGTAGCCCGGATGGAGGCCGACGGCCGCCGCGGCGTCCTTGATGCGGATGTCCCGGTCGTAGTTCTGGGACAGGAACGCCGCGCTTTGCTTCACGTAGAGAGCCGCCTGCCGCACGGAACGGTCCGCCTCCGCCTCTTCCCGGAGCCGTCCGATGCGGATCAGCAGCTGGCCGATCAGCAGCCGCGCCAGCGCGCCGCCGTCCATGCCGACGCTGCCGAGTTCCAGCACGAGGCTCTTGAGCGCATGGTACACGTCGTCCGTGTCGCGCAGCACGACGTGCGGCCGCTCCCAGCCAAGCAGAACGCGCAGCGCCTCCTCTTCCCCGGCCAGCCGCTTCAGCGACGGGACGGCGCTCTCGACCGCGGCCGGGCCGAACTCCACGTTCAGCATCCGGCACGTGTCCGCCACGACCAGCCGATGGTTCGCGTTCGCGTTGAGCAGGATGAATTCGCCCTTCTTCAGTCCGAAGACATCCGGGCCGCGCGCTTGTCCCGCCTGCAGCCACACCTCGCATTCCCCCGAAATCACATACATGATCTCGGTGGAATCGTGGCGGTGGTAGGGCATGTCGTACCGTTCCCATTGCTTGAAATAGTACGCATGCACGCGCGGCTGCCGCTCCTCCTCCAGCCAGACGGACGGGAACAACCCGAGACGTTCCATCGCCGCAGCTCCTTTTCCCGATTTTCTCCTATTGTAGCCGATCGCTCCCCGGCCGGACACCCCGAAGTGGAACCGTTTTTCGTTATCACGTATACTTACATGTAGACCATGCTACCCAAGCGAAGGTGACGAACATGGAAGAGTTGAAACAAGCTTATGCCGCGCTCGGTCTTCCGGAGACCGCGACCAAGGAGGAGCTGGAGAACCGCTACTTCCTGCTCGTCCGCAGGGCCCGCGCCCAGAAGATGCGGGAAGGCGCGGAAGCGCATTCGGACGGAGCGCTGGACATCGACGAGATCACGAAGGCGTACCGGCTGATCCGCGACTACGAGGAGGAGAAGGCAAAGCAGGAGTTCATCGAGAAAACGTACGGAACCGACAAAAAAGCGGCCGAGCGGAAAATGAAGCGGGAACACTTCTTCCAATATTACAAGTTCCACGTCCTGATCGGCCTTATCCTGGTGGCGCTGATCGTCTACGGGGTCAAAAGCTACGCCGACCATCGCGCCGAGCAGGCGCGGCTGGCCAAGCTGCCGCCCCCGGATTTGACGGTGATGTTATACGGCAATTATTTTTACGGCGACGGCTTCGGAAGCGACACCGAGCCGCTGGAGAACGATATTCTGAAGATGTTCCCGGACTGGAAGCGGGTGATCGCGCAGCTCACCTACGTCCCGGCGGAAATGAAGAGCGAGCAGGACCTGGCGCTGCTGCAGAAGGCGATGATCGTCCTCATCGACGACAAATCCGATCTGTTCCTGCTCGACAAGGCGAACTTCGACAAGCTGGCGGCGCAGGGGGCGTTCCAGCCGTTCGACGCGCTGACCGAACCCGATGCAGCTAAGCTCGCCCAGTCGGACGACGCGGTCAAGTCCAAAACCGAGGACGACACGCAGGAGCGCGTCTACGGGATCGATCTGTCGCAGACGGCGATCGGCCGGGAACTGAAGGTGAGCGGCACGGACGAATATATCGCCGCCGTGCGCATCAACGCCCAACATCCCGACAGCGCCCTTGCCTTCATCGAGCACTTCCTGAACGAGCCGAAGTCATGACAGCCGGCGGCCTTTGACGCGCCGCATCGCACGGAACGGCCGCGGACGCCCTGTCCGCCGCGTCGTTTCGTGTTTTTTTCAAAAAACAGTTCCCCTTCGGTGCAACTTCTTATATGATAGACACAATATAGAAAGGAAGGATTCATCATGGCGGAAAAACTGAAGGCAGGCATTGTCGGGGGAACGGGCATGGTCGGCCAGCGCTTCATTCAGTTGCTCGACCGGCACCCCTGGTTTGAAGTGACGGCCATTGCGGCCAGCGCCGGATCGGCGGGGAAAACGTACGAAGAAGCGGTGCGGGGAAGATGGAAGCTGCCCGACCCGATTCCGGATCAAGTCAAGAACATCGTCGTCCAGGACGCGTCGCGCGTCGAGGACGTAGCCGGCGGCGTCGATCTCGTCTTCTGCGCCGTCGATATGGCCAAGAGCGAAGTTCAGGCGCTCGAGGAAGCTTATGCCAAGACGGGCACGCCCGTCATCTCGAACAATTCCGCCCACCGTTGGACGCCGGACGTGCCGATGGTCATTCCGGAAGTCAATCCGGGACACCTGGACGTCATCGAAGCCCAACGCCGGCGGCTGGGCACGAAGACCGGCTTCATCGCCGTGAAGCCCAACTGCTCGATCCAAAGCTACGTGCCGGCGCTGCACGCCCTGCTCGACTTCAAGCCGACGACCGTCGTCGCCTCGACGTACCAGGCGATCTCCGGCGCCGGGAAGACGTTCGCCGACTGGCCGGAGATGCTCGACAACGTCATCCCCTACATCGGCGGCGAAGAAGAGAAGAGCGAGCAGGAGCCGCTGCGCATCTGGGGCCGCGTCGAGAACGGCCGGATCGTCAAGGCGGCCGCGCCGCTCATCACGACGCAATGCATCCGCGTTCCCGTGACCGACGGCCATCTGGCGACGGTGTTCGTCTCGTTCGAGAACAAGCCGACCAAAGAGGAGATTCTCGCCCGCTGGCGGGCGTTCAAGGGACGGCCGCAGGAGCTCGGCTTGCCGAGCGCGCCGAAGACGTTCATCACCTACTTCGAAGAGGACAACCGGCCGCAGACGAAGCTGGACCGCGATCTCGAAGGCGGCATGGGCGTTTCGGTCGGAAGGTTGCGCGAAGATTCCCTGTACGACTTCAAGTTCGTCGGCCTGTCGCACAACACGCTGCGCGGCGCCGCGGGCGGAGGCGTGCTGATCGCCGAACTGCTGAAGGCGGAAGGGTACATCCAGGCGAAATAACCAAAAGCTGCCGGACTTTAGGGTCCGGCAGCTTTTGGGTTTGTCGGGCATTGCGCCTCCCGTCGCGGCGTTCGCCTTGCGTCCGTTCGGTCAGGGCAGCGACGCGCTCAGTTCCTTGCCGGAAGGCTGGCGCAGCAGGTTCAGGAACTCGCGCATGAATCCCGGCAGATCGGGCCAAGCGTGGCCGGTCACCAGCCGGCCGTCCACATGAAGCGTTCCGCTCGCATACTGCGCGCCGAGCGCTTCCACTTCGAGCTTGCATGCGGTGTAGGCCGTCATCGTGCGGCCCGCGAAGAACGAGCGGTCGGCCAGCGCGAGGAACAACTGGGCGCCGTGGCAGATCGCACCCACCGGCTTGTCGTTCTCCAGGAAGTGGCGCAAGATCCGCGGCAACTCGGGATCGTTGCGGATAAACTCGGGAGCGCGTCCGCCCGGTATGATCAGCGCGTCGAACGAGGCCGGCTCGACGTCGGCGAACGCGATGTCGGCCGGCAATTGGTGCGCCGGCTTCTCGGTGTACGTATCCCAGCCCTCGACGAAATCGTGGCAGACGGTGTGCAGCGTTTTTTTCCGCGGGGCCGCCACGACCGCTTCATACCCTTCTTCCTTCACCCGGTACAGCGGGTAATACACTTCCAGCACTTCCGCGCCGTCTCCGGTCAAGATGAGCACTCGTTTGGACATCGAATCCCTCCCGAATGTAAAATTTTTCAATCCGCTTTGATTATGGACGCAAGTTAGCGGTGCGGTCAATGGTTCCGAAGTCCGATGCGGCTGTCGAACGGACGCGATCGAGCGGGAAGCCGGCCGCACGTTTGATGCTCGCGCCCGGTCTTCGGCTGTGGTAAATTGGAAACAGCCAATCAGAGAAGGGAGGGAACCAACCGATGAACAAGTGGTTGCTGACGGTCGTTTACCTGGCCGTGTCGGTGTTCCTCACCCGATATATTCCGTTCTCATCGTTTTTCCGCAACGTCGACACGATGGTTCACGAATTCGGGCACGCCGCCATGGCCCTGCTTCTGTCCGGCCAGGTGCTCCGCATCGAGCTGCACGCCGACCACAGCGGCATCACCTATTTCCGGGTGCATTCCGCCTGGAGCCAAATTCCCGTCGGGCTGGCCGGCTACATGGGCTCCGCCCTGTTCGCCATGCTGCTGTTCTACCTGTACCACCGGGGGCGGCAAATGCTGGGGCTGGCGATCCTGACGGCTATCGCTATCGTCATGGTCGTGCTGTACGTTCACTCGGGCTTCGGCCTCATCTGGCTGCTCGCGTTCATCGCGCTCAACCTCGCCGTCTGGCGGTTTGCCGGCGCGGGCGTCCAGCGTGTCTATTATTTGCTGCTCGCGTTTCTGACGCTCGAGGAATCGGCGTTCAGTTCTCTGTATCTGGCGCTCGCCGCGCTGCAGGACCCTTCGCGCGCCGGCGACGCCGCCAGCCTCGCGCAAGTGACCGGCATCCCCGCCCTGTTCTGGGCGCTGGCGTTCGCCGCCGTCGCGCTCTATTGCGTGGCGCGGGCGCTCTCTTACTTCTTCAAGCCGCAAAACCGGCGCGCGCCGGCCCGGACCCCCTTCGGCTCCGCGGGAACGTTCGAAAAAAATCGCTAAATTTCGCCGGACGTTCAACCAACGGCTGCCATCTTACGTCTGATCTTCAGGACAATGGAGGCCGGGGCGATCCAGGCCGACCGTTCCGCCCTTCAAGCATTCATGTTGCGACAGAAAGGAAAGTTTGGTTTCATGCGTTTGCCTGTATCCCGGCGGCTCCGGCTCACGTTCGGAATCGCGCTCGCCGTCCTGCTGGCCGCCGGCCTCGCCGGCGCCGCCTGGTGGCGGTTCGAATACGACCGCCGCCTCGTCAACACCGCCAAGACCGAACCGCTGCTCCTGGTTTCGTCGGCCGATCGCCTCCGCGACCGCTACGACGTGATCGTCGCCGGCACCGATCCCGAAGGGGTGGCCGCCGCGGTGTCGGCCGCCCGCAACGGCCTGAGCGTGCTGCTCGTCGACGGCCGCAACCGGGACCGGCTCGGCGGCTTGCTGACGGTCGGCGGGCTGAACATGCTCGACCTCAACTACGCGCCGAATCAGCCGACGTTTCTTCGCTCGCTGCGCAAGCCGCAATTTTTGAACAAAGGCATCTTCCAGGAATGGTACGACCAGGTGGAAGGGAGCGCCTTCGACACGACGACGGCGGCCAACGCCTTCTACAAGCTGGTGGCGGACGAGCCGAACATCGATCTCGTGATGAAGACAAGAAGCTGGCAGCCGCTGACCGAGCCCGAAGGCGGGGACGGACGCGTGCAGGTGACCGGCATGGATCTCGTCCTGCAGGACGGGACGCCGGTGCGCGTGAAGTCGGACGCCGTGATCGACGCCACGCAGGACGCCGACATCGCCGCCGCGGCGGGCGCGACGTTCACTTTCGGCCGGGAGGATATCGGGGACAAGAACAGCTGGATGGCGTCCACGCTCGTCATCAAGCTGAGCGGCGTGACGCAGTTAATCTGGGAGCGGCTCGGCCGGCATCCGGGCACCGGCATCGACAAGATGAGCGTTTGGGGCTTCTCGGATGCGTCCGCATACCCGTCGAGCGATCCGGCCAAGGTGCGGCTGCGGGGGCTCAACATCGGGCGCCAGAACGACGGCACCTTGCTGATCAACTCGATGCAGCTGTACGGCGTCGACCCGACCGATCCGGCGTCGGTGAAGCGAGGGATGGAGGTCGGAGAGCGGGAGGCGCCTCGCATCGCAGCTTATTTGCAGAGCCACTTCCCGGAGTTCAAGGACCTCACGTACGCCGGCACCGCCGCGGAGCTGTACACCCGGGAGTCGCGCCACCTGGTCGGCGAATACCGGCTGTCGCTCGCGGACGTGATGGGCAACCGCAGCCATTGGGACGATATCGCCTACGGCTCCTACGCCGTCGACATCCAGAGCTCCGGCAGCGCGGCGCCGGGCATGATCATAGCCAAGCCCAAGCAGTACGGCGTGCCGTTCCGCACTCTCGTTCCCCAGCGCGTGGACGGGCTGCTCGTCGTCGGCCGGTCGGCCAGCTTCGATTCGACGGCCGCCGGCAGCGCCAGAGTCGTTCCGCTCGGCATGGCGACCGGCCAGGCGGCCGGCGCGGCGGCGAAGCTGGCTGAAGAGCGCGGCGTCAGCTTCGCGGAGCTGTCCGCCTCCGAGGACGCGATCGCGGAGCTGCGGAAGCGGCTCGAGCGGCAGGGGATGGACCTTGCCGTGCGCAAGTTCAAGGAGCCGGACTATATGACGGACGCGCAATATCCCGGCTTGCTCGCCGCCGCCAGCCTGCTGCTGACGACCGGCGGCATCGACAACAGCGACTGGCGGCTGCACGATGCGACCAACGTCCAGCGGTTCGCCAACCAGCTCAGCCACTTGAAGCGGCTGAAGCCGGCGCAGTTCCGCGGCGACACGGGACGGCTGCTCGCCGGCGTCGCCGATCCCGCCAACCGGCCGCTGACGCTGGCGGAAGCCGTGGGCATGATCCAGCGGGCGATCGGCGGCGACAGCGACGGAAGCGGCGTGGTTCCGGTGTCCGCCGACGCCGATACCGCCGATGCCGCCGGCGCCGGTGCCGACGGCCTGGGGGCCGATTGGCTGACCCGCCAGACGCTGGACACGATTCGCGACCGCGACCGGCTCACGAACGGCGACGCGTTCATGCTGCTGCGGGATCTCGCCGTCGGGCGGCTGGGGCTGCATTTCGACTGATGCGGGTTCGGTCCGTCCGTTCGCCTGGCGCACATGTCCTTGACCAAGAGTGCCAGTTAGCGGACGCCGGCATGGTTGCTCGTCGCCAGCCGGCGATCGCCAAGCGTCATGAGGAGAGCAATGACGCTGACTGCGATCATCATCATCGCCATGCGATGAAGGCCGCTATCGGAAACTTCGGTGTGAAAGGCAATCCCGATCAAGGCGGAGGAAGCAATGGAACCGATGGAACCGAAAGTACGGAGCAAGCCTGCCGCCGTCCCCATCTGTTCCGACGTGCTCAGCAAGTAGAGAGCGGTCTGACTGCCGCTCGCCAATGTGCCCATCGCGACTCCGAAGATCAAGGTGATCAGCAAAATCCAGCTGACCGATGTGCCGGCAGTCAAAAAGAGCACGCCAACCGAGGCGACAAGGGCCGATCCGGCACAAGCGAGGAGCGGGCCGCGCACCAAATTCCGCTTGGAAATGGGGCCTACGACCAAAGCCGAAAGAATGCTCATCGGCAGAATGAGAAGTCCGGTTTCGAGTGCCGACGTTCCGCGCGCCGCGCTGATCCATTCCGTAACCCCGTAAGCGTGATCAAAGCAAAGCGGCCGCTCCTCCGATGATCCCGCCCAGCAACAATAGCAGGATGCCGGTCAGGAATACCCGGCGAGGGCCAAACACTTCCGCGAGTTTTCCGGCAGTCGGCTGGGCGATGGAGGTTGCCAGATAAAGCGACGGAACAAGGAGCGTCGCTTGAGCCGCAGAAACATGCATATAAGCCGCGATCGGCACAAGCGCGGTGGCAATCATCGAACTGTTGATCGGGTTAAAGGCAGACCCCATGTACATCTGTGTCATGAATCGCCAGGAAAAGGGGTTACGATTCATCGGCCGTCATTACCTTCTCGATAAGGTCAAGTGAAGCGGAGAGCTCTCCTCTTAATATTGAGTGGAGAACTCTCCGCTTGTCAATGCGGATGGCATTCGGGGAGGAATCGGGCGTGAACGATGCAGATGCATGGCTTATCGGCTTATCGCGACGGATGCTTGTCATGCGGATTGGCAAAATGCATACGGCTTATCGCGCTGGATGCTTGTCATGCGGATTGGCAAACAAGCGGGGACGGTTGGAAGGATGGCCGCAGCCGGGGGCAATTGGCGATTGGAAGGTAAGCGGCAGGCCAAGGAGTGGCAGAGGAGCGTCGTTCCGCGTGCACAAACGGCTTGTCTGCTCGTCCAAGCGAGGCATCCCTTCTTGCGTTCGTCATATGGGCTGTCTGCGTTTTTTTCAGGCCGAAAAGCCGTTCCGGTTCAGCCGGTCCAGCACCAGATGGACAGCGATCGCATCGTCCAGGTAGCCGACCGGGAACAGATAGTCGGGAATGATGTCCGCCGACAGGATAAAATAGAGCAAGGCGCTGCCGAGCACGGACCGGTCCCGGTCCGGTGTCTCCTCGTCGCAATAGCGCTCGTGCATCCGCTTCAATTGTTCGATGAACGGTCCGACTCCGCCGACCTGGCTGACCTTCGCGCCGAAGTCCTGGCAGATCATGCGGTGGCCTTCTTCCGTTCGGGCGTACAGCTCGTATTTTTGCAATTCCTGCTCGATGCGCGACGTCGTCGCGTCGGGATCGAACAGGCGGGACTCCGCCAGCAGCGCCCGGATCGCATCCAACGACTCGAGAATGCCGGGCCGGGCCGTCTCCTCCGCCTCCGCGCGGCCGTCCGGCACCGGAGCGTCCTCCCCCTCCGCGACATCCGCCGCCTCGACCAGTTTGTCCAGCGGCACGTTCAGATGCTCGGCGAACAGCCTCAGATGCTTCAGCCGCGGCTGCTGCTTGCCGTTCGCGATCCGCGAGACGGTCGCGACGTCCATTCCGCACAGTTCGGCGAGCTTGCGCATGGTGAGCTGCCGACTCTTGAGCAGCTGCTTGATCCGCTCGCCGATCCGGCTGTCCGCCGAATCCATCGAACCCATGTCGCCACCTTCTTTTCCCCGTACTGTTACCACTAGAATATGTGAGCGGATGGAGAAATTTGCCTTGGCGCCGCGCGAATTTTGCCGAAACGGTGTTGAGAATTTCACTTGTACGCGCACTTTTTTTCTCAACGGGTCATACGTTATGAGCAAAATCGAACAAACGCGGGGTGGCGAGATGAACTGGCTGATCCTTCTCGGCTTTACCTTCTCCTCCAGTCTTGACAATCTGGGGGCCGGCCTCACTTACGGAATTCGCAACATTCGGATCGGACCGCTGTCCAATGCGATCATCGCCGCCGTCTGCTTCGTGTTCAGCTACCTGGGCATCTGGTTCGGGCAATGGATCTCCGCCGTCCTGCCCGGCATGGTGCCCGTGCTCGTCGGCTCGTTCCTCGTGCTCGTCATCGGGCTGCGCATCGTTCTGCTGGCGTTACCCCGGAAGCGGCCGGCGCCTGCCGCCGAGCCGCAGGAGACGGAGCCGGCCCGCGGCATTGCGGCCATCCTCCGCCATCCCGAGCGCGCCGATCTGGACCGCTCGAACCATATCGGCATCGGCGAATCGCTGCTGCTCGGCGCCGCCTTGTCGGCGAACGCGCTGACCAACGGCATCAGCGCCGGTCTGTTCGGCTTCTCGCCGCTAATCATCTCGCTCGCCGCCGCGCTCGGCAGCTTCGCGACGATCGGCTTCGGCGCCTGGCTAGGCGCCCGGGCGGCCGGTGTGCGCATCGGCTCGTTCACGCTCGGCCAGTTCGGCACGCTGCTCAGCGGCCTGATCCTCATGGGGATCGCCGTCCGCAGCTTTCTGTAGCATGCTCGCAGCGGCGGCGAGTTGACGACGGCAGCATCGTCGGCGGCGCATGCCGGCCGGCTTCGCGGCCTGGAACCGGGCCATTCGGGAACAAAGCGGCGAACGGCTTCTCCCTCGGCGGAGAAGCCGTTCGTTGCGGATGCGAGATCAGCTCCACAGCTTGCGCAGCAGCAGGGCGGCCGCGCCGACCGCGATCGCTTCGTCCTCGCGCTTGCTCGTTCCGAATACGGGGACGTAGTGCGGGTAGTGATACGTCTTCCGGGTGGCAACCTGGGTGGCGATGCGGAAAAAGGACGGGTGGCCCGTCACGAGCGGCCCGCCGAGCACGACTTTTTCGGGGTGCAGGATGTTGATGAGGTTGGCGAGGCCGATGCCGAAGTACGTCGCGCATTCGCGGATCAGCTCCTGGGCGAGCTCGTCCTGGCGGGCCGCCTCTTCCAGCAGCAGGCCGAACGTCACTTCCCCCTGCGGCGCCCGCTCGCGCAGCGACGTCTCCCGGCCCATCCGCACGGCGGCCGTCGCGCGCCGCTCCAGCGCGTAGATGGAGGCGTAGGACTCCCAGCTTCCGTAGTTGCCGCCCGGGTCACGGGGCGGCAAGCCGTCCGCCTGGATGATCATCTGGCCGACGCTTCCCTCCGTGTCCGCCGCGCCGTAGATGATCCGCCCGCCCGCAATCGAGGCGGAGCGCAGGCCGATGCCGCCGTTGACGTACAACAGATGATCGAACTTCTGCTCCGAGGTCAAATATTCGCCCCAGATCGCCGCGTTGGCGCCATTGTCCAGCACGACCGGAAGCGCCAGCCGCTCTTCCAGCAGCCGGACGATCGGCACGTTCTCCCAGCCGGGCGCCGGAAAATGAAGCGGATCGAGGATGATTCCCTCGGCCGGCCGCAGCGGCCCGACGGCTCCGACGCCGAGGCCGAGCGGCTCCTCGCCTGAATAGGCCGGCGCGGTCGTCCATTCCCGCACGCACGCCGCCACCTCGCCGATCAGCCGCTCCGGCGTCAGCTCGCGGCGCATCGGCCAAGACTTCGTCTGCAGCGGATCCAGATGCATGTCGCACAGGACAAGCCGCGCGCCCGTGCGGGAGATGTCGAGGCCGAGCAGCAGCCCGCGGCGGGGTTCGGCCTCGTACAATATCGGCCGGCGGCCGCCGGAAGATTCGCCGAAGCCGACTTCGCGAATCCAGCCGCCCGCCGCCAGCTCGTCCAGCGTGCGGGTCAGCGTGCTGGCCGTCAGCGGCCCTTCCTCGTTCAACTGCTGGCGGGACACTTTCCCGTGCAAATAAATTTGCCGAAACACTTCCTTCTGCTTCGCTCCTGCGATGCGCTGCTCCAGCGGCTTCAAGCGGTACCCCCTCTCCCGGGGCGCTTAGGTCAGGAAGGCGGCCCCGGCAACGGCCGAAAAGATCAGGATAAAAATCGGGTGCATGCGATACTTGACGAGCATCGCCCAACATATCCCTATCATAGCGAGGCCGAACAGCCATTGTCCACCCCCCGCGCCGTCGCCGAGGCGGCCGATGCCGAGACGGTAAACCGCGAACAGGATGAGGGCGGCGACGACCGGCTGCAGGCCGTAGAACAGCCGGTCGATCCAGCTTTGCTTCCGCAGCCGGCTGACAAGCAGCAGCAGCGCCGCGACCGCCAGCACCGACGGCAGCACGAGGCCGGTCAACGCGACCGCCGCTCCGGCGTAGCCGAACGTGCGGTAGCCGACGATCGTGCCGAGGCCCGCGGCGATCGGTCCCGGCGACATGCCGGCGACGGTGACGGCGTTCAGGAACGCTTCCTGCGTCATCCATCCGCGCCGCACCGCCTCCTGCTCGATCATCGGAATAAGTGCGTAGCCGCCGCCGAACGAAACGAAGCCGAGCCGCAGGAAAAACAGAAAAAGCGTCCACATCCCCGTGCCCTCCCCGCGCTGCTTCAGATGTAGTACATGTAAGAGGAATCCGCGCCGACCGTTCGTCCCGCAGGCTGCGAAGCCGGCGGCTCGGCGCCGCGCCGCCGGTCCTTCGTCCAGCCGGCCGCCAAGCCGATCGCAGTTCCGCCGACAATCAGATAAACCGGCGGCAGGCCGGCCAGCAGGCAGACGAGCGCGGCCAGCATCAAGCCGGCGGTGAACTTGTCGCGCACCGCCGTCCGGCCGATCCTAAACGCCGCGAACAGAATGAGCGTCGCGATGCCCCAGGTGACGCCCGCCAGTGCGGCCCGGACTTTCGCCGTGTCGCCGGTGCGCTGGTAGAGCAGGAACAGGGCGAGCGCGGCGGCCGATGTCGGCACGATCGCGCCGAGGCCCGCGGCGATTGCGCCCGGGACGCCCTTGAGCCGGTAGCCGATCAGAAACGCCGCGTTCACCCCGACGCCGCCCGGCGCCGCCGCCGCCAGCGACAGCGTCTCCGCGAGCGTTCGGCCGTCCATCCATTGCCGGCCGGCGACCATCTCCTTCTCCAGCGCCGGAAAGATCGCGTAGCCGCCGCCGAACGAGAGGGGCGCCAGCTTGAGGAAGCTCCACAGGATGGCGCCAAACGAAGGCGGACGCCGGGACGCATCGGCCGCACCGGATGCCAGGGCAAGGCCGGCTCTTGCCGCGCCGTGACCGGCGTTCGCGCCGAGGCCGGCTCTTGCCGCGCCGTGACCGGCGTTCGCGCCGAGGCCCGCACCTGCCGCGCCGTGACCGGCGTTCGCGCCGAGGTCCGCACCTGCCGCGCCGTACCCGGCGTTCGCGCCGAGGCCCGCACCTGCCGCGCCCGCTGCGCCGTGTCCGCCGTCTGCGATGCCCTTTACGTCCGAGTTCATGTCGACCGCTCTCCCTTGGGTGGTGTTGCTTTTATCATAGCGAACTTAATTTCATTTTGGAATAAACCGGCGCATATTTGCGTATCAATCTTTCTTATATCCTTTATTTCCGATTCTAATGGTGGACTTGATTCCATTTTGAAATTTATCTTAACGCATGTCCTTTACCGGTTTATAATAGGGACATGAACGCTGCGAACGATTCGTTCGCCGAAAAAAGGAGACCGACCATGACCAACCTGCCGCTGTCCTGCTGCTGCGCCGCCTCGCGCGGAAGCGATTCCACGCTTCCCGCCGAGTCAGCCACCGCCCGGCCGACCTCCGCCGAGCCGGCCCTCGACGGGCTGTTGCCCATCGAGCCTCCCGCCGAGACGGTCTCTGCCGAGACGGCCTCCGCAGAGACGACCCCCAACGGGCCGGCGCCCAACGAGCCCCCCGCCGAGACGGTCTCTGCCGAGCCGTCCCCCGCCGCCGGCGCGGACCGGGCCCGTCCGTCCGCCGCCCGTGAAGGCATGATCCTGCTGCCCGGCGGCACGTTCCGGATGGGCACCGATTCCGGCGAAGGCTTCCCGGCCGACGGGGAAGGCCCCTCCCGGGAAGTGACGGTCGCCCCGTTCTATCTCTCGCCGTACGCCGTGACGAACGCGGACTTCGCCCGCTTCGTCGACGCGACCGGCTACGTCACGGAGGCCGAACGGTTCGGCTGGTCGTACGTGTTCCACCTGTTCGTCTCCGATGCGAACCGGGCGAACGTCCGCGGGGCGCCGGCGCAGACGCCGTGGTGGCTCGCCGTCGACGGCGCCTGCTGGCGCTGTCCGGAAGGGCCGGGCTCGCATGTCGACGAGCGGCTCGACCACCCGGTCGTGCACGTGTCGTGGAACGACGCAGCCGCCTATTGCGAATGGGCGGGCGTCCGGCTCCCGACCGAGGCGGAGTGGGAGTTCGCCGCCCGCGGCGGCCTCGAGGGCAAGACGTATCCGTGGGGCGATCTGCTCAAGCCGGACGGCGTTCACCGCTGCAACATCTGGCAAGGCAAGTTCCCGGTCAAAAACAGCGCCGGCGACGGCTACGTCGGCACCGCGCCCGTCTCCGCCTACGAACCCAACGGCTACGGCTTGTACAATATGTCCGGCAACGTGTGGGAATGGTGCGCCGACTGGTTTTCCCCCGATTACCACCGCACGACCCCGGCCGACAACCCGGTGTACCAGACGCCGACGGGCGTGCGCTCGATGCGGGGCGGCTCCTACCTTTGCCACCGCTCCTACTGCAACCGGTACCGGGTCGCCGCCCGCAGCAAGAACACGCCGGACAGCTCCACCGGCAACGCCGGCTTCCGCGTCGCCGCCGACGTCTGAGCAGGTCGGGGCGTTGCCCCTGGCCTTGCGGCCCCGACTGTGCGTTTGCGGATTTGCGCAGCCGGTGGGCGAACGAACAGACCCGCTAGACGCCTACGCAATATATTGGCAAAGTGACCGGAATCAAGGTCGCAATACAAGAATGGTGGTGATCAAAGTGGGTTACCCTGTAGCTGGAGCCGGATGCTCGTACGGCGGAGGCGTGCAAGCGGCTGCTTTCGTCCTGGTGCTGTTCATCCTGCTCGTCATCATCCTGCGCGCCGGCATCTTTTATTAAGTAAGGTAGCCTAGCCGCGCTGCAATCCTCCCCTTCCCGTCACCGGCATCGCCGTGGCGGGCTTTTTCTTTTTTCCGCACCGATTTTGCCTGCCTGCGCGGTTTGCGGCGATCATTGGATATTCCGATCATTTTGTGCATAGGAGGAAGCCCGAGGAAGCATAATACGAATCAAACGGAGGTGAATCAACACAATGGCAAACGACCGCAACTCCAATCAACTCGTCGTCCAACAAGCCCGTGCAGCCCTGGAGCAACTGAAGTTCGAGGTCGCGCAAGAACTCGGCATTCAAATTCCCCAGGACGGCTACTACGGCAACATGATTACGCGGGATACCGGCCGGATCGGCGGCAACATCACCCGCCGCCTCGTTCTCATCGCGGAGCAAAGTCTGGCCGGTCAGAGCAACTGGAGATAAGCCGAAGAGAGCAGCGAGGCCGTCCTCCTGCTCTTTCACTCGAATCAGGATGACGAAGGAGGAACAGAATTGGGCATTTTGAGCGGAAATCCGAAAAACGAGCCTTTGCACTATGGAGAAGTGTTTCAACTGTGGAGCTTTTCCGTGGCCGCCAAGGGGGCGATCTCCAGCTACCAAACGTTCCTGAACCATGCGGGAGATCCGGATTTGAAAAAGCAAATCGAAGAGATGATCAAGCACGCGAAGGAAGTGGAGCAGGACTGCGACAAGTTGCTGCTCGAGAACGAAATCACCCCCTCGCCTGCGCAGCCGGACAAGCCGCCGGCGAACCTGGCCGATATTCCGGCAGGCGCCCGCTTCAGCGACTTAGAGATCGCGGCGGCCATCACGCTGGACAATTCCATGGGCCTCGTGGCGTTCAGCCAAGCGATGAGCACTTGCATCCGCGAAGACGTCGCCGCCCTGTTCGCCAAGCACCACGCGGTCAAAGCGGCCCAGGGGCTCAAAATTTTGCGCATGAACAAGGAGAAAGGCTGGCTCATCCCGCCCCCCCCTTCAATTGAAAAGGCCGGAACCGGTCAAGGCCTGAGCCCGGCATCCTCGGAAGGTGCGGGGACGCAGGTGCCCTTTTCCGTGCAGGAACCGGACGGAGAAATCCGCGGCCATTCAGACGCGAAGAACCCGCTTGCCGCCATCCGCGGAAGGCTCACGGGTTCTTCTTTTTGCCGGCGGGTCCGCCTCCTCCGCGAGATCGGCACGCAAGCGCACCGTGATCGTCGTGCCGGCGCCCGGCCGCGATGCCAGCCCCCAGGCTTCGCCCGCATACAGCTTGATTCGCTCGTTGACGTTGTACAGCCCGTACGAGCTTCCGCTGCCGCCTCCGTTGCCGACACTAAATTGTCCTTGAACGCCTTTAGCACAGCCTTCGGCTCGTCGGCCGTCGTCGGCATCATGCCGACCTTCTCGAGCCAATCCGTCCGGATCAGAATGCCCGAGCTGACCTTGTACGTGAGTGTGTTCGAAAGCGCATACAACTTGCGCATCTTATAAATCGGATTCAATCTACTTTACCAATGAAATCGACCAGCAAAGACTCAATCGAAACGCTCATCCATTATATCCCCGCGCTTAGATTAAACCGATCAGAATTGCAAATTGAAATAGTAAGGGCCGATAAGTGGCGGTATTCACGATCATGAATATCCTCAATTTCACACCATAAAAAAACCACTCCCCAACGGAATGGTTTCCGAAAAGAAAGTGGTTCCAAATTGCCTTCATCTCTGATATGGTGCGGTCGAGAGGACTCGAACCTCCACGGTATTGCTACCGCCAGCCCCTCAAGCTGGTGCGTCTGCCATTCCGCCACGACCGCAAATGATGTTGTTCAATGGAGCGTAAAGCCCCGGGTGGTGACCCGTGGGGGATTCGAACCCCCGTTACCTCCGTGAAAGGGAGGTGTCTTAACCCCTTGACCAACGGGCCACGCATGCCTTAAGCGCCGTCCGCTTGATGTCCGCGTTTTGACGACAAGAAAGATTATATCCGATGGCGAAGGGAATGGCAAGCCCTTTTTCAAACATTTTTTTGGGCGGAGTATGCGATACTGAAAGTGATAACGAGGTGATCCGATTGGGCCAAATGCTGTTGTTCGATTCGCATACGAAGAGCGTCCGGGAGACCGACGTCCGCATGCCGGGCGACGGCGAAACCGCCTGGATTCCGCTCATCGGCGCATCGGCCGGGGAGATCGAGCGGCTGCTCGGCGACTTGTTCCGCTGCCATCCGCTCCTCGTCGAGGACTGCGTCAAGCGGAACCAGCGGGCCAAGCTGGACCGGTACGACACCCATCTGCTTCTTGCTTATTTCCACGTGGACCAGAATTTATCCACTGTCGAGATCGAGCACGTCATCGGGCCCAACTACGTCATTACCGTCTGCCCGCACGAAGTCGGCTGGCTTCGCGACGCCGCCGAGGAGTTTCGCCGCTCCGGCCGGCACATGGAGTTTGCCGGCGGCATTCTGCACCGGCTGCTCGACCGCTGCACCGACCATTACGCGACCGTCGTCGACAAGGTGGACAATGTGCTCGACGGCCATGAGCAGGCAGTCTTCCGCAACCCGCAAGTCCGCATCTCCGAAGAGGTGTTCCGGCTCAAGCGCAAGCTTCACCGCCTAAGGCGCATCCTCGCCGACGAGAAGATCGCGCTGGGGCAGCTCACCCACGAGCAGTTCCCCTACAGCCGACAAGAAGCCGACGCGTACTTCATCGACGTGTATGACCATCTGTCCAGGGTGCTCGATTCGATCGACGCCTTCCGCGAATCGATCACGTCGCTGCTTGATCTGCAACTCGGCATGAAGTCGGACCGGATGAATGAAATCATGAAGACGCTGACGATCATCAGTTCCATCTTCCTGCCGCTGACGTTCCTCGTCGGACTGTACGGCATGAACTTCCGCCATATGCCCGAGCTGAAGTGGAAGTATGGCTATCCGGCCGTCTGGGCCGTCATGCTGCTCGTCGCGGGCGGACTGTGGTGGTACTACAAGCGGAAAAAGTGGCTGTAGCGCCGCCCGCCGCCCGCGTCGTCCGGCTCGCCTGCCCGGCAGAAGCGATATAACGAAAAAAGAGCCGAACCGGCAATCGGCTCAAGCTCTTTCGCGTTGTCGTCTTCAATGGCGGAGAGAGAGGGATTCGAACCCTCGCGGCTGTTACACCCTAACGCTTTAGCAAAGCGCCCCCTTCGGCCTCTTGGGTACCTCTCCAAAAAATGGCTCCCCGAACAGGACTCGAACCTGTGACAACTCGATTAACAGTCGAGTGCTCTACCAACTGAGCTATCAGGGAACGTTGAGATTTACTCAAAAGCGACATGTATTAATTTATCATGAGTCCCATACGAAGTCAAGGCCTTTTTTGACATGAATGGACAACGAACGAAACAAATGCGCCGCTTCCGCCAAAGACCGCCAACAAGAAGGGCCGCGCGCCCGGCACGGCCCTTCCGGCCTCAATGGATGACGCGAATGCTGCCCGTTCCGACAAAGCGGCTCCCGCTTGCAAGCTCGCCTTCGATCTTCACGGCGACGTCTCCGTCCCGGTCGCCGATCGCGCCGATCGCCTGCTGCCGGTCGAACTGGAGCGACAGCCGTTCCGCACCGTCCGCTGCAGGCGATATTCGCTGCGCGGCGATCGTTTGCCCGGCGATCGTCATCGTCGCGCCGGCAGCCTGCACTTTCGCAAGCTCAATGCCGCCGGGCAGCGTGACGGTGACCGTGAGCGAGCTGTCCCCGCCGCGACTCTTCTTGTTCAACGTCTTCGGCTCCACGTCGACGGAAGCCGGAACGACCGTATAGACGGCGGGCGCCGGCGGCGTATCCATTCCGTAGCCCAGGAAGAAGCCCGGATGCGGCGGCTGGTTGTAGGCGACGTTCTGCCAGGCGACGCCAAGCCGGTACACCGGATCGTGCATCAGCGTGTAGAAGCGGTACTCGGTCGGCGCGGTCGTCGTGTAAATGTCCAGCGCGCTGCTGTCCTCCGTGCGCCATACGGCTTCTTCGCGCCAGTCGCCGAACAGATCGGCCTGCAGCGCCGGCGTCGCCTTCGTCCCGTTGTTGGAGGCGTCGCCTTCCGCCGTCAGCAGGCGCGTCATCGCCAGGCTCGCGTAATCCCATTTGTCGATGTGATTGTCGTCGAGCAGCTCGCGCTGCAGGTCGCCGTCCCACCAGATCGCGAAGTTCATCGAAGGCGCGGCGTCGCTTATTTTCTCCCCTTGAACGGAATACAATCCGACGCCCGCAGCGGCCCACACCTCTTCGCCGGGGTAGTTCGGATCGATGTCCGCCGAGACGCCCCGCCCGGTATCCTTCGTGCCGTTCACGCGCCAGAGCACCTGTCCGGTCGCGGCATCCCAGACGGCGGCGCCATAAGGCCGGCTCTCCATCACCTTGAACACCTCAAGCCCCGGCCGCGTCGGATCGAGATCGCCGACGTGCAGCGCGTCTCCGTGGCCGAGGCCGGTGCTGTACAGGATTCGGCCGTTGTCGTCGACCGTCATGGCGCCGTAGACGATCTCGTCCTTGCCGTCGCCGTCGACGTCCGCGACGCTCAAATTGTGGTTGCCCTGGCCGACGTAGCTGCCGTTGCCGGGATCGTTGCTGTCGAAGCGCCACAGCTTCGTCAGCTGACCGTCCCGCCAGTTGTATGCGACGAGCACCGTTCGCGTGTAATAGCCCCGGGCCATGACGAGGCTCGGCCGCTCGCCGTCCAGATAGGCGACGCACGCCAGGAAGCGGTCCACCCGGTTGCCGTAGCTGTCGCCCCAGGCGGAGACGTCCCCGCGCGGCGGATCGTAGTCGGTCGTCGCCAGCGCCCTGCCGGTCGCCCCTTCGAACACCGTCAAATACTCCGGCCCCGCAAGAATGCGGCCGCTCGTCAAATCGCGATAGTCCGCGCTCGGATCGCCGATCGCGTGGCCGGCGCCGTCGATCGTTCCGTCCGCCGTCTTCATCGCCACCTCGGCTTTGCCGTCGCCGTCGAGGTCGTAAACCATAAACTGCGTGTAGTGAGCGCCGGCCCGAATGTTCCGGCCGAGATCGATCCGCCACAGAAAAGTGCCGTCGAGCTTGTATGCGTCGATGTACACGTTGCCGGTTACGCCGTCCTGCGAATTGTCCTTGGAGTTGGACGGGTCCCACTTCAGCACGATCTCGTACTGTCCGTCGCCGTCGAGATCGCCGACGCTGGCATCGTTGGCGCTGTACGTGTAGGCGGAGCCGTCCGGACCCAAGCCGTCCGCGGGCTTGCGCAGCGGAACCCGCAGCCGGTTGCCGCTTAAGACGCGGGCCGGGGCGGACGGCGATTGTTCGGCGCCGTTCACCACGGCCCGGACGGTGTAGACGTCGCTGGCCGTTCCCTCCGCATCCGTATAGTTGGTGACGGTGGCGAGCGGCGTTCCGTTCAGGCGTACCCCGTTCCGGTACAGGTTGAACGCCGTGTTTTCCGGTTCGGTGCCGAGCAGGCGCCAGCTCAGAAATACGCCTCCGTCGGTCTTTACCGCCACGAGCCCGCGGTCCAGAGCTTCCATCTGCCGCTTCGGAACCAAGTCCGTCCCGGCCGCCGCCCGCGCGCCCGCCGGGACGGCGACGCCGGACGCCAGCACGAGCGCCGCCGCGAGCGCCGCAACAGCGGCTCTCCTGGCGGACGTTTTCCATGCGATCGTCATTCGTTCCTCCTCCTTTTTTTGAAATCGCTTTCGCTTGCACCTCCATCTTACGGGCGGCTTGTTTTTCCGGCAATCGAACATTTTTGCGCCGGTCCGAACCGGCCGTTCCGGGGGAATTGGACATTTTTGAGGAACTTTGCACATATCCGCGGAGAGGCGGCGGATTATTTGCTTTTGTCCATCTTCACTCGGATTCGGAATTTGCAGGGGCCGCCCCCGCATTCCGGTCAAAAGTCTTTCTCGCGCTTTCGATAAGCGGCAAGGCGCTGTTTACCCATTGCTTTAAGGCTTGCAGAGGGCCCAATAACGTCACCCCCAGCGGCGTAAGCGAATAGTCAACGGCCGGGGGAACAGACGGCGTGACGACCCGTCTGACCAATCCGTCCCGTTCCAGCTGCCGCAGCGTGTGGGTCAGCATCTTCTGCGATATGCCGTCGATTCTTCTTCTGATCTCCCCATACCTCAGGCTGCCCCCTTCCAATGCGTAAACGACCAGCACAGTCCATTTATTGGCGATGAGATCGAGAGCCTTGCTATAAGCGCAGACCTTGACCGAAATGTCGGACCGGGCGCTTTCGGCGTTTTTTCTCATTCCGCATCTTCCTTCTTACTGATGGGATCCTTACGAACTTTAAAGTGCCTACTTACTTTAGTCTAGTTCTTGCCTTATGATCTGTCTACATTCTTAAATGGGAGGTATGGCTTAAATGAAAGTATTCGAAATTCAGGGCGGATTCGGACTCGAACATGTGCGATCCGTCGAACGTGAAATTCCGGTTCCCGGACCGGAGGAAGTTCTAATCCGCTTGCGTGCGGTTTCACTGAATTCCCGTGATTTGGGCGTCATTGACGGATTTTATGACCCGAACCTGAACATGCCTCTCATCCCGGTATCCGATGGTGTGGGCGAAGTCGTCGGCATGGGGGAACGCGCCCGCAAATTCAAACCGGGAGACCGGGTGAGCGCCATATTCACCCAAAGTTGGATTGCCGGCGAACCGACACAGGCGAACTGGGCCAGCACACTCGGGTATCCGTTGCAAGGGCTGCTTGCCGAATATGCGGTTTTGCCCGAGGAAGGGTTGGTGCGTGTCCCTGAACATTTGACGGACGAAGAGGCGGCTGCTCTTCCTTGCGCTGGAGTGACGGCGTGGCACGCTGTCGTCGAGGAGGGCAGGGTCCATGCCGGAGATACCGTTGTCGTTCAAGGCACAGGCGGTGTCTCCTTGTTCGCGTTGCAATTCGCCAAGCTTCATGGCGCCAAGGTGATCATCACTTCGAGCAGCGACGACAAGCTGGAGAGAGCCAAGTCGCTGGGAGCGGATTACGGCATCAATTACAAGCTTACGCCCGATTGGGACAAGGCTGTTCTGGAGCAGACGAACGGTCGGGGAGCCGATCATATTCTCGAGCTTGGCGGAGCCGCTACGCTGAACCGCTCGATCTCCGCCTTGAAGGTGGGTGGCCGGATCAGCATCATCGGCCTTCTCTCGGGGGCTCGCGCGGAGTTGGACATCGTGCCCGCCCTCATCAGGAAGGCGCGCCTTCAAGCGATTAATGTGGGCAGCCGCAGCATGTTTGAAAAGATGAACCGGGCAATCGAACAGAGCGGGCTCCGCCCGGTCATCGACCGCGTTTTCCCGTTTGAGCAGTCCATCGAAGCGCTCCGCTATTTGGGACAGGGAGCACATTTCGGAAAAATTTGTATTGCGATGTAAACGGGGCCGTAGAGCGTGCCGATCAGCGGCCTGCGCCTTCGCGGGGAGAGATCGGATAGAGGGCTCTCCCCCCGCTCGCTCACCCGTCCGAGGCTTGGCGCCCATATAAAAAAGAACGCCCGCCCAAGCCTGGACGAGCATCCGTTCGATTAGACACGGCCCCCTTATTCCGCCGTCCCCGCGTTCACCAGCTTCAGTCTGCCCCGGCATTTGCCGCAGACGTACTTGCGCGGGTCCGCCTTGCGCTTGCGAGGATAGGACATCCCGCAATCGCGGCACACGAGCAGGTACTTGACCGGCAGCGTTCGCCGCGCCCCCGGCAGCGACTTGCAGTGCAGCGTCGCTCCGACCCGCTCCAGCAACCGCTTGAAATCGGCGTCGCGATGCCGGTATCCCCGGCCGGCCAAATGCAAATGATAATGGCAGAGCTCGTGCTTGATGATCCGCTCCGTCTCTTCGGCCCCGAAGGCGGCGAGTTGGTGCGGGCTGATCTCGATATGGTGGCTATGCAGAAAATAACGGCCGCCCGTCGTGCGCAGCCGTCCGTTGAAGCTGGCTTTGTGGCGGAAAGGAATTCCGAATGCCGACAGCGACACCGCTTCCACCCATCGCTGCAGTTCTTCGTCGTTCATCTGTCCCAAGGGTCCTCCCTCCGCTTCTCCTACTTGAATTGTAGCGTCCGGTTGGGCTACACTGTCAAGTAGAATTTGCCGACCGGGGGGAGAACGCCGTCATGTCCAACAAATCTTACGTGGTGATGCAGCGCCGCGACGGAAGTCTCGAATTCGTCGAGATGCCCGCGACCCACGCCTACCAGCTCAGCGCGCTCAACCTGCGCCTTCACAAGGAGCTGTCCAAGCTGACCGCCGACAACGTGCCCGAGCTGCCGAAGGCGATCGCCGAGTGCAGGGAGCTGGAGCTGCTCGACGAGAAGATGGCGCCCGTAAGCGGCCTTGCCTACATCGATGAACTGGAGCGGACGTTCTCCGCCATTCGTGAGACCGCCTACCCGCTCGTATCGCTGCTGACCGAGATTCGCGCGCTGCAGGCGCAGCTGGAGCAGTGGTACGAGGAGGAGGCGGAAGGCGCCGTGTAACGCTTGGGCGCAAGCCGCCCGCCGCCGGAAGGCGGTTTTGGCGGCCGCCCCCAAAAGCCGTTCGGATCAGGTGCTTCGCCGCATCTTCGCTCGGACCTGCACGGTCGCCCGCCCGCTCCCATATGTTAATAAGCAGCAGGATCAAGGAGGAGGGCGACCACGATGCCGCAATGGCTGTGCAATCAGCTCATGCGGGCGTACCTGAAGAAGGATCGCCGGCAGATCAAGATGCTGAACGATTGCTGGTTCTTCTACCAGCGCCGGGTTCCGGCGGAGGGGAAAGCATCCGCGCCCCACACCCAATCGTGATCGGCGCCGGCCATCTCGCCCATGAGCGAGCGGAGCATACGATGAAGGCCGCCTCCCGGCGGCAAGCCGTCAAGCTTGCCTCCCCGGGAGGCGGCCTTTCTATCGGCCCGGACCGCTTGGGGCGGAGGGAAGGTGCGGGCAGCCGGGCGCCCGCAAGGCGGGCGGAGCGCTTGCCGTCCGCCGCCCCGACCGCCGCCGCCGGAAGCTAGGCTTCCGGCCGCCCCTTCATCGTCAGGCTGACGCGCCCTTTCTTCAAGTCGACGCCCAGCACCCACACCTTGACGTTGTCCCCGACGGCGACCGCCTCGGTCGGATGCTTGACGAAGCGGTTGCTGATCTGGGAGATGTGCACCAGCCCGTCGTTCTTGATGCCGATGTCGACGAACGCCCCGAAGTCGACGACGTTGCGCACGGTGCCCTGCAGCTCCATGCCGGGCCTTAGATCCTCGATGTCCAGCACGTCCGTGTGGAAGATCGGCGGCGGCAGTTCGTCGCGCGGGTCCCGGCCGGGTCGCCGCAGACTGTCCACAATGTCGCGCAGCGTCGGAACGCCGACGCCGAGCTTCTCGGCCATCGCCGCGGCATCCACGGCGGCCAGCTTCTCCTTCAGCTCGTCGGTGCCGATCGCGGACGCGTCGACGCCAAGCTCGCGGAACAGGCGGTCGACGACCGGATAAGACTCCGGATGAATCGGCGTCCGGTCGAGCGGGTTGCGCCCGTCGGTGATGCGCAGGAAGCCGGCGCACTGCTCGAACGTCTTGGCGCCAAGGCGCGGCACCTTCTGCAGCTCGGAGCGGTCGGCGAAGGGGCCGTTCTCCTCGCGCTGCTTCACGATGTTTTTGGCGATCGCCGCGTTGATGCCGGACACGTACGAGAGCAACGACGGCGAGGCGGTGTTGACGTCGACGCCGACGTGGTTGACCGCCGATTCGACGACCGCGGCCAGGCTCTCGTCGAGTCGCTTCTGCGACACGTCGTGCTGGTACTGCCCGACGCCGATCGCCTTCGGCTCGATCTTCACCAGCTCGGCGAGCGGGTCCTGCAGCCGCCGGGCGATCGACACCGCGCTGCGCTCGGCGACGTCCAGGTCCGGGAACTCCTCCTGCGCCAGCCTGGACGCGGAGTAGACGCTCGCGCCCGCCTCGCTGACGATCAGGTACTTGAGATCGCGTTCCGGCATCCCCTTGATGACAGAAGCGACGAACTGCTCCGTCTCCCGCGAGGCGGTGCCGTTGCCGATGACGATGAGCGACACCCCGTACCGCTCGATCAGCCGGCGGAACAGCGCCTCGGCTTCCGCCTTCTTGTTGTGCGGCGGCGTCGGATAGGACACCGCCACCTCCAGCAGCTTGCCGGTCTCGTCGACGACGGCGAGCTTGCACCCCGTCCGGTAGGCCGGGTCGACGCCAAGCACGACGCGCCCTTTGACCGGCGGCTGGAGCAGCAGGTTGCGAAGATTTTCCGAGAAGATGCCGATCGCGTGCTCCTCCGCCTTCTCCGTCAGTTCGCCCCGCAGTTCCCGCTCGATCGACGGCGCGATCAGCCGCTTGTACGCGTCCTCCGCCGCCGCCGCGAGCAGGTCCCGCGTCGCGGACGGCCCGCGGATGAGCCGCCGCTGCAGCTCGTCCACGATCCGCTCGGCCGGCACCTCGATGCCGACGCTGAGCACGTCCTCGCGCTCGCCGCGGTTGATCGCGAGCACGCGGTGGGGCGGCAGCCGCTTGACAGGCTCCGCATAGTCGTAGTACATCTCGTAGACCGATTCCGCCGCCGGGTCCTTCGCCTTGCTCCGGAGCACGCCGTGCTCCCGCGTGAACCGCCGCACCTGCCGGCGGGCGTCGGCGTCGTCCGCGAGCCCTTCGGCGACGATATCCATCGCCCCCTGCAGCGCTTCCTCCGGCGTCGCTACGCCCTTCCCGGCGTCGACGTAACGCGCCGCCTCCGCCTGCGGATCGCCCTGCCGCGGCTGCGCCAACAGCCACTCGGCGAGCGGCTCCAGCCCGCGCTCCTTGGCGACGCTGGCCCGCGTCTTGCGCTTCTGGCGGTACGGCCGGTACAGGTCCTCGACCTCCTGCAGCTTCGCCGCAACCTCGATCGCCGCCGCAAGCTCGGGCGTCAGCTTGCCCTGCTCGTCGATGAGCCGCAGCACCTCGCCCTTGCGCTCTTCGAGCTGCTTCAAGTAGCCGCGCCGCTCTTCGATCGCCCGCAGCCGGTTCTCGTCCAGCTCGCCGGTCATCTCCTTGCGGTAGCGGGCGATAAACGGAATCGTGTTCCCTTCGTCCAGCAGCTGCGCCACCGTCCGCACCTGCGCGGGCCGAAGGCCCAGCTCCGCGGCGATCTGCCTGGCCATGCGCTCCGCGGCCTCGTGCGCGGCCGCTTCCGTTGCAACGGTACCCATCATCCGGTAAACTCCTTCGATATTCGTAGACTATGCACTATTATGAAGGGAGCCTCGGCGCGAAGCAAGAGCGCCCCGCTCCGCCGACGCCGGGTACAAGGCCAACACCAAAAGCCCATGCGCACAGCATGGGCTCATGACGAAAAGCAGGTTCGTGTCGCGCGCCGCGGCGCAGTCGGGGTCAGAAATCGATAAGTCCCACGCTGATCTGCAGGGCATCGTCGACTTTGCGCATCATTTCCTCTTCCAAATGGGTGATTTTGTCCGTCAACCGCTGCTTGTCGATGGTGCGAATCTGCTCGAGCAGCACCACCGAGTCGCGATCGAGCCCGTGCGCCTTCGCTTCGATCTCGACGTGCGTCGGGAGTTTCGCCTTCTGGATTTGGGCGGTAATGGCGGCTACGATCACGGTAGGGCTGAACCGGTTGCCGATGTCGTTCTGAATGACCAACACCGGGCGCACTCCTCCCTGCTCGGAGCCGACGACCGGCGACAAATCCGCATAGAATACATCCCCGCGTTTGACGATCAATGGGCTACACCCCGCTTACAAGGCGTCCGAGAGTGCTTTCGGCATCTTCCTCCGCTTGGAACGCTTCCGATGCCATGTTCAGGTTGATCTTGGCCATCTCCAAATAGCCGCGCTGCATGGAGTCGCGGATGAGCCGTTTCTTACGCTCGACGAGATATTGCTTCATCGCTTGCCGAATAATCTCGCTGCGGTTCGTGTTCTCCTTGGCAACGACAAAGTCGACTTCCCGCAATAAATGATCAGGCAAGCTGATCATAATCCGCTTCGTGTTTTGAACGTTGGACACCAAACAAGCACCTCCAAAGATTTGCCAAGCCGCAACCTATTTTCCAGTATGCCGTTCACGGAAAGTTTTATACGATTCTCCCGTATCCATTCGCGACGGCGGGGGCCGTTTCCTGCCGGGCCGGCGAAAAATTCGACATTTCTTCAGAAGGAAAATAGTGGATTGCGAACCGCCACCGTCTCCCCGTTTTTCCGGTACACGCGAGGAACGCGGGCGGCCACCATGCAAGTGACCTCGTAGTTGATCGTTCCGAGCTTCTCCGCCACTTCCTCGGCGGTGATCGCTTCGTCGCCCTGGCGGCCGATCAGCACCGCCTCTTCGCCGGGCTCCAGCGGCAGCCCGCCTTCCTCGGCGGCGTCGAGTCCGAGCATGCACTGATCCATGCAGATCGTCCCGCGCACCGGCACGCGGCGTCCGCGCACGAGCGCCTCCGCCTTGCCGGTCAGCATCCGGCTGAAGCCGTCCGCGTAGCCGACCGGGATCGTGCCGATCCGCTCGGAGCGGACGGTCACGTACCGTCCCCCATAGCTGATCGCTTCGCCGGCCGGAACGGTCTTCACGTGGACGATCCGGGTTTTGAGCGACATCACCGGCTCGAGCGCGATCCGGTCGCGGCGAACCTCGCCGCTCGGGTACAACCCGTACATGCCGATGCCGAGCCGCAGCATCTGCCCGACATCGTCCGGCAGATCGATGCCGGCGGCACTGTTGCCCGCGTGCGCGATCGAGATCGGCAACCCGCAGCGGCGCACGTAGGCCGCGACCTCGGCGAACCGCTCGGCCTGCAGCCGGGCGTGGGTTTTGTCGGCCTCGTCGGCTTTGGCGTAGTGCGTGTACATCCCTTCGACGTCGAGCGCCGGCAGCGAGCAGGCCCGCTCCAGGAAGCGCTCGGCTTCCGGACCGGGGCGCACGCCCAGCCGACTCATGCCGGTATCGATCTTGACATGCGCCTTGAGCCGGGGACCGGCCGAATCCATCTTCTCGATGCTGTCCAACTGATCGTTGCGGAACAGCGTCACCGTAATGCCGTGCCGCCTCGCCAACGAAAACCCTTCCGCAGGCGTGAAGCCGAGCACGAGCACCGGCGCCGCGATGCCGGCTCTCCTCAGCTCGAGCGCCTCGTCAAGGAAAGCGACGCCCAAATAATCGGCCCCCGCCGCGAGCGCGCTGCGGGCGGTCTCCACCGCTCCGTGGCCATATCCGTTCGCCTTCACGGAAGCGAGGAGCCGCGTGCCGGGAGCGAGCCGCTTCCGGAACGCCTGCACGTTGCGCTCCAGCGCATCCAGAGAAATCTCAGCCACTGTCGGCCGATAATAACTGTCCAAAAGCTTATGTCACCCACTTTTTCCGGTCCCAAACCTCGTTCATTCCATTACCGTAATGTTACCGGGCGGCCGCCGGGCTGTCAACGAAAGGGGCGCTGCCAACCTTTGCCACAATCCCGCGCAAAGAGCCGGTCGTTTCCGACCGGCTCCCGGGTGGCGTCATATCGGCAAGAGGAGTATCGGTTACTTGCCCGAGGAATTGACCATCGATTGGGCGATGCGGACCATATCTTCCTGCGGCAGGTTGGCGGTGGTCAGGCGGTATTCGATGCCGTCGTACGTCCAGGTGAGCGTCTGCACGTCGTCGCCGGACAGCATGCCGAGCGTAAAGCCAAGGTCGAGTCCGATGCCTTCGTGGAACGCCGATTCCACGTCCTTCTGCTTCGCTTCCACGATCGTGAAATCGTACGTTCCGCCATAGCGGAGCATGACGCCGCGCCTGTCTTGCAGGTCGATGTCGTCCTGGGAGTCGAGCAGTTCCACGCCGGAAGGCAGCGCGTCCGGATCAGGCTCGACGACCGCGAAGCTGTCGTCTTCTCCCTGCGCCGCGACCGCCGCGTTCGCATCGTCCGTCCCGGCGGCGCTTCCGCTCGCCGGATTCGTCGCGTCCGGCTGGGCCGAGGCGCTGCTTCCGTCCTTCGTGCCGGCCGTGGGCGACGGCGACGGGGACGGCGAGGAAGACGGCGAGGGGCTGGCGGCGCTTCCGCCGGCTGCTCCGCTTCCCGGGGAGGAAGACATGTTGTGCTGCATGTCAAAGGCCGACTTGTCGAACTTCTTGCCGAATTGGAAGCTGGTGAAGTTCACCTGCACCATCAGGTTCTCGTTCGTGTCCGTGACCTGCACCTGCTTCGGCGCGTAATCCGATTTCGCCAGCCAGATCTTCTGCCTGGCGAACGAGCCGTTCTGATAGTTGCCCGCCATGACGTTGAATACGTATGCGTCCTTGTCGGTCGTGAACTGCCGCGAATTGTCCAACGTGATGCTCTGCAGCAGCGTCTGGTACAAGTAGACTTGGCCTTGATTTTCCGGCCAGTTGCTCTTGAAGCGGTAGCTCTTGTTCAGTTGGGGCGTCAGCACGAATACGCCGTTGTCGTTGCGCAGCACGATCTGCGTGATGTCCCGGCTCTCGTTCGTCAGGGCGATGCGGTAGAAATTCGGCTTCTGATACCATACTTCCACTTTGTACTCCAGCGGCTGCTGTCCGGTGAACAGCTTCATCGTTCCGGTTCCTTCGTAGCTTTCCAGCTTGCTGGCCACCTTGTTCAAATCCTCCACGACCGAATCCGCATTCTTGCCGCCGCAGCCGGACAGCACGGCGACGAGAAGCACGACAACGGATGCGATCCACGGGATCCGACGACGCATTTACTCCACCCCTCTGCACAATGGTTAATCCTTGATTCCATTCCTATGAGGGAACTTGGCCGATTATGCGGACGGGTTTGACGAGCCTGACAAGTTTGGAGGGTGAAAAAGTCCGCGAGCGATGGCATGTGCACGCCACGAGAGGTTGCCGGTGTACACGCCGGAGACTGCGGTGAATGCATTTTCAATGTCGGGCTTGCAAACACGGCGCAAACAGTGGCAACGCGAAACCGCTTACAGCCGTGAGTTGAACCGAGCACACGTTTGTATAGCACGACATGGAAAAAGGGAACCCGCAAATAGGTTCCCCTGGGGTATGGTCGTACTTCACACGGGGCCGCCGCGCCCGCATCAGGCCTGTTTGGTTTACATCGGAAAGCGGCAGAAGCTCGCCAAACTTTGGCTCAATTGATTTCGCGAACCGCCTTTCCGCCCGCCGCATCCTTGGTTGTTCTGACACGATCCCCGGTCATGAGCATGACGCACACCATTGCTAAAGTGGCGGGAATAATCCCCCACAAGAACGTATCCGCAATCGAAGTGGAGAGCGCGTTTCTGATTGTTTCCAGCATTTCCGGCGGAATTTGGGCGCGAAGTTCCGGTGTCAGGATCGACTGCGGCTCCAGCGGAATTTCCCCTGAAATTTTTTGGGCACTTCCGACAGCATCGCCTAGCTTTGAAAGAAGAGCGTTCCGCTGAATTACACCAAAAACGGTAATACCGATCGTCATCCCCAACGAACGAAGGAACACAACGGATGAAGTAGCCGCACCACGCTGCCGCATATCGAAATGGTGAACAGCCGACTGCATCAAAACAGACATGGAAACACCGATTCCCATCCCGGTCACCATCATGAAAAGCGTTACAACGGGACGCGACAATTCGGGCGACAATCGACTAAGGAGATACATACCGGCCATCAATAACAGCGCAGAACCGATCATGATGCTCCGGTAGCTGAATCTCGACGTCAGCCTGCCTCCGATTTGACTGAACAGCACTCCGGTAATCAGCATCGGCATGAGCATCGTGCCCGATCCGGTGGCCGAACCTCCGAACACACCCTGGATAAAAATCGGGACGTACACCGTGGCGATCACAAACGCCGATCCGTAAAAAAATGCGGCTGCAATGCTGGCTGTGTATAATCGGTTTGCAAACATGCGGAATGAAATAATAGGCGCTTCCGCCTTCTTCTCCGCAATGACAAATCCGGAAAACAGGATGCCAAATAGCAAAAACAAGCTGACGATGACGCCGGAATTCCAATCATACCGGTTTCCTCCGAGCTCCAGCGCGAACATGAGACAGACGACCGACCCGATCAAGGCCGCGGCCCCCCACCAATCGATCTTCTGCCTGGAATGCACAGGCGACTCGTGATAGAACAGCACGATGAGCAGACATGCGGCCACGCCGATCGGCACGTTTACATAAAACACCCAGTTCCAACCGAAATGATCCGTAATAACGGCTCCGATCAGCGGACCGAAAATGCTGGACGCGCCGAAAACGGCTCCGGATATTCCGGATATTTTCCCGCGCTTCTCGGGAGGGAACAGATCAAACAAAATCGTCAGCGCGATAGGCATAAGGGCTCCCCCGCCGATACCTTGGATGGCCCGAAAAACGCTCAGCTGGGAGATGCTTGTGGCAAGTCCGCACAGAATCGAACCGACGAGAAACAACACTATACCGAATACGAAAAATCGCTTGCGTCCGTACATATCGGATAACTTGCCAAAAATCGGAGTTCCCGCCATCGAAGTCACCATGTAGGCGGATGTAACCCAGATGAAATGCTCGATCCCTCCCAGATCGGACACGATCGTTCCCATCGAGGCCGCAACAATGGTATTATCCATCGACGACATAAATATTCCCAGCATCAATCCGGCAACGACATACGTCAGTTTGTTCGGTTGTACAGCCATAAGTCATCTCTCCTCGCCAAAGGCACGTATGTTGCTTTCCCTCCAACCCATTTCTGCGGTAAAATAAAATTTGGTTGGCAACATATTGTACGTAGCCTTATTATCAGTTTAACTAATAGTAAGTATACTTACTATCAGGCAAACCGTCAAGGAGGTACACGAATGTCCCCGCACAAGTCCGACACTCCGGAAATCGATGCACTGGATGCGCTCATTCGCACCGCTCACTATATCAAGCGTGAATTCGAGTCGCGCCTATCGTCGATGGATATCCCTGCCTATTTGACCGGACCTCGGCTTCGCCTGCTGATTGCCGTTGCCGAATCGGAACCGGTGCGTATGAGCGACCTGGCCGCCAGGATGAATATTAAGGCGATCACCGTAACGCAATTCGTCGATGCTTTGGAGAAAGAACAGTTGTTGGTACGGTTTCCCGATCCGAAGGATCGCCGGGCAACGCTTATCAAATTGACGGAGCAGGCTCCGGCTCTCATACAACAGGGGCGCGCCGCCGCGGCGAAAGTGAAGGAGGAATTGCTCGCGCCTTTGCCGCCAGAAATGCGCAAACAACTTGTCGACATCCTGTCGCAGCTTGTGGATTTCAAAAAGATATGTATATTTTAACCGAAATATTGCCAGTTACCCCTGAAAAAGTCGGGAGGGGGTGATCCGGTAGTGGCAGTTCCGGCTCATGTACATGGACCATAAATTCCCCAAGCGGCGGTACACGCCAGACGGGTTCGGTCATGAATCCGAATGCTACAGGGCAAATCCGCGCGGACGGTGTATTCGATGTGGTGCGCGGGATTCCGACCTCCGATGCGGCAATGGTGTGTAAGCATTTGTCTTAGCCTTCCACGGGTTTCGGGTGGCGGAGACGTACTGAAATCCTCCCCGGCATTTGAGAGCGCAAGGGAGATGCCTTTCCGTTTGCCGGGAAGCCATGCGCTTGTAGGAACCGGATACCCCATTGGAGATTCCGGCTACCAACCGGGCAATCGAACCTGCGGCCACGTTACAGGCCGGTGTACACTCCCGACGGGCGTTCTGTCGGTTGCGTGTGCCTGCAAGCGAAGCGATTTCATGTGCAAAGGAGCAAAGAGAGCCGCCGCGGTGGGCGGCAGGCCGGATCGACGCGCCCGCGATACAGCGGCAACGGGCTGGAGTGCCGCGCTACAGGGGGCGGCAGTGCCTTTCCAAAAAGGCGCAGTAACCGCAAGTAAAGTTTCAGTAAAGCCGCAGGGTAGTCTCGCCCCCGGCGTGAGCGGAGCGCAGTAATTCTAGTAAAAGTAGTAACTTCTAAAATACATATCTCTTTATGCATACACGCACATATGCATGTATGTATGTATGTTTATATTTATATGTTTATTAATTTTATTACGTTTACTGCGTTCCGTGTACAGCGAGTCAGAGGCGTGTATGCAATTTTACTTGCAGGTTACTAGCGTTTACTGAAACGCGGCGGGATAGAACTTCGGACACCGGTACGCCTGCCTTCGCCCGGCCTGCAGGCCCGCCGCCGTTCCCGCCTCGCGGCGTTCCCCGGCTCAACCGGTTGCCGGCGCATTGGGCAATCCGGTGCGGGATTGGCCGACCCGGCGGCATACCCCGCCGCTGTACGCCGAAGCTTCCACCGTCGGCCCTTGCGACCGGGAACTGCGCCCGGCGTGTATGCGCGGCGGACAACCTGCAAACAAGCGCAAATAGCAGGAAGCAGAACCATCCCCCAATGGACAGCGGCTCGCAGTTCGGTAAAGGTCGGTGAGTACCCGCCCGCAAAGACTCCGGCAGGTGCCCCCCGGTGTCCCGAAGGTATCACTGGATGACTATATGTGGACAGGATTGACGAGCCGGGGAAAGTTTGGAAGGCGGGAAGTCCGCGAGCGATGGCATGTGCATGCCACGAGAAGCTGCCGGTGTATACGCCCGAGACTGCATTGGATATGCTTTCAACTACTGGTTTGCAAACACGGCGCAAACAACGAGTTGGCGAAACCATTTTCAACTGCACCTTGAGCCGAGCATTCGTTTGTATGGCCCAGCAAGGAAAAAGGTAACCCGCAAATGGGTTCCCCTAGGGTATGGCCGCAGTTCACACGGGAGCCGCGCCCCGGCACGCCGGAAGAGCTGGTCCGGTATTCAAAGGCTTGCTACGACAACGTATTCGCCGCGGCGGGTCTGTAACCGGCCGCCGGGTCATTGAGAAGAGCCGCCCGGCACGCCGTCCTGAGCGATCGGGGCGGCTCTTCTGCGCCGGCGCCGGTTCGTTAATTCCGGTGAGCGCTTGCTGCCACTGCCTTCTTCATATCGGTTCTGCACACGATTACACCAAGAGACGCGAACAGGTCGAGCTGGCGGCCAAAGCCGTCAACCGGCGCATTCCCGAATATGCCGGTCAATGATCTTTCATTTAAAGCCATTGAATAAATTCTTGAATAAAATTCCCTTTATCCCCTTGTTTTGTCTTGGCATATACTTTCTTGATCAAATTCCGAACCGTTCCCTCCGTTATCCCCATTTCTTCGGCGATGCGCAAAGCGCTGTAATTTCTCAACCAGCCGTAGGCGGCTTCTTTCTCACGAGCGGTAAGCCTGTATTGGTCGAAAACCTCAAACAATCTTTGCTTGCCTTTTTCTTCTGCGTCATCACTCAATTTTCTTTCGATTTTGTCAACAATCTGCAGCAAGATCGGAATCGCAAATTCGATCTCGTGCTGCCGAGAGAAGGACATATCCAGGTACCCGACCGTTTGATCCTTCGAACGGATCGGAACACACAGACAATTCAAACTGTGCAACAGTTCTACATCGTGTTCCTGCCCTCTAACGGCGACGATCGTTTGCCTCTCCATTGCCATGGAGATGCCGTTGATTCCCAGATGGAGAAGCGAGAAACAAACGCCTTCCCTCAAGCCCGCTTTTTGCAGCGGCCTGCTCAATTCAGACGGACAGTGAAGGTGAATGGCATACCCTTCTTCATCCGCCAAAAGAAAAAAATAAGCCACCGGTAGCAACCCGTCCCATCTTCCGATCTCATGACGGGCGATCTGAATCAGGCGCTCATTGCGGCATTTGCGCTTTTCAAACCTAACATCATCTTCTGGCTGAAACAAGGTTGCGGTTGGCCGCTTGGCAAAGTGCTCCCTGTAGCCCTGGAGCAAAGAAGGAGATAAATCCCTGATGGTTGTCCAAGACCGATGCTCCGCTGCTGAATCGAACAATCCGCTCAAAGTCCCACCCCCATAAGCCCAAAGTCTTATAAAAAGTATAGAGTACCATGACATGGAAGGTCAATAAATAATCGGATATTTTGTAGAAAAACGCTAAATTTATGAATTAGTCCTTCAGATAGATTTTCTTCAACAGCCAGTTCATCACCGTTTCCCGATCCGTAATCATATACGCCTTGGCGACCATTCCCACTTTCACTTCAGCTGAATGTCCTCGTCTGTCCGTCAACATTTTCCCATTCAGGGCAGCTTCTCCTTCGTAGTAACTTTGCCCGCTGTCCGTATCCGTCAGAGCATCGGGGCTCAGCCAGGTAATCGTGCCCGTCAGGTGTCCGTAATCCTTGGCCGGCAGCGCCAGGAAATCGAACTTTACCGAGGTACCCGGCTTCACAGAGCCAATGTCACGATTGGCTACCGCCAGTCTCATCACATATTCGGAGCTGTTCTCCGGGACAATATTCAATATCGATTCTCCTGCCTGAACCAGGTCACCTACCGCCAAAGAGCGCACAGCATTAACTACTCCATCGATCGGCGCGGTAATCGTATGCTCGGAGATTTGCAGGTTTAAATCGGCCAATTGTCGGTTCAAATCCTGTTTCTGCTGCTTCAACGTTTCGATAGAGTCTTTAAGTTGCGCGATCAAGCTGCTTCGCTCTAGTTCAAGCTGTCGAAGCCTCGTTTGAGAATCCTGAATGGCAGTTTGCAGATCCGATATGTATTGGCTGCGGTAGCTGTCCAAGTCTCTTTGTGCGTTCGCATAGGCGTTGTTCTCGTCGGAAGAAGCTTCCGCGTCCGCTCGCAAATTGAGCTTGAACGCCTTGGCGGCTTCGTCCTTGGCTGCCTCCAACTGCTCGATTTTCAGACGGTATGTCTCGTACTTTTGATAATACGGCTCGGATTCGGCGAACAGATTCTGTTTTTGGCGAATGGCATTCAACAACTTCGAGTTATCATTCAGAAGTTGCTGAGCCTGTTCCCGGTCATTTTCGTTCTGTTCGAAAGAGACTTTCCATTTCATTCCAGATTCGGACTCCCTGACCTTCCATGAATGAGCCGGGACGGAGGATTCCGCTTGCTTCTCGAGACTTGCAAGCACTTCCAGATCGTCCTCTGTTTTCTTTAACTGCGTTTGCAGATCTTCCTGCTGTTTCGGCAGGTTGTCCAACCCGATTCGCAGCAACACCTCTCCTTGATGTACGTGCTGGCCGGATTGATAGTTGATTTCCGTCACTTTTCCTTGAACATAGCTGGAGACGGTGCTGATTCGGGTGTTGGGGCGAACGACCGCCTGGGCCTTGACGACAATATCGATCTTATACCAGTAGCTCCATCCGATCCCGACAGCCGTCAAGACCATAACGATACCGAGAAACCATGAAATAAACCGAGGCGTTTTCGCTTCCAGAAACTCGCGGGAGTCCGACAGCTCGTTCCATTCGTACGTACCAGTTGCCATTGCACCGCTCACCTCGCCGTCTCTACCGAATCTGCATAAGAAATTTCGTGAAGAGTTTCCGCTTCCCCCAACTGATCCTTCCACAGCCGCGCATAAATACCGTCCTTGCCAAGGAGCTCCCAATGCGTGCCGGCTTCCGCAATCGTTCCCTTGTCCAGAACGAAGATTCGGTCGCAACGCCGGATTGTACTGAGCCGATGGGCGATCATGATTACCGTTACGCCTTCCAGTCTTAGGATCGCTTCGGCGATCGCCTTCTCCGTCGTCGTATCCAGATGGCTTGTCGCTTCGTCCATTACCAGAATGTCCGGCTTGCGCAGGAGCGCGCGGGCGATCGCCAGCCGCTGCCGCTGCCCGCCCGACAGGTTCGAGGCGTTCTCTTCAAGCAACGTATCGTAGCGCAATGGAAACCTGTTAATGAAGTCGTGCGCCTCCGCCTGCTTGGCCGCCTCCACCACTTCATCCAATGTGCTGCCTAGAGCCCCTAACGTCAAATTTTCCAGAATCGTGCCGCTGAAGAAAAAAGTCTCCTGAGAGATGTAGGCGATTCGTTCGCGCAAAGTACTCATTTGAATGTCCAAGATATTGTTCCGGTCGATGAGAATGTCGCCTTTCTCCGCTTTGTAAAACCGCAGCAACAGCTTTACCAGCGTCGTCTTGCCCGAGCCGCTCTCTCCGACCAGCGCGATCTTCTCTCCCGAGCGCACGGTCAAGCTGATGTTTTGCAGAATCAGTGCGCGCGTTCCGTAACGGAAATCGACATCCCGAATAGAGAGATCTCCCCGTAGCGACGGCAATTGCATCTTGCGCGACTCCTCCGGTCCTTGTTCCGCATCCAGTTCCATAATTTCGCCCAGTCGGTCGGCGGCCACGACGGCCGTCTGCAGAGAAGACTGCAGATTGATCAGGTTTTGAATCGGTTCCAGAAAATAA
>Ga0207789_1000165_pt1 | contig 46676 bp, 60 predicted proteins | sample HigsolmetaGSP12D_FD_184840 | JGI IMG/M metagenome (GOLD analysis project Ga0207789, IMG submission 184840) | High solid enriched microbial communities from the Joint BioEnergy Institute, USA - SP1-2-D (SPAdes) | ecosystem: Engineered > Bioreactor > SSF (Solid state fermentation) > Aerobic >...
CGTTTGAAAATTATCAGATATAAATAATTAGGAGGTTAAATAAATGAAATATAAATACAAAGTTGGTGATAAAGCAATTGTTTACCAACAAATTTGTGGTCATCAATTTGAACTTGGCTCCATTGTCACAATTGTGAAGTTTTCTTCAAATAGTGATTATTTTCAAGCAAATGATGGAAAGAATACTTGGTATGTCTCTAGGGATGAAATTTTTCCTTATGATCTTCTAAAAAATAAAATTTTGGAGGAATTACGAAATGGAGAATGTACTTATTAATGATTTTGTTGATTAACTTGTAAGAGTGATAAATGGTAAGTTGTTGGCATGAAAACGAAAATTATTAATCTATAAAACGAAACTCGAAACTCGAAAAGAGGTTGATAAAATGAGTATAATTGATGAACAAAAAGAAGTCGTAGATCGTTTAGCTAAAGCATTAGGATATATCGATCTTGCAAAATCATCTTTTATGGTTGGCGGATTTGTGTCGGAATATAATGCGAAAGATAGTTTAGAAGAAGTCGCTAAACAAATTCGTGAGGAAATTGAGATCCATAAGAGTCATATCCGTAGATTGACAAAAAAATATTGTAAGTTGACTCGTAACGAGATAATCGAAAAAGCGAAACGAGAAGTAGAAGAGACACGGAATGATCCAATTAAAATGGAAGGATTACTTGCGACATTTGTAGTAGATAAAGAAGAACGAACTGTAACTACTTTATTAGCATCCGTTTCAACTGGAATGGTTGAAAGAAAAGGTATTGCTAAATGTCACCCAGATGATTATTTCAATGTTCATATTGGTAAGATTATATCTCTCCGGCGTGCTCTAAGACTTGAAGTACCTCTTGAGTATTTGAATGTGCCACATCCGGCAGAATTTTGTGAAGGAGGATTGTGATAATGGAGAGAGTATCATTGGAAAAATGTAAGTGGTGTAATGGAACGGGTAATGGAGCATCCCACATTATGGATACTTCATATCCATGTCCCGATTGTGAAGGAACAGGTTATAAAGAAGGAAAAAGAGCCGAACTGTATCTTGATTATTTGATGGAAGAAAGACATAAAGAAGAAATGAACAAAATCAAATAATTGGTAATATTTTCGAAAATCCGGATCTACTGGAGGTATTTAGACTCAAATAAAAGCACTGGATGGATTGCAAGCGAATGACGGAAGTGAAATACCGAAAGTGAGGGCAAAATAATATGTACCCGGTAACGTTACACAGACTTACGAAAAAAGAAATACAGCAAGCTGTGGAGGACTTGCAGAAACGCGGATATGAACTGATTTCACCTATTACGAATATGAGCGAATGGCGGAAGGATTTTGAATACACGCCTGACGGAAGAAGAAGATTTGCCGGCGTTAAGATGGTTAACAAATGTTGGATTGCAAAAAGGATGAAGGTGGTAAAAAAGGTGATAAATATCGGCCTGTCGTTACGGTGCTTAAAGTAAAGCGAGGTCTACCGACAAAAATTACGGTGAGCGGCCAAGAGTACGCGCTTATCCACAAAAACCAATATAGGGGAGTGAGAAAATGACAAGATTATCGAGTACAGATTTTGAAAGTTACCAAAACGGTTTGGTTATCTATTTAGACGAAGAGTAGCACAATACGGATACGTTAAGAAAGGGAGATAAAAGTGGAAGATAAATTACTTTATTATGTTGTACCAACTGATGATTTTAATGCAGAAGGTAGAATTTTTTATAAGGGAGAAAAATACCCTATATTTGAAAGAAATGGCCGTTCTTTATTAGTTGCGGAGAATGGAGAGTTTAATTTTACACACGAACTTATGAAACAGGTAATTGACGCTTGGGAACTAAACATCATTGAGGTCCCTGCATAGTTCGATCATGATCTGCAAATGAGCCGGAAGGGAGAATGAAAATGACAAGATCAATAAGTACAGAGATAGCGGAAAAAATAATGATTATGATTGCTAAAAATATAAATGATCGTATTTGGAAAGGATATGAAACATATGGGCAGACGCTAGATGACTGCCCAGACGATGCTTATGACTGGGACCAGATGATTATTGAAGAATTACTGGACGGGTTGCAATATATGACGAAAGAAAATGCCATACTGCGTAAAAAATTGTCGGCGGAGACCATGGAAAATTTAAAATTAAAAAGATTGCTGGGGAGGGAAATGAAGGAATGAGTATCAAAATTAAACGATTGCATCCGGATGCAGTAATTCCGAAATATGCACATGCCGACGATTCAAGCTTTGATCTTGTTGCTGTGGAAGATGTCATTGTTATGCCAGGCGAGACGGCATTAGTAAAAACAGGACTTGCATTTGAAATACCAGCAGGATATGAATTGCAAGTGCGACCACGTTCAGGCATCACGTTAAAAACGAAATTGCGCGTGCAACTGAGAACCGTCGATGCAGGATACAGAGGCGAAATCGACGTGATCGTCGATAATATTGCCGAGGATCCGTTTGGAAATGTTGTGTCGTATCTCTCGCATATTGATGGGAACGATTATCGGGCGGACGGCGAAATCTATCCGAATGAAACGTACATCATCCGCAAAGGAGACAGAATTGCTCAAGGTGTTATTGCTCCGGTTGCTAAAATGGAGTTTGAAGAAGTAGACGAATTAAGTGATACAGATCGAAGTAACAAAGGATTTGGAAGTACAGGGGTGAATTAAAATAAAAAAAAGACCAGGCTTTTTCAAAGGAGAGAGAATTGATGAACTTACAAAAATTATTTAAATCACAAGCTGAATTAGATAAACGAATTGTTGAAAAGAAAGGATTACAGGGAGTTGATTTACTTCCAAATTTAATCTTGGCACTACAAGTTAAACTTGGAAAATGTGCAAAAGAATGGTGCAGATTTAAGTTTTGGAGTCATGATCAAAAACCAAGAACAGAAATACCGATTGATTGTCTGTATTGTTGCGGTAAAGGTTATATGAACCATGGTGAAGTTTTTGAAGATGGAGAACCTTGGCCTTTCAAAAGGTATGATGGGTCTATTGTTTACGGATATAAAAATACTTTACTTGAAGAATATGTGGATTGCCTGAATTTCATTTTGAGTATTGGGTTGGAATTGAATATACCAGTAATTTACGGAATGGAAACTAAATGGGGTGAATTAACATCAGATGAAACGGATATTACTCAGCAATTTTTATTAGTTTTCGAAAATGCTAATAAACTAGTACATCCTGACGATTGGATTAATTTATTTGAAGAATTTTATATTCTAGGCAAAATGCTAGGCTTTACCTGGGAACAAATTGAACAAGTCTATTTTGAAAAGAATGAGGAAAACCATAAACGGCAAGAAAACGGATATTGAGGTGAAAAAAGATGATTGTAAAAAAAGAATGGCGCAGTAAAAAGACAGTTGGAAACATATTTACATCTCCATTATACATTTACACTGGATACTTTCTTTTCGGGGCTATTCCGATTTATATTCGTAGGGAATTAAATTTATAAAATAAAAAAAGACTAAGATTTCATTAGATTATTTATCAAAAAAATGTTAATAACGATTTACGTCTTTAATATTACAGATATAAATAAAATGTTAAATAAAAAATTAAATAATCGGAGGTAATATTTTATGTCAATTGACCTTTTAAATCTTGAACCTGTTAAAGCTTCTACTGATTTGGCTTCTTATACAGCTTTTATTTATGGAACTCCTAAAATTGGTAAGACAACTTTTGTCCATAAACTTTACGGAGATCGAGTTTTATTTGTTGCAACAGAAAAACGTCATAAAGTATTAGTTGGTGCTAACGTCCAATATATTTCTTCTTGGGTTGAATATTTGACTGTTCTTTCTCAGCTACGAAATAAAAAAGTTAAAGAGAGATTTGATGTTATTGCTATTGACACAGTTGAGAATCTTTATAGTATGCTTGAGACTTACATTCTTGCTAAATATGGAAAAACAGAATTTGGCCAAGTTGAATGGGGTAAAGATTGGGTTGACTTGAAAAATGATTGGAAAAATAACCTTCAAATGATTGAAAAACTTGGATATACTCCAGTATTTATTTCTCACGCAACTCAAGTTACAACAAAAATTCCTGCAGCTGGAGTATTGCAAGAACAAGTCAATGATACTATGACTTTAAAAAGTGATAAGAAAACTGGAGAACAATATTATGAATTTGTCAAGTATGTCCCAGATTTGAAAGATAAGGTTATGGCACCAATTAATAAGATGGTAGACAATATCTTATTTATGACAGTTACAACTGACGAAGAAGGAAAAGAACACCGAGTTATTCATCTTCGTGAAACATTACAATGGCAAGCTGGTTCAACATTTACTGACATTGCTCCAGTAATTCCATTAGATGCTGAAGCTTATAAGAAAGCTGTTAGAGATGCTATTGAAAAAATTGATCCATCTCAACGTAAAGATGAGAAAGAATCAATTGGTATGGAAGAACAAAAGCTCGACTTTGATGAATTAATGAAAGAAGCAAAAGAACTTGGAGTTCAATTCCATAAAGCTGGTCGTATGGAAGAATTACAAAGAATTGTTGATGAAGTATTTGGTGCTGGAAATAAATTAACTGATGCTAAGAAGCATCAAGTTCAACCATTATTTGTTGCTGTCCAAAAAATGAAAGAAGCATTAAATATTGGTGACGAATAATATAGTTATCTAAATCTAAAAAAGCTAATAAGAGGACTTTTTATAGTCCTCTTTTCTAAACCAAATACATCTTGCTTAGGAGGAATATAATTTATGACGATTGTTGTTAAAGACAAAGGTAAAGATCGTGAAAGACGAATGGAATTTGAAAGAGAAAGATTAGTCTCATTTATCGAACGAGGACTTAAAGGTTTGAAAGTCCATCCTGAAACTAAAAAGAAATATATTGAGAAGATTATTCGTCTTGTTGAAAATAGAGAAGAAATTGAAGCTAAAGAAATTACGAAGCTAATGATTCAAAATTCTCTAGTTCTTACTAATGATATTAAAGACGAAAATGGACATGTAACACCAGAATATCTTGGAAATACTGATTGGGATAAATTTGCTCGATATGTTAAACTTCAAGAACTATATAAAAGAGCTTCTAAAAATCGTTCATATGATTCAAAAGATAAGTATGGAGATTTCTATGGATTAGTTGTTACTCTTACTGAAAAAGGTTTATATACTCCTGATTTGCTCAAGAACTACAGTCGAGAAGAATTAAGAAAAGCTGGAGAAGCTATTGTTCCAGAAAGGGATGAACTATTTAATTTTTCTGGTCTTCATTCTTTGGTAAATAGATACCTTGTTAAAGATTATGATAAGTCGATTTATGAACTTCCTCAAGAAAGATTTATGATTGCTGCTTTACATTTAATGATGGTTGAGGAAGAAAATCGAATTGATAAAGTAATTGAATTATATTGGGCAGTCTCAAATCTTTACCTAACACTTGCTACACCAACATTAACTAATGCTGGTAGAGTAAAAGGTGGATTATCGTCTTGTTTTGTATTGACAACTGAAGACAGTCTTCGTGGAATTTATGATGATAATACTGATATTGCTACATTCTCTAAGAATGGTGCTGGAATTGGAATTTACTTTGGTAAGTTGAGAGCTTCAGGATCAGATATTCGTGGTTTTAAAGGTGCTTCATCCGGAATTATTGGATGGATTAAACAATTAGATAATACAGCTGTTTCTGTTGATCAATTAGGACAACGTAAAGGAGCAATTGCTGTTTATCTTGATATTTGGCACAAGGATATTGAAAACTTTATTGATTTGAGACTGAATACAGGAGACAAAAGTCTTCGAGCTTATAATGTATTCACTGGCTTATGTATTCCTGATGAATTTATGAGGCAGGTTGAAAAACGTGGAGATTGGTATTTATTTGACCCTCACGAAGTAAAGAAAGCTATGGGATTTAGCCTTGAAGATTATTATGATAAAAAGAAACTTGGGGACAAAGAAAAACCAAATTCTACTGATCATGCTTGGACTTATCGATACTATCAGTGTGTAGATAATAATGAACTATCTAAAAAACGTATTCCAGCAATTGAATTAATGAAGAAAATCATGCAAGCCCAATTGGAAACTGGTATCCCTTATATGTTCTATCGTGATACAGTAAACCGAAATAATCCAAACAAACATCAAGGGATTATTTATTCTTCAAATCTATGTTCTGAAATTGCTCAAAATATGAGTCCGTCTACAGTAACTCAAGAAAAAATTAATTGGGAAACTGGTGAAGTAATTATTACAAAGCAAATTGGTGATCTTGTAACATGCAATTTGTCGTCATTAGTTCTAAATAATATTGTTCGTGATGATGTTCTTGAACGAGTGATTAATATTCAAATTCGTGCATTGGATAATGTTATTTCTCTTCTTAGGGTTCCTGTTCCACAAGCGCAATTTACAAATCTTAAATATCGTGCAATTGGTGCCGGTGAACAAGGTATAGCTGCAACATTAGCTCAAGAAAAAATTATGTGGGATAGTGAAAAAGCTGTTGAATATATTGGCAAGCTTGAAGAAAAAATTATGATGTATTCTATTAAAGCTTCTGCTTTACTTGGAAAAGAAAAAGGTTCATACCCAGTATTTGAAGGATCAGAATGGAACACTGGTGAATGGTTCGAAAGACGTGGATTAGATTCTCCAGAATGGCTAGAAGTTAAAGAGTTGGCTATGAAACATATGAGGAATGGATACTTGAGGGCTGTTGCTCCAACTGGTGGTACATCGGTTATTGCTGGTTCAACACAAGGAATTGATCCAATATTTGACGTTATCTTCTTTGAAAGAAAAAAAGATTTTCAATTGCCAATTGTAGTCCCTAATCTTAACCAAAAAACATGGTTCTATTATAAACCAACAATGAAAATGGAATTTGAAGGAGAAAAACAACTAGCTCATATGTGGGCAATTAAACATAATAAAGTTAGACAGAAATTCGTTGACCAAGCAATTTCTCATAATTTATATATTCCTCAAGGAATTAGAGCAAAGAATTTTCTCGAGCTCCATTTAGAAAACTGGAAAAGTGATGTCAAAACTTCATACTACACTCGAAGTTGGAATCAAAGGCATGAAGATTCTTGCTTAGCATGTTCTTCATAATAAAGAAAAAAATAGAGAGATAAAACTCTCTATTTTTTTAATTTACATCTTCAAAAAGTCAGATATAAATAATAATGTTAGAAGTATTTAATAGGAGGATTGAAAATATGAAACTAACAAAAAATATTAGAGTACTTAATGAAAATCTTGATAATAAAGCTCCACGTATGTTTGATGATGTTAGTGGAATTTTATATTGGGATGATATTAATAATCAAGTATATTATGACATCATAAAAACTATGAGAGAACAATTCTGGATCCCAGATGAAGTAAGTATGGCTCAAGATAAACAACATTGGACAACAATTATGACTGAAGAAGACAAAGAATTGTTCCGTAATGGAATTGGTGTTTTAGCTTCTTTAGATTCTATTGCAACTTACTTTGATAAAATTGCATCAGACTATATTCGAGACTCAGCTATTAAAGCTAATATGGCCTTTATTGCAGCAATGGAAACAATTCATAATGAATCATACACATACACACTTGCTTCATTGGTCCCGAAAGAAGAAGCAAAAGAGGTATTTGAACGACCTAAAAAGAATCCTTTCATGGTTCGAAGGAATAGGATTATGATGAATCTGTTTGATGATTTTTTGGAAAAAAGAACTATAGAGTCTTTTGCCAAAGGATTAGTTTCTATGTCTGCTCTTGAAGGTTTATGTTTTACAAATGGATTTACTCCTTTCTATCATTTCAATCGTGAAAACAAAATGTTTGGTACTGGAACAATTATTCAATTCATCCAACGTGATGAAGTACAACATGCATATTTCCAATCAATATTAGTACGAGATATTATGACTCAATATCCAGAACTAAATACAGAAGAATTTTCAGAGTTTATTTATAATTTTTATGAAGAACTTGTTAAGTTGGAAAGAGAATTTTGTGAAGACCTTTATAAGAACCACCCTCAAGTAGATATTGAGGAAATTAAAGAATATGTTGGTTTTCGAGCTAACTTGCTCCTTGATAATTTAGGTTTGGATAAAATATTCCCTGCTAAGAAGAATCCAATGCCATGGATTACAGCATTTGATCCTGATAATTTGAACAATACTAAGACGGATTTCTTTGAAGATAAAGAAACTAATTATGTAAAGTCTACTGAAGTTTCTAATGGTTGGGATGAACTGTAATTTTCAGGAATTTCAAATTGTGATATAAATTAACAAAGAGAAGAATGGAAAAACATTATATATGGGCATTGGCTTGAAAGCCAGTGCTCTTATATTAGATTTAAATATAAGTACGAAAATAATTATAAAAGAGGAATGAACTATGAGTCCTATACTTTTAGTAATTAATTCAATGTCTGGAAACACAAAAACATTTGTTGATTTTTTCAAAAAACATTGTTCAAGAGAAGTTGTTATTTGTGAGGATTTTTCTAAATCTATAGAAGAATATGATAAGATTGCTTTTGGTTCATTTACTTGGGGTAATGGGAAGATTCCAAAGAAAATGAAACAATTTTTGATCGATAATCATCATCTTCTAAAAGGTAAAGAAGTTTTTGTATTTGGTAGTGGAAATTCTATTTATCCTAAATTTTGTGGAGCTGTAGATGGTATCATAAAAATATGTTCCGACAGTGGTGCAAAAATAATTGGATCATTTAAATTTGAACAGAGATTTAATGAAGATGATTTTTCCGATCAAGATATTGATAATTTAATAGAGACTATCGAAAAATGGAGTGATTAGAACAAAAATTCTATTTTTTATTTTAAATTTACTCTTTTAAAGAACAGGATAAAATAAATAATAATTAAGAAAAAGGAGAGAAAAATATGGAATTTATTGCCTGGATAATTACTATTATTGGATTTATATTAATATTTCTTTTAGCACTTTTTGTACCAAGCTATGCGATCAAAATTGGTATTAATTTGGCTTTTGGATATGACTTAAATTTATTTGGAATCTTTCTCCTAGTATTTGCTGTTGTAATGATTAAAACTTTGTTCTTCAGTGAAAATAAAGAAGATTAATTAGTCAAAAAGATGGGTATTATCCCATCTTTTTTATTTTACATTTTAAACAGTTCAGATATAATAACAAAAATTAGAAGAGGTGAAATAGATGCCAAGATTATATAAATGTTATGGAACTTGTAACCAGAAATATCCTAAAGAGGAAATGAAAGTTTTCAGTGGAAAAAATTATTGCCCTTCTTGCTATGAGGATAAAAAACGTGAAGATCAAGAAAGAATTAAGCTAAATCAAACTATATCTAAATGGTTTAATATATCATTTCCTAATGGTCATATGTTAAAGCAAATAAAGACTTTCAGAAGTGATCCTTATAACTATTCGTATAAAAATATTAGACTTACTATTGATTATTGTTTTTTAAATAAAAAAATAAAACCTGAACTTAAATTTGGAATTGCTTTCATCCCCTACTATCATGATGAAATGGTTGAGTATTACAAAGAACTTAATAAGAAGAGATCTCAAACAAAAATTAGAGAGGAAAAAATTATTAGGATTAAGTTAAAGCCTTTAAAGCTAGAAAATAAATATAGAGAGAAAAAACTTATTAATATGGAGGAGTTGTTGAAATGACTCAATCTGTCTCAACTACTAATTTTAATAATAGTACATTGAATCCATTAAGAGCTGTTTATTCTGTTATTGGTAATCTTTGTAAAAATCCTCAGCAACTTAGAGATCCTGAAATATATTTATCAGAGAAAGATTTTGCTCATGAATTTCATAAAATTATATTTTCAGCTATTCATAACCTAGCCTTTTCAAGTGGAGATACTACTAAAATAGATGAAATAGATATTGATAACTATTTAGCTCCATATCCAAAACTTTATAAGATTTGGGAAAGACATAATGGAATGGAATATGTCCAAGATTCTATTGAACATGCGAACCCAGAAACTTTTAAAGCAAATTATGAGAGACTAAAGAAATTTGCTTTACTAAGACACTATGTTGAAAGTGGAATTGATGTTTCTGACATCTATGATTACAAATCTCTTGATTTATCAAACCACGATAAAGGCATGAAAAAACTAGATAAAATGACAGTTCAAAACATTATTGAGCATTACACAATGAAAATTCTTAGGATCCGAGATGAATTTAATGTTGGTCAAGAATCTAAAGACTTTAAAGCTGGAGACGACTTAGATACATTGATTGAAGATTTGAATAAAGAACCAGAGTTTGGCTATCCATTTAAAAATGGATATTATAATTCAATTTTCCGAGGAATGAGAAGAACTAAATTCATGTTAAGATCTGCAGGAACTGGTGCTGGTAAAACTCGTCAAGCTCTAGCTGATATGTGTAATGTATCATGTGATGAAATTTATGACTTAGATAAAGGGAGATACGTTTCTAATGGTCCATCTTATCCTTCTCTATTTATATCAACTGAGTTAGAAAAAAGAGAAGTTCAAACTATTATGCTTGCTTTCATTTCAGGCATAAACGAACAAGTAATTAAAGATGGAAGATATTCTTCTAAAGTAAGAGAACGACTTGAAAAAGCTATTGAAGTATTAAAACGAGCTCCAATCTATTGTGTTTATGTAGATGATTTTTCAATTACTGATATTGAAATGATTATTGAACGTCATATTATCGAACACAACGTTCAATATGTTTCATTTGACTACATTCAAATGACTCCAAAACTTTCAAGAACTATGGCTAATTCTTTTGGTTTAAATCTACGTGAAGATCAGATTCTTGTTCAATTTTCAGCTGCATTGAAAAATTTGGCCAATAAATATAATGTGTTTATTGAATCATCAACTCAATTAAACAGGAGTGCCAAAGAAGCTGAAAATCGTAATACAACTTCACTTCGTGGAGGATCTGCAACAGCAGATAAGGTTGACTATGGATTAATGACCTTCAGAGCAACACAAAAGGACCATGATAACTTAAAGCATATTTTAGAAAAAGGATTTTGTAAGAAACCTAACTATTCTCATTGGATCTATAAAAATCGTTCAGGAAGGAATAATTGCATTATTTGGACCTATATGGACTTAGGAACAATGAGAGAAGAATCTTTATTTGCCACAGATACTGACTACAATTTAATTACTGATATTAATCAGACTATTATTGATTACGACGAAAATATTGAGGAGCCCGTTCAAGAAATTGAGACAATCTACAATTTAGATTTTTAGTCAGAGATATTTTCTCTGACTTTTACATTTAGATTGTTTCAGATATAATAACAAAAACTGGACGGGGTGACATGGGTGGATGCTAATGAAATAAAACAAACTCTTAGCAATAATGATCTCATTAGTTTTCTTAATGACCTTGGTGCCGAACCTCAAAGAAAAGGAAATAACATACATTGCAAAACAATTTGTCATAATGGACATAAACATAAACTTATATATTTTGGTGACTCAAAGTTATTTAGGTGTTTTACAGGAAATTGCGGGTCTATGGACATTTATGGATTGGTAGGTAGAGTCATGGATTTAGATTTTTATGACTCTTTTAAATATGTATGTATGAAGTTTGGCATTTCTTATAAAAGTGAATTTTTTGAAAGTGATAGGATTGATAACTCGTTTTTTCAAAAATTTAAGAAGAAAAAAGAAAAGATTGACTTAAAAAAATTAGATAAAAAAATTTTAGACTCTTATTGGGATTTGTATCATAAATCATGGATTGATGATGGGATAAGCATTAATTCTATGAAAAAGTTTAGTATTAAATTTTCTATTATGGATAATCAAATTATTATCCCCCACTTTGATATTGACGGAAATTTAATTGGAGTGAGAGCAAGGAATCTTAATCCTGAACTTGTTGAAGATGGGAAAAAATATATGCCAGCTTGTTGGAAGAAAAAAGTTCTAAAACATCCTACTGGTGAATCATTATATGGTTTAAATATTACAAAAGAAAATGTAGAAAAGTATAAGACTATAATTCTATTTGAGTCAGAAAAATCAGTCCTACAATTAGATACTATGATTCCGAATATGTCTATTGGGGCTTGCTTAAGTGGAAGTAATATGACTTTTCATCAGTTAGATATTTTAAAAACTTTGAATATTGATGAGGTTATAATTGCTCTTGATAAAGAGTATGAAGAAGTTGGTTCTCAAGAAGAAAAATTTTATGCACAAAAAATAACGAGAGTCTTTATTGACAAACTGGCTCCTTATTATAGAACATCAGTTATTTGGGACACTGAAGGTTTATTAGATTTAAAAGACTCCCCTACCGATAAGGGTTTAGAAGTGTTCTCTAAGCTATTTGAACAAAGAATAGTAGTTTGATTTACGTTTTCTCTTAAGCAGATATAAAAAAATTGAGAGAAATAATCAAGGAGGAAACAATATTGAAAATAGAGCAGATTGGAAATTATGATGGGGATATTATTTCGACAATCCTTAGAAATAGAGGAATTGAAGATGTTGATTTATTCCTAAATCCAAACGATAAAGATGATTTGGATGCAATGAAGTTGGCTAATATGAAGGAAGGAGCTGAAATTACTTTATCTCATATAGTGGTTGAAAATCATATTGGAATACTGGTTGATTCTGATGCAGATGGCTTCTCATCTTCTTCAATAATTTACCAATATTTAAAAAAAATAAAACCAGATGCTAAAATAACTTATTTTTTGCATGATAGTAAAGTCCATGGTTTAACTGAAGAGATTTTAGAAAAAATAGCTGACTCAAATATTGACTTATTAATAATTCCAGATGCTGCTTCCAATGATGATGAAGAAATTGCCAGGATTTATTATATGGGAATTGATGTCGTTATTATTGACCACCATGAAGTAGAAAAAGAGCCTCGATTTGGAATTTTAATTAATAATCAGTTATCTCATAATGAAGAGACAAACAAAAATCTTGTCGGTGCTGGTATGGCTTTTAAATTCTGCCAAGCTATAGACTCATTTCTAAAGACAAATAATACTGAGGATCTTTATGATTTAGTTGCAATTGGACAAATTGGAGATGCTTCAGATATTAGTGAAAATGAAGTAAGAAATTTAGTTTTTAAAGGGATAAAGAATATCAATAATCCATTTATCAAACTTGTTCTTGAAGGAAGCTTTGATGATATTAACACTGTGGCTCCAAAAGATCTATCGTTCTCCATAATTCCATTGATAAATGCTGTTGTTCGAGTTGGAACAATGGAAGAAAAAGAGCTATTGTTCCGAGCATTAAATGGAATAGGTACAGATGAAGTTTGGATAGTTCAAAAGAAAAAGAAAAATAAAAAAACTGGAAAATTTGATAATATTACAGTCAAACAAAATATTTATGAGCATGCTTATGATATTTGTAAAAAAGTTAAGAATCGTCAAGGTTCATTGGTAAAAAAAGTTAATGCTGAGATTGAAAAGACTCTTGATTCAACCGGTGGAATTGCAATTGGAATTGTACCTAATTCTGATGTAGGATCAGTTACTGGTTTAGTTGCTAATAAGCTTGTAAGAAAGCTTCAAAAGCCTGTTATCTTAGTCCATTATATTAAAAATAATGAAGATAAAAATGGCAAATATATTGGTTCTGGACGTGGTTATGAAAAAGTCCTCCCCTCTCTCAAAGATTGGTGTCAAGAAACAGGATTAGTAGAATTTGCACAAGGACATGCTAATGCTTTTGGTATATCAATCTTTGAAGAAAATTTTGAAGATTTCAAAAAGAAACTCCATGAAGTAAAACCTTCTGAACATATCTATAGAGTAGACTTGCATATAAAAGGTAAAGTTGAGAAACAACCTATTATTGAAGTAAATAAAAACAAGCATTTATTTGGTGGTAAAGTACACGACCCTCTCTTTGCCTTTACTGGAATTAAAGTAAGAAAAGACTTTATCAAGCAAAGAGGATCAATGATCACCTTTTTTGAAAATGGTATTGAATTTGTAATGTTCTCTGCCCCACCTGGATTATTCGAAAGTTTAGTTAACAACTTCGATCAATATATTACTATGGATTTTGTAGGCATTCCTGGCGAGAATAATTGGGGCGGCAGAAAAACAACTAGGATAATTTTAGAAGACTGCCAAAGAAATGAATCTGGCGAAGTTGAAGAAGAAGTTACAGTTGATAACATAGTCTTCTGATCATAGCAATTATAATAGTCATAACAGTCATATCTATTAGTCATGATTGTTATGACTTTTCTTGAATATATTCCACCACTTTTTCTTCTTCTTGCCAGCTAATAGCTTTTTAACTTCCATTGTCTCTTTCAAAGAAAGCATAAGAGCTTTATCTCGTTCTTCTATCTTATTTGATATATATTCCTTTGTCTCTTTCAGTTCATCTAAAAGAGCCTTATTCACTTCAGACTGGATTTTTATGAACTCTTTAATTTCGTTTATATCATCTGACAATGAATCAATGTTATAACTTTTCGAACTACCAGAATCTTTGTTATAAACAGTTATAGAAGTTATGCTTGATACAACTTTTTCTACTGCTTTTTGTACACTCATATTAGGTCCATTCTTGAGCTGAATTATTTTCCTAAACATATTTATATCTTGGTCTGAGAAGACTAATTTTCCCTGGTTATTCCTTGCAAACCTATAACCACAAGCTTCTACCATTAAGTAATATTTTTTGATAGTGGAAGGAGACAGGCCCACAGCTTTGGCTACATCATCAATTTTAACGTAGACTCCCATTACTCAATTCCTCCAATCATATAATAGTTATAACTATTATAACATAATTAAAAAATATATTGAACTTATTTTTTGATTTTAATTTACATTTTCCAAAGGTCAGATATAAATACAATGTGAGAGATATAAATACTCTCAAAAATAAATAAAGAAATCGGAGGAATAAATTATGACTCAAGTTACCAAAAATAATTCCACTAAATTTTTAGGAAAAGAACGTTTAGAGAAAAGAGGAGACATTCATATAAAACATGATGTTTATATTGCAAGTCCTTTCTTTAAGCCTGACCAAATTGAAAGAGTTCAATTAGTAGAAGATCTGTTGGATCGTTTAGGAATTACTTATTTCTCACCTCGAAAAGTATTAGTTTGCCCTCCAGATGCAACTGAAGAACAGAGGAAGAAAACATTTAAAGGAAACCATGATGGAATTCTTCAATCACGAGCTGTTATTGCAATTACTGATGGAAAAGATGTTGGTACAATTTGGGAAATGGGAGTAGCTTATCAAGCTGGTGTTCCTGTTATTGGCGTAGCATTAACTCTTGGAGACAAACCTTTCAATCTAATGTTAAGTGAAAGTTGTTATTCAACATGCCGAACAATTGAAGAACTTGAAAAAACTTTGACTGATGGATCCGAGATTTATTATGAAGGAAAAATTGAATAATCATATATCGGAAAATATGATTTAGTTGTAAAAAGGACAGAGAGATTAATATTTTGAATCTCTCTTCCCAGATCTTTTTTGAACACCATTTAAAAAGAAAGATTAAATAAAAAATCATTTAAAAACTTATTTAAAAACTTATTTAATATTTTATTGGAGGAAGCTTATGAAGATATTGAAATTCAAACAAAACAATTGTACTCCTTGCAGAATAGTAGATCAATTCATTAAAAATGATTTAAATACTGATGCTGATGAAACTTTAATTTTGTTCAGTGGAGATAATCGAGCAGATGATCTAGCTGTCAAATATGGAGTTATGCAAACACCAACTATTGTCCTTGTCAATGATAATGAAGAAATTATTGATATTGTTCGTGGAGTTGATCAAGAAAAAATCAGAAGCATCTTTGAGAAACGAGGACTTATCTAACAGAAGATTAATTTTTTCTTAATCATTATTATATAATTGGAGGAATGAAATATGTCATCATATTTTAATCGAGGAAAAGTAAAATATCTTGGGAACCCTATGATCTTAGGGTTGGGTGAAATTATTAGATATAACAATAGGCCAAAAATTAAGAACGAAAATGTTGCTGAACACTCTTTCTATGTCATAACTACTGTTTTAAAAATTGTAAAAATGTATAACCTCAGTGATGATGTTAAAAATAAAGCTCTTGAATTTGCAGCAGTTCATGATATTGGAGAATGTTTTTTAGGTGATGTACCATATGATACTAAATTAAATAATCCAACTTTATCAGAAGTTCTTGAAGAAGCTGAAGTTATTGCTTTAGAACAAAATATGCCAGAGTTTTCTGAATCATATAAACAGTTCTTAAAAGAAGAAAAAGAAGAAACTGTAGCTTACTTGGTGACTAAACTTTCTGATGCTGTTTCTGTTCTGCAATATTCAAACCGTGAATTAGAGCTTGGAAATAGAACACCTCAAATGAAGGATATTAATGAGGATGCTCAACAACGAGTCACTAAATTGATTGAAAAGCTTGAAAGTAAGATCAATTAACAATTTCATTAATTGGAGGATAAGTTATGAATTATACTGGAAAGAAAATTGCTATACTTCGAGGTTATCCCTAGATTGATTGATGGAGAATCAACAGCAGTGGAAGAAATGTTCCGATGGGGTCTCCAAAATGATGTTGATTTTCATACTTACTATTATCATGCTCCATGGAAAAGAAAAAAGCCAGAATACAAAGATGGATACACTCATAAGTATACCATTTTTTCAAGGGACAATATTAATGAAATTGTTAATGAAATAAATAAAAAATATGATTTAGTAATTCTGATTAACCCAGCTAAACCTCACAGTGGACTTAAAAAAGAGGACGTTATTGAGTTCCATAAGATGTATAAAAGACTCATCCCAGTGAAAGTACAAATGCAACATACATCTTTTGTGAAAGCTATGAAAGAAACCCCTTTTTGTTGGTCTTATATAAATGAATCTGACGCTATTTATAATCACTCTGATGAAAGTTATTATATGAATGCTTTAGTTAAGAGGCTTCCATCAAAAAGAGATCGAGCTTTCCCAATGCACTTATGGACTGATGTAAAACGATTCAAAGATTTTTACAAAAATACAAAACGTGAAAAGAATCTAACTTATATTGGAAGATTTGTATTGTATAAAGGTCCAAAAAGACTTTTAGATATTTCTGAGGCAGTTTATGAAGCTGGAATTCAACCAGTCATTTATGGAATGGACACAAGAATTGGCTGTAAACAACAAATTTTAAGCCATCCAAATTGTAACAACTTATTACAGCCAAATTTACCTAAAAATGAAAATCCTATTGTTCCCACTTATGGAAGAATTAAACGTGAAGAAGTTTTAAACAAATTCAATAAAAGTTTATTTGCTTGTACTCTTTTTAAATTCAAAAGAGATATTGATAAATCATCCTATGGAGATAGACTAGAATACACAATGCAAGAAGCTATTTGTTCTGGGGCCATCTTAGTTGTAGATAAAGAATGGGCTGAAGAATGTAAGACTATTGACGGAGTTAAATATATCGATATTCCTAACTTTGCTATCTATATGGACGAAGAAAATCCATATGAAGCAATTCAAGAAATGAAAAAGGTTGCTAAAGATCCAGATTTACAACAGTTATATCGGGATACAGCCTTCAAAGTTCTATTAAATGAGTATGATAATTCTGTTGTCCTTCCTAAACTTATGACTCAACTATTCAATATTACAAAAGATCCTTATAAGTTTAAAGGAGATTTTGAACTTGTTGAATATCTTACAAAATCGACTTCTAAAGCTGAAAGGTTTATTGAACTTTATGAAGAAGGAAATTTAATGCCTATGTTTCCTGGTGCAATTGAAGAAAATAAAATATCGATCTTTACTGGAAAATCTGGTAAAGCCATCAAAGAAGTTGTTTAAGCAGGATGATTCCTGCTTATTTTTTTATTTTTTATTATGATTGTAAAAATTTAGATAACTATTTGGTCTATTTTTTACTATCCGATTTACATTTCTGATATGACAGATATAAAAGTTATGTGAAATAAATAGTTGGAGGTTATAAAAGTTATGACAAAAGAGATCTCAACTACTTCCCCTAAATTTATAATCCTTGAAGGTGTCGACAGGTCGGGCAAAGGGTCTATGCAAAATGCAATTGATAAAGCTACTAAATATAAACATTTTGTAATGGATCGGGGACCAATAGGATTCATGACTTATTGTGTTCTATTTAACAAGCCAAAAGATCTTTATACAGAATACCAGCATATGGAAAATGTATTTAGTCAAATTCCTAATATTTTAATGATATATCTAACTGCTTCAACTGAAGAATTAATAGATCGTTGCATACGTACAAATCATGAGATATTAGATTTTGATCTTCATAAAAAAGTCTATGAGAGTTATGTTAAAGCTTCTAAAATCCCATCAATCACTATAGATACAACTGAAAAGCATGTAGATGAAATTGTTCAAGATTTAATTAAAGAGGGGATCCTATAATGGATAAAGTGACTATCTATACTGATGGTGCTTCTCGTTCGAATGGGAAAGAAAATAATATTGGAGGCTATGGTGTTGTTCTTCAATATAGAGGTCATACCAAAGAATTGTATCAAGGATTTAGAAATGTGACTAATAATCAAATGGAATTAAAAGCTGCTATTGAAGGTCTTAAAGCTATGAAGAAATTTAATATTCCAGTTGAAGTAAAAACTGACTCAGCTTATTTATGCAATTGCATTAATCAAAAATGGTATGTTAAATGGATGAATAATGGATGGGTAACCTCCAGTAAAACGCCAGTTGAAAATCGAGAATTGTGGATTGAACTTCTTGATTTGATTGATAAATTTGCTTTTATTCAATTTACAAAAGTTAAAGGCCATTCTGGCGAACCAGGAAATGAAAGGGCTGACGAATTAGCAAATAAAGCAATGGATGAGATGATATGAAAAACATAATCTTGGATCGTAAGAATACAACTTCATTTGACCCAAATTTCAAGGTTCCAAGAGAAGATTTAGAAGAGATTCTTTATTTAGCTGGTAAAGCTCCTTCATCATGGAATCTGCAGCATTGGAAATTTTTTGTTTTTGAAAGTAAAAGTTCAAAAGAACAGCTCTTACCAATTGCTTACTATCAGAAACAAATTATTGATTCTAGTGCTGTTGTAGCAGTTCTTGCTGACACTGAGGCTAATCTAAATTTTGACGATGTTTATAATCCTTTAGTTGAAAAAGGATATATCAATGATCTTATTAAAACAAAGATCAAAAGTCAAGTCGAAAGAGCTCATGAGACTTCTTATGATTCTTTAGAACAAGCTCTTATCAATGCTCCATTAGCAGCAATTACATTAGTTTATGCGGCTGAATCAAAGGGATATAACACTGGAATTATTGGTGGATTTGACAAGGAACGATTTAAAGACACATTTGATGTTCCAAAAAATTTGATCCCTATCATGCTTATTCCAATTGGAAAGAGAATAGCTGAACCACATTACAGTGAAAGGTTTCCTTTGGATAGAACAACTTTTTGGCTCTAAATAAAAATTTATGCAAAAAATGATTTACATTTTTATTTATATAGATATAAATATAATGATGAGTTATTTAATAACTTATATAAAAAATTATTTAATTAGTCGGAGGTTATTTATTATGCCAGTCAATAACAATCTTGAACCTGTAAAATTACCAATGGAATTTCGTTTTGGTGAAGAACCAGATTTTGAATTTGTCAATGATTTAGAGAATATTAATGTTACTTTAGTTGACCATACTCCATGGGAAAACATTGTTAAATACCTTCCTGGTTATGTAAATGCAACTTGGTCAGATGAACCTGGAAAACATTATGATATGAAACAAACAGCTGATGACATTGAGAAAGCATTCACTTTCAAAACTTTGCCTTCAATTTTAGAAACTATTCGTTTAACTTTTCGAATTGAAGGAATTTCAGTTCAAGATGTGACCCATTTAATTCGTCATCGAACTTTTGCATTCTCTGCTCAATGTACAGGCGATCGTTGGTTAACTCATCATACAGCTGTAGTTCCAGAATCAATTCAAAATTCTCCTGAGTTTTATGAACGATACAAAAAATTGACTTATGAGTGCAGGAAATTATACCAAGAAATGATTGACTCTAAGAAAATTTCAATTATGGATGCACGATTAATTCTTAATAAGAACCATGATAATTTCTACTATGCAAGTTGCAACTTTAAAGATCTTCTTGGATTTATTAAACAACGTATTGATCGACAAATTCAACCAAAATCAGATAATATCATTGCATATCAAATGTGGCTGTCAGTATGCAGAGTTTATCCAATTGCACACTTGAATATTATTGATTTTGAAATGCCATCATGGCACTATATTAAAAATGCTCGTACAGGCCATGCTACCAATCTTTATTTTCCAGAAGAAAACAGTGACATATTTGAATGGAACGAAAAAGACTTTATCTATCAAGCATATCGTGAAGATATTAATGGAACTAACCCTCCAGAAGGTCCTACGGTCTTCCAAAAAATGTTTGATGAGTATAAGAAAGAACTTGAATCACTTGCTACTAAATCTAAAAAATATATGGAAGAACTTCGTGGAGGTAAGTTAAATGATAAAAAGTTTTCAGTATGATTTACCAGTTGCTGGTGAATTATTAGTTTCAAAAGATACTGAGGAAATGGTTCTATTTGAGCCATTCCTCTTGATTAATCCAAGAACTGATGATAAGTTTCCATCTTCTGACGAACCATATTATACAGCTTTAGAAATGCAGTTAAGACATTTATTGTATAAATTTCTTAAAGGATGGATAACAAGTGAACGACAGGTTATCTTTTCAAGTGACGAATGTATTTCTACTGTTCACTTTATTTTTGATGAACATAAAGAAGTAAAACAAATTAATGTTTTTCAGAGATCTTCTAATCTATTGAATCTTGAAGATGATGTGATGTTTTTTAACTATTTCATCAAAAAGTATCTTAAACCTGAAAAAGTTGACCTTTCTATTTTTGTGAGCATGCCTCATTTATTCAAGAATAAGAAGAAGAAAGTTGAAGATTGATAGTTATAACTGATATGATGATATATCTTTTTTAGATATAGCTGTTATAAAAGTCACAAAAGTTATAATGAGAACATATGTACGGTTTTAATATTATGATAATATTCACAAATAAGACTGTTTCCAGTCTTATTTTTTTTATTTTATTCCATTTACATCTCCATAAAATCAGATATAAAAAATATGTGAAAATAAATAAAGAAATGAGGTAATAAAATGGCTCAATTACAACCTTTCGGAATTCATAATCATACTGATGCAAGTAATTTCCGACTCAGAGATTGCATAAATCGTCCAGAAGAACTTCTAGATTATGCTTTAGAACTTGGTTTGCCAGGTTTATGTATTACCGATCACGAAACATTATCTTCACATGTAAAAGCACATAGATATTTAGAAAGTAATCGAGACAAATTCGGTGAATTTTGTCTTGGTTTTGGTAACGAAATATACCTCGTAGATAAAAATGAAGTAGAAGAGAAACGAAAAGTTAATGATAAGATTTCATTCCACCATTTTATTTTAATTGCAAAAGATAATAAAGGATATGAAGGTCTTAGAAAGTTATCATCAAGAGCTTGGTACAATTCGTTTTTCTATCGAGGGATGGAGAGAGTTCCTACTTATAAAAACGAGCTAATGGCTCTTATGGAGGAATATCGAGGACATATTATTGCGACGACAGCGTGTGTAGGAGGAGAATTACCACAATTATTAATCAAATATCATGATGAGCCAACCAAGGAAAACAAGTTGAAAGTTCATAATTTTATTGTTTGGTTAAAAGGCGTTTTTGGTGATGATTTATATTTTGAGTTGCAACCATCCCACAACAGAGACCAAATTGTTGCTAATGAAATGCTTTTAAAAGTCTCAAAAGTATATGGGGTCAAATGTATTGTTTCAACTGATGCTCATTATCTAAATCGATCATATGCTCCGGCACATGAGATTTACCTTCGTGCCAGTGAAGGAGAGCGAGAGGTGGCTGAGTTCTATTCAACAACGTATGTAATGAACCGAGAAGAATTACTTGAATATTTCGACAAGGAACTTCTTGACGAGCTTATTAGAAACACTCATTTAATCATGGAAAAAATTGAACCAATTACTTTTAAGCAAGAAGTGAAAATTCCAAGAGCACATATTCCGGAATTTAAACTTAATCCTTTATTCGAACCATTTTATGACAAATATGAATACATCAAAAAGTACTCTGAATCTAAATATGAAGTTGATCGTTATTATCTTCACTTAATTGCAGAAGGAATGATCTCAAAAGGTGAAGAATTGAATGAAACAAATTTAAACAGAATTAACACTGAACTTAGTGAACTCTATCACATTACTGAAAAACTTAATCAACCAATGTCATCTTACTTTGTTTTAACAAAAGAAGTAGTTGATTTAATGTGGGAAGTATCGTTAGTTGGTGTTTCTCGTGGATCGGCAAGTTGCTTCTATTTGAATTACTTATTAGACATTGTTCAAATTAATCCTTTGAAATACAACTTACCTCATTGGAGATTTTTGTCACGAGAACGGCCAGAATTCCCTGATATTGATTTGGACACAGAAGGGTCGAAACGACAAGAAATAATTTCTTTAACTAAGGAAGCTTACGGAGAAGAAAATGTTTTAAACATGGGAACATTCACGACTGAGGGTACTCGATCAACAGTTCTTACTGCTTGTCGTGGATTAGGAATTGACAAAGATATTGCCCATAATATTGCAAATTTGATACCTACAGAAAAAGGTGGAATTTGGAGTTTAGATGAATGTTTTAATGGAAACCCAGCTAAAGGTAAAAAACCAGCTAAAGATTTTATTGCTGAAGTAGAAAAATATGATGGATTAAAAGAAGCAATGTTGTCAATTGAAGGTTTAATTTCGGGTCGTGGTCAACATGCTTCAGGAGTTATTATCTTTCCAGATGGATATGTTACTCAAAATGCAATGATGAAAACAACATCTGGTTTGCCTATCACTCAATTTGATATGAACGATTCTGTTTATATGGGAGCTCTTAAACTTGATTATCTTTCAATCAATGCATTAGACAGAATTAGATCTGCAATAGATCTTCTTCTTGAACATGGGAAAATTGAATGGCAAGGAACTTTAAGAGAAACTTATAATAAATATTTCCATCCTGACGTACTTGAAATGGAAGCTCCAGAAATGTGGGATATGTTATTTGAAGGACATGTTTTAAATGCTTTCCAATTTGAAACAGCAGTTGGACAACAAGCTTTAATTAAAATAAACCCAAGAAACTTTGAAGAACTATGTGCTGGTAACTCCTTAATGAGATTGAGTGTATCAGATGGTGAACAACCAATTGATAAATATATTCGATTTAAGAATGATATTAGCTTGTGGTACAAAGAAATGGATGAAGCTGGTTTAACTAAAGAAGAACAAAAAGTATTAGAAGATTTACTTCTTGATCGATATGGAATCTGTGATACACAAGAATTTCTCATGCAGCTTGCCATGAGTCCAAAAATTTCAGGTTTTACCTTAACACAAGCAAATAAATTTCGTAAAGCTGTCGCTAAGCAAAACAAACAATTAATTGAAGAACAAAAACAAATATTCTATTCTCAGGGTGAAAAAATCGGAACTCGAAAAGAATTTCTTGATTATGTTTGGAACAAAGAATTAAAACCTCAGTTCGGCTATTCATTTTCACTCCCGCACATTGCTGGGTATACATTAATTTTGATGATTGAGATGAATATTTGTTATCGATTTGGTCCAGTTTGGTGGAAGACAGCTTGTTTGTCAGTAAATTCTGGTCTACTTGGTAATAGTTCATCTGGAACAAATTATGGAGCTATTGCTAAAGCAATTGGAGATATGAAAGGTGATATTCTTCCTCCAGATATTAATTTATCAAATATGGGATTCACTCCATTAGAATCTGAAGGAAAAATCTTGTTTGGATTAAAACCAATTTCTGGTATTGGAGTAGATGATATTGAAGCAATCATACAAAATCGACCATTTAAAAGTTTTGAAGATTTTTATGAACGAATGATTAAGACTAAGATTCTTTCAGAGGCTAAAGGTGTAACATTAATTAAATCTGGATGCTTTGATAAATTCAATCCAGATAGAAGACAATTAATGATTGAGTATGTAAAATTAGTAACTCCAAAACGAGAAAAACTCACAATGGTTCAATTTCCATTAATTTCTCATTTAGTAGATAAAAAGAAATTTTCTAAGGAGTTAGAAATTTATGAATTTAGGCAAAAGATTCAAGGACGAAATAAAGTCCCTATGAATAAAGAAATTGAAGATCAATTCATCAAAAACTATTCAGATAAAGTCAAATATGACTTTGTTGATGGACAACTTAAAATTGATGAAAAAAGTTGGAATAAGTTCTATGGAAAAGAAATTGAAAAATTGAAAGAGTGGGTCAATTCACCTGAAGCTGCAGAATTATTCAATAAAGTAAAAATGCAAGAATTCTGGAAAAAGAATTGTCGAGGAACAGTTGAGTCGTGGGAGATGGAAACAAATTTATTCTATTCTGATAAACATGAATTAGATTATATGCCAATTGAAAAGTATTTTAATATTGTAGATTTTGAAAAATTGCCAAAAGAGCCAGTTATAACTGGTTATAAAAGTTATAGAGGAAGAAAAATTCCTCAATTCAAAATTGATGTTATAGCAGGGACAGTTGTAGATAAAAACAAAGGAAAATCTCTAGTTTATGTTTTGACTACCACAGGTGTCGTAACTGTGAGATTTTCAAAAGGACAATTTGCTTATTATAACAAAAAGATAGTTCGTGTTAACGGTAAAGAAAAACAAGTATTAGATGATAGTTGGTTTAATCGTGGAACTATCTTAGTTCTTGTAGGTTTCCGAAGAGGAAATGAATTTGTCCTAAGAAAGGCAGGCAGTCAATTTAATCACACAACAATGAAAATACTCGGATACGACAAAGAAAAATTATACCTTCAAATAGAAAAAGTCAAGGAGTAATATCTCTAGATTTTTATTTAAAAAAATATGCAATAAATTATTTACATTTTTATTTAAGCAGATATATATAATATGAGTTAAATAAAAAATTATTTAAAAAAATACATTAACCAGGAGGAACTTAACTATTATGTCTCTTCAATTTATGATTGATTCTCAACTTAAATTTCAAAAACATATGGGTTATGATTTAGATTCTATGGACTTAAAAGAACGAGCCAAATATATAAAAGAACAATCTCTATGGGCTACTGATGAACTTCATGAAATGATTCATGAAGTTCCGTTTGCTAAAGATTGGTCCTCAAAGTATTCAGAATGGGAACCAGAAAAGCTCGAAATTCAAATGAAATTATCAAAAGAAGAATATATTGACTTCCTTCATTTTGCTATAAATGTTGGTCTGGCTCTTGGTTTTCGAAATGAAGAAGAAATTATTAAGATGTATATTTCTAAAAATAAAATCAACTATGAAAGGCAAGAAAATGGATATTAAAAATCAGATTGTTTCTTGTATGTAAATTCTTTTAATTCTTATTGATCGGGGGCATTTAATTATGGGAAAAATGGATGAAATGATTATTGTCGCACCACATTATGAAGTTTTTGAAAATGAAAAGCTTTCATTCCAAGGAACTCTTCAAGATAAGACAGTAAATAAAATTATTAAAAATATTTCAAATACTTATGAAGTAATGAGGCGTGGAGATGCTGAGGAAAATGAAAAATTTAAACAACCTATTCCTTATGCTGTTATAAAACGAGGGGATGAAGTATTTGTTTATGAAAGATTAAAAGGAGCAGGAGAAAAAAGATTGCATAGTAAACTTTCAATTGGTGTTGGTGGTCACATGAATGAAGTTCCAGGAGAAAAAGATTTTAGTAAAGTTCTATACAAGAATCTTTTACGAGAAATTGAAGAAGAATTGATTATTGACAATAAAGAATTTAAAGTGGCTCCAATTGGACTTATTAATGATGATGAAGATGAAGTTGGACGAGTTCATATTGGAATATTGGTTTCAATTGAGGTTCCAGAAGGTACGGATGTTCAAGTTCGTGAAACTGAAGAACTTCAAGGGCAATTCCTTCAAATTGAAAAGTTAAAACAGAGGAAGTTCTATGAAAGATTAGAAAATTGGTCAAAAATTGCTATTGATATTTTATAATCAGGAAGATTTTCTTCCTGATTAATTAATTATTAATCGGAGGATTGATTATGATTAAAATTACTTACATTTATAAAGAAGATAGTTTAATTGCCCCATTCTTAGATCGACAAATTGATGAAGCCAATTTAGAAGGTTATGAACTTGAAAAGATAAAACTTGATGATACAGTTGCTGAAAAATATCAACTTGTAAGATGGCATACTATTATTTTTTCAGATAAAAGAGGAAATGAACTTGTGAGATATAATAAAGCATTTGATTCTAAAACTCTCGAAGATTTATTACATGAAGCAAAAGGAATATTATCAAATAGATTAAAGGGTGTTTTCTTATGATTTATGTCTTATTAGGTCCAACTTGTTCTGGTAAGTCTACAACTCTAAAGCAACTTGTTGATTTTGGTTATGAACCTATTATAACTTATACAACTCGGCCAAAAAGAAAAAACGAAGTAGATGGAAAAGATTATTATTTTATTTCAGAAAGGCAATTTAACCACTTAGACAAATTCAATTTATTGATAGCAAAAAATACATTTAAAAATGCTTTTGGAACAGAATGGCATTATGCTATCAATCGTCAAGATGTTGATTTAACTAAAGATTTGGTAGTAATTGTTGATCCTAAAGGCTATCGAGATTTAGTTAAAACCTTTGGAAAAGAAAATGTAACAAGTATTTACTTGAATACAAACTATGAAATTAGACTTATTCGTGGATTGAACAGACAAGACCAAGTAAATGAGTTGTATAGAAGATTGAATTCTGATGAAGAAGATTTTAAAGGGTTTGAAAAAGAAGCTGATTATATAATTACTGAGATCACCAGAGTTGGTGTTCTGAATGAAGTTCTAAAAATAATTTATGGAGGTAAGAAAACTTGAAAAAACTAGTACTAACTTCTCCTTTGCCGCCCTCAGTAAATAATTACTTAAACTATAGAATTTCTAGAAGAGGAAATAAAAGATTTGTTCAAGCTTATCCATCAGAAGAAACAGTCTCTTATAAATCTTTTTTTGTTGATTATGTAAAAGACCAAATACAAGAACAGAATTGGAAAAGACCTGAAAAAGGAAAACAAGTTTATGTTAAATTAACATTCTTTTTGGATAGGAAAAGAAAAGATGTCAATAATCTTCTTAAAGTCCCTTTTGATGCTTTAACTGAGGCTGGAGTTTACTTTGATGACGATATAGCTTTACCTATTGCAAAAAGAATTTATATTGATTCTAATAATCCAAGAATTGAAATTGAAATATCTGAAAGTGAAGCTATTGGTGTTTTTGATAATCAAAAAGAATTTGAAAAATTCGTGGAAAATAACTGCAAACTTTGTAAAAAAGATGAAAATAAATGCACAATATTGAAAAGATTATTAGATAATAGAATTATTCCAGAAGTAGAAAATGGAGTTTGCACCAAAAAGAAATAGCGAAAGATAAATGTCAGTATATAGTGATTTATTTACCAATAATCATTATATGCTGATATTTTTTTATAAATTGATGATAAATAATATGAAAGAAAAACAAAAACTAATAGTTAAATAGTAAAATTTTGTCTTTTTTAACTTAATTGACAATCTTTGTATCTCCATAATTTATTCATAAATTTATATAAAAAAAGTCTAGGAATAATTTGTCTTCTTTGGTATAATATCTTTTGCTTCTTATTTCTTCACTATAATAATCATGTTTATATCATGATCTTTTATCTTTTTCTTTCCTATTTTAACTATTCTTTAAGTTCTTAAGTTAATTAAAAGCCTTTAAAAATTGTGGCTATTTTGCTAGTTTATTAGTAAAATTTTCACAGGAGGTTTGTCACAGATCTCAATAAAAACATGTATAATAATTTTTTTAAAACGTGGAAGATGGTTTGGTTATTCTTAGTCATATCTTGAATATTATGAAAAAATCAAATAGAAGAAGGTTGATCTCATAAATCCAGTTGTTTATTGACAAATTTGTTGAAAATGAAAAAATTCAAAAAATGCAAAAAATGCAAAAAAGTTGTAAAAAAACTATTTACGCGAACATACATTCGATATATAATAATAATAGAGAGAGAAATAAAGAATAAAAATTGGAGGTAATAAGAATGAACAAATTGATTATGGATGTCGTATTAGAGGCTTGAAAAGAGAAGGAGATCGAATTAGATGCTAGTTCTTTAGAGGATTTCGAAATGTATGATGAAGAAAAATTGAATGAAGAACTAAAAAATTTAATAAAAGAACAATATCCTGAATTATGGCCAATCAAAAAGTTCTACTTATAAAATAAGAAGAGCTTCGGCTCTTCTTATTTTTATTTTATACATATGAAATCTATATCATAAAAAATTTTTTTGAAATTCGATTTACACTTTCCAATTTTCAGATATAAAAACTATATAAAACAAAATTAAATCGGAGGAATGGAACATGTTAAAAACTATTTTATTTTCTGATGGGGCTTCTAAAGAAATGACATTTGAGGAAGTAAGAAAACAATTTATGCCTCTGATAATTAAAGTTATGAAACAAGCAAACAATAAATTCATCTATAATCAAGTTGAAGAAGAAGACTTTAGACAAATTTTAGAAATTGAACTTTGGAGAGGATACGAACAGTATGACCCATCAACTAAAAATTGCTTTACAACTTATCTATATCCTAAACTCAAAAAAGGTGTAAGAAATGCAACTTACCATCGTTATGCATTAAAAAATCAAGGAACTACAATTTCAATGAATTCGGGAATTGGGGATGACGATCTTAAACTTGAAGACTTATTATCAACAGACGATACATCAATGGATAATATTGCATTTAATGAATTACTTGATATTATTCGTAAAAATGTTGATGAAGACGAAAAAGATGCTTTGAGAGTTTTATTAGACAGAAAAGAGTTTTCTGTTCAAGATTATGCTAATAAATATGGAATCACTCGCCAAGCTGCTAACCAACGAGTAGTGAAACTTCGTAAAAAACTTCAAAAAGTTATTTCTGAACAATATCTTGAAATCATTTAATCTCTTTATATCATTATATAAAAGAAACCTATCCTTGTCAAAGGATAGGCTTTTTATTTTCTCATCTTATGAAATCTATGAACGGATAATTGCTAAAAAACTTCAGATTTTTATTTAAAAAAACATTGAAGAAATTAAACAAAAAATTATTGACATTTATAAGGTTTCACTTTATAATTTTTAATAGTGAAAGATTAATAATTGGAGGGTTGACTAATGGCAATTATTGTGGTGGTAGATGTAGGAAACTTTAGTACAAAATATGCTTACCAGGATGAAAAAGAGATTAAATCAAATTCATTTCCATCATACTTACATCAATATAAAGAATTGGAAAATGTTGAAGGGATGCAAAGAATTCAATATAATAATCTTGACTACTTTGCTGGAGAGAAAGTAAAAGCTTTTTATTTTGGTAGAGAAGAACAAATGTATTTTGGAAATACCAAAAAAGGGCACCATGAAGCACAAATTAGACTTGTTTATGCTTTATATAATGTATATAAAGAAACAGGAATGAATGAGTTTAATCTAATCCTTACATGTCCTTATGAAAGTATGGAGGTAGATAAAAAATACTTCACCAGCAATTTTGAAGGAAAAAGAGAAGCTCAAATTGATAATGAAACTTTCAAGTTTAGCGTAAATAGAATTATAATGGCAGCTGAAGGATTGGGAGCTTTCCATTTTTCCAAGTCTCCAAACTGTGTAATTATTGACGCAGGTTCAATGACACTAAATATACTATACTTAATTAATGGATCAATTAGTAGAGAGGACAGCCACACATTAAATGGTGGTACAATTCATAATAGTGTTTTCCAATTAGCATCAACTTTTGCTAAGACTTGTACAAATGTAGACTATGATTATCCAATTATTTGTACTGGAGGGAAGGCTAAAGAAATGAAAGAAGTCTTAGAACAATTAGGTTATTCTGAAGTTTCAATTGCAGACTTAAGGAACCAACCAACATATTATGTCAATTCAGTTGGATTGCTTATGAAGTATGGCAAAAAGTTTGAGGAGATGTTTTCATGAGACGTAGACAGGACACCTTCTTATATCAAATAAATTTCAATAGGAAGAAGTATCCTGAAATCTGCGAGGCTCTTGAAGAGGCTAAAAAAAATAACGGAATTGCTTTCTATCTAAGAAAATTAATTTCAAAGGATATTGAAGCTAGGAAGAAAAAGTCCTATATCCCTAACCAACAACAACCTGAACAAATCGAAGAACAAGAGATAAAAATGAATCACCAACACTATTCTGAGAATAAGGAATCATCATTGGATCTCCCAGATGATTCTGGTGGATTCTTATAAAAAGCAGCTAAATGGCTGCTTTTATTTTAGAAAAAATTTTGAAAAAATTGCAAAAAATTTGCAAAAAACTATTTACAAGAACATTCATTCGGGATATAATAATAATAGAGAGATAAATAAAAAATAAAAATTGGAGGTAATAAAAAATGGAAAAATTTATTATGGATGTTGAATTAGCAGATGGAACAGAAAAGGAAATAGAACTAGATGTTAGTTCTTTAAAAAGTCCTGATTTATATGATGAAAAAGAGATGTTTGAAGAAATAAGAAATTTAATCAAAGAACAGTATCCTGAATTATGGCCAATCAGAAAGATTTGGATGTGAATTTGAAGAGCTTCGGCTCTTCATTTTTTATATGAAAATTTCTAAAAAATTTCAAAAAATTTGCAAAAAAGTGTTTACAAATTCTTCCAATCGTGATATTATATTAATAGAGAGATAAATATAAAAAAATTCAACTACCGAGGAGAGATGAAAATGAGAAATTTAAAGTTTGGCATCGAATTGGAAGTAGCAACAAGAAAATCAAGAGAGGAAGTTATTGAAGCATTAGAAAATGCAGGAATTAATGTTAAAGGTTCTTATTACGGAAGCCCAGTAAATTACAATTCATGGAAAGTTCAACCAGATTCTTCAATTAATGGTTGGGAAATTGTTAGTCCACCACTTACAGATTTTGATGAACTTAAAACTGTGGTTTATATTTTAAGGAAAGTATTGAAAGTTCGTTGCAACAGGAAAACTGGTTTACATATACATCATGATATTAGTGATTTTAATATTACTCAAATTAAAAACTTATATAGACTTTATAATAAATATGAAAGTAATGCAATTTATTCGATCATTAATCCATCAAGAAGAGAAAATTGGTTTTGTGGTCCAATTTCTTCAATTATGGAAGATATTGAAAAAACCTCAAATATTGAAGAATTTAAAAATATTGATCGTTACCGTTACTATAACTTAAATCATAAGTCATTTATCAAGTATGGAACTATAGAATTTCGTCATCACCAAGGAACAACAGATATTAATGAAATTATCGCATGGATTGAATTGACTCATAAATTAGTTGAAACAGCAGAAAATCTTCAAAAAATGACTCCGATCCAATCAAAAAATAATGAGGAAGCTCTTGATGAAATGATTGAGGAAATTGGACTTTCAAATAATAAATTAGTAGTAAGACAGCTCAAAAAAGAGCAACGTTATGTATTTAAAATCTCTTAAAATTATAAGGCTCCTTGAAAAAGGGGCTTTATCTTAATAATTAATATGCATTAAAGATGAATAATTTTTTTGTATATGGTACTTTATAGGAGGCATAAGTAATCATAAAATTGTTATATTCGAGGTGAATAAATATGAATGCAAAAGAAAAATTAATGAAAATAAAGAATGAAGGAATATTCACATCTAGTCAAACTTTTGACCAGTTCGTGTCTGACTTATGCAAAAGGTATTCAAGAATTTATAAAGAGATACTTCCAGTCAATGATTATGATTATATTATTAAGAAATTGGAAGAAAAAGGAATTATTGATGAAGAAAACGAGACAGAAGGCTCCGATTCAAAAAAATAAAGTATATTTATAGGAATCTAATTTTACGTTTCCTTCTAAATAGATATAATTGTAATGTAATTTAACTACTATTGGGGGAAATAATATGACAATAACTTTTACAACCGGTCTTATGGGCTCAGGAAAATCAAAAAAATTAATCGATCAATTTAAGAAAGATCCTTCTTCTTGTATTGCCTTCTCTACCAAAATAGATGGTGATACCGGAACCCTTGGAATTATTAAAAGTAGGAGTGGGGAATTTATTTTTGGGATTAATTTAAATGCTAATCAGAAAGATGAAGTCATATCAATTATAAAATTATTTTTTTCTAAGCCTAGTCTTGATACCATTTATATAGATGAAGTTCAATTCTTTGATGAGCCGACTATTTCAAAAATTATAAATTTATTTCACCATAGTGACATTAATCTTCATTTATTTGGACTTTCAACCACTTTTACTGGAGAACCTTTCGAATCATCTAATTTTTTATTAAATTCAAATAAGCTTAAACAAATTATTAAACTTCCTATGACATGCCAGTATGAAGGATGTAACTTAGAAGCAGAATATAATGCTAGAATAGTTGATGGAAAAGTCGTCAGGACAGGCAAGACTTTTGTGGAAGAAAAAAGTATGTATCTTGCTTATTGTAAAAAACATTATTTTAGTTAAGAATTTAAAAAAAGCCCTTTTTAGGGCTTATTTTTTTTGCTTACTTTTTTTACTTATATTTATTTTTTTACCTTTTTAGGTTATAATTAAATAATAAAAGCAATAAGGAGGCGAAAAAATTGAAAATAAGGATCAGAAAAGATGCCTTAGAGTTGTATGTACAAGAAAATACAAACTGGGATGGGACTTATATAGGTGAAGACAAATGGGAACGTGTTATGGAGAAAATTGCTGGGAAAGAAGTTGAAGTTGATACAGAGACTTTATTTAAACATGAATTCAATACTAAGCCAATCCCTGGTGTTTCTAAAGAAGGAATTAGAATTATGGAAGAATATGTTGAGGAAGTAATTGACGATGAAAGAAGGGGCAAAGCTAGATGCGAATTTTGTGAAGAAGTATCTAACTCAATCAAAGTTTGTACTAATTGTGGGAGGTCTGATTATCTTGATCCATTTTTTGATGAATATTAAGTATAAAAAAATCCCCGACCAAATCGGAGGAAACGGCAGGGCAAGCATTAATTGCTTAACTCAACTACCAAGACCATTTTACAATAATTATTGAGATAAATCAACACTTCATATTTACGTTTCTTCTTCTCCAGATATAATATTTTCACAAATTAAGGAGGAGGAATAAACATGAATCTAAAGGTATTCAAAATTAATGATTTAGTTATGTTCGAAAAAGTTGTAAATGGAAATAATGGGCTCGATCTTCAAGAGATCGGGTTACTGACGTTTTTCTTAACAAGAAAAGATGATGAACAAATTCTTAAAACTCAACTTCATGAGGTATTTGGAAGAAGGAGACTTGAAGCAGCCTGGAAAGGACTACATGATAAGGGTTATATGTTTTCAATCCTTGTTCAAGGTTCAGGTTCAAGATATTACTTATATTATGTAAATTACCAACCATTCACTAAAGAAGAAGTTATGAAAACTGTTTCAGAAGTGTCTTTAAACCATGATATTAAGAAGGTTGATGCAAAAGACAATTTACGACCCACTGAAAAAGGGTTATAATAAATAAAAATAGCCGAGTTGGCGCTCGACTATTTTTGGAGCAGTACCTGCACACCGACCAAAGTATACTGGGTACTTTTATTATACTGTTTATTTGGTTTGCATATTTTTATGTTTATTGTAGCAGATACTGCTCCTAAAAACAAGAAAGGAGCAGAAAAAATGTCTCGATATTTTACGACAAATAATATGGACTCATTAGTATTCTATCAAGTGCCAAAAGTTTTATTGGTAGGTGATAAATACAAATCTATGAATCCTAACGCCATGAAACTTTACATAGTTTTGATCGATAGAATTAAACTCAGCATGAAAAATAATTGGAAGGATGAACTTGGAAGATATTATGTCCGATTAAGTATTGAAAAAGGTTCAGAGCTTCTAGGATTTTCCGACTCTACTTTTAAAAGAGCTAAAAAGGAATTGAAAAATTATGACCTTTTAGAAGAAAAAAGAGAGGGGATGAACAAGACAAATCTCCTTTATCCACTCATGCTTGAATATACAAAAGAGGATATTTACAGAATAAATAGTGAAGTTGATGATTTATTAGAAGAAACTGAAAAATCAGCTCAAAGATATGAGGAATCATGGAAGGGTCAAAATGAACTTTCCAAGAGAGGTCAAAAAGAACTTTCCGAACAGGTCAATTTGAGTCATCCGGATAGGTCAAAAAGAACCACTATTAATAATAATATTATTAAGAATGACTTTAATAATAATGAGAATATATTTGTTAACAATTTGTTAACAAGAAAAGAGGAAATTATCAATAATTTGGTTTTAGAATACATGAAAAAAGGATTATCAAAACAAGTATGTTTTATGGTTTTAAAAGAAGTAGAACAAAATCCTGATATAAAGAACTTTGGTGGTTATTTTAGAAATGCCTTAGAAAATGCTCTTTATAAACATAATATAAAACATGGAAAAATCGATCCTTTTGAAAAAATAAAAGGTATTGCAGAAGAAAAAGATTTGCCATTTTATAATTGGTTAGAAGAAGAAGATTAATTGATTTATAGCCAACTAAGTTTACGTTTCTTTGACAATTAGATATAATATTAATAAAGAGAAATTTCCAGTTTTAGGAAAAATTTTGGGAGGAATTGGTTAATGAACAAAGATATTATAAGAGTATTGGATGATAGAGAAAAAAGTCGTGAAAAAATTTCTGTTTGGTATGGATCAAGAGATAACTACTATCATGGATTAAAAGAAGTCATTGCTAATGGAACTGATGAAATAATTAATAACTTTGATGAAGGAACTGTGACAGTTGAACTGCATGATGATTTACAAACAATAACTGTAAAAGATACAGGTCGTGGAATTCCAATTGATGGAGAGACTGATGGAGTTAAGAACTATGATCTTTTATTTAGAACTTTATTTGCTGGAACTAAATACGATACAACAGAAGAAACCACAACTGGAACTAATGGTGTTGGTAATACTGTTTTATGCTATACATCTTCTATCTTTTATGTTGAGTCTTGTTACAATGGATATAGGAATACATTGAAATTTGAGAATGGTGGATATATTGCTCAAGACTTAAAGAAAGAAAAATGTGATAAAAATTTGCATGGTACATCAATTACATTTAAGCTTGACCCAAAAGTCTATCCAAAAACAACATATGATGTGGAAGAAGTTGAGTCTATTATAAAACGATTTGCAGTAAGCTCTTCTAAAGTTAAATTAGTCTTCAAATATAAAGATAAAATAAAAGAATTCTATTACGAAACAATTGAAGATTATTATAAAGAATTAGTTGGTAATTCATCAACTTCACCAATTGTTACTTCTCCTAAAGTTTTATATGACGATGAAGGAGAAAAGAATAGCATAAAACTAGTATTCTCAACCACCCCTGAACCTATTCAAGAGTCTTACTTAAATTTAACTTATTTAGCTGAGGGTGGAAGTTTTAATGATGGAGTAATTGCTGGAATTCGAAAGTTTGCTAACAAGTATTGTAATGATAACAAATTATTTCCTAGAGGAGTATCTTCTTTCTCAATGTCTGATGTTGAATCTTCTGTAAGTTTTGTTTTGGTAGCTTTATCAAATAAAGTTGAATTCCAAAATCAAACTAAACTTTCAACAAATAAAAAACTCTATAAGAAGATTGCTCAGAAGCATGCTGCCCAATTACTAGAAATTTTAAAAGTTGAAGATGAACCTGGCTTGAAAAAATTGATTAATCATTTATTGACTGTACAAAAGCACAATGCTGCCTCACTTAAAGCTAAAAAAGCTTTAAAGAAAAAACTTACAGAAAAAGTGGAAGGTATTGGAAACAAAGTTGAAAAACTTGTTGATTGTAAAAGTCATGGACAAAATTCAGAATTGTTCATTGCAGAAGGTAATTCAGCTCTTGGGTCAATTGTCCTAGCTAGGGATGCAACATATCAAGCAGCGTATCCATTGAGAGGAAAAATTTTGAACTGCTTGAAAGCTGACTATACAACTATCTTTAATAATCAAGTTATTACTGACCTAGTTAAAGTCCTTGGCTGTGGAATTCAGACTGACAGAAAAAATAAAGACCTTGAAAATTTTGATATTAAAAAATTAAGATTTGGAAAGATAATTATAAGCACTGATGCTGATCCAGATGGTAATCAAATTGCTTGCTTAATTATTACTATGTTTTACAGGCTGATGCCAGAACTAATTAAACAAGGATATATCTATATTGCTCAGACTCCGTTGTATGAAGTGAAACTTAAAGATGATACAATGGTTTACTTATACTCAGAAAAAGAAAAAGATGAAAAACTTTCCACTTTACAAAATGTTAAGACAATTTCTCGTTGTAAAGGTCTTGGAGAATTGGATGCAGAAACAATGTCTGAAACTGCAATGAATCCAAAAACGAGAAACTTAATTCAAGTGAATGTTGAGGATGCGAAATCAATGATTAGATCCCTTGAAACGTGGATGGGAATTGATTCAGATTCAAGACGTAAGTATATATCCGAAAATCTTTGCAATTATGTGGATTCTGTGGATTTATAATCCTTGAAGGCTAAAATTTTGATGACTCTTAGGATTAGAAATTGAATACGTGGAAATCATCAATTGATGATCTCTGCGTATTTTTTTAATAAAAAAAGTGAAAAAAAATTGCCTTATGTGATAAATTCAAGTAATATAATATTAGTAAAGGACTTAAAAAGGAGTGATTTATAGTGTCTCAAATTGAAACATTGACGTTTGAGAAAAAACACGTTGAATCAGTCACTATAACTTCAGAGAACATAAAAGATCCAAAGAAACTATCCGAATTTCTGGAATTAAAGTGCAATATTATAACAAAGAAAAGTGCGAATCGACCATGGTTGTACCTTAAAGATTCTGATACATTAAAGACATTAGGAGGAATAAGGCTTAACAAAAATTCTATTGGAACATTTTATATAGACACAAATTTGAAAAGTCCTCTTAATGAAGAAATTTTTGGAGTTGTAAGTAAGAAAAATAAAAACTTCATCTCAAATAGAATAATTGTAAATGATTTAAAGACTTTAGTTCGTATTTGTGATTTAATCAATAATTTAATGAAAGAAGGAAAAATATACACTGGAAAACGGAACTAAGCTGGATAATTCCAGCTTATTTTTATTTGTAAATTATTTAAGAATTGAAAAATATATATACGAATTGAAATATCTTTTATATAATAGTTATAGAAGTATAATTTACGTTTTCTTTAAATCAGATATAAATATATAGAAAAGATAAACAAAAAGGTTCTCTACTATTTTGTTTAATGAAGAAGGGGATAGATAAAAATGGCTGATTCAACTACTACTGTAAAAATTGAAAATCTTATTCAGGATAATATGATGAACTTCTCAGCATATGTTCTCCTTGATAGAGCTTTGCCAGATTTGAGAGATGGATTAAAACCAGCTCACAGAAGAATTTTATGGGCAATGAATCAAATGAATGCAACTAAATTTACAAAAAGTGCAAATGTTGAAGGTGAAGTTTTTAAGTATCACCCTCATGGTTCAACTTATGGGACAATAGTTGGAATGGTTCAAAAAGATAGACATTCTCATCCATGGTTGGTAGGTAAAGGAAACTTTGGTAATTATACATCAAGGGACTTGGCTCCAGCAGCTAGTCGATATTCTGAAGTTAAACTTTCTGACATATCGATTGATATGATGAAAGATTTTGATAAGAATATTGTAGATTTTGTTGATAATTATGATGGAACATTAAAAATTCCAGAAGTTCTTCCAGTGAAATTCCCAACAATATTGACTTATGCTCAATCTGGAATTGGTGTTGGGTTTAGTTCTTCCACTCCATCATTTAACTTGATTGAACTTTGTGATTCAATAATAAAATATTTAAAAACAAACAAGAAAACTACTCTTGTTCCAGATTTTGCAACTGGAGGTTTCATCATAAAAGAACCTGAAGTTTTTAAACAGATAAATTTAGAAGGAATTGGAACAGTAAAGATTCGAGGAAAGGCTGAAATTAAAGGAAATGAAATTTTAATAACTCAAATTCCATATTCAACAACACGAGAAGCTATTATAGACAAAATTGTTGACCTTGCTAAAAATGGAAAACTTAAAGAAGTAACTGATGTTAAAGACTTAACTGGTCTTAAAGGAATGCTTATTACAGTTATAGCAAGACGAGGAACAGACATGAATTTGCTTTTAGAAAAACTTTATCGATTTACACCTTTACAATCAACATACAGTTCCAATATGAATATTCTAGTTGACAATCTCCCTAAAGTATTAGGGGTCTGGAGCATCATTGAAAAATGGCTTGAATGGAGAAGAAACTGTCTTCAAAGAAGTTTATCATATGACATTAAAAGAATGAGTGAAAAACTCCATATTCTTCGTGGACTAGAAAAAGTTCTTCTTGATATTGATAAAGCAATTGACATTATCAGAAAGTCTAAAGAAGAAATGATCGAGAAAAATTTGCAATCTTATTTCAGTATTGACGAAGCACAAGCAAAAGAAGTGTCCAATATGAAGCTTCGAAATATCAATAAAGATTATATCATTAAGAAAATTAAAGATATTGACAATCTTGAAAAGAAAATTGAAGATTATAAAGATATAGTCAAAAATGAGAAAAGACTTAATAATCTAATAATTAATGATTTAGAAGAAATTAAAGAGAAATATGGAATACCAAGACAAACAAAAATAATTGAACTCACAAATGTAAAGCCAATTAGACTTGATCAAGAAGAAGTTCCAGACTATCCAGTAAAGGTATATTTGACTAAAGAAGGATATGTTTATAAATTTAAAAATTTTGATCAAGAGCCATCTTTGAAACCTGGAGATAAGATCATTCAAATTTTTGAAGCTACTAATAGGTCAGAAATTATCATGATAACTGATGCTTGTATGTCATACAAAATTGAATTGAGTAAGATTAAAGATACAAAGAATAATTCTCTAGGGACTTATTTGATGAATATCTTTGAAATTGAAAATGAAAATGTTGTTAATTATACTATATATGATGATAAGAGAAAATTCTTGATTATTGCTTATAGGAATAATCGAATTGCTAAAGTCGATATCGAAGCTTTCTCTGGTAAGAGAAAAGTCTTAAAATATGGTTATAAAAAGAGTCAAGAAGTTGTTGATATGATTACTCTTGGCAAAGAAGCAAAGTTGAGACTAAAAACAACTAAAACAACAGTAGAAGTCAATACAAAAGATTTGTCTACAGTTAGAAGTCGATTGACACCTGGAACTTATGCTACAAGAAAAGGAAAGCTTGAAAAAGTAGAAGTGGTCTAATTTTAAGCCACTTCTTTTTCTATATTGTTTATTAGCATTTTATTAGACTATGTCATCAATAATAAAAAAATCTAAAAAAATATCTGAAAATTGAAAATAATTGTGTACAACCAAAAAGATATTTGATATAATAATTATAGAAAGATATAAATAAATAAAACTACTAAGAAAAAAGAAACGGAGGAATTTAAAGTGACTCATGAAGCCCATATGCTCCTTCTGAGAGCCCAAAAAGCAAGGACCTTATATAACACTGGTAAAATCAGTAGAAAGCAAGCAAAAGAAGAAATTGATCCTTATATAAATTTGTTCAATAAGAAATCAAAGGAAATTGCAAAAAAATATAACCTAAAGCCAAAGTTAATCACTTTTTCATCATTTGTAAGATGAAGATTGAATAGAAAATAAAACTATTGAAGAATAGTCTAATAAAAGAATTTTGAAGATTTTGATGATTCTGAGATTTTCTAGGAGGTATTTTAAGTGGAAAATAGTCATTTTCAGGTAGCAAAAGAAGAGTTAAATTTTTATGGTCCAGATGGAACTTCATTACAAAACATATTGGCGATACTAATTGGTCCTAAAGCAAACCCAGAAACAACTGGTAAATTAGCAAGTCTTGGAATTAGCAGACTAGTAGATATGAGTATTGATGAGCTTAAAAAATTTGAAGGGATCGGTGAAGTTTCAGCTAGAAGAATTGTTTCTTCATTTGGGTTAGCAAACTATATAAGAAAGTTTAAGAAGGAAAATAATTATATTGTAAGAAGCCCAGAAGATGCAGCCAAATATTTCGAAGATTTATCTTTGAAAAATCAAGAACATTTTGAAGCGATCTATTTAAATACAAAAAATGTTATCATTTCAAGAAAGATGATTTTCAAAGGATCTTTGAATGCTAGCATTGCTCATCCAAGAGAAGTTTTTAAAGAAGGACTTCGATTAAACTCAGCCTCAGTTATTGTCTGCCATAATCATCCTTCTGGGGATCCTTCTCCTAGCAAAGAAGATATTGAAGTAACTAAAAGACTTTCAGAAGCTGGAAAAATGATTGGGATTGAATTACTCGATCATATTATAATCGGTCAAGGAAAACATGTTTCTTTGAAACAAAAAGGTTACGTTTGAGTCTCTTCAAGACCCAAACGTAACCAGACTAAAAATTATTTCCTAAGGAGAATATACCAAAATGGGGAAAATTTATCAACTACCTAGCCAAAAAAATTTGTCACTTCGTCAAAAGATTGGTATCTTAATTTTAATGTCATTAGAAGTCCTATCTACGATTTATTGGGAAGTAAATGAATACTTTGGAATTGATGGTCATGTTAGTGATCGTATATGGTTCTATGGATTTTATTCATTTTGTGGTTTGGTGACATTATTTTGTTGGTTGATAACTCATTAAAAGTAAATAATGACAATGATGGATATATCATTAAATCATTTATCATATAGGAGGTTAATTATGATGACTGTATTTTTGGGGATTGTTTGGTTTGTAGGTGGAATTGCCTATCTTGTGAAGTCTATTATTTCATCATATAAAAAAGATGGAAAAGGGAAGAAAAATCTGAAAACTGCTATTGGACTTCTTGTTTTGTCTATTATGGCAGCTGTTGTTTATCAAGATGAAAAAGAAGAAGCAACTCAGGCTTCTTCTGATAAACCTGCTGTAAGCCAAGAGCAACAACATAAGACTGAGAAAAAAGAATCCAAAGAAGTCAAAAAAGAAGTTAAAGAAGTTAAAAAACCAGCCGAAAAACAGCTTTCAACAACTTCTGAAACTATGTCCAAAATTAAAGTTGGAATGACTGTAGAAGACTTTCAAGATGCGTTATCAAAAGATGTAAATATCAAACCTGATTTTATTCCTAATGATCTTCGACTTAAAGGACGATTTTACAAAACGAAAGATGGATATATTTTTGTAAGTTATGATGGGGAAAATGTTACAGAAGTAAAACCTTTCAAAACTTTAGATGAAGGTAAAAAATATACTGATAATAAATCAGCTGAACTTGATGCTAAAGAACAAGCTTCTAAACCAAAATTAACTTTGTCTAAAGAAAATGCAATTGCAAAAGCAAAAGCTTATATTAACTACGCAGCATTTTCTCGAAAAGGTCTTATTGATCAATTAAAGTTTGATAAATTTAGTGACGAAGATGCAACATATGCAGTTGATCATATTGAAGTTGATTGGAATGAACAAGCATTAAGAAAGGCTAAAGCTTATATGGATTATACTTCGTTCTCAAGGAGTGGATTGATTGAACAACTTGAATTTGATGGATTTACTTCAGAACAAGCAGCATATGCTGCAAATAAAATTGGATTGTAATTAAATTGTGAAAGGATGAATAAAAAATGAAAGAAATTAAGTTTCGAGGAAAAAGAGTTGAAGATAATGAATGGATATTCGGATATTATGTTTTAACACATGATAGTCATAGAATAATTTATGAGGACTATGAAGGGCTTTATTACGAAGAGGAAGTTATTCCGGAATCAGTTGGACAATATACAGGGCTCATAGATAAGAAATACAGAGAGATTTATGAAGGGGATCTTGTTAAAGTAGAATGGCGCTATGTCTCTGATATTGGCACAGTTAAATATATTAGAAGTGGATTTTTTGTGAGTGGTATGAAACGGCCTATGTCTATTCCTTTAGGCAGTATTTCAGCAACTTGCGAAATAATCGGAAACATATACGAAAATCTGGAACTATTGGAGGAATCTAAATGAGAGAGATAAAGTTTCGTTTTTGGAATAGGGAAGAAAATCAAATGATCAGCGGAGATACGTTGGCTTTTGAAGAATATGCGCCACTCTGCCACTTGCTTAGTCAGGAAGGGATAATGCAATACACAGGCTTAAAAGATAAGAACGGTCGCGAAATTTATGAAGGTGACATAATCGTCGACGGAAGTGCACCTGGACCTGAATACGGAATCGGCGGTTACATGTTTACAAAATATGAAGTGAAAATGGTAAATGGTTGTTTCGTAGTAGAATGCATCCCTGATTGCGTGAACGATCACATTTTCGGTAGCTACCATTTGCTGTACGAAGTTATAACTGATGGATTTGCCGAAGTGGTTGGAAACATTTATGAAAATCTGGAACTGTTGAAGGAAAAATGAATGCTTGAAACGCATATCAGAAGCTTATCTGAAGCAGACATGTTTTTGTTATAAACTTGTATGAAGAAAATAAAATCAAGGCTCATTTGGCGTGGTAAAGGCTGATTATCTATATTTTACAATAAGAAGAGTGCCAGTTAAAGAATTAAACAAACAAACGCTCATTGAAATAGACTTGATGAAAATGTAAAAGCATGAAATCTAGGTAACTAATTAAAGTCACATTGTCGTGGATTGGATATGGAAAGCAAATTATTACTTTTCATGCTTGAAACTATTAAGTGAGGTGAATAAAAATCATAAAAAAATTTTAAAAAATGTATTTACATGTAAATACATTTATGATATAATTAAATTATAAAGAGAAATAGAAATGAATTTTATCAATTAATTTTTAGGAGATGGCACATATGAAAGCAGTAAATGAAATGGATATTATTCTTGGAAACGTTAAATGGAACAAGATGTTTGAAAGTGAAGCAGAATTAATTGAAAGGATGAGAGGTATAGATATAAACAAATACAAAAGAGATTGAAGAAAGGGTTATAAGTACATCGAAGGATTTCAAAAAACGAAGGAGTTAAGTAAAGGTCAGCTAACTCAACTTAAAAGGTTAGCAAAAGAAATTTACAGGTATCATAAAGGATTTTAAAAAAATATTAGGAGGAATCTAAAAATGAAAAAATGGGAAGTACATGCAATAACAAATGGAGAACAAATACGCCTGTCTGTTTCAGCGAGGACGAAAGGCAGAGCTATTTTTGAGGTGCTGTCAGAATATCCTGATCTGATCATAGACAGAGTAGACAGACTCCCTCAATATTAAGCGGCCACGTGCCACTTATTTTTTTTAAAAACCACTTGAAAAAATTTTAAAAACATATTTACACGTAAATACATCAGTGCTATAATTAAGTTCATAATGAAAGGGGAAAGGAAAAATGAAAACAACTCGGACGTTTCGAATTGACGTAGATCTAGCTGAAAGGTTTAACAGAATCACTGATGTACTTATGGTTAATGGAAGTGAAGTTATTCGAAAATTAATGGAAGAATATGTGGAAGAAAAAGAAGAGGAATTGAAAGTAAAAGTTGAAAAAATTATCGAAATGAGAGACAACTTTCCAAATAATGAGGAGGCTTACACCGTTGGAAAAGCTGAAAATGGAAAATACTTTTTTGCTTGGGGATCAGAAATTCCTTACAAGGAAAAGGTACCGAGCTATGGAATTGAAGATGGGGAGAATGGAATAAGTTGGCACGACACTGAGAAGAAAGCTATTCTGGAAATGAAAGAAGCTGTAAAGACTTGGAATTCAAAATAAATAGTATATAATATAAAATGAAAACGGTTCAAGTAAGGCATTTATGCCATTATAATACCATAAATTACTATATATAGGAGGAATTAGAATGAGTAAAGAAGTAAAAACTAAAAAACCGATTTATAAGAAATGGTGGTTCTGGGTTATTGCTGTATTTATTGTTGCTGGAGCAATAGCCTCAAATGGAGGAAATGACGATTCTGCTGCAAAAGATTCTGGCGATAATAAGAGTTCTGTTTCCTCACCTAAAGCTGAGAAGAAAGAATATAAGATTGGTGACACCGTTAAAGTTGGTGATATGCAATATAAGGTTACAAAAACCTCAGCTTCTAAAAAAGTTGGTCCATCAGCATTACAGGAAACAGCAAATGGTACATTCTTAGTCATAGATTTAGATATAAAAAATAATGGAGATGAATCTGTAACGGTCGACTCGAGCTTTTTCAACCTGAAACTTGGATCCAAAACATATAAAGCTGATGCTGATGCAAGTATGTCAGCAAACCAAAAAGAAGACGGTTCTATTGATAACAGCTTTTTCTTACAAGATTTAAACCCAGGATCTGAAATGAGTGGAAAAGTTGTTTTTGATGTATCAGAAGATGTTGCTAATTCTTCTGGTTTAAAACTTCAAGTTCAGACAGGAACCTTTGGTACAGAAGCAGAAAACATCAATTTGAGATAAGTATTTTCCTCCTCGATTATGAGGAGGATTTTTATAGATAAAATAGATCAGGTCTTTACCTACTATATTTTTGTATAAGGAGGACTAAATATGAAATATAAAAATGTTGCTGCTTATCTTAAAAAATTCCATAATGCCAAGGCTGTTATGGAATACACTGAGTTAGTAGACGGGATGACAATGGTGTGGGTAGAATTCACAGTGCTATTAGAGAACCTAGAATTAGTTAAGTATGAAACAACAGCAATAGAAATAGAAGCTGCTTTGTACGGTCCAAATAGAAACATAATTGATGATAACGAAAGAAATTTTTCCGTGATGAAATACCAGCGTGAACATCCTTACGCAATGCGTAACCTAGTAAAAAACATGGAATTTGAAAAAATAAGAGATAAAGTAAAAATGATGTCTGTATACCGTGAATTTGCCGAACGGTTTGAGAATAAAGGACCAGATACTGCAAAAGAAATTAAAAAGAAAATTGAAGAGCTGGAAGATGCTTTATCTAAAAAATTAGAGCACTAAATCATAAATAATTAGGGAAGTGAAATTCATGAATAAAGCTAATGAATCAGCAATCAAAAAAGTGAGAGATTGGCTTGAAATGGAAGGAAAATCCATTCAAGATCTTGCTGAGGAAGTAGGGATCAGTAAATCTTTAATGGAACATATTTTAACAGGAAAACGGCAATTTCTTCCAAACAGAATGGCTCAAGTCGCAAAAGTAATTGGGGTTACCGTTGAAGAATTGTTAGCTGAAGATCGTTCAGAAAAACCTTATGAGCTTTCTTTGCACGGGAAAGCCAATTCGAGGGATGTTAAACGACAGATGGAAAATATGTTATTTGCAATTGAAGATTGTTTACGGATTGAGGAGATCAATCGTTCTGCTGGGTGAATATTTATATATTTAAAAAAAATAAGAGACCCCCGCAAATGCGAGGGCTTTTTTGCTATTCATGGTATATCTTTATTATTTTTGTCTACATCTTTATTTTACTCGCAATTTCTGTCCTACTCTAATAAGGTTAGGGTTTTTGATACCGTTTAGGCTTGCTAGCCGGCTGACGGACGTCCCATATTTTGCCGCAATGCCGGACAGTGTATCTCCAGCCCTAACTGTGTAATACTGCTTTGCAGTGGCGATGCCGGAGATTTTTAGCTTTTGCCCCGCATAAATTTTATTCGGGTTGCTGATGCCGTTTAATTTTTGCAGGGTTGCGACGCTTGTGCCGTATTTTGCCGCAATGCCCGACAGCGTATCTCCGCGTTTAACCGTGTATGTTTTAACCGTTGTGCTGGCTGACTTGGCCGCCGAACTGGATGTTGTCAGCTTACTGCTTGTGGTGTTCACTTTTGCCGGCTTGACACCGGATTTTAATTTGCTGAGAAGTGCCAAGTTTTGCGCTGCCGTGCCACTGTAATTCGTAATGCCGTACTGTGCCGCCAACTTAGCACGAGCACTGAATGTTGCACTCTTGCCCTTGGATTTTAGGTAATCGACCAGGCTTAAGGATCCTATTTTTTTGACCACGCCTGTGCTGGTTGCGTTGTCGACTTTAGCAACGTTTGTGTACTTACCGGCATAGTCCTGGCTCACGTCAAAGTAGCCGGGAATCCCAGCAAACTTGTATGTGCTGGACCATTGCCAAGCCCCTTTTTGTCCATTGTACCAGACTGGTGTCGGCTGTCCGGTTTCCGGATAAAGTGGGTACCTGGCAAGCCAAGGTTTATCTACTGCTAATTGACCTGGTTTTAAGTACGTATTATAAAATGAGCTACCGGTATACAAATCTACCTTTGAATAGCCTAAAGATTTC